>Ga0214473_10005496_pt1 | contig 15173 bp, 16 predicted proteins | sample RVTome_7_FD_203509 | JGI IMG/M metagenome (GOLD analysis project Ga0214473, IMG submission 203509) | Soil microbial communities from uranium-contaminated site in the Upper Colorado River Basin, Wyoming, United States - RVT98D197 | ecosystem: Environmental > Terrestrial > Soil > Contaminated >... | reverse complement strand
AATCCCAGGCACCAATACACTGCCATCCCCAAAATCACCGATCCCCACAAACTTTTCACTTTCCAGGCAAAGGCAAAAACCGGGAGGGCGGAGAGAAAGAAACGGGATTGTAATCCGAAGCTCCCTCCGCCATCAAAAAAGAGAACCGGAAAGACAAGAGCGCTTAAAATCGCTGCCGGGATATATTCTAAGCCCTTCTTCACCTTTGCCGGGATCACCCACCGGGAAAGAAAAGCCATGGGTAAAAACCGAGGAAGAAAGGTAACAACGGCCATTCCAAGGATGAGGCTCAAAACGGAATCTCTCATCTTATCCTCATTGCATCGGGCAGACCCGCCGGGGACACTTCCAACGCCTTGGAAAGCGGGTTTTGTTGAAATTGGACAGATAACCGAGGACTTCACCAAAAGGGAGGTCCAGCAGAGGCAACGGACGGTGGTGCTTGACAGTCAAAAGGTTCCGCTCCAAGGCTTTTTCCAGTGTCCCCGGTGGGTCTGTCATGCAATTTTTCCGCACGTTGAGTTTATTTTCCTTTCGCCGATTCTATGAGTATGCCGCATCCTGCTGCCAGAAGGGCCGCCAGCGCCACATACCAGTTGCCCGGAAAGACCCACTTGAAAAACAGGGAAGAGAGCCCAGCGATGATCACTACCCAGAAATGAGGCAAGCTTCTAATTTGAAAGACAAGAAGGCAGATGAAAAGTCCCGGCAAGGCAAAGGCCAATCCAAAGCTTTGAGGGTTGATCAGTCCCCCGAACAGGCCGCCGATCACTGACCCGCTTATCCATGCAAGATGGGAGGTAATTTGGAGGCCGAAGAGGTAATCGGGCCGGTTTCGGATTCTGGAAGGATCTGACAGGGCCATGCCAAAAGACTCATCGGTCAGTTCCGCAGAGAGAAAACCGAGGGTACGGATGGGAAGCTTTTGGAAATGGAGGAAAAGAGTCGAACTCATGAGGAAATGTCTGAAGTTGATGAAAAACGTCGTCAGGACGACGGGCCAACCCAGCACCCCTTTCGAGATCATTTCAACAGCAATAAACTGACTCGCTCCGGCGTAGACGAGAAGACTCATCAGCCCGATCTCGAACGGGGTGAGACCCGCGTTCCGGGCCAGTATCCCAAAAGCCATCCCCACAGGGAGATATCCCAACACGATGGGAAGGGCTGCCTTTGCCCCCTCTCTGAACTGATTGCTAATTTTGCATTTTGCTATTTTCAATTTGCAATGGTTTTAAAAGACTCTCTTGTGCGGTTGAAGTAACCAAACTGGAGAAGCGGAAATTCTTTCTTCAGGACCTCGATCATCCTTGAAATGCCCATCCCTTCCCCTTCTCCCATCTCACTCAAATAAAGGTCAGGATCGATATTGAGGTTTCGCATCTGGATCAGATCAAGATTCACTTTTCCGATCAGTTCGATCAGCCTCTCCACTTCCTTCTCTCTGTCAGTGACTCCTGGAAAAACAAGGAGATTGATGGAGGTGTAAAGGCCCCATTTCTTGGCTTGCATCAGGGTGCTCACCGTATCTTTGAACGTATATCCCCTGGGCCTGTGGTAGCGTCTGTAGAATTCCGGTTGAGCGCTGTTCAGGGTCACTCGAATGCTGTCAAGCCCGGCAGCCTGCAGCGCTTTGATTCGCTCAGGAAGACTCCCGTTCGTATTGAGGTTGATCGTTCCCCGGCCGGTCTGTTCTCTCATTTTCCGGATCGAATTCTCCAGCAATCGCCATTGCATCAAGGGTTCGCCTTCGCACCCCTGGCCGAAACTGACGATGGCGTCTTCTGCCTCCTCAAGATGGGGCAAGGCCACACCCGCCACCTCATCGACAGTGGGGACAAAATTGATCCGTTCCTGGGAGGCGGGACAGCATTCGGAAGGCTGGAGGGAGATGCAGCCGATACAACTGGCATTGCAGGTAGGAGAGGTAGGGAGAGGACATTCCCACCGCCTGAAGAAGACATTCTTGGCTGCAAAACAGTGATAATCCAGGGCGCATCTTGAAAGCTGCCGGAGGAGACGGTTCTCCGGATTTCGCCTCAGAGAGATACCCACTTTTCTTTTCAGCAGAGAATCATTCTGGAAGTATCTGGGGTTCCAGTGAGGATTGCGATCGATCATCAGTCCGGTGGACCAGAACTTCCCGTCCTTCCAACCCACGGAACTGTACGCCCACAGGGGAAGCAAAGGAGCATCCGGTCCTTTTTGGGCTGCCGGAAGAAGGGTGCGGACATATCCCGGTGGGAGAAATGCAGCGACCGCAATGCAATTTACATCTCTCCTTCCCGCCCTCATCTTCTCTGCCGGCAGGAAGCCCCCTTCATCTTCGTCCCATCCTACTGGCGTCCTTCCCGGCAGCGTAAAGAGTTGACTTCCCGAAGGCAGGGGAACGATTTCGGACGAAGAGGGAAGAACAAACTGGTTTCCGGACCGGCCGGCCAGCTTCAGGTGAGGATGGTCGAAGATTCGTCCTTTCGGATCGGATAAGACAAGCCGGGGATACTCAGAACTGGACATCATCAATCTTAAGTGAGAGGTTGGAGGATCGCTTCGCTTGAGGTTTGAGGCAAATAATCTCTTGCCTCCTCCCTTAAACCTTACGCCTCCCGCATTTACGTGGGATACTTTCTTTCTCCTCTGGACTTTCTCAGTGAGCTTTTAACGTTCTTTCTCTTCAGCATTGCCTTTAACCGGTTCGTCTTGTTGCGCTTTCTCATAATATTTCCCCTTCATTTGTAATCAATCCACCATCTGACACTATTTCACCAGCCAGATTCCTGATACGATCAATGCCGTGCCGATGACTCTTGGCAAGGTAACCCCTTCTTTAAGGATCAATACGCTCATAAGGGCGGTCACCAAAGGATAACAGGCAGCAATCGGAACGATCTTCGATGTCGCCTCCATCTTCAGGGCCGTGTAATAGGTCCACATCCCAAGAAGACCTGCCATCATGCCGCTGGCCCCAAAAATCATGAAACTCTTTCCGTCCACCGCCAGCAATTCTCTTCCCTTGCCCAGTAGAACGGTGAGGATCAAAAGTCCTATTGTTACAATTACACTTCGGAGGGTAACGCCGACCAGGGGATCCAATTTGGCCAGGCCAACCTTTTCAAGGATGGGGGTTGTTCCCCACAATAAGGCCGTACTGATCAAGAGAAAAACGATCACCCCGCCCCCTCCGGAGCCCCACACTCCGATTGGATACGTTTCCTCAAATTCTCCACGATGGAATAGGGAAGTTTCATCTCCCCTCTCCCAACTCCGATATCCAGATCGTTTCTTTCAAGGCCGTGATAATCCGTTCCGCCCGTCATCACAAGTCCGTATCGCTCAGCCAAACGTTTATAATGAGCCACTTCCGGGGGCGTATGCTCGGGATAGAAGACTTCGATCCCCTTGAGACCATACCCAACCAACCGAAGGAGCAGACCGTCCAGGTCCGAATCTCCGCTCATGCCGAGGGTGTTGGGATGGGCCAGCACGGCCACGCCCTTTGCTTCACAGATGAAATGAAGGGCTTCCCTTGCCGTAAACCTCAACTTATCCGCATAAGCTGGAGCGCCCTTCTTTAGAAACCGTTCAAAGGCCTCCTGAAAGCTTCTGACATAGCCTTTCTCCATGAGGATCTGGGCGAAATGGGGCCTTCCCACCTGCCCACCTCCGGAGGCCTTGACCACCTCGTCATAGGTGATCCGGACGCCCAGCCTGTTCAAGTTAGCGATGATCTTCGGATTTCGTTCTGCCCTCGCCTTTTGAAGATAGGCAAGCCTTTCATTCAGCAGGGGATGATGAATGTCAAAAAAATACCCCAGGAGATGCATCGAGCCCGGGGAATGTTCTGCGCTGATTTCGATCCCCGGAATCACTTCGAAGCCGATCTTTTCCCCTTCGGCCAGACCTTCTTCCATGCCTTCGATGGTGTCGTGATCGGTGATCGCAATCGCCCGAAGCCCCCTGGCTTTCGCGTATCGCACCACCTCGGATGGACTCATCACCCCGTCCGAAGCCGTGGTATGAAGATGTAAATCGATATATCCCATAAGAATTATCTTGTGCCCCTTTTTTAAGTATATCAGAACTTTATAAGAGAACACCCGGCCAAAGTCAATGCGAATTCCTTAAGTGGAAGATTTGAATGGAAGATTTGAATTGACATTTTCATCGAGATCCAATAAATTCAGGGTCACAGTACGATCAGAAGTCAAACAACAGCATACAAGAAATACCAAAGGAGATTTCTATGTTTGGCAGCATGAATCCGGTCTTGGTCTGGTTCATTATCGGGCTTATCCTCCTCATTGCTGAAACTGTCCTGCCGGGGTTTGTCATTATCTTTTTCGGTATCGGCGCATGGGTCACCACATTACTCCTCCTGTTAGGTTTGCTTAACTCCTCAAACAGCCAACTCCTGGTTTTTCTCGTTTCGTCAATCGTATCTCTCATCCTGTTTCGAAAGAAAGGAAGGCAGATCTTTGAAGGCAAAATCTCTGGCAAACTGGCCCCCGGTCAATCCCTCGACGATATCAAAGGACAGAAAGCTCTTGTCGTGGAATCCATCAAACCCAAGACAGGCGGAAAAGTGGAATTTCACGGAACCGTATGGGATGCCGAATCCGACGTACCCATTGAGAAAGGCACGGTGGTGCAAATCGTTGAACGTTCCGATTTAACGATGAAAGTCAAACCGGTCTGAGGGTTCTTTCTCCGAGGTCCAGGCCGGTTTCCCGTCGTTAGGACAGTCCATTCAGCTATGAAAATTTCGGAGGAAAGGAGCAAACCATGCCCGCAGAAACCATTATCCTGATAGGTCTGATTATTCTGGTCGTAATTGTTCTGCTGAAGTCTGCCCGGGTTGTTCCTCAGAAAACGGTATTTATCGTGGAAAGACTCGGGAAGTATCACTCCACCCTCGAAGCCGGATTTCATATCCTTATTCCCTTTATCGACCGGATCCCCTACAAACACTCGTTGAAAGAAAATGCGATCGATGTGCCCTCCCAATCCTGTATCACCAAGGACAACATTCAAGTCGAGGTGGACGGCATCCTCTATTTCCAGATCATGGATCCGGTGAAAACTTCCTATGGAGTCAATGACTACGGTTTTGCCTCCATCCAGCTGGCTCAGACGACGATGCGAAGCGAAGTGGGCAAAATCGACCTGGATAAGACGTTTGAAGAGCGTGATAAGATCAATTCCGAGATTGTCTCTGCCGTGGACAAAGCCTCGGTCCCCTGGGGTTTGAAGGTCACCCGCTACGAGATCAAAAACATCGTGCCTCCACCGAGTATCAAGGATGCGATGGAAAAACAGATGCGGGCCGAGCGGGAAAAACGCGCGCTCATTGCCGAATCGGAAGGAGATAAACAGGCCAAGATCAACCGCGCCGAAGGAGACAAGCAGGAAGCGATTGCCCGGTCAGAGGGCGAGAAGATGAAACGTATCAATGAAGCGGAGGGCCGGGCGCAAGAGATCGAGCGGGTTGCCATGGCCACGGCAAGAGGGATCCGGGAAATCGCCTCGGCCATCAATGAGCAAGGCGGACGTGATGCGGTGAACCTGCGGATTGCCGAACAGTATCTGAACGAGTTCGGGAAACTTGCCCAGAAGAACAATACCCTGATCATCCCATCAAATTTGTCCGACATTGCTGGAACCGTCGGAACCGTCGCCAAGATCTTCAGCACCATGAGCCAGACCAGCACAGAGACGCCTGCAAAACAGACGCCCGAGGCGACCCCGCCTTTCAAAGATAAACAAACACCAACTTCAATGAAGTAGAGAGGAGGAGAACCCCCATAATCGCGGTATGAAACGGCTTATGGAAAGATGAAATCGAGCAGGTGTAGTGACTTTATCAAGCTGTACAACTCTGGAGTCAGGTCTATACCTACCTTGAGGAGAAGGCGGTTCGCGGAGCGCATGAGCATATGAGCACGGATGGGGGCAATCGATCGGTCAAAAGCACGTACTGCATCCGCTGCCGCATGCACGTATCGCTTTGCCTTTGCGCAGACATACAGCCGATCAACACGCGCACGCAAGTCGCGGTCATCCTTCACGAAACCGAGCAGTGTCGCACGTCGAACACCGGCTATCTGGCCACGCTTATGCTGCCCAACAGCGTCCTGCGCATCCACGGCGAACGCGGTAGGACACTCGACGTGCACGATTGGTTCGAGCCCACGCACAGGGCCTTCGTTCTCTTCCCTCATGCCGATGCCCGAATACTCGATCGCCAGCTCGCCGAAGAAGACGATCGCCCGATCCGTCTGATCGTGCCGGATGGCACCTGGCGACAAGCGCGCCGCATGGTGCGCCGGGTCGCCGGCCTGGCAAAAACACCCTGGGTCACTTTACCGGAAGGGCTGGTCTCGAAGTACCGGCTGCGCAAGAGGCGGTCGACAGGCGGCATGTGCACCTTCGAAGCGATCAGCGAAGCCCTGTGTCTGCTGGAGGGACCGCATCTCTACGCGCCACTTGTTCACGTGCTCAGCCGCTTCGTCGAGCGCTTGCTCTGGTACCGCGGGTTGCTCCCCGCCGAAGAAGTCACCGGCGGCATCCCGGAGAGCGCTTTTCAGTTTCGCAGCGACATCAGTCGAGGCATGCCGGCCGAGAGCTTCAGTCCTCTGAGAAAAAGCCCCGGACCTAAGCCTCGGATCCCCGAGGATAGACCTGAGCCTCCTCGCCAACGTGACGATTAAAATCAAAGCAGCAATCGAGGCGGCCATCCCTGACGTCAAGGCCAAGGGGACCAACCCGGCTCCGGACCGCTTTGAGATTCGTTTGCATGCCGCTGCTGAGTGTCACCGAAGAAGGGTCAGGTCTATTTTGTTGGTAGTTCAGAAAATTCGTATTGACATCCTGCTTCCTTTTCCATACCCTGTTCTCAGCAAGAAGCAAACGGGCGCCCGGAATGAAACTCACGAGGGAACGTCCTTAACACTTTCTTCCTGAAGTCGAGTTTTTGCAGCACGGGATGAAAAGTGCTGATTTGGTTTGGAAACATTGACAACCGATCACCCGCAGCGAGGTCTTATCTCAAAAAGACCCTGTGCAGGGGGGAGGTTGCTGACACGCTTGAACATCAGCTTTGGAGCAAGGGAGGGGCGATTGTCGCTGACATTTGAATGGGATGAAAAGAAAGCAGATGAGAATTTGAGGACCCATGGGGTAAGCTTCGATGAAGCGAAGACAGTTTTCAATGACCCATTTTCAGTAACGATTTATGATCCTGATCATTCAATTGACGAGGAGAGGTATATCGACATTGGAATGTCTACAAAGGGAAGATTAATTGTGGTATCATATAGTGAGAGAGGCGAAACGATACGTATGATCAGCAGCAGGAAAGCAACAAAGAAGGAACGGAGAGGTTATGAAGACAAGTAAGAAAAACAACGAAGTTCATGAAATGAGAGAAGAGTACGATTTTTCCGGAGGGATTCGGGGAAAGCATTTCGAAACCTACCGAAGAGGTCATACCGTCAAAATCGATAAGCGGGACGGGTCAGTCGAGGTACATTACTTCACTCAAGAAGACGGAGCAGTCATGCTTGATCCCGACGTAAAAAAGCACTTCCCCGACTCAAAAACAGTGAACAAAGCCCTTCGTTCCCTCATTACAGTACGTTGACCTCCCATTTTGCATATTTCACCCGGTAATCATCAACTCCACCGATTATGTCGAAGTAACGACTTGTAGGTGCAAAGAAATGGCGTGAAAAGATACCTTGCAGGGAGTCTTCTGAACCTGTAAAAAAAGGGAGAGGTAATCCTTTTCTAAAGAACTTCGCTGATAAAACTCCCAGGGACAGACCTGATTCCAGAGGACACGGCGCAAGGTCGCGAGGATCTTGAAGCATTATACCCGGCAATCAGATTGCGGATTTTTTGCAGTCCCACTGCAAAATTATAAGGACTGTGTCTATTTCTTCTCCTGGCTCATTGAAAAACACCCTGCAGAAAGTAATAATTATCTGTTTATTACTAAACAGGAGGATTCTCATCATGTCTTTGGAGAAGATGGAACGTAGAAAATTTCTTAAAAGAATATCCTCTGCTCTGATAGGAGCGGCAGCGGCTCCTCTCTTGCCGAACCTGCCTTCCTTTGCAGGAGCAGAAAAGACCTCTCCTCTTGAATACCGGACACTCGGGAAAACGGGACTAAAGGTAACCGCCGTGAGCATGGGAGTCATGAACTGCAGCGATCCCGCCGTAGTCCAAAGGGCCTTTGACCTGGGAATCAATTTTTACGATACGGCGGATTGCTATATGAGGGGATATAACGAGGAGATGGTGGGAAAGGTCTTTGAGGGCAGACGAGCAAAAGTGCACATCCAGACAAAGGTCCACCCTGGCGACGAGAAGAAGATGCGAGGCTCCGTGGAAAGAAGCCTCCGCAGGCTTCGGACGGACTATATCGACACCCTTGTGTGGCATGGCCATCGTAAACCCGACGAGGTCTCTGATCCCAGGCTATTCGAATTCATGGAGAAGATGAAAAAGGAAGGCAAAGTCCGTTTTACCGGCTTCTCGGCTCACAGCAATATGGCCGCCCTTTTGATAGAAGCGGCGAAGTCCCCGGGTCATGATGTGGCGCTGGTCTCTTATAATTTCACCCATTCCAAAGGTCTAAGGGAGGCAGTCGCCCTGGCTGCCAAGTCCGGCATAGGGATCGTGGCGATGAAGACCCAGGCCGGGGGCTACAAGAAAGAAAAGATGGAAGGTCTCACTCCTCACCAGGCTGCTTTGAAATATGTGTTGAGGGATCCTCATGTGGCCGCAGCCGTACCGGGAGTCACTGCCATCGAACAGATCGAGGAATGCGCCGCCGTGATGAAGACTTCTTTTTCGCAGGGAAACCTGGACCAGCTCAAACAGTACCAGGCCTTTCTGAATGGAAGGATCTGCACGATGTGCGGCGGATGCGCCGGAGAATGTCCGAATGGAGTCGCTTATGGAGATCTCTTAAGATTGGTGATGTATCACGACGGATATGAGAATGACCGGCTTATAGAAGAGTCTTTGGAAAAGTCGTCCGCTGTTGCTCAGTTTGATCGGTGCTCCGACTGTTCATCCTGTCTGGTCCAATGCAGGAGGGGAATCGACGTCCGGGGAAAGATTCAGGTGGCCCGGTCCATTTTGTCAGGGGTTCACTGTCCAGAGGAAAATCTACAGGCATGATCGCCCGCTGGGATCAAATCGAACTTTCACTCGCCCCGGTGAACCGGGACGGCTACAAGACATGATGATATAATGAAAAAAGGACTGATTACCTTTTCTTTTTTGATCTTGCTGCTCGTGATGGGAGAGGTCTCCTTCGGGGCGACAAGTGCTCAATCCCTCATCCCTCGGAAAGGCCTTTCAGAGGGATGGACGCTGGTTGAAGGTCCCAAGATTTTTAACAAGAAAACCCTTTTCCAGCATATCAACGGTCAAGCAGAACTATTCCTCAAGTACGGCTATCAAACGTCGGCCTTCGCCATCTATCAATATAAAGGAAATCGTGAAAAGCAGATTGAGCTCGATATCTACGACATGGGAAATGTTCTTCAGGCCTTTGGGATATTCTCACGCTTCAGGATGGAGGATCGTCCCGGCGGGTTTGGACTGGACTCTTATTCCGATGAACGGTCCGCCTTTTTTTATCAGGGGAAGTTTTTCGTCCTGCTCCAGGCGACGGATTCTAATCCCGATCTTTTGAAGCAATGGGCAACCGCCGTTGCGAAGCGGATCACGGGCCCTTCGCTTCCCCCTAAGGAGATCGGTTATTTTCCGCCGGAGAATCTCAAGCCTGGATCGATCCAATACTTTTCTGAGAGTCTCTTAGGCCTTCAATTTCTGCGAAGGGGTTTTCAGGGAACGTATCTTTCCGGCGGCAAAGAATTTCATCTCTTTCTGGCTCTTTTCGGAAGTTCCCAGGAAGCTGTCAACGCCAGCGGGACATTTAAAGATTATCTCTCCTCAAAGGGGAAAATCTCTCAGGAGGCGCCCGCGGGATTGGGACCGGATGCCTTCAAAGGCGAGGCCCCCTACAAAGGGAAAGTCATGGGTCTTCAAAAGGGATCTTATCTTCCGGGTGCAGCAGGTTTTGAAAGTGAAAAAGAAGCTGAGAATCTACTGGCAGAATTTCTGAAGAACATAAAATAGATAGAAATTCCTTCCGGGTAGCCGGAGCACTATTTTTTATTCAGGTCCCGCGTATCTTCGTTTCTCCGTTTCTTCCTGTCTCCGTTTCTTCGTATCTTCGCATCTTCCTATCTTCTCAACTTCGTATCTTCGTGTTTCCGTTTCTTCTTTTTCTTACGTTCTCCTTATTTCTTCATTCTTTCCATCGACGGGGATCTTGATCCGGAAAGTAGAACCTTTCCCCACCTCACTGTCCACATGAATATCCCCATTGTGGCTTTGAACAATGCCATAACTGATGGCCAAACCCAGCCCTGTCCCTTTTCCTGTCTGCTTGGTCGTGAAGAAAGGATCGAAGAGCTTCGAGAGATGCTCCTTGGGGATTCCTGAGCCTGTGTCAGTGAAAGAGACCTCGGCGATTCCATTTCTCAAGTCCGTCCTGATCGTCAATACTCCGCCCTCCGCCATGGCATCCGCCGCGTTGAGAAGGATGTTCATAAAGACCTGTTGAATCTGATCTCCATCGATGAAAAGCATGGGAATACTCTTTTTGAACTCTTTGACGATCGTAATATTTTGAAAAGGGGCCTGTTTTTCAACAAGCGTCAGAGTTCGCTCAATCAGCGTGTGAACGTCCCATTCCTTTTTGTCCGGTTTTCTCTGGCGGGCAAAGTCGAGAAGCCCTTTGACGATATTACGGCAACGGGAGGTCTGCTGAACGATCGTTTCCAGGTCCTTTTTCCATGGATGAGTCTCATCCACCTTTTTCAGCATGAGAGAGCTGAAGGTGAGGACCCCGGTCAGAGGATTGTTGATCTCATGAGCCACTCCTGCGGCAAGCTCCCCCAGGGCAGCCATCTTTCCGGCATGGATCAGTTGACCCTGAACCTGCTGAAGCTCCTGTGTCCTCTCCTTGACCCGCTGCTCCAGGGTCTGCGTCCACTCTTCGATGGCATCCCGGGACCGCTTCAACTCTGAGATCATATTATTGAAAGAGTGCGAAAGCTCTCCCAGCTCATCCCGGGACCGGATAGCTACGGTCTGGTCCAGGTTGCCGGCAGCAGCTTTTTTGGTGGCAGTCAAAAGCCTGCCAATGGGCTTGTTGACAAAACGGGTCAGCAACAGACTTAACAAAAAGCTGAGAATCACGACGCTGATGATCCCGGAGATCATCATCCGGTTGTAGATCTGGGCCTTCTCTTTCTCAAAGCCTTCGAGACTGATGATCGTATCCAGAACACCGAGAACATTTGTTGTGCGGGGATGGCAGGCGAAACAGGAAGGCTCGTTGTAGATCGGATTGATCAGCCCCAGAAGGCTCTGCTTTTCCGTTTGATAGACCCGGGTCTTGCTGTCCGAAGGGAGAAGAACCTTGGCCTCATCCTCACGGTGGCACCCATAGCACGCCTCCGCTTTCTTATCGACCACCGTGCCTACTTTTATGCCGTCGGAGGAGACGGTGATCTGCCCCTGTTTGTTGAAGATCCTCACTTCCACGATCCCTTTTCTCTGGGCCACATCCTCGATGATCCTCTGATATTCATCCCTTCTATCTTTGATCATTGCATTCCGGATGCTCAACCGGATCGTCTCGCTCAGATTGAACGCCTCCTCTTCCGTCTTTTCAATCATCTGCCGGGAGAGGGAACGGATATTCAGGTAGACAAAAACCCCTTCGATCACCATGACCACGAGGATGACGCTGAGAAGGATCTTTGTTTTGAGGCTCCAGCGACCCATCATGCCCATCCTCTCAACTTGTAATATTCCTTCAACATGATTTCGAGATCCTCAGGCGCCATGCCCTTCCCTGTTCCCTGAAGAACCTCCCGGAAAAACCGGCGGGGGAGTTTGTCCTCTTTTGGGGTCACGCCTTCTCTTTGATTAAAGGTCCGGGCCAGATTGGTGATGCCGGAGGCTACCTTCTTCAATCCCTTCTTGGTGAACGGAACGCCGCAGGCGGACTGAATGATCTCTTGAAGGTCTTTCCAGGTAATCAAATCGCGGTAGAAACGACAAAGGATGAGGGCGTCGAAGAGGGTCATCTTGTCCTCGTAATCCACAAAGAGTTTAGCCTTTCCCTTCACCTGATTCGGATCGATTTGTCCCGAAAGCTCGGACTTATAAAAAGTGGCTCTGAGGTGGCAGGCCCCCCGGTCCGAAGTGGCGTAGGCCAGTCCCATACCTTTTAGGACCCGCGGGTCAAAGCCCGCCGGTTCCAACCCTTTCACATGAATGGCCTGGTCCTCCATATTCCATACTTCAGCCGCATGCCGGACCCCTTCCGAAAGGATTCGGCCCGCTCCTTTCTGGTAAGCTATCTTTGTCAGCAGTTCGGCAATTCCATCCACATCACCGTAATCGAGTCTTTCTTTGATCTTTTTCTTTTTCGAGGCTTCAATGGCGAAAGCAGCCATGTTTCCCGCCGTAATGGTGTCCAATCCCAGCCGATCGCAAAGGTCATTGAGGTAAATGATCTCCTCGATGGAGTCTACCATGCAGAGTCCGCCAAAAGCATAGATCGTTTCATACTCCGGCCCCCTGATTCCAAGGCCCTGATGTCTCCCTTGCCGGACTTCAGACAGTTTTCCACAGGCCATGAAACAATGCGGACAGGATTTGGAAGTGACCCGGCAATGGTCCCTCATGCTTTCCGCGCTGAGGCCCTCCCATCCCTCCAGTGTTCCTTTGGTCCAATAACGGGTGGGAAAAGCCCCAATGGTATTCATGATGGAGACCAGCATGGGTGTTCCGTACTTCTTGTAGATATGAACGGTCTGATGATTTTTGACCCGGTCTCTGAACTCCTGGGCCAGTCTTTTCAAAGAAGAGGGATCCGCCAGCTTTCTCCGTTTCTTCCCGTGCAAGACGATCCCTTTCACCTTCTTCGATCCCATCACGGCGCCGATCCCGGCCCTCCCGAAAGACCGCCCATGCTCGCTCTCGATGATGGCGAACCTCACCAGATGCTCTCCGGCTGGCCCGATGACCATGGCGCCCGAATCTCTCGATCCGACGGTTTCAAGAATGGCTTCTTCTGCCTCGTAAGTCTCCTTTCCCCAGATCGCGGTGGCATCGTGAAACTTGACTTCTCTGTCCGTAATCTCAAGAAAGACAGGCGCATCCGATTTTCCGTGAATGATAATGGCATCATAGCCCGTCCTGCTCATAGACAAAGTGATCTTTCCTCCGGAATAGGACTCAGAGTAGATGCCTGTCTGTGGCGATTTGGTAAAGACCGCATAACGGCTGGAGCCAAAGAAAGGGGTATCAGCGAGGGGACCCAACGTGAAGATCAGGCGATTTTCAGGTGAAAAAGGATCGACCCGGGGGGTATTCTCTTCCAAGAGAAGGTGAGACCCCAGCCCCTTTCCTCCCAGGAAGGTCTGCAGGGTTTCCTCCGGGATCGGTTCAATCGTTGTCTTGCGTGCGGAGAGATCGATTCTCAGCAGCCGGTTAAAAAAGCCTTTCATCGTCGTTAATCATAAAGCATACAAATGGTCAATTCAAGAAGAGAATACTCGGAAATCCAAACGTCAAATGTCAAAATCCAAAGTTCAAACTCAGTGAAAACCTCATGGACCAAGAAGACTTGTCTCTTTGAGTTTGACAATCTGCCCTAATTGACCTATCGTATATCCGATTTTATCTCCGAGCAACAACCCCATCGACAAAACAACGTAACTCAGGGCTTTAGCCCTGAAATCTCAGCCCTAAAGGGCCGAGTTACGAGAATCTGTTTGCAGAGGCAAACAGGTTTTTCACGGGTGATCATGCGAATCTGGGGAAATGAGTATAACCGCATGGAGCTGGCTGGCGCCTTCGGTGACTTGGGCACGCTGATTCCTTTTGTGATCGGCTACATTACTCTGAACAAAATGGACCCCGTGGGCATCCTCGTTTCCTTTGGTCTCCTCAAGATCTTTGCGGGCTTCTATTTCAGGACTCCCATGCCCATTCAGCCCATGAAGGCGATTGGGGGAATGGCCATCTCGCACGCGGGAACAATCACGCCCGGAATGATCTGGGGATCAGGGATCTTCACAGGTCTTTTCTGGCTTCTCATGGGAATGACGGGAGCGATCCGGTGGATTGAAAAAGTGACAACCAAGCCTGTGATACGGGGAATCATGATGGGGCTGGGACTCAGTTTCATGCTCGAAGGTTTGCGGATGATGAGCTCGCAACCCTTTTACGCCCTCGGAGGGATACTCCTCACCGTTCTCTTGCTCAACAATCGCCGTTTTCCGGCCATGCTGGCCCTGCTTGGATACGGAGTGGTCGTGGCCTTTCTTCAAGGCCCTCATTTCATCGAGGAAATCTCTCATCTCTCCGTCAGACTTCGTTGGCCGGAACTGACCTTCAGTCGAATGAGCTGGAAGGAGCTTCTCTCCGGTTTCATCGTTCTGGGACTTCCTCAGGCCCCTCTTACCCTTGGTAACGCCGTCCTGGGCATCGTCGCGGAGAACAATTCTTACTTTCCCGATCGTAAAGTCACGGCCCGAAAGATCACCCTTGACCATGGCTTCATGAACCTGTTCAGCGCCTTCATCGGCGGAGTCCCGGTCTGTCATGGCGCGGGTGGCATGGCCGGACACATACGGTTCGGAGCTCGGACAGGAGGCGCGCTGGTGATTCTGGGTATCCTGATCCTGCTGATCGGACTCTTCTTGAGTGATTCCGTGATCCTCCTCTTTCAAGTCTTTCCCCGGCCTATTCTGGGAGTGATCCTTTTCCTCGCCGGAGTAGAGCTATCCCTGGTCATCAAAGATATCAAGTTGAAGAGGGAAAATTTGTTTGTCCTCGTTGTGACCACAGGCATCGCCATGTGGAATATGGGAGTGGCTTACCTTGCAGGGCTGTTGTTTTACTACGGTATCCAGCGCCGCTGGATCAAGGTGTGAGGTATAAACCCTATTTCTTCTGCTTGAGGATTTGGAGGACTTTGAGGTCTTCAAGATCTTTTGGCCTTCCAGCGGCCTGCTTCATTGTAATGAGGTCATCCAAGGAGGCATAAAAGACTTTTTCATCGCCGTAAG
>Ga0214473_10005495_pt1 | contig 15175 bp, 15 predicted proteins | sample RVTome_7_FD_203509 | JGI IMG/M metagenome (GOLD analysis project Ga0214473, IMG submission 203509) | Soil microbial communities from uranium-contaminated site in the Upper Colorado River Basin, Wyoming, United States - RVT98D197 | ecosystem: Environmental > Terrestrial > Soil > Contaminated >... | reverse complement strand
CCGGCTGTGGCAGGGGCCAACTATTCAAGTCGATTTTAATCTACCGCAACGTTTCGATGTCAACTATATTGGTGAAGATGGTTTGGAACATCAAGTGGTTATGGTACATCGGACTGTTTTGGGAAGTATGGAACGTTTCATGGCTTGCCTGGTCGAAAATTATGCTGGCGCCTTCCCCGTTTGGCTGTCCCCAGTTCAAGTGGCTATTATTCCTATTGCCGACCGTCATCTGAGCTACGCGCATCAAGTGGCGGATGAACTCAGAGAATATGGCATTCGTGTTCATGTTGATGACCGCTCGGAGAGAATGAACTTAAAGATAAGAGAAGCGCAGCTAATGAAAATCCCTTATATGTTTGTTGTTGGTGATAAGGAACAGGATGCTTCTCAGGTTTCCCTTCGACTAAGGAATGGAGAAGACTCAGGCTTGCTATCGATCTCTAAGTTCCTGGACAGAGTAAGGCCGATTATAGAAACTAAGGCGCCAGATAAACTTTGATTTCCGCTCGTGAATATGTTATATTTTTGCTCGACGGTTCCCTTCGTGTAAGGAGGTGAGGAGAGACATAGTCAAGGAATTACGCGTTAATCGACAAATTAGGGCTAAGGAGGTTCGGCTTATAGGGGAGACAGGCGCACAGATGGGAGTATTTCCTGTTGAGAAGGCGTTGCAAATGGCTAATGAACGCAGTCTTGACCTCGTAGAGGTAGCGTCAAATTCAGTTCCCCCTGTATGTCGAATTCTTGACTATGGTAGGTACAGATACGAGCAGACCAAAAAGGAGCGTAAAGCACGAAAAAGTCAAAGAAATATTGTACTCAAGGAAATCAGAATCAGGCCTCGGGTAAAGGAACATGACCTCGATACTAAGATAAAGATAGCGCGGAAATTGTTGGAGGAGGGCGATAAGGTAAAGGTATTCGTGGTTTTTCGAGGGCGAGAGTTTACACATCCTGAACTTGGTTTGAAACTTCTCAGAAAAGTGGCGGATGATTTAAAAGATATAGCTGTGTTCGATGGTGCTCCATCTTCTGAGGACCGTTTTATGAGCTTGGTGCTGACACCGGTTTCAAGTAAACATACTAAGAAACCAGCTATAGAGGAGAAAGTTTAATTGCCTAAGCTTAAGACACACAAAGGGGCTAAGAGTCGATTGCACGTCACCGGTACGGGCAAAATAATGCGGGTTAAAGTCGGTAAAAGCCATTTAAGGCGTAAGAAACCGGCCAGAACCAAGCGTCTTTATGACGAGATGATTCCGGTTCAACCTGCTGATAAGGCTAGGTTGAAGAAGCTAATGCCCTACGGCATAAAATAGATTAGGAGGAAGTGATTGCCACGAGTTAAAGGCGGAATAGTCACGCATCGACGACATAAAAAAGTATTGAAGTTAACAAAAGGGCATAAGGCTACCAGACATTCTTTGTTTCGGCGTGCTCATGAGTCAATGATGCATGCTTTGTTTTATGCATATAGACATCGCCGAGAGCGCAAGGGTGATATGAGGCGGTTGTGGATTGTTAAGATAAATGCTGCTGCGCGTGCTGAAGGGCTTTCTTATAGCCAGTTTATGGACGGGCTGAGAAAGGCCAATGTGGAAATCAACCGCAAGGCATTGGCGGATATGGCAGTAAATGACCCGTCCAGCTTCTCCAGGTTACTTTCGCTAGCTTCAGCCAAAATTAAAAGCTGAAATCCCCCTCACATAGTGAGAATATGCTAAATCAAGTTGAAGAGCTTGCCTCTAAAGCTCTTGATGAGCTAGCCAAAGTCAACAATGTCAATGAGCTTGAAGCGTGGCGAATCCGCTATTTGGGCAGAAAAGGTAATTTAGTACAGATTCTGCGTTCGTTGGCAACTGTGCCATTAAAGGAAAGGCGTGATGTTGGAGCTCGAGCCAACGAACTTAAAAAAGCTCTGGAAACCGCTTTTGATGAGAAGAAGGCCGATTTAGAGCGGGATTCGGCTCTTTCCCCTGGACGTGAGACCTTAGATGTCACCTTGCCCGGTCAGCAATTTCCTCTTGGCCGTCTGCATCCAACAACTCAGATACTTGAGGAGATTTGTGATATTTTCTGCAGCATGGGTTTTCAAATCGTGGAGGGGCCGGAGGTAGAATGGGATTATTATAATTTCGAAGCTCTCAATATGCCGGCAGACCATCCGGCACGCGATATGTTTGCTACATTATGGGTGGACTTTAAGACTAAAACCGGTGACAGACCTATGCTCTTGAGGACTCACACCTCTCCAGTACAGATAAGAGTAATGGAGAAATCACCTCCCCCGATAAGAATAATAGCACCGGGGCGAGTCTACAGGTATGAAGCTACAGATGCTACGCACGAGTGGATGTTTTATCAGGTTGAGGGGTTGGCAGTCGATAGAAACATAACCTTGGCTGACTTGAAGGGGACGCTGTTTGAATTTGCTCGCCGCCTTTTTGGCGAGGACAGGAAATGTCGCTTTCGTTGCGATTATTTTCCTTTCGTAGAGCCCGGTGTTGAGGTGGCCATTGATTGTATGGTGTGCCATGGTGCTGGCTGCAGATTGTGCGGCAATAGCGGTTGGATTGAAATTCTGGGTGCGGGGATGGTGCATCCCGAAGTTCTTCGACGCCTTGGTATTGACCCTCAGATTTATTCGGGTTTTGCCTTTGGTATGGGGGTGGAGCGTATTCCCATTCTTCGCTACGGCATAGACGACATTCGCCTCTTTTATGGTAATGACCTCAGATTTCTAAGGCAGTTTTAAATCTATATTAGTTCCGAGAGCTTAATATGAAAGTTTCGCTTCGCTGGCTAAAGGAATATGTCGACTTTTCACTGCCAATTGAGGAGCTGTCTGAACGGCTGACCATGGCTGGATTAGAAGTTGGGGAAGTGGAGGTGATTGGCGGAAATTGGAATAATATAGTGGTTGGCAAAATAATCGATGTTAATCCGCATCCCAATGCCGACCGGCTGAAATTAGTAACTGTTGATTTAGGTAAACAGCATTCCACCGTGGTCTGCGGCGCGCCTAATGTGGCCGTAGGTAACAAAGTGGCTTTTGCCCGAGTCGGAACTCAGCTCACAGATGGTCACAGCGGCGAAATAGTGCAATTAAAGCCAGCTAAGATTCGCGGAATTGTTTCTGAAGGGATGGTCTGCTCTGAAAGAGAATTAGGGATTTCTGATAGCCACGAAGGTATTATGATTCTACCCGGGGAAGCGGCTGTTGGTACTCCTTTGTCCGAGTATCTTGGCGATACAATTCTTGACTTTGACATAACACCGAACCGCCCCGACTGTCTGTCGGTGATTGGTGTAGCCAGGGAGATAGCGGCTCTAGCAGGGAGTAAGGCGCACATTCCTGAGGTTCGTTATGATGAATTGGAAAAAGCAATAGATTCCTATGCGGCTGTGGAAATCGTCGAGCCGAATTTGTGTCCCAGGTATTGTGCCAGTCTGTTGACTGGTATTAAGGTAACGGAATCACCGCAGTGGCTGCAAAGAAGGCTATTAGCCTGCGGTATGCGTCCTATCAATAATATTGTCGATGTTACCAACTATGTAATGCTGGAGTACGGCCAGCCACTTCATGCTTTCGACTACAACGAGATACGCGGTAAACAGATTATCGTGCGCCGAGGGGCACATGGTGAGGTCATGGCTACGTTGGATGGAGTGCAAAGGACTCTCAACTCTAATATACTGGTGATTGCAGACAAAGAGAGAGCTATCGCCGTTGCCGGTATCATGGGAGGTGGGGATACGGAGGTCAGGCAGAATACAACAACTGTTCTGATAGAGTCGGCGAATTTCAATCAGGCTGTTATTCATCGAGGAAGTCTTGGTCTTCGTTTGAGCAGTGAAGCATCACTGCGTTTTGAGAAAGGCCTTAGCCGGGAGTTACCGCTGATAGCGTTAAAGCGGGCTACACAATTATTGACGGAGCTTGCTGATGGCAAAGTAGCGAAAGGTATTATCGATATTTATCCCGGTAAACAGCAGAGTGAGCCTATATTTTTGCCTGCTGCTGATGTTAAACGCCTTCTCGGAGTGGAGTTAAAGGTGGGCGAAATATGCGATACTTTGGAGCTACTCGGGTTTGATTGTCGACAAGTTGAATCGAATTCACAGATTCAAGTAGAGGTCCCCTGGTGGCGCACGGACGTAAATTACACTGCCGATTTGGTTGAAGAGATAGCTCGTATTATAGGCTATGATAAAATCCCGACTACTATGCTTAGTTCATCATTACCGAGATATGAACCGGTGCCGATGCTGTCTCTCAGACGACAATTGCGCAATATCCTCGTCAGCTGTGGTTTTCAGGAAGTACTTACCTATTCCTTAACCAGCTTGGAGATGTTGGGGATGCTTTCGCCAGAGCTTCGTTTAATAGGTCCGAATCCGATGAAGGTGGCTAATCCAATGTCCAGAGAGCAAGAGTATCTTAGGACCAGTTTACGGGCCGGCCTGCTATCAGTTCTGGCTCGTAATGAAAAATATCAAGAAAACGGCATCAGGCTTTTTGAGATTGGCAAGGTATTTATGCCCAGGGAAAAGGATTTGCCTCAGGAGAAGGAGATGCTTTGCGCTGTACTAAGTGGTTCGCAGCGAAGATTATCCTGGCGCGGTGAAGAGGAGCCGGTTGATTTCTTTGTTGCCAAGGGAGTACTGGAAACCATTTTATCGCGGTTAGGAGTGGCGGCCAGATTTGAGGTAAGTGAAGACGAAAGCTTATTCCCGGACAGAGCCGCCGATGTAGTCGTCGAGAACGATAAATTGGGTACAGTTGGGGAGCTGCACCCTAAAGTAGCAAAAGCCTTTGGACTTTCGGGGATTGCTTATCTTATTGAAATGGATTTGGATAAATTATCATCTTTTACGGTTACCCTCAAAACAGTTCAAGCAATCCCTCGGTATCCTAGCACAAGCAGAGATATTGCGCTGTTGGTGGACGAGAAAGTAACCTATCAACAGATTTGGTTTGTCATTCAGAGCTTTTCTCTGGTAAACTCGGTTGTTCTTTTTGACTTCTATATGGGGGAACAGGTGCCTACAGGTAAGAAATCACTCGCTTTCAGAATCGTTTACCAATCATCGACGCATACCTTAACCGATAGTGAAGTCGACGAAGTCCAGCAGCAAATTCTCGATAAACTGCAGCGCGAACTAGGGACTGTTTTGAGGAGTTGATTTATCCGTGACCAAAGTCTTTAAAAAATTTATCAAAATAAGCGAAAATTTTGCTTAGATTTGCGTTATAATTGGGTGTGATTATTTACAGGAAGGGGGTAGACAAGCGTGAAAACTAAAGTTTTCGCTCCGGCTTTATGCTTAGCTTTGCTATTAACTCTTTGTTTGGTAACTCCTGTTCGGGCGGCTGGAATGGCTCCTAGTGAAGGTGTGGTTGGGGCGACGGTGACCATATCTGGACTGGCGTCTGGTTCTTATTCCATTAAATGGGACGGAGTTGGGGTCAAACAAGGGACGCTGCCGGGAGGCGGTAGTGTTACCTTTACTGTGCCTGATACGAGCGGAGGTGACCATACTGTTACAGTAGACAATCCGACTGGTACTCAGGTTCTATCTATGATCTTCTCTGTTCTTCCGTCTATAGGCATTAGCTCGGATTCAGGTGTTGTTGGTGATTCCGTTACCATCGGGGGTAAGGGCTTCGCTGTTGCTGAAAGCAGCATTATAGTTACTTACGACGGCACAAATATGAAGACAGGAATCGTAGCCGGTAATACTGGCTCGTGGGAAACAACTTTTTCATTGCCAGCCTCTGCGAAAGGTAGTCACACGGTCGATGCATCAGGGAAAACTACAAAAGCAAGTGATGTTCCCGATGTCACTGTAACAATTAGCCCCAAAATCAGTATGACACCAGTATCCGGAAATGTTGGCACTTCAGTAAATATTAACGGTACCGGCTTTGGCAAAGATGAAGGCAGCATTCAAGTTATCTATGATACTACCAATGCTAAGACCGGGCTCAGTGCAGACAGCAAAGGGTCTTGGAATGTTGTATTTGTTATTCCTAACTCAACTAAGGGCGGCCATACAATAGACGCCTCGGGTGCATCCACAAAGGCTGATGATGTTCCGGATCTTACTTTTATTGTGTCTTCTGCCGTGACTGTTAAGCCCGCTTCTGGATATGTAGGTGATGCTATCACCGTCGCCGGCTGCGGTTTCGGCGGAAATGAAAGCGGCGTTACAATTACCTTTGATGGTAATATCATCAAGAGCGATATCGTCGCTAATAGCGAAGGTTGCTGGAACTCATCTATGACCGTACCGGCAACTACCGCAGGCAATCATATAGTAGATGCATATGGCGCTTCGACCACGGCCTCTGAAGTTGCTGATACTAAGTTGGTTGTATTATCGAAGATGACCCTGGAGCCCGCTGAGGGCCACGTGGGTAGTAATATAGCGATAAACGGAACTGGTTTTAACGCGGATAAAAAGTTGACTCTTAAATATGACAGTACGGACTTAGTTACTGAATTCACCACCGATGATAAAGGCAATTTTCAGGCGAGCCTGGTAGCCCCTAAAAGTCTGGGTGGCAAGCATAACGTAACTGCTACTGATGAGGGGGGCACCTCAGCCTCAGCGGTTTTCACTATGGAGACAACCCCACCGCCAGTGCCACAAATTGTGTCACCGAAGGAAGGAGGCAGGGTAGGCCTTTTCGACCATATTATGCCTACCTTTGAATGGGCTGCTATTGCTGACCCCAGCGGTGTTAGCTACAGTTTGCAGATATCTTCTCAGTCGGACTTTGCAACTACTCTATTGAGTAAGGAAAACCTGGTTGAGTCTAAGTATACACTGACCGATGATGAGGCTTTAGATCGAGGAAAATATTATTGGCGAGTCAAAGCTATAGATGGAGCTGGTAATGATAGCGGTTGGACCCAATCGATACAATTTAAAGCTGGACTAATGCCGCTATGGGCATTCATAATCATCGTCGTTGTTGCCGTTCTTTTCTTAACTCGATTGGTTTTCTTTTTACGGAATATCAAAAGGGGACGCTAGAGATAGTTTTATCGAGCTTGCCTGTATATTGGGCGTTTTTAATTTTACCTTTTTTCTCAGTATGGACTTACTCAAGGTGGTAAAGATATTAGCCTCTATTATCCTGGGCGGAATATTGATATTTATAGCCGCTTGGTTTCAGCGGCGTGTAAGAACAGATGTGCCCTAATTACCCCTATATTTACGGAGCAACCTGTCTATTTTCAAGGTTATGTCTTTCAAAGGATGCAATTCGGCTTGCTTCTCTTTGCGCCATTTTAGCTCTATACTCTGGCTTTGCAGAGTGCGAGGGCTTACAGTTAAGCGCAGCGGTATTCCTAGAAGGTCAGCATCATTGAATTTAACTCCCGGAGACTCATCTCGGTCATCGTAGAGAACTTCTATGTTTTTTTTAGTTAGGTCTTTGTAGACTTTCTCGGTGGTTTCAGCAACATCGGTATTTTCCAGGCGAAGAGGGCAAAGGTATACTTGATAGGGGGCAATGCTTAAGGGCCAAATAATACCTTTATCATCATGATTCTGCTCTATTGCGGCCGCCAGTAGCCTTCCCAGCCCGATACCGTAGGTACCCATAACGATTGGGCGTAATACGCCATTTTGGTCGAGAAAAGAGGCGCCCATCTTTTCGCTATAGAAAATACCAAGTTTGAATACATGTCCCACCTCGATTCCATGGCTGGAAAGGAGTTTGCCGCTGCATTGCGGACAATTATCTCCGGAGCGTGCTGTGGCGATGTCAGCTATAAGGTCGATTTTGAAATCACGAGGATAATTAACATTCTTAAGGTGGGTGTCCGGTTTATTGGCACCGGCAACAAAATTGGAGCCTAAATTTATGGAGTCATCGGCTACAATCCTGATTCCTTTTATGCCGATTGGAGAAGCTGAGCCAGCTACTAATCCAGCCGCCTTTACCTCAATTTCTGTTGCCAGATGTATCTCTGAGCATTTCAATAAATTCTTGAGTTTCGTCTCGTTGACGTCAATGTCTCCCCTGATAACTATAAAAATGATCTCGGCATCGGCTGAATAAAACACAGCTTTTAGAGTTTGGCTTGTCGGCAAACCAACAAAATTAGCTACCTCCTCAATGGTTTTGATGTTCGGGGTTGATATTTCCTCAATGGGCAAAGGTGCTTTCATCTCCAGTTTCGGCTTGATGCTACGAGCTTTTTCTATGTTTGCGGCATAATCGCAGTTTGTACAATAAACAATCTCATCTTCACCGGTCTCGGTAATGAGCATGAACTCGTGGGATTCTTTACCACCTATGGCGCCGCTGTCAGCCTCTACTATCACTGCCGGTGAGCCACAGCGGGAATAGACGTTCTTGTAGGCTTGTATCATTTCCTGATATGTTCGCTCTAAATCTGCTTCATCAGTATGGAAGCTGTACAGGTCTTTCATAATGAATTCACGAACACGTAACAGACCGCCTCGAGGTCGAGGTTCATCGCGAAACTTATTTTGGATTTGGTACAGTAAAAGTGGTAAGTCGCGGTAGCTCTGCACAAAACGTCGAACAAGTTCGGTGATAATCTCTTCGTGGGTAGGACCTAATACCAGTATGTGCTCTCGCCGGTCGGTAACAGTGAACAACGTTTTGCCAAAAGAGGGATATCTCCCCGTTTTCTCCCATAATTCGAAGGGCTGGAGTGTAGGCAACATCAACTCCTGCCCTCCAGCTTTGTCCATTTCCTCTCGAATTATTTGCTCAATTTTCTTGAGTACCCTCCAACCTAATGGCAAGTAGGAATAAACGCCAGCCGCTACTTGTTGAATCATGCCGGCCCTAAGTAACAGCTGATGACTAGCAGTATCAGCTTCTGACGGTATTTCCTTTAGCGTTTTGCCAAACAGATTGGAAAATCGCATATATATTAATCCCTACTAGCGTTAAAGAATATCCGCGAGCTAAGTCTTTGCTAGCAACTTATTCTATACTAAAGGGGGGATATTTGTCAGTTAGAAGCAGATAATAACCGCTCACTCTAGTATACCAGCGAACATAGCCGACAACGAAATCGAAAGCCCATCTGGGATACTTGCCAGTAAAGAGGATTGCCCACCAGGTGATGAAAGCTACGACACCTGAAGCAATGCCCAGAGCCCAGAGAACAATTAAGTGAGGTATAACCATGAAAGCTCGGAAGAAGGTTGTTAGACGAGATAGTTTCTGAGTGTAATTGATACTTACGGTTATAGGGTATTCCATTTTATCCTCCTTTTGTTATTGTTTTGCGAATCCGCCTTAGTTCTATCCACGCTGCTATTATCCAAGAAATTAAAAATATGAATGCGAAAATAATAAATAGTATCCTTTGTTCAGGCATGATACGTATCATGGCATTTATACCACCTATCGCCAAGACTAATCCAAAAAGCAAAACTGCAAGTCTAGCATAATATTCGATCCATCCTTTAACATTTTTTCTCATTTCCCATCTTCTCCTTTCAGATCAATAACCTATTTTTCTTTAAACGCCTTTTATCTCTGCCATAAGTGCCTCCAAGAAGTCTTTTTCAGCTACGGTGCTGACAACTTTGCCTTTTCTGAAAATGGCACCTTTGCCTCTGCCGCAGGCGATACCGACATCAGCTTCTTTGGCTTCGCCCGGGCCGTTGACAACGCAACCCATAACAGCAACCTTGATGGGCTTACTTATATCTTTTAAGCTTCTGTCTACGGATTCAGCAAGGCTGATGATATCGACTTCGGCCCGCCCACACGAAGGGCAGCTTATTAAGGTAGGGCCATGTTGTCGCAAATCGAGGCTTCTCAAGATTTCGTAAGCAGTTTTTACTTCTTCGCAGGGATTAGCACTAAGGGAGACACGGATAGTGTCACCGATACCTTCGTGAAGCAGTATACCGATGCCCACAGCACTGCGAACAGCACCGGCTCTGGGTAGTCCCGCCTCAGTTACACCTAAGTGCAAGGGGTAAGATATTTTGGAGGCTATTGTCCGGTAAGCTTCAATAGTCGTAAGTATGTCAAAGGCTTTAAGCGATACTTTAATCAAATCAAAGTCTAAACTTTCCAGCAGCTTGATTTGCTCCAGAGCTACGTTAATCATGTGCGCAGAGGTAGATATGGATGGCTTCGGTGAAGGTGGTAGGCTTCCCGCATTGACGCCGATACGGACGGGTACCTGCCTTTGCTTGGCTGCCTTTATCACTTCGGCAACTTGTTCTGGCTCTCGGATATTACCGGGATTCAGACGAAGCCCATCGGCGCCCGCTTTCAAAGACTTGAGAGCAAGCCGATAGTCAAAATGTATGTCAGCAATAATTGGGATAGAGGTTTTCTTCTTGATGATTGAAATAGCCTCCGCAGCTTCAAAGTCTGGTACAGCTACTCTGGCTATCTCACAACCGCAATCGGTGAGTTCTTTAATTTGATTTACAGTAGCTCGTATATCTCTGGTATCGGTTTTGGACATAGATTGAACTACTATAGGTGCGTCACCACCTATGGTCACTTCTCCAACTCTGATAGGTTTGGATTGCCTGCGTGCTATCAAGGTAATACGCTCTCTCCCTGAATTATATGTGTGATATCGAAGTAGCTTATCACAATAATCAGAAGCATAAGCACCGCGAAACCAATAAGGTGGACAAGCCCCTCTCTTTTTGGTGAGATTCTCTTTCCTCGCCGAACCCATTCTAAAGCCACAAAAATTAGCCTGCCTCCATCGAGGCCCGGGAAGGGGAGCATGTTAATTATGGCCAAGTTTATACTAATTAGCGCGGCAAACTCCAGGAGGGGGCTTATGCCGGCCTTAGCTATCTGACCGGTGATTTGTGCAATACCTATCGGCCCGGTTACTTGAGGTAGTGCTCCTCCAATAAACCAGCCTACTATTTCATTACGGAATAGAACGAGTATTTCCCAGCAATGAACTATACTTGAAGGAACTGCTTTCCAAATAGGAACAGATTCGCGGACTGTCGTGCTGTCTACTCCGATGATAATGATGCCGGTTGCCCCTTGTCCCTTTGGCGGATTCCATCTGGGCTTCAAACTTACTTCATTTGGAGCGAGTTCGTCTCTTTGAAGCAGAATATTTACCTGTGAGCCGAGGTGAAGCTGGATAAAATAACCAACATCGCCGCGATTTCTAACTGTGTGATCGTTTATTGCCAGGATTGTATCTCCGGGCTCAATTCCAACCATCTGAGCTGGTGAACCTATGGCAACTTCTTGTACCTGTACTTTCTCCAGAATTATATCGTGAGGGATCATAAAACTAATTGAAAACAGTAATATTGGTAGCAAAATATTCATCAGTGAGCCGGCACTAAGAACCAGAAATCGTATGGGGATGCTCTTGCTGGCCAGGCTGCCTGGTAGTGATGGGTCTTCTTCTCCGACCATCTTGGTGAAACCGCCTAGAGGTATTGCATTTATAGAATATGTCGTCTCCCCTCGCTTGAAGCTGATAATCCTGGGTGGAAAACCTATGCCGAATTCTTCCACCTTTACTCGAGCAAGCTTGGCGGTGATGAAATGCCCAAATTCATGGGCGAAGACAAGTAATACCAGTATGCCTACAAAACTGACAATTGTAAGTGCTATTGTTTCAATCATAAATTTACCTTGCTACTGAATTTAGCGCTGTGTCTCTTGCCCACTTATCAGCGGTTAAAATTTCGTCCAGATTAGGATTAGCTATGCTCTGGTGTAAGCTAATGGTCTTGTCTATTATTTCGGCGATCTGAGGGAAACCAATATGCTGTTCAAGAAAAAGTTCGACAGCTATCTCATCGGCGGCACAAAGTACAGCAGGGTAGGTTCCTCCTTTTTTCCCGGCATCCAATGCCAGTTGTAGACAGGGAAACGTGGCATAGTTTATTGTCTCAAAGGTCAGTGAATTCAATCGTGTGAGGTTCATGCGAGGCAAACTGTAGTTAGCTAGCCGCTCCGGATACGACAAAGCATATTGAATGGCGAAACGCATATCTGGGATACTAAGTTGAGCCTTCATTGATCCGTCAACAAATTCTACGAGAGAATGAATAATACTCTGTGGATGAATTACTATTTCGATTTTGCTAAGGGGTATAGAAAAAAGCCAGCTGGCTTCGATTGCTTCCAGTCCCTTGTTCATCAGAGTTGCCGAATCAATAGTTACTTTTTTCCCCATTTTCCATGTCGGATGTTCCAGAGCTTCATCAACTGTAACCTTAGTTAATTTTGAAGGTGAATGATGATAGAAAGGCCCGCCTGAAGCTGTGAGGATGAGCTGGGCTACCTCGCACGTCTCTCCATGCAGGCATTGGTATATGGCACTGTGTTCGCTATCAATAGGCATGATTTGTGCCTGCCTGAGTTTAGCTTCCTTCATAATAATTTCGCCCGCCATGACCAGTACTTCTTTATTGGCTAGAGCTATTTTTTTCCCTGATTTTATGGCTGCTAATGTCGGGGTCAGTCCTATTTTACCTGACGTGGCTATGACTACCATGTTTACTTCTGGATGAGTGGCAACATCTTCCATCGAAGAGAATTTGGTGTTGACAGGAAGACTGAATTTATGGGCTGAATATACTATTTTAGGATGAAATTGATTTATTTGCTCGCTGAGTAAGTCGATATTTTTACCACCGGCTAAACCTATTATCCTGAATTTATCGGGGAAGTCTCTTACTATGTCCAAGACTTGTTGCCCTATAGAACCCGTCGAGCCTATAACGGCTAATTTTTTAATAGGCTTGCTCATAATTTTGCCAGTTCTACCAAATAGTATACTATAACTCCAGTGAATATGAGACTGTCCACGCGGTCCAGGATTCCACCATGTCCTGGTATTAGCTTGCCTGCGTCCTTTACGCCTGTGTTACGCTTGAGTAGTGACTCAACTAAATCCCCAAGCTGAGCGAATACGCTGATAATGAAACCCACAAGGGCTATTTGCCAGTAGCTGAACGGCAGCGTAAAGATTACGCCGAGAATGAGAGCAACTACAATACTGGATAATAGCCCGCCTACAGCTCCTTCCCAGGTTTTGCCGAGGCTTATTGCCGGAGCAAGAGTGTGTTTGCCCCAAGTTCTACCAATAAAAAAGGCGCTGGTATCACTGGCAAATGTGGTGAACATGGCCAAGAATACAAGTTCCCTACCATCTTCCAAGCTTCTGAGGTCAACCCAGTAGCTGAACATCCAGCCGATATAGAGAATGCCGGCCATTGTCCATGCCCAGTTGGTAAAAGCCTGGTCTCTGGGGCGACGAAATAATAGCCAGATTAACGATACAATTATCGCTAAGGTAATCAGGAAAGGTAATGTGGCCGGATATGGGCAGTGAGGACTGGCGATTAAAAGTAGTACCCAGGCTATGCCGAAATAGGTGATAGGCTGCACTTTTGATCCGCCTGCCATTCGGTAGAACTCCCAGCTGCCAAGAGCAGCTATGACGGCTATCAAAAGGGTAAACCACGGTTCACCGAACCATATTATGGCGATTAGGAGTGGTAAGCCGATAACAGCAGTTAGAATTCTATGCCTGAGCATATTTATTCTTTGACTCTGCGTGTCTTAGGTAGAGTTGGCCGCAGCCAGGGACGTGAAATGTTGGTGAGGCTTGTATCATTGTATTATATGTTTAAATCTATTTCCTGAAAAAGGTAGTGGCTTGTAAGTTGCGGAGTTTTTAAACTTCCATTATCTCTGTTTCTTTGGTTTGTCCTATATTGTTTACTTTGTCCACGAAGTTGTCAGTGAGCCTTTGCAATTGTTCAGAAGCACGTGCGCATTGGTCTTGTGATATTCCCTTTTCTTTTTCCGACTGCCTCAATTTTTCGATGCCTTCGCGTCTTAGATTGCGAAGAGCAATCCTAGCGTCTTCTAACCTTTTGTGGACCGCTCTGGTTAACTCCTTACGTCGTTCTTCGGTGAGCGGTGGGATAGGTATGCGGAGAACACGGCTATCGCTTACTGGATTTAGGCCGAGTTCAGAGGTAAGAATGGCCTTCTCAATGCTGCGGATTGAACTACTGTCCCAAGGTTGTATAAGTATCGTTTTGGCATCAGGGATTGAGATGGAAGCCATTTGGTTGATTGGGGTGAGGACACCGTGATAATCAGCTTTTATATGCTCTACTAGAGCTGGTGAGGCACGTCCCGTTCGGATAGCTGCCAAGTCTCGAGTCAAAGCTTCAACAGCCTTTTGCATTTTACCGTTGATTTCGGTGATTACTTGCTCAATCATTTTTACTCACTGGTGACAAAGGTGCCTACATGTTCACCGAAGATGGCCCGCTCTATGCTTTGTTTTCCTTGCAGGTCGAAGATTATTATGGGCAGCCTATTGTCTTGGCAAAGGGAGAAAGCAGTACTATCCATTACCTGAAGTCGCAAGTTTAAAGCATCTTTATGGGTTAGGCGGTCAAATTTCTTAGCCTGTGGATTTTTGAGCGGGTCAGAATCGTAGACACCATCGACTCTACTCTTGGCTACAAGAAGGACTTCTGCCCCGATTTCAATGGCTCGCAGTGCCGCCGCAGTGTCAGTAGTCATGTAGGGGTTTCCGGTGCCTCCGGCAAAAATAACGACTCTCTTTTTCTCCAGATGCCGGATGGCACGACGGCGTATATAGGGCTCGGCGACAGCGTGCATGGTAATCGCTGATTGAGTTCTGGTAATTACCCCTTCGCCTTCTAGTGCATCTTGAAGAGCCAGTGCATTGATAACGGTAGCTAACATACCGGCATAGTCAGCCGTAGCTCGGTCCATTCCTTTAGCTTCGGTACCGGTACCCCGCCAGAAATTGCCTCCGCCCACAACTATAGCTACTTCCACCCCCTGCTCGATTATTTGCTTTATCTGTCTGGATACTCGTGTTAAAACTGAACGGTCTATGCCAAATCTCTTTTTTCCCATGAGTGCTTCACCACTCAATTTGAGCAGCACTCGCTTGTATTTAGGTTTTAGCTTTGCCACTTCTTAGTAACCTAACTCAAATCTAATAAACCTGCGTACTTTTATGTTTTCACCGACTTTGGCGATCGTCTCTGTTACTATATCCTGGACTGTCTTGTCAGGCTCTTTGATGTATGGTTGGAGTAGCAGGCAAGCTGTTTTTGCATCTGCATCTGCATCTGTTTCTATTTCTGTTTCTGTTTCTGTTTC
>Ga0214473_10005494_pt1 | contig 15175 bp, 11 predicted proteins | sample RVTome_7_FD_203509 | JGI IMG/M metagenome (GOLD analysis project Ga0214473, IMG submission 203509) | Soil microbial communities from uranium-contaminated site in the Upper Colorado River Basin, Wyoming, United States - RVT98D197 | ecosystem: Environmental > Terrestrial > Soil > Contaminated >... | reverse complement strand
GGTGAACGCGCTCTCGGAGAAGATGACCGCGCTGGTCATGCGCGACGGCTCCACGTGGAGCCAGTCGTACTCGCGCGGGAAGCCGACGAGCAAGCTCACGAAGGGCAAGGCCTCGACGAAGAGCGGGACGATCATCACGTTCTGGCCGGACCCCGAGATCTTCACCGAGACGACCGAGTGGGACCGGCGCCTGCTCGCCGAGCGGCTCCAGGAACAGGCCTTCCTCACCAAGGGCATCGAGATCCAGCTCATCGACGAGCGCGAGGAGCCGGCCGCGAAACAGACGTTCAAGGCCAGCGGTGGCATCGCGGACTTCGTGAAGCACCTGTCGGGCGGCAAGGAGACCCTGCATAGCCGTGTCGTCTACATGGAAGTCAAGGAGAGTGACGCGGAGGCCGAGATCGCCCTGCAGTGGAACACCGGCTATGCCGAGTCGATCCACTCGTTCGCGAACACGATCAACACGCATGAGGGCGGGATGCACGAGGAGGGACTGAAGAAGGCCCTCACGAACGTCGTGAACCGCTACGCGCGCAACAAAGGGCTGCTGAAGGAGAAGGACGACAACCTCCTCGGTGAGGACGTGCGCGAGGGCCTCACGGCGATCGTCTCGGTGAAGTTGCGCGATCCGCAGTTCGAGGGCCAGACGAAGACGAAGCTCGGCAACACGTCCATGCGCTCGCTCGTCGAGACCACGGTGAACGAGCACCTCATGACGTGGCTCGAGGAGCACCCCGGCGACGGGAAGCGGGTCGTCACGAAGGGCTCGTCGGCCGCGAAGGCGCGCATGGCGGCGAAGCAGGCTCGCGACATCGCGCGACGCAAGTCGTTCCTGGAGGGCGGGGGACTGCCGGGCAAGCTCGCGGACTGCCAGCTCACCGATCCTGCCGCCTGCGAGATCTACATCGTCGAGGGCGACAGTGCCGGCGGCTCGGCCAAGCAGGCGCGAGACCGGGCGAGCCAGGCGATCCTTCCGATCCGCGGCAAGATCCTGAACGTCGAGAAGGCACGACTGCACAAGGTCCTCGAGAACCAGGAGATCCAGGCGCTCATCACCGCGATCGGCACCGGGATCGGCGAGGAGTTCGACCTCGGGAAGGCGCGGTACCACCGCATCGTGCTCATGGCGGACGCCGACGTCGACGGTGCCCACATCCGCACGCTGCTGCTCACCTTCTTCTTCCGGAACATGCGCGAGCTCATCGACGCCGGCTACATCTACCTCGCGCAGCCGCCTCTCTACCTGCTGAAGCAGGGTAAAGAGGAGCTGTACTTCTACACCGAGCGCGAGTGGGACACGTGGCGCAAGGAGAACGGCAACGGCAAGAAGCTCGACCCCCAGCGGTTCAAGGGCCTCGGCGAGATGAACGCCGACCAGCTGTGGCAGACGACGATGGACCCCGAGCAGCGCACCCTCCTGCAGGTCACGCTCGAGGACGCCGCGCTTGCGGATCGGCTGTTCACGGTCCTCATGGGCGAGGACGTGCAGGCGCGCAAGGAGTTCATCGAGCAGAACGCGAAGGACGTCCAGAACCTCGATGTCTAGACGGCGGGGCGGCGGTGGCGGCGGGACGACCCCGTTGTTCGCAGGGCGCATCGAGCCGATCGGGCTCGAGGAGGAGATCCAGCGCTCCTACCTCGACTACGCGATGTCGGTCATCGTCGGCCGCGCGCTTCCCGATGTCCGCGACGGCCTGAAGCCCGTCCACCGGCGGATCCTGTGGTCGATGCTCGAGTCGGGGCTGCGCCCGGACCGCCCGCATCGTAAGTCGGTCTCAGCGGTGGGCGAGGTGCTGAAGAAGTACCACCCGCACGGCGACCAGAGCGTGTACGACGCCCTGGTCCGCATGGCGCAGGACTGGTCGCTGCGTGCGCCACTCATCGACGGCCACGGCAACTTCGGCTCGATCGACGGCGATCCGCCTGCCGCCTATCGATACACGGAGGCGCGGCTCGCGCCGATGGCGCTTGAGCTCCTGCGCGACATCGAGGCCGAGACCGTGGACTTCGTCCCGAACTTCGACGGCTACGAGCAGGAGCCGCTCGTCCTGCCCAGCCGCTTCCCGAACCTGCTCGTGAACGGCGCCGGCGGTATCGCGGTCGGCATGGCGACGAACATCCCGCCGCACAACCTCGGAGAGGTGATCGACGCCGTCGCGCACTTCCTCGACAACCCGGAGTCCACGCCCGAGGAGCTGATGCGCTTCGTGAAGGGCCCGGACTTCCCGACCGGCGCCGTCGTCATGGGCAAGCAGGGCATCAAGGACATGTACGAGACGGGACGGGGATCGATCAAGGTGCGGGCAGTGGCTCACATCGAGGAGGGGTCCGCAGGCCGTTCGAAGATCGTCGTCACCGAGCTCCCGTACCAGGTGAACAAGGCCCGCGTGGCCGAGAAGATCGCCGAGCTCGCGAACGCCGGACGACTGAAGGAGGTCGCCGATGTGCGCGACGAGTCGAACAAGGAGGGGATGCGGCTCGTCATCTACACGAAGCGCGCCGCGAACCCGCAGGTCGTGCTCAACCAGCTGTACCGGCACACCCAGCTGCAGGACAACTTCGGCGCGATCATGCTCGCACTGGTCGACAACGTCCCGCGGACGCTCAACCTGGCCGAGCTCGTCGGCTACTACGTCGATCACCAGGTGGACGTCGTCACGCGCCGGACGCAGTACGAGCTGCGGCGAGCCGAGGAGCGCGACCACATCGTCCAGGGCCTGCTCATCGCGCTCCAGAACCTCGACGAGGTCATCAAGATCATCCGCGGCTCGAAGGACGCCGACGAGGCGCGCACCAAGCTCATGGCCACGTTCAAGCTGTCCGAGGTCCAGGCGAACCACATCCTCGACATGCCGCTGCGCCGCCTCACGCGTCTCGCGCGCGAGGAGCTCGAGCAGGAGCACAAGGACCTGCTGGCGAAGATCAAGGCCCTGAAGACGCTGCTGAAGGACCCGAAGAAGATCCGGGCGCTGATCAAGGAGGAGCTCCTCGAGATCCGGGCTCGGTTCGCGGACGCCCGCCGGACGCAGCTGAAGGCCGACGTGGGCGATCTCGACGTTGAGGACCTCATCGCCGAGGAGGACGTGGTCATCACGGTGAGCCGTGCCGGCTACGTGAAGCGCCAGCCGATCGACGCGTTCAAGCGCCAAGGGCGGGGCGGCAAGGGCGTGATCGGCGCGAACCTGAAGGAAGAAGACGTCATCAAACACGTCTTCACGACCACGACGCACCATTGGATGCTCTTCTTCACCAGCAAGGGCAAGGTCTACCGGGTGAAGGTGCACGAGATCCCCGAGTCGGGTCGCACCGCTCGGGGTACCTACGCCGCGAACCTCGTGGGGGTCGCGGGGGACGAGCGCGTGAACGCCGTCATCGACTTGAAGGAGTACGACGAGGGACGTCTGCTGCTGTTCGCGACGCGAGGCGGCATGGTCAAGAAGACCGTGCTGCCCGAGTACGACAGCCCGCGTACGGGGCTCGCCGCGATCAACCTGAAGGAGGGCGACGAGCTCGTCGACGTCCTGCTGACCGATGGCAAGGACGACGTGATCCTGGTTTCGCGTAAGGGACAAGCGATCCGCTTCAGGGAGTCGCTCGTGCGCCCCATGGGCCGCCAGACCGCCGGCGTCATCGGCATGCGCCTGGCCGAAGATGACGAGGTGATCGCGCTCGGCGTGGTCTCGGAGGGCGAGGAGCTGATCAGCGTCACCCAACAGGGGTACGGCAAGCGCTCGCCGCTGAAGGACTATCCCGTCAAAGGACGGGGGGGCAAGGGCGTGATCGGGCACACGCTCACCCGCAAGACGGGCCTGCTCGCGGGCGCCTTCGTGGGCACGAAGGATCAGGACCTGTTCACGATCTCGAGCTCGGGCAAGGTCCAGCGCGTGCCGGCGTCGGATATCCGCCGCGTCGGTCGCGCCAGCCAGGGTGTACGCACGATGCGGGTGGAGGAGGGCGAGACCGTGGTGGCGATCGCCCCCGTCATCATGCAGATGGACGAGGACTGACCCCCCCAGCCCCCGGCAACGGTACCCGGCGGAACGTCGCGTACAGCGCCAGGTCGTAGACGGCTTTCAGACAGCCCGCGATCACGAACGGCGCCCCCACGGCGACGGCCTGCATGGCCACCCCCGCCCCGAGCGCGCCGACCGGACGGACCACGTACCGCGCGGTGTTCGTGAAGGCCGCCGCCGCGGTGCGTTCGGCAGGATCGACCATGGCGACGACGTAGGCCTGGCGAGCGGGCACGTCCATCTGCGAAAGCGTGAACCGGAGCAGCAAGACCGCGATCGCGAGCGGGAGCATCGGCATGAGCGGGACCACGGCCAGCAGCACGTTGGACGGCAGGTGGGTGAAGACCATCGTGTTCAGCAGGCCGATCCGTCCGGCGAGCCGTCCCGAGAGCATCGACGAGCCCGCCTGGATGAGCCCGCCGGCGAACAGGACGGCGCCCATCGTCTCAGGGCTCGCCCCGAAGCGCCGGTCGAACCAGTACACGATGAAGGTCGTGACGACGAACCCGCCGGCGAACGCGTCGAGCCCGAACAGCGCAGCCAGGCGCATGACGGTCCCGCGCGAGCGCTCGAGCGGCCGGGCCGGCGCTCGCCCGTCGGCCTCGACGCGGGCCGAGAGCCCTCCCGCGAGCCACACACACGCGATCGCCACCACCGGGAACACCAGGAGCCATCGCTGGTCGGCCGCCAGCGCCGGGAAGAGGTGGCGGAACAGGGCAGGCCCGCCCCCGGCCAGGGCTCCGAGCGCACCCGCGAGGTAGGCGACGGCGTTGTAGCGTCCGAAGACGCGGGCACGCTCCTCGGCAGGGGCCCCGCCGAGCATCGCCTGCTCGAGCGAGGTGATCGGGCCCGACTCGTTCGGGTCGGTGGACAGCGTGCCGGTGAGCGCCACGAGCACGAGGAGCACGAAGGCATCCGTGAGCGCGTAGACCGCGCCCGCGATGCCCATGACCGCCAGGAGCACCGCGTACAACCGGCGCCTGCCCACGCGCTCGGCGACGAGGCCGACCCCGATCGACGAGAGCGCGGCGCCGGCCAGCATCGCCGCGAACAGCAGTCCCACGCGCGCGTCGGATAGGCCGCCCGCCGCGAGCGAGGTGCCGAGCACGACGCTGCCGAACCCGTACGCGAAGGCGCGGAGCGCCTGCACGCCGAGGATCCGCAGCAGGTCCCCTCGGATGCCCAGGTCGGAGGCCATCGGTACCGGCTAGCATCTCGCACCGTGCGGACCGGCATCGGGGTCGGGGTGATCGTTTCGGCTGGGCTCCTCGGGTTGCTCCTGCTCGCCCGGTGGCGGATGGTGCCCGAGCGCACGGCCCCGATCCTGGCCCCGCTGCTTGGCGTGGCCCTCGGCGCGGGCGTGCTTCTCCTCCAGGACGACCCCGAGGTGGCCGACTGGGTCGTCGCTCTCGGCGTCCTCGCGGCGTTCACCCCCCTCCACGTCCGCATGCTCGTCGGTCGGCCGGGGCAGGCGGCATGAGCGCCGGGTGGTTGCCGCGCGGCGGGATGCCGCGTAGAAAGGGGCCGAGCCGATGAGCCAGCCCGTCGAGCAACCACGCCGAACCGTGCCTCCGAGGCCCGCACCCGCCGCCACCGCGGAGCAGCCTGTCGGCGGGTCGAGTCCCACGATCGCCTCGGGCACCGGGGCGGGCGGTCCAGTGTCCGAGACGCCCCCGAGCACGAAGGCGCCGCCCCGGGCCGTCACCAAGCGCCCCCCGCGGAAGTCGCAGCGCCGTCACGCTCGCGTGGTGATCCGTAAGGTCGGTCCCTGGTCGGTCTTCAAGATGTCGCTGATCTTCTACTTCTGCGTCATGCTCGTGCTGCTGGGCGCGGGCATCATCCTGTACGGCATGCTCGGCGCCATCGGGGCGCTCGACTCCACGACCCGACTGATCCGCGACCTGTTCGCGGATCAGTCGTTCGTGATCAGCGGGCAGTGGCTGTTCACGCGGGGCGTCACGATCGGCCTGGTCATGGTGGTCGTCTGGTCGCTCATCAACGTGTTCATCGCGTTCCTCTACAACCTCATCGCGGACCTCGTCGGCGGGGTCGAGGTGACGCTGGCCGAGCGGCGCTGAGCCATCTCCGGATGCGAACCGCGTCGATTGACACGTTTCTCGGGCCCCGCGTACGCTTGCCAGAGGGCCAGGGTCGACGCCCCGAGCGTTCCTCTTCGGGCCTGTAGCTCAGCCGGTTAGAGCGCATCCCTGATAAGGATGAGGTCGTTGGTTCAAGTCCAACCAGGCCCACGGTGAAAGGAGGGCCCCATGGCCGAGGAGACCGAGGAGTCCAAGAAGGGCGGCTTCTTCAGCAAGCTCATGAAGATCGCGTTCATCGCCGCGATCGTCGGTGCGGTGGTCGCCGTCTTCAAGCGTCGTCGCGGCCATGACCTCGACGAGGACGAGTGGCAGGAGCTCCCGCCGCCCGCGGGGGGGTAGGCCACCTCCGACGCGAACGTGAGAACAGACCCGGGCGTTCCGCCCGGGTCTGTTCAGCGTCCCGGCTAGACTCGCCGCGATGACCGAGGATGCGTGGTCGCTCGCGCATGAGGCCGCTCGCGCCGCCCATGTTGAGCTCCGGCCGCTCACGCGACTCGAGGACGGCGAGGAGATCCTGCGCGTGATGGTCGCAACGTGGGGCGAGCACCAGCTCATCCCGCGGGAGATGCTCCGCGCGTTCGGCGACAGCTCGAACCCCCCCTACGGGGCGTTCGAGGGGGACGAGCTGATCGGCTACGTCCTTGGATGGATGGCGGCGGATCCCGAGGACGGGCTCATCGTGCACTCGCACATGCTCGCGGCGGTACCCCACCGCCGGCACCGTGGGGTCGGGTACGCGTTGAAGCTGTCGCAGCGGGCCCAGGCGCTCGAGGCAGGCATCGACGTCGTGCGCTGGACCTTCGATCCCGTGATCGCGCGGAACGCGTGGCTGAACCTCGGCAAGCTGGGGGCGATCGCGGATCGCTTCCACCGCAACTACTACGGGGAGATGACGGACACCGTGAATCGGGGCGAGCGCACCGACCGGCTCGTCGCGCGTTGGGACGTCGCGCACCCGCGCGGGGCGGTGGATGCGGTGGGCGCCCCCGTGCTCCTGGACGCAGAGGGCGACGCGCCGGCGCCGAGATCGGTCGCGCTGGTCGAGGGTGGCGGCCCCGTCCTCGTGCGGGTCCCGCGCGAGCACCAGACGCTGCGGACGGAGCAGCCGGCCCTCGCGCGGGCCTGGCGCGACGCCGTGGCGGAGGCGATCGAGGCCTGCATCGCGAGCGGCCGTAGCGCGCTCGACTTCACCGACGGCGCGACCTACGTGTTCGCATGACCCGCGTCCGGTCGATCGAGCTGCGACTGGTCGGCCTGCCGCTCGTACGACCCTTCCGCACGAGCTTCGGCGAGGAGACCGAGAAGGTCTGCATCCTCGCTCGGGTCGCCACGGATCACGCCTGGGGATGGGGAGAGTGCGTCGCGGGCGTCGATCCCGGCTTCTCCGAGGAGTTCAACGAGGGCGCGTGGCTCGTGCTGCGGGACTTCCTCGCCCCCGCGCTGTTCCGGGCGGGTGACCTGGAGCCCGACCACCTCGAGCGTGTGCTCGCGGGGGTGCGGGGGAACCCGATGGCCAAGGCCACGCTGGTGAACGCGTTCGTCGACGCCTGGCTGCGGGAGCGGGGCGAGTCGCTCGCGTCGTTCCTGGGCGCCGAGCGGGACCGCGTGGCGTGCGGTGTCTCGATCGGCATCGCGTCGAGCGCGGGCGCGCTCCTCGAGCAGGTGGATGGGTACGTGGCCGAGGGCTACCAGCGGATCAAGCTCAAGATCGAGCCGGGCACCGACGTCGAGCGGGTCGAGGCGGTACGGGCCGCGCGCCCGGACATCCTGCTCTCGGTCGACGCGAACGCCGCATACTCGCTCGCGGACGTCCAGGTCTTCCGCGCGCTCGACGCGTTCGGCCTGCTCATGGTCGAGCAGCCATTGCACCACGAGGATCTCGTGGAGCACGCTGCGCTGCAACGCCAGATCCGCACCGACCTCTGTCTGGACGAGTCGATCCGCTCGGCCGCCGACGCCCGCGCGGCGATCGAGCTCGCCGCGTGCCGGATCGTCAACATCAAGCAGGGACGGGTGGGCGGGTTGCTCGAGGCCGTGCGGGTCCACGATGCGGGTCGGCTGGCCGGGGTGCCCGTCTGGTGCGGAGGCATGCTCGAGACCGGACTCGGGCGGGCGGCCAACCTCGCGCTCGCCGCGCTACCCGGCTTCACGCTCCCCGGCGACACGAGCGCGAGCGCCCGGTACTTCGCCGACGACCTCACGGAACCGCACGTCATCGCCCCCGACGGCACGATGGCCGTCCCGCGAGGGCCTGGCCTGGGCGTCGAGCCTCGGCCCGACCGGCTCGAGGCGTGCACCCTCCGCGTGGAGCGGCTCGGGCCGGCCTGAGCGCCTCCTTTGCGCTGCGGTCCCGCACGGGCCATGCTGTATGCACCCATGGCCGGGGAAGGAAGACGAGGGACGTGATGAGGAAACGGGTCATCCGTGCAGGCGAGATCGAGATCGAGGACTCGGAAGGAAGGGTCCGTGCGCGGCTCGGCGTGACGAACGACGACTTCCCCTTCGTCGCGTTCTACGGGACCGACGAGCGACTCCGCGCGCGCTTCGGTGTGCAGCCGGACGGCTCCGCGGGACTCGCGATCGCCGACGACGACGGCAAGGTTCGCGCCACGTTCGGCCTGTTCTCCGACGGCTCGGCGAGCATGGCGATGGTGGATCGGAACGGGAAGGTCCGAGCGAAGTTCGGGCTCGGGACCGAGGGCTCGCCGACGCTCGCGCTGCGGAACAAGGAAGGCGAGCTCGGCTTCGTCTACAGCCTCGCGCAGCAGGGATCGCCGACGATCAGCCTCCAGGATGAGGACGGGAAGGTCCGCGCCCGGCTCGGCCTCGCCGCCGAGGGCTCGCCGATCCTGCGCCTGCTCAACAGGGACGGCGAGCTCCGAGCCATCATGGGCCTCACCGCGGACGGCACGCCCGTGCTCCAGTTCATGGACGCCGAGGGCGATCCCTTGTGGACGGCACCGGGGACCATCGGGCCGCCGTCGCCGGGGGCCGAGTCGTCCGGCGAGGTGGGCTCGGCCGGCTCCGTGTGAGGGGGTCGGGGGCTCGGCGCAAGCCCCTATCATCTCGGCGGGGACGTAGCTCAGCGGTAGAGCACCTGCTTTGCACGCAGGGGGTCGCCGGTTCGAATCCGGTCGTCTCCACACGGCGCCAGCCGCGACGCCCCGCTCGAGCAGCGACGGGGCAGCGGAGCGGACCGCTGGTCGGACCGAGGAGGCCGATTGCCGGATGGGACGCCGAGCCGTCAGACTGCTTCCGGCATGAGTACCCGCAGGACGGCGCTGCTCGCGAACGCCACCCGGATCGGCTTGGGCCTGATCTCGGTCGGGCTGCTGGCGGCACTGCTCCTCAGCGTGTTCCTGTCGCGCGGGACGATCGAGGACGCCGAGGCGGCCGCCGAGACCCGGGCGATCGACTGGGCGAACACCGTCCTGTTCGACGCCATCGCGCCGGACGAGATCCAGGACCCCGTCCTGGGCGCGGACTACCGGGAGCTCCTCATCATCGTGCAGGCGGGGATCAGGTCGGACGACCGGACCGCGCGCGTCCGTGTCTGGAACGCGGAGGGCGAGCTCGTCTTCTCGGACGACCAGCGCGACAAGATCGGCGAGTACGTCGCCACGGACAACCCGCAGATCCAAAGCGCGCTGGACGGGGAGACCGTGAGCGTTGCCACGCAGGCGACCGTCGCGCCGAAGAGCGGGCTCGCGGGCTCGGACGAGAAGCTCTTCCAGACGTTCGTCCCGCTCCGGCTGGAGAACCAGGTCGGGATCTCGGGCGTGGTGCAGATCGACCAGAGATACGCCGCGATCGAGGCCGAGGCTTCGGATGTGTGGAGGACGGTCCGACTGGCCCTCGTGCTCGCGCTCACGGTGGTCGTGGGTCTGTTCCTGTTCTCGCTCCGCGGTCGTCCGGCTCCCGTGGCAGCTCCGCGAGCCATCGCCGGAGCCGAACCGGTCACCGACGACGCAGCGCCCTCGCGGCAGGATCGTCGCGCGCTCCACCGCGCCGCGAAGGCGGAGGACCGACTGCGGGCTATGACCGAGCGTGCGACCAAGGCTGAGGCTGCCGCGAAGGCGGCCGAGGCGACCGCGACCGCGACCGCGGTTGACGCGACCAAGGCCGAGGCTGCGATGATCGAGGCCGAAGGGACCGCGAGCGCGGCGGCCGCCCGGCTCGGCGAGTTGGAGGAACGCGCCGCCCGTGCTGAGGAACACGCCGCCCTGGCGGAGGAGCGGGCCACGGTAGCCGAGGCCGCGATGCGGGAGGCACAGGCCGTCACAGGTGGCGAGGCTCCACGCCGCGGCGTGCCCGCGATGGGGGCCGTCGCCGTCAGCGCCGTCGCCGGTGAGCTCGAGTCCAGGCTCCGGGCAGTCGAGAGCGAGCGTGAGCGGCTCGCCGGCGAGGTGGGGCGCCTGCGCTCTGCCCTCGCCGAGCGCGAGGCCGAGTTCGCGATCGCCCACGAGGGTGCCTCGACCGGAGTGACGGAGGTGGACGACGTCAGGCACCTGGCCGCCGAGGCCGAGCAGCGAGCCGCCGAGGCGGAGCAGCGGATCGCCGAGCTCGAGGGCCGGCTCCGGACGGCGGAGGGCGAGCTCGCCGCGGTCGCGACGACGACGAAGACCAACAAGAAGAGCAAGGAGGAGCGCCAGGCTGAGCGTGAGGCGGCGGACGAGCTCCGGGCCGCGCAGCTGCAGGCGAACGACCTGCAGATGAAGCTCACCGAGGCGGAGGCCGCCCTCGAGACGGCCCGTGCCGAGTTGGCGAAGGCCAACGCGGAGCTCACGATGACCCGCGAGGCGCTCGCCGGGAACGAGCAGGCCGCCTCCTCCGCCAAGGGCGTCGTCGAGCGCGCGGCGGCGGTCGAGGCCACGCTCGCGGAGATGGAGACGCTCGTCCGCGACGTCGAGGCGCGCGCCGCCCGCTCCGATGCCAAAGCCACCGAAACCCAGGCGGAGCTCGCGAAGGCGCAGTCCGCGCTCGCGGAGGCCGAGAGCGTCCGCGCCGAGCTTGCCGCCGAGCTCGAGCACGCGCGCACGGAGGCCGTGAAGGCTCCGGTGCCCGCTGGGGCGCTCGCCGAGGACGTCGAGGCGCTCCGCACCCGCATCGCCGAGCTGGAGGAGGCACGGCGGAGCGACGTGGTCGAGCTGCAACGAGCCCAGGAGGCGCTCGCGAACACGCAGTTCGAGACCACCCAGGCGCGCCGGCGCGCGAAGGAGCTCGAGGTCGAGCTCCGGGATCTCCGGGGGGAGCCGAGGGCGCCGGCGGCCGATGCCGCACCCGAGGCCGCACCCGAGCCCGCGGAGGAGCCCACGTCGTTCGCGGCCCGGCTCGCGCACCTCGTTGCCGAACACGAGGCGCCGAAGGAGCCGGCCGAGCCCGATGCTCCCGCCGCTGCGCCGGAAGTCCCGGTGGCCGCGAGCGAGGAGGGACTCTCGCTCCGGGAGCGGCTGGCCCGGGCCGCCGCCGCGAGGCATCGGATGGCCGGGACCCCCCCGGAGCCGGATCGCCAGAGACCGGATCGCCAGAGACCGGATCGCTAGAGACCGGTCGCTGTCAGAGCGTCCGCAGCACGTCCACGGCGTAGGCGGACAGCAATGCCTGCTCGACGCGGCTAGCGGGGAGCAGCCGGCGGACCGGATAGTCGTATCGACGACACAGGTCGAGATGGGGCTCGCACAGCGGCGCGAGTCGTCCGCCACGCCGGTGGACGACCACCTCGCAGGCCCGTGGATGATCGGGACCCTGGCGCCAGAAGCACACGAAGCACACGAGGCGCAGCCGCTGCGGGTACGCGAGCTCGGCGCGGTAGCCCGCCGCGTGCTCGACGATCCGGCCCCAGAGCGCCACGGTGCCGAGGACGGCGGGATCCCTCGAGCGCCGCAATGCGTCGAGGCCGTGGGTCGCGTAGAGCCCGCACGAGCAGTCCAAGGCCGGGATCCGGTGGCGGCCTCGGCGAGAGCACGAGGCTCGGGCCGGGACCCGGACGGGCCAGGGCCGGCGGTCGCCGAACAGGGGGAGCAGCCGGACCTCGGAGCCGTCGGGGATCCCGGAGAGCGTCCACGTGCGCCAGGCAAGGATCGGATCGGTGAGGGTCTCCGGCTCGGTGGGGACGAGCGTGTCGAGCATCAGCCCTCGGTGGGCGTGGGCACCGGCGCGGGCTCGGGCACCTCGAGCGGCTCGGGGATGGTCTCGGGCACGGGCAGGTCTACCGGCTCGATCTCGATGATCCGTCTGGGAGGCCCGATGTCCACGGCGACCCCTCCTTCCCGGCTTCGTGGTCCAGCCACGGTCCAGCCACAGGGTATCCCGACGCGGCCGCGGAGCGCCAGGCACGGCCGTTCCCCGCCGTCCGTCAGGCCCGACTCAGCCGGTACACTCCGTCGAAGTCGCTGAAGTACAAGGACCCACCCGGCCCGACCTCGATCGACAGGACCCCGCTGTCGTGGTCGTAGACAAGAACATCGCGGCGCACTCCGCTCCGACGAGCGTTCAGCGTGATCCGGGTGACCTCGCCGTTGTTCACGGCGCCGAAGAACGCGCGTCCCTCGCTCCGCGAGCCGAGACCGCAGCCGTCGCAGAACGCGATGCCCGTGATCCCGATGGTCTGCTCGTAGAAGAGCTCCGGACGGATCGGGCTCGGACCGTCGCGGTTCGTGTTGCCCGGGGAGGCCCCGTCGCAGGTCGCGCTCGGGCCCCAGCCGTAGTTCCCCCCCTTGCGGATGAGGTTGATCTCGTCGTTGCAGGCCGGTCCGTTCTCGGTCTGCCACAGGCGATCCTCGAGCGGATCGAAGGCGAACCCGAACGAGTTCCGGATCCCGAAGGCGAACAGCAGGCCGTCGCCCGGGTTCGTGGCGGGCACGTCGCCGCCCGGCGTCATCCGCAGGATCTTGCCGCGGTCGTTGCTCGACAGGTCCTGGGAGTTCTCGGCGTCGTGGCCGTCGCCGACGATCGCGTAGAGCATGCCGTCCGGGCCGAACAGGATGCGCCCGCCGTTGTGGTACGGGCTGGAGCCCGCCGGGCTCGAGAAGATCACGCGGCGGCGGCCGCCTTCACCTCCCCGGTCGGTGATCCGCAGGATCTGGTTCTTGAGGTTCCCGTTCACCGAGCGGGTCGCGTACACGTACACGTACGGCTCGGCCGGGTAGTCCGGATGGAGTGCGATCCCGAGCATCCCACGCTCGCCCTGGCCGTCGACGCCCGCGACGTCGTCGAAGAGGCGGTCGCGTTCGGTGTCGAGGTCGTATGTCCGCACCTCGCCCGTCGTCTTCTCCACGTACCAGAGCACCCGGCCGGGGCCGAAGGTGAAGGCGACCGGCTGGTCGAGCCCGCCGACGACCTCGCGCGCGGTGACGCCGGGTGCGGCCCTCGCCGGGAGATGCCCGCCGAGGGCGATCGTCGCCGCGAGCGCCGCGGCCAGGCCCCGGCCGAACGTCCGGCGCACGCCTCTTCTAGAGTGGGTCGGCATGTCCACCTCCATCTTCGGCAGCGTGGTCCTTCGCACCGAGGACCCCAGGTTCCTGACCGGCGGGGCGCGGTACGTGGACGACGTGCCGGTCGAGGGCGCACTGCATGCCTGCTTCGTCCGATCCATGATGGCGCACGCGGCGGTATCGGGTGTCGGGGTGGCCGAGGCGGCCGAGATGCCCGGCGTGACCGCGGTCCTCACTGCCGCGGACCTGGATCTGCCGCCCCGACCGCCGGCCGGGAACGTCGAGGGCCTCTTCGCACGACCGCTCCTCGCCGGGGAGCGCGTTCGGTACGTCGGCGAGCCGGTCGCCATGGTGCTGGCCGACTCCCTCGCCCGGGCGCAGGACGCGGCCGAGGCCGTAGCCGTCGACTACGAGCCGCTCGAGGCGGTCGTCGGGCCGGAGGCCGCGCTCGGGCATGATGCGCCGCTCCTGTTCCCCGTGGCCGGCACGAACCTCGCGCACGCGTTCGAAGAGGCCTGGGGGGAGGACGTACTGGCGGGAGCGGAGGTGGTTGCGCGGCTGCGCGTCCGTCATCAGCGGCTCGCGCCGGTGCCGATGGAGACCAACGCGATCCTGGTCGCACCGCAGGGAGAGGGCCTCACGGCGTGGGTGTCCACGCAGATCCCGTTCGACGTGCGGTCGGACCTCGGGGACTCGTTCGGGCTCGAGCGCCAGGCGACCCGCATCATGGCGACGGACGTGGGCGGCGGTTTCGGAGCCAAGCTCCACGTCTACCCCGAGTACCTCGTATGCGTGGCGGCGGCGCTGCGCCTCGGCAGGCCGGTCAAGTGGGTCGAGACGCGCACCGAGAGCATGACGAATTTGAACCACGGGCGCGCGCAGATCCACGACGTCGAGCTCGGCGCGACGCGCGACGGGCGGCTCGTGGGGCTCCGCGTCGACATCCTCGCCGACATGGGCGCGTATCCGATCGGCGCCTACCTGCCGCCGACGACCCGCACGATGCTGCCGGGCGTCTACCGGATCGGCAAGGTCGCCTCGCGAGGGCGCTCGGTCGTCACGACCGCCACCCCGGTCGCCGAGTACCGCGGCGCCGGCCGTCCCGAGGCCGCCCTCTCGATCGAGCGCGCGATGGATGTCCTCGCCGATCAGCTGGATATGGATCCCGTGGAGCTCCGGCGACGGAACCTGATCCGGCCCGACGCGTTCCCCTTCGAGACGGCGGTCGGCAGCAGGTACGACACCGGCGAGTACGAGCGGGCGCTCGACGAGGCCCTGCGACTGGCGGGGTACGAGGAGCTCCGCCGCGAGCAGTCGGAGCGCCGAGCCCGCGGCGATCGGCTGGCCCTCGGCATCGGCGTGAGCTGTTACGTCGAGGTGACGGGGTTCGGCCGCAAGGAGTTCGGAGCCGCCGAGGTCGGAGCGGACGGCACCGTCACCGTGCGGGTGGGGACCTCGCCGCAAGGACAGGGACACGAGACCGCGTTCGCGCAGCTCGCGGCATCCGTGCTCGGCGTGCCGGTAGAGGTGGTGCGGGTGCTGCACTCGGATACCGCGCTCGTGCGGCAGGGCGAGGGTACGTACGGCTCGCGCACGCTCCAGGTCGGGGGCACGGCGGTGTTCGAGGCCG
>Ga0214473_10005493_pt1 | contig 15176 bp, 11 predicted proteins | sample RVTome_7_FD_203509 | JGI IMG/M metagenome (GOLD analysis project Ga0214473, IMG submission 203509) | Soil microbial communities from uranium-contaminated site in the Upper Colorado River Basin, Wyoming, United States - RVT98D197 | ecosystem: Environmental > Terrestrial > Soil > Contaminated >... | reverse complement strand
GCGCCCGTCCGGCTTGCCGATCGAAGCCGTGCTCTCGGGCGCCAGGCCGGACGCGTCGACGGCCGAGGCTTCCGTGTCCTCGGTCTGGAGTTGCTCGGTGAGCATTCCCTCCGCCGCCTCGCGAAGAAATTGCGGGTCGACCGGCGGACGATCTCCCGGCTGCTGTTGCCCATATGCCACGGCGAGGGTCAACGTCATTCCCAGACCCACTGTCATCTTCAGGACCCAAGTGCGCATGTTCCTAAGCCTCCCCCGGGGGATCCCGGGCAATCGGTCGCTGCGACCTTCATGGTGATAAGCGGAAAGAGGCAGCGGGGGGGGACAAGCGGGAGCCGGGGAATCACCCGACCCCCCTTTTCTCGAACGTGCTTCGGCTTCCCTGGTCTCGCGCCCGCGGGTACAATGCCCGCATCCGATACCCAGACAATGGGTTGGGCGGCCGCGCCGAAGGCGGTCCTGCCCCGGGGTCTCGGCGGGCTGTTCGGGGCGATGGGCTTTCCCCGAAACGACGAGCGGCGAGAGGCGCGAGATGCCCGAGGCCAGCGCCGACATCACCCAGAAGCTGCTGGCCCTCCGCGGGGGGGACGAGGCCGCCTGGAACGAGCTGTTTCAAGCGGTCTATGGCCAGCTCCGCCGCATGGCCCGTCGCCAGCTCGTCGGCCGCCCGCCCGGCGCGTCCCTCGATACGACGGTCCTCATCCACGAGGCCTACCTGAAGCTGGTGGAGGGCAAGCGTGCGACCTGGCAGGATCGCAACCACTTCTTCGCGGTGGGGGCCCGGGTGATGCGACAGATCGTGATCGACCACGCGCGCGCCAAGCGCGCGGGGAAGCGCGGCGGCGGTGCCGAGCACATCGAGCTGCGGGAGTCTCAGATCGGGATCGAGACCAAGCAAGTCGATCTGCTCGCGCTCGAGGACGCGCTGACCCGGCTGGAACGACTGGACGAGAGGCTGAGCCGGGTGGTCGAGCTGCGCTTCTTCGGGGGCCTCTCGATCGAGGAGATCGCCGCGCTCATCGGCGTCACCCCGCGAACGGTCAAGCGGGACTGGCGGAAAGCACGAGCCTTCCTCTTCAACTTGCTGAGCGACGCGGGCGCGCCCACGAACGAAAGCTGAGGGCGGGAGCCGTCATGGAGATCGAGCGACGCTCATGGGCCCGGATCGAGCGGATCCTCGACGAAGCGCTGGAGCTGCCGCGAGCGGAACAGGAGACCCTCCTCGAGCGGGCCTGCGCGGGAGATCCCGACCTGCGACGGCAGGTGGAGGCGCTGCTCGAGGCGGACCGGCGGGCCGAGGGTTTTCTGGAGGGCTCGACCCCGGTCGTCACCGGGCTCTTTGATTCCCCGTCTCCGGTCGCCGGGGATGAAACGACGCGGGCTCCGGCAGAGGAGGCCATTCCCGCGCGCCTGGGCAAGTACGAGATCGAGGGGCTCCTGGCCGGCGGGGGCATGGGGCAGGTCTACCGGGCCTATCACCCGTCCTTGGAGCGGCACGTGGCCGTCAAGGTGATCCGCACGGAGGCCGCCCGGGACCAAGGCACCGTGGAGCGCTTTCGACGCGAGGCCAAGGTGGTGGCCGCGCTCCGCCACCCCGGCATCGTGCAGGTCCATGACTTCGACGTGGACGGGGGCACGCTCTACATGGTCATGGAATACGTCGAGGGCGAGTCGCTCAAGGAGCGCCTCAGCTCTCTTCACGCCCGGGGACGGCGCCTGCCGCTCGAAGAAGCGCTGGCTCTGTTTCGAGCGATCACGGAGGCGGTCGCCTATGCCCACCAGCGAGGCGTCGTGCACCGGGATCTCAAGCCGGGCAACATCCTCCTCCTCAAGGAGGGGCGGCCCGTCCTGGCGGATTTCGGGCTCTCGAGCCTCCTCGCCGGCGAGCGGGACGCGCTCACCGGCATCCAAGGGACCCCGCTCTACATGGCGCCCGAACAGTGTCTGGGGACCTCCCCCACGCCGCGATCCGACGTCTACTCGTTGGGCGTCATGCTGTACGAGCTCACGACCGGTGTCCTGCCCTTCGGCGGCGACACCCCCGTCAACGTCATCCTCAAGCACCTCCAGGAGCCTCCCGCGCCCCCCAGCGCGATCAACCCGGAGGTCGCCGGGCCGCTCGAGGCGATCGTCCAGAAAGCGCTGGCCAAGGACCTCGAGCAGCGCTACCCCTCGGCCCGGGAGCTGCTCGAAGCGATCGAGGCGCTGGAGCCGCCGGCGGAGCGCTCCGCGCGGCGGGAGGTGGATCTCCCCGCGCCGGCGGAGGGACGTTGTCCCTACCGTGGCCTCCAGCCCTTCGAAGAGGAGCACGCCGAGTTCTACTTCGGACGTGAGGTGCTCGTCGAGCAGTTGACGGAGAGGCTCACGAGGATCGCGGGCCGGCTGGGCCAACCGACGGACGACCGCCTTCTGGCCGTGCTAGGGCCCTCGGGCAGCGGCAAGTCCTCCCTGGTCCGGGCCGGCTTGATCCCCGCTCTCAGAAGGGGAGCGCGGGCGGGGAGCGTCGACTGGGAGGTCGTGGTCTTCAAGCCCGGCCGCCAGCCGCTCGAGGAGCTGGCCGCGCCCCTCGCGATCGCCCTGCACGGCGGAGCCGGCGAGGGCCGTCGATTGCGGGAGGAACTGGCCCGCGACGGCCGCGCTCTTCACGCGGCCGTGGAACGCACCTGGCCAAAAGGCCGGCAACGCCGCCTCCTCCTGGTCGTGGACCAGTTCGAGGAGGCCTTCACTCTCTGCGGGGACGAGAAAGAGCGGCGGCGCTTCTTCGAGAACCTGCTCTACGCGGCGAGCGGCCGGGGGCCCGTCGTCGTCCTCCTCACCCTGCGCGCGGATCTTTACCACCGTTGTGCCGCCCATCGGGAGCTGGCGAGCCGGATCGCCGCCCACCAGGTCCTGGTGGGGCCGATGAACGAGGGGGAGCTGCGTCGGGCCATCGAGCGTCCGGCGGAGCGGGCGGGCCTGCGATTCGAAGCGGGCCTCGTCGACAGGATCCTGGTCGACGTGGCGCGGCAGCCGGGGGCGCTTCCCCTTCTGGAACACGCGCTACTCGAGCTGTGGGAGCGACGAGAGGGCCGGTGGATCACCCGGAAGGCCTATCAGGAGAGCGGCGGGGTCACCGGAGCCATCGCGCAACGGGCGGAGACCTCTTACGCCGGTTTCAGCGCGGACGAGAAGGCGGTCGTCCGGCGGGTCTTCCTGCGCCTGACCGTGCTCGGGAGTGAGGGAACGCCGACGCGCTGTCGGGTGAGGCCCGGTGAGCTGATCTCCCGAGCGGAGGAGGCTCCGCTCGTGGAGGGGGTCCTGAAGAAGCTCGCCGACGCGCGGCTTCTGACCACCGGCGAGGACCGGATCGAGGTCGCCCACGAGGCCCTGATCCAGGAGTGGCCGACGCTGCGAAGATGGCTGGAGGAAGACCGCGAGGGCCTCCGCACCCGGCAGCATCTGACGCAAGCGGCTCGGGAATGGGTGGCGATGGGTCGCGAGCCCTCGGAGCTCTACGGCGGAGCGCGGCTGGCAACGGCCGGCGAGTGGGCCCTCGCGCATGTGGACGAGATGAGCCCGTTGGAGCGCGAGTTCCTCGAGGCTTCCCGAGAGCTCGCCGAGCGGCGAGAGATGGAGAGGGAGCGTCAGCGCGAGCGGGAGCTGGCGCAGGCGAAGGCGCTGGCGGAGGCCGAGCGTCGACGGGCGGAGATCCAGGCGAAGGCGAGCCGGCGACGTTCCCTCTTTGTGGGCGCGCTCGGGGTGCTGCTGCTCGGCGCGCTCGGGCTGTACTCGCTTGCGGTCGATCGCGGGCGGGTCCTGGACGCCCGGCGGCTTTCCTTCGCTGCGGCAAGCCAGCTCGAGACGTCGCCGGAGAGGGCGCTGCTTCTGGCCTCCGAGGCGGTGCTGCGCGAGCCGGACTTCCAGAGCGAGCAGGCGTTGCGGGAAGCGCTGGACGCCCTTTCCTGGAAGCCGACCATCCTCGCCGGGCATCGCGGTCCCCTGCGCTCGGTCCAGTTCAGCCCCGACGGGAACCGCCTGCTCACGGCGTCGGAGGACGGCACCGCTCGCCTCTGGGACCTCTTGGCCCGCGTCCTCGTCAGCTTCGCCGGCCATCAAGGCCCGGTGATGGGCGCGGTCTTCAGTCCGGACGGCGGGCGCATCCTGACTGCGTCCCGGGACGGTACCGCGCGTCTGTGGAGCGTGGACGGCCGTGCCCTGGCCACCTTCCGGGGCCACCGCTCCCCGCTCGTGCGAGCTGTGTTCAACTCGGACGGCGACCGGGTTCTCACCGCCGCCGAAGACGGCACGGCACGGCTCTGGGATCTCGAAGGTCGGGCGCTCGCCGCCATCGCTGGCCATCAGGCCCGGCTGACGAGCGCCGTCTTCTCCCCGGATGGCAAGCGCGTCCTCACCGCGTCCCACGATGGGACCGCGAAGCTCTGGGACCTCGCGGGGCGGCACCTCGTCACCTTCAGCGTTGAAAACCGCGAGGAGGTCACCGGTGCCGTGTTCAGTCCCGATGGCCGGCGGGTTCTCACGTCCTCCCGTGACCACACGGCACGCCTGTGGGACACGAGGGGTCGTCTCCGGCGGACCTTCGAGCATACCGAGTCGGTGATCAAGGCTCTCTTCACTTCCGGCGGCGACACGATCCTGACCGCGGCCAGTCGCGAGAGCACCGCTCGCCTCTGGAGCGAGGAGCGCGGCCTTCTGATCACGTTTCACGGTCACCGGCGAAGGGTCGTCGAGATGGTGGAGGCGGGGGACGGACGCCTTCTCACCGCGTCGGAGGACGGGAGCGCGCGGTTGTGGGACCCGGCCGGAGAGCCGCTCGCCGTTTTCATGGGACATGGGGGCTCGCTCACCGGTGCGGCGGTGAGCCCGGACGGGCGTTGGGTTGCCACCGCCTCCCAGGACGGCACCGCGCGGCTCTGGCGCGAAGCGGATGAGCCTCTTCCTGCTCTGCGCGGCCACCGCGACGAGGTGAGGAACGCCCACTACAGCCGTGACGGACGGCTCATTCTCACTGCGTCCCGCGACCGGACGGCCCGGCTGTGGGACCTGGCCGGCCGCCCGCTCGTCGTTTGGGAAGGACATGAAGGGCAGGTGAGCGACGCCGTCTTCAGCCCGGACGAACGGATGATCCTGACCGCTTCCCAAGACGGCACCGCGCGCCTGTGGGATCGCCGCGGCCGGGCCCTCGCCCTCTTCCGCCACCGGGGCCAGGTGGGGACCGCGGTTTTCAGTCCCGATGGGAGGCGAGTCCTCACCGCATCCGACGATGGAACCGCGGCGCTGTGGGCGATCGACGGCCGGCGGCTGGCCGTCTTCGAGCACGACGACGAGGTCGACAGCGCCGTCTTCAGCCCGGACGGCGCCTTGGTGTTGACGGCGTCCGAGGATCGCACCGCGCGGCTGTGGGACACGAGCGGCCGGCGCCTCGCGACCTTCACCGGACACACGGATCAGCTCCAGAACGCGGTCTTCAGTCCCGACGGCCAGCGCGTCCTCACCGCCTCGCAGGATGGAAGCGCGAGGCTGTGGGACCTGCGGGGCGGGCTGCAAGCGCGGCTCGAGGGTCATGCGAAGACGGTGGAGAAGGCGGTCTTCAGTCCGGACGGGCGGGCCGTCCTGACCGCGTCCTTCGACGGCACCGCGCGACTGTGGAGCTGGACGGGCGAGCTTCTGGCGACGCTCAAGGGACATTCGAGCCCGGTGATGGATGTGTGCTTCAGTCCGGACGGGTCGCGGATCGCCACCAGCTCCCAGGACGCGACGAGCCGGGTCTGGGACCGGAGAGGCCGCCCGGTCGCGGTCCTGCGCGGTCATGAGGGCTGGGCCGAGCGCGCGGCCTTCAGCCCGGACGGGCGGCGGATCCTGACCGCGTCGCGCGACCATACGGCCCGGCAGTTCATGCTCGAGCGGGATGACCTCCTCGCCGAAGCCGCCTGCCGGGTCGGGCAGGGGCTGAGCGCGGACGACATCGAGCTCTTCGGGGTCGGTCGGCCGGGCTTCGTGATTGAGCGACGCCGATGCCCGCCGGTCTTCAGTTGGCAACGATGATTCGTGGGGCGGCGACCCTGATCGGCTTGTGGATCGCCGGCGGCGCCGGCGGTCCGTCGACCCCCAGGGTCGACGGGCTCCCGATTCCGCTCGTCGTCACGGAAAGGGTGCGGCACGACAGCGACGACCCGGCCATCTGGGTGAACTCCGCCGATCCCGCGCGGAGCCTGGTGCTTGGGACCGACAAGCACGAGGACGGCTCGCTCTACGCCTTCGACCTGGCCGGCAGAGTGGTCAAGCGCGTCCCCGGCCTCGAGCGTCCGAACAACGTGGACGTGGAGTACGGCCTCGCGCTCGGGGGCCAGCTCGTGGACATCGCGGTCGTGACCGAGCGGCGGGGCGACTCTTTGCGGATCTTCCGGCTGCCGGAGCTCGTTCCCATCGACGGGGGGCCGATTCCCGTGTTTTGCGGAGAAGCCCAGCGTGGACCCATGGGCGTCGGTCTCTACAAGCGGCCCTCGGACGCGGCGGTCTTCGCCATCCTGAGCCGCAAGTCGGGACCGGCGAGGGATTACCTCTGGCAGTACCGGCTCGAGGACGGCGGCTCCGGAGTCGTCAAGGCCGCGAAGGTGAGGGCGTTCGGTGCCTTCAGCGGGCGGGGCGGGATCGAGGCCGTGGCGGTGGACGACGCGCTCGGCTTTGTCTACTACGCGGATGAGCGGGTGGGCGTTCGCAAGTACCGCGCGGATCCCGAAGATCCCGACGCGGGGCGGGAGCTGGCGCTCTTCGCCACCGACCGTTTCGCACGGGACCGTGAGGGCATCTCCATCTACACCATGAACGACGGCATGGGGTACATCCTCGTCTCCGACCAGCAGGTCGGTCGCTTCCACGTCTACCCGCGCGAGGGTGTCCTCGGCGACCCTCACTCCCATCCCTGCCTCAAGAGCGTGAAGACGTCGGCCGTGGGGAGCGACGGGTCCGAGGTGACGAACGCTGCGCTGGGCGCGGTCTTTCCGGCGGGTCTGTTCGTGGCGATGTCCGACGACGGGACGTTTCATTTCTACGCCTGGCCCCAGATCGCCGGGAGCGACCTGAGCGTTGCCCCCGACGGCGTCCGGCCGGGCCCGCGCTGAGCGCGAGTCCCCCTTGACCCCCCGGCCCCCGCGTGTACTCTGTGCGTGAGTCTCCCAAAGCCAGGCGTCGCTTGCACCGCCGGATTCGAGGCGGGTGGGCCGGAATGTCGCTTTGGGCCCCGGGGGGGAGGTATCCCGTGGAGGGTCGAACGAAGCGAGGAGAATCGCCGGCTCGGCTCTGCCTGGCTGCGCTCATCGTCCTCGCTCCCGCGCTGTCCTCCGCCGACGAGACGCGCGCCACCGGCCTCGTGAACGGGCGGGTGGTGGACAGCGCCAGCTCCATGCCCTTGCCCGGGGCCAGGGTCACCATCGCGGGCACTGCCTTCGCGACCGCTACCGGCCGGGACGGGGCCTTCCGGATGCCGGGGGTTCCCACCGGGACGCATTCGCTGGTGGTGAGCTATCTCGGCTACCAGGAGCACCGCTCCGAGATGGCGGTGAGCAGCGGGCCGAACCCGCCGATCGAGGTCGGCCTACGCCTCTCCTTCTCCGAGACCATCGTGATCACCGCGGAGAGCGGCGTCGATGGTCAGGCCCGCGCCCTGAACCAACAGCGCACCGCCCCCAACATCACCAACATCGTGTCCGCCGACCAGATCGGGCGCTTCCCCGACCCCAACGCGGCCGAGGCCGCCCAGCGCATCCCCGGCATCTCGATCCAGCGCGACCAGGGAGAGGGCAGATACGTGCTGATCCGCGGCACCGAGGCCCGCCTCAACTCCGCGATGATCAACGGCGAGCGCATCCCCTCTCCGGAGGGTGACCTCCGCTCGGTCGCCCTCGACGTCATACCCGCGGACCTCCTGGAAGCCATCGAGGTGTCGAAGTCCCTGACTCCGGATATGGACGCCGACGCCATCGGGGGTGCCGTGAACCTCGTCTTCAAGCAGGCGCCCGACGCGCGGCGCCTGCAGGGCTCGATCGCGGGCGGCTTCAACCGGGATCGCGACAGCTACGGCCAGCTCGTGGGCGGCTTGACGTTGAGTCAGCGTTTTGCCGATCGAAAGCTGGGCGTCCTGGTGGGGGCGAGCGCCCGCACCGTGAAGCGCGGCTCCGAGGACTTCGAGGTGACGTACGACCAGGGCGAGCTGGGGGAGCTTCAAAACCGCGACTACGAGATCAGCCGCCGACGCTACGGGCTCAACTTCTCCGTCGACTACCGCGCCTCCGAGAGCACCACCTTCCTCCTGAGCGGCGTCTACAACCACTTCGAGGACACCGAGATCCGCCACCGCCTCCGCCACCGCGTGGACGGCGGCCGCATCGTCCGAGACCTCAAGGACCGCTTCGTCAGCCAGGACATCGCGAGCGTGTCGTTCTCGGGGCGTCGCTTTCTGGGAGCAGGGGGCGGCGAGCTCAGCTACAAGCTGACCTGGGCGCGGGCCGAGGAGGGCCGGTTTGGAGAACAGCAGACGGCCTTCGGACAAAGGGGCGTCACGTTCCGGCCGAACGTGACGCCGACCTCGATCGATCCCGACGACATCCAGGCGAATCCCCAGAACGAGGACGTCAACAAGTTCGTGCTCGAGAGCATCGTCGTCAACGACACCTTCACGAGCGACCGCGACCTCGTAGGCTCCATCGACGCCCGGCTTCCCCTGCGACCGAGCGACCGCTTGACCGGCTTCCTGAAGGTGGGCGCCAAGTACCGGGACAAGGACAAGGGCCGCAGCGGTGACGCCCGCAGCCTGCGGATCAGCGGACAGACCTTCCTCACGGGCGTTCCCGGGCGGGACCTCGGTCCCGTCCTCGGTGGCCGCTATTACATGGGCTACTTTCCCGACCCCGAGGCCGCGGCGGGCCTCGCGGCCGGCCTGCCCGAGACCTCCGACCGCTCGAGGGATGCGGCCGACTACGAGGCGAGCGAGAACATCGCGGCCGGTTATGGCCTGGCCGACCTCTATCTGGGCTCGCGACTACGCCTCCTCTGCGGCGTGCGCTACGAGGGGACGTCCCTCGACTACCACGGGTTCACGGTGCTCTTCGACCCCCGCGGCAGCTATCTCTCGACGCAGCCGGTGTCCGACCGCGACCGCTACGGCCAGCTGCTTCCGATGGTGCACGTGAAATACGGCCTCGACGCTCGGACCAACCTCCGGGCCGCCGTGACCCGGACCTTGGCTCGGCCGAACCACTACGATCTCGTGCCCTACCGCCTGGTCCGGACCGCCGACAACACGATCGAGCGCGGCAACCCCGCCCTGGTGCCGACGAAGTCCTGGAACTTCGACCTGCTGGCGGAGCGTTACTTCCAGTCCGTGGGGCTCGTCTCCGCCGGGGTCTTCTACAAATCGCTCCAGGACTACATCTATCCGTTCACCTACGAGGAAACCGTAGGAGGCGACCGCTTCCGCGTCATGCAGCCGCAAAACGGCGAGAGCGCTCACGTCTTCGGCCTGGAGGTCGCGCTCGAGACACGGTTCCGGTCCCTACCCCGTCCCCTCGACGGCCTCGGCGTCTCCTTGAACTACACCTTCACCGACTCGGAGGCGATCTTCCCGGACCGAAGCGGGCAGAGGGCGACGCTGCCGGGCCAGGCCCGCCACGTGGGGAACGCCGCACTCTTCTATGAGAGGGGCGGCCTCGGCGTTCGGGCCTCTGTGAACTTCCACGGCCAGTACGTCGACCTGGTGGCGTCGACGCCCGGCGAGGACCGCTACTACGACGACCACGTCCAGCTCGACGTCACCGCCAGCAGGACGCTCTCCAAGAACCTGAACCTCTACGTGGAGCTGGTGAACGTCACCAACGAGCCGCTACGGTACTATCGTGGCGTTCCCAACCGGCCGGATCAGGAGGAGTACTACCGCTGGTGGGGGGTCTTCGGCTTCAAGCTGAGCTTCTAGGCGACGCTGCGGACGCACCGGTCGCCCCCGGGTCTCCTCCCCGGCGAGTATCGGAGCGCGCGCGCTCCACATCGGCGTGCCGCCATGCCCTACGTCGGTGCGCGGTTCCACCTGATGTCACGCTTCGGGCGGGGTTCCGCGCTAGGCTTCCGGGCAAACCCCGTTCCCCATGTCCCCACGGGTCTACCTTCACCGGCAGTTTCCGGTCTCTCCGGCGCTCCCAGGCCCACCTGATCGCCGACTTCAAGGAGTTCACGGGCATGACGCCGACCGAGTTTTTCCGCCCCCCGGCCGCCCTGTCCACGCCCGCCGCCGGCTGAGGTTCCATTCTTCCAATACGGACGATCGGCGCGCGGCTACCTTCTCCCCTGAAGGGGGGTGCACCATGAGCCCGAGTTCCGCAAGAAACGCCGCCGGTTCCGCAGGGTGGACACCACCGGATCTCGCCGGCGCCGTGGCGGTGGTGGCCGGCGCGAGCCGGGGCGCGGGGCGCGGGATCGCTCTGGCCCTGGGGGACACGCGGGCCACCGTGTACGTCGCCGGCCGCACCGCCCGGGGTGGCCCCCGGCCCTTCGACGGCGCGCCTGGGACCATCGAGGACACGGCGGAGGAGGTGACCCGTCGCGGCGGCCGCGGCATCCCCGTGCCGACCGACTGCAGCGCGGAGGGCGAGGTCGCGGCCCTCTTCGAGCGCGTGGAGAGGGACGAGGGCCGTCTCGACCTCCTCGCGAACGGGGTGTGGGGCAGCAGCCGGCAGTCCTACGACCAGTTCTTCGGCCGCGACAAGCGTCCCTTCTGGGAACTGCCCAGCGTGGGCTGGCAGGAGTCCATTCACGGAGGCGCCTATCCCCATCTGCTGGCCAGCCGTCACGCCGCCCGGCTGATGGCCCCACGCCGCAAGGGCCTGATCGTGTCCGTCACCGAGCCGAACGACGACTACGGTGGCGGGGGGCTCTTCTGGCTGTTCACCACCATGGGGCACCGCTGCATCAACCAGATGGCGGCGGCGATGAGCTCGAACCTCGCGAAGGTGAACGTCGCGATCATCGCCCTCGCGCCCGGCTTCATGCGCACCGAGCGTGTGCTCATGGGCCTCGAAGGGCTCCCCGCAGCGGAGCGGGAGAAGGCGAAGAAGGCCTACGGCTTCGACAAGAGCGAGTCGACGGAGTACGTCGGGCGCGCGGTCGCGGCCCTGGCCGCGGATCCAAGAGTGTTGAGCAAGACCGGGAAGCTGCTCCACGTCGGGGACCTCGCGCGCGAGTACGGCTTCTCCGACACGGACGGCCGCCAGCCCCACTTCTTCGAGGAGGTTCTCGCGAAGATGTCCCCGAAGAAGAGCGGCCGCGGTCGCGGAAAGAAGCGGGGCGACGCATGAGGAAAGCCATCAGAGAATCGACGGCGAGCCAATGGGCCCCGCCCGATCTCCACGACCGCGTGGCGGTCGTGGCGGGCGCGAGCCGCGGCGCAGGACGCGGCATCGCTCTGGCCCTGGGAGACGCCGGGGCCACGATCTACGTCGACGCTCGTTCTGGGAGCTCGAGAGCGCCGGGTGGCGCGAGACGATGATGGCGGGACCGTACGCCTTCCTGCTCGCGAGCCGGCACGCCGCGCGGATGATGGCCCCCCGGCGCACGGGACTGATCGTCCACGTCACCGAGCCCGTTCTCGAGAAGTACGACCGCGGCGGGCCGCTCTTCTGGATGTTCTGGATGCTGGGGCATCGCGGCATCAACCGGCTCTCGGAGGCGATGAGCCCGCAGCTCAAGAAACGCGGCATCGCCACGATCGCGCTCGCGCCCGGCTGGATGCGCACCGAGCGCGTGATGATGTACACATCGGAAAGGGACAGGCGATCGCGACGGTTCGCCGGGAGCGAGTCCACCGAGTACGTCGGCCGCACGGTGGTCGCGCTGGCGGGGGACCCGAAAGTCCTGCGCTGGACGGGGAAGCTCCTTTACGTAGGTGATCTCGCCCCGAGGTACGGCTTCCCGGACGTGGACGGGCGCCGGGTGCCGAACTTCTACAAGGCGATGAAGGTGATATGAGCCCGGCCCCCTAAGGCTTGCACACGCAGCAACGGGCGAGGAGCAGAGGAGCGCAGCTGGGACAGGCGGACACGGCGCACGGTCCGGTGTCCGATGTCACGCTGCAGAAGTCCTTTGACACGACCCAAGCCACGACGTGGTTTCCCAGGCCACAGACTTCCCAGCAGTTGGCACCGTGTAGCGCTCGATCGCAGACGGCGACCGTCCGTACCGCTGGCCCGGTCGGCCCCGGTGGTCCCTCGGGACCAGCCGGCCCCGCGGGTCCGGTCAAGCCCGGCGGCCCTGGAGGCCCGGGGGTCCCGGAGCTGCTGATCACGGCCGGCCCGAAATAGCCCACGACGTCCACGACGGCGTGGGTCGCCGTCAGCGACTCCGCTTTCAGCGTGAAATCGAAAAAACAGGTCGCCAGGTTGGGATCGCACAGCGGTATAGCGGTGCCGTTCGTGATGGCCCTCAGGCCCGGTACGTAGCCGTAGGTCATGATCTCCGAGACGGCGGCCGGCTCCGGGATCGGAGACGCCCATGCCTTGAAAACGCCCGGTCTCAGCGGGTTCACCGCGACGACGTTCACCATCGCCACGGTGGCGGTGGTCGGCACCCCGCATCCTTCGCCGTTGCCCCCTTGATCCGAGAGATCGGTGGCCTTGACCCGGAACTCCCGGGGCACGTCGGGCTGCAGCGGCGTCCCGGGTGGGTCGCCGACCAGCCGTGTGTCGACGACGCGGCAAGGAGTGAGAGGGACGTAGCCAAGGGCGAGCGGGTCGGTCTGCGCGCGAGAGACGCTCGCCCCGCTCGCCAACAGCAACACGGGCAATACCACGTGACGATGGCGCGCCATGGAAGCCTCCCTTCGCAACATCTCGGGTCCGGCGACCGGCGATGTCAATGAGCCGGACGGCTCACTCCCGGGACCCTGCGGCCGGTGGACGCGACAGGTGGCCGGCGGGTCCGCCTGCGTCGGGTTGGCTAGCTCCGACGGTGCACGTACCCTTTCACCTTGGCGATGAGCTCGCTGAAATCGAGGGGTGTCACGAGATAGTCGTTGCAGCCGCTCTCGAGCCCGGCCCGCAGGCCTTCCACGTCGCCCTCCGCGGAGAGCATCAGGATCGGGACACGGCGGGTCGCCTCGTGACGCCGGAGGGCGCGGCAGGCCTCCGCGCCGCTCATCCGCGGCATTCGGCTGTCGAGGATGATCAGGTCGGGTGTTTCTGCAGCGGCCCTCGCGACCGCTTCATGACCGTCCTCGACCGTGACCACATTCCACGACTCACGCCCTAGGACAGTGGTCAGGAGTTGGCAATGCACCGCGGAGTCGTCCGCGACCAGGATCGTCGTCGTGCCCATCCACTACCTCCGAGCTCGGACTGTGCAACACGCGAGCCAGAGGTCCGAGTCAGGCAAGCCGCTGATCCGCAGGCACTAAAGACGAATACGCCTCGTGCGCGCCAGCCTGGTGTTTTTTCCGGATCGGGCAGGACTCCCGGTTCCTAGCCTCGCAGGGGGACGCGCCGGGTCGACCCTTCCAGGCGTCGCCGTCGTGCGCGGCAGCGCCTCGGCCTAGCGACTCGCTGGGCGCCTTTGCTGTCCGTCGAGCTCGGCGACGAGCCGCCGGGGAGCGACCGCGCGGTAGCTCTCCTCGATCCACTTCTGCAGCAGGTCCACCGGCGGCTTTTCCTTGGGGGCGAACTGCGCGCTCACCCAGCCGCTCTTCGCCAGGCCATAACCGGTGGGCGAGGCGAACGGCAGATTGAGGGCTAGGAGACTCGAGGCGGGCAGCTTCACGCTGAGGCCCAGTCCCGACTCCGGGCGTCCGAGAAACACGAAGACCTTGCCGCGGACCTTGATCACCGTCTCGCCCCAGGGGAAGTCCTCCTCCGCGCCGGGGAAAGAGCGCCCGTAGCGCAGGAGCGCGGCGCGGGCGCGTCCTGCGGTCAGGCCTCCTCCTCCGACTCGTGCGCGAGCGGGCTTCCTGGAGGCGCTCACGACACACCCCTTGGCGTCGACCGCGGTCCTTGCGCCAGCAGGAGCCAGGCCAGGAGGGCAGCGAGTTTCTGGTCGGCGGTCCACGGCGGCCCCAGCTCCCGCCCCAGGGCAAGAACGCGCTCCTTCAGCGGCGAGGACGGAATCCGAAGGGCGGTCGACGCACGCGCCTCGAGATCCCGCTCCCGCAGGCGCACGACCGCGAGCCCGAGGCCCTCGCCTGCCCGGGCCAGCGCCTCGCGGAAATGCTCCCCATCGGCGGTGTGGATGAGGGCGTGCGACGCCAGGATCGAGCCGAGGTCCGCGGGCAGGCGACCCGCCGCCTGCAGGATGCCGAGGGTGCGCGGCGCACATCCGGAGCGTCGAAGCTCGCCGATCGCGGCCTTCAGACCCTCGCTCGCCCGCGCGGTCGCGCGCTCGCTCAGGCGTCCGAGGAAGGCGCTCGCCTTCGGGACGGCGAGCCCTTCCGCAGCGTGGTAGGGCTGCTTTGCCGTCATGTCGTCGGGGTCGGTCATCTCGACTCGCTGCCGGAGCACGACGCGGGGCGCCCGCACCTCGCCGCCGACGGCCACGAGGGCCGCCCATCCCGAGTGGACGCGCAGTCCGAGGCTGGCAACGGTCAAACTGGTTTGATGATACGCGCAAGAGGGGTCGGTCGCGCGAGCCGGTCCGGCCGGCCAGCCTTCCGTACGCGGTGAACCGCCGGCCGCTCTCGGGGTCCGTCGACGCGACGAGAGCGGGCTGCCGAGATCGTCGCCTCGACTCGATCCTGGGCCCTCGCGGGATGGACGACACCCCCGGAGCTGGCCTAGGCTCAGAACTCCCTGAGGTGCTCTATGGCCGTGAAAATCCTCTGGCAGCCCCCCCTGGTCCCCGAAGAGCGCAAGAAGGCCCAGTGGGAGAACATCATCCGGTTCGAGCTGGGTGAGGGGGTCGACGGCCTCGACGTGAGCTTGCGGTTCGCCGAGGAGAGTCTCCGCTGGAAGCTCGACACCTCGAGTCCGCGGAGCGCCCCTCCCGACTACGCCGCCGCCTGCCGCGGCCGGCTCGTCGATGCGCTACGTGCCGCCGGCAAGCCGGTCGAGTAGCCGCCCCAGTCACGCAGGAGGCTCTTCCCGGTCACGTAGACGCTTGGGGTAGTCTCTTGGGAATGCAGGATCCCGAGGAGACACCGACCGGCACCCGACCGC
>Ga0214473_10005492_pt1 | contig 15176 bp, 12 predicted proteins | sample RVTome_7_FD_203509 | JGI IMG/M metagenome (GOLD analysis project Ga0214473, IMG submission 203509) | Soil microbial communities from uranium-contaminated site in the Upper Colorado River Basin, Wyoming, United States - RVT98D197 | ecosystem: Environmental > Terrestrial > Soil > Contaminated >... | reverse complement strand
TTCCAACCCATCTGGGTGAGATGGTAGGCGATGCTGCAGCCGCCCACGCCGCCGCCGATGATGACGACCTGGGCGTGGGTTGGAACCTTAGGTGCCATGGGCAGCCTCCTTGAGCCACGTTCTCCAGTGAGGATCGCCGATCCCCTCCGCCGCCCGCTGGAAGTGCTTCTCGGCGTACCCGCGGAAGTCGAAATCGAGGGTGGACACCCCGCTTTGCAGCAACCCCCACATGGCCTCGCGCATGTCCGAGGCCACGCGCATCAGCTGCAGGCGGGCCATGCCGCCGGCCGACACCCGGCCGGCGTACGTCTCCAACAGAAAGCGGTCCTGGTCGAGGTCGAAGTTGTGATTGCGCGAGAAGTTGGCCAGATCGAACGCCACATCCCCCATCCCGGCGTATTCCCAGTCCAGGATGCGGATCTCCCCGTCGTCGAGGAAGTTGGCGTTGAGCAGGTCGTTGTGACATACGCGCGGCGCGGCCCCCGGCAGGTGCGCCTCCAACTCATCCAGCCGCGCCCGCAGGCTCGCCAACTCCGGCGGGAAAGGCACATGGAAACGCCGCGCCGTGGCGGCGTACTCTCGCACAACGGCGAAGGCGGAGAAGCGGCCCGGAAGGATGGGCAACGCATGCACCTTGCGCAACGCCGCCACGACGCGCCGGATGGTTTCCGGGCGCCGGATCTGTTCTACTTCTACGGGGTGCCCCTCGAGGAAGCGTGTCACCAGGTACCCTTCCGGGCGAAGAAAGTGCACCACCTCGGGCGCCACGCCCACCGCCGCCGCCGCCCGATTCGCAGCGCACTCGACCTCGCGGTCAATGCCCAGCCAAGCCGTGCCCTCTCCCGCCAGCCGCAGCACAAAGGACTGCCCGCGCGAGTCGACCCGGAAATTGCGGTTGGTGATCCCGCCGCCGAGCGCGGCCACCTTCAAGCCGGGGTCATCGGCCCAGCCCGGGACACGAGCGATGATCTCGTCTAAGGATGTGGGCATGCAGCCCTTCTTCCGGGCGGTGGACCGTAGGGGCACGCCATGGCGTGCCCCTACCTCGTCCCCGAGGGAAGGGGAGAAGAAGATGACGGGCGGAGGAACCGAATCGTCACCCGCTACGTCTGCCAGACCGAGCCTGGCCGCGCCATTTCGCTGACGATGTCGTACGACGAAAGAATGCCCAGTGGGACGGCCTCCGGCCGGGCCGGATCGATTACGACCAGCCGGTGGTAGTGGTGCTCGATCATCAGGTCGGCGGCTTCCCGCAGCGAGGCTTCGGGCCGAATGGTCAGCGCCGGATGCATCACCTGCTCGGCGCGGGCCTCGGCCCCGTCCCCCCCATCGAGGCACGCCAGCAGGTCCCACCCGCTGACCACACCCCGCGGCCGGCCGTCCCGGTCGAGCACCAGTACGGAGCGGTAGCGTGCTTCCGTCATCGTGCGCGCCACTTCACGCACCGGAGTCTCCTCGCGGCAGACCAGGATGGCGTGCGACATGACATCGGCCACGGTCTCGCGACGCGCCGGCTCACCGGTCGCCAGATGGGCGACGAGGTCGGAGATCGAAAGCACACCCACGGGCCGTCCCTGATCCCGAACGATCAGGCGGTGAAAGCCCTCCCGTCGCATCCTTTCCGCCGCCTCGCTGGCCGAGGCCTCGCCCTCGATCGTGTTGAGCGGCGCCGACATGAGGTCGCCGGCCGTCATGCGCCGCATCGCCTCCAGGCTTTCGGGGTCCTTCGAGAGCCATTCGCCCGCCAGAAGATCGAAATCCGAGAGGAGCCCGGCCGGCCGGCCGTCTCGGTCGTTAACGACGACGGCGTGCACCCGGTGCCGCACCAGAAGCATGGCCGCCTGGCCGAGGGGCGTGTCCATCGAGCAGGTGATGAGACCCGGATGCATCAGGTCGCGCACACGCCCCGTCATCGGAGCCTCCTCGCTGGACCTACTGGACTTCGTCGACATCCTTGTACCATTTCACCCGGTCTCCGACGCGCGCTCGCAGTCGCCAGGCGAGCGATTTCGGCTCGGCTTCGATCCGCGCCAGCGCCGCCTGGACCTGCTCGACGACGCGGGCTTTGTCGACACCTTCGAGTTGAACATAGCCCTGGGCCAGCAGGCCGACCTTCCCCAGGTTCATCGTCGCCGTCCGCCACATTCCCCAATCGGCGGCACACAAGGCCGCCACGCGGCCCATGTGGATCGTCTCGTGGTCGGTGTTCCCCAACGGATGCTCGAGCAGGAGCATGATCGTATCGATCACGTCCTTCTCGTTGATCTGTACGATCTGCATCTTTTCCAGCAGCATTTCCGCCAGGGGAATGGTCGGCTCGTCGGCCTCCAGCCGGCCATCCCAGGGGATCACGTGGCTGAAGTCGAGCTTCCCGTAGAACACGTCGACGTGCATGTGGATGACCGGGTTTTGGAAGATCGCCCGGCCTCCCTCCGTGACGACGAAGATCTCCCTGTCCTCGGCGTAGCCGAGCCGACCCAGCAGATCGCGGATGCCCTTGGCCTGCTGGCTGTAGGAAGCGAAATCGATGTCGGTGTAGGCCCGACCAAGCTTGGCCTGAAGGAAGCCGTACCGGGGACAGTGCATCTGGAACGCCAGAGACCCGAGCAGGCGTAAGACCAATCGCTCGCCGCCGGCGGCCTTCAGAATGCGGCGCACTTCGTTCTCGAAACGTTCGCGTTCGTCCTGGCCCTGGAGGCCCATCCCGGCGGCTGGTGGAACCATGTCCGATCCACTCCGGGCTCCCCTGCGCACTCCCGGGGAAGCCGTTTTCCATTCTACACGAGGCAACAAGTTCTTGCAAAACCCGTCAGAATCCTTCATAATGGGCTCACGCCTAAGGCGCGCCGGATGGCCAAGAGCCTGATCCCCGCCCAGCGGCACCAGCGTATCCAGTCGTACTTGGAACAGCACCGGGTGGCCCGCAACGTCGAGTTGTGCGACCTGTTGCAGGTCTCGGAGGCGACCGTCCGCCGCGATCTCGAGGCACTCGAAGGGCGAGGGTTGCTGGAGCGGACGCACGGCGGCGCCATCTGGACTCGCCGCCTGCCGCTGGAGCCGGCCTACGCCCAAAGCGCCGCCGTTCACCCGAAAGAGAAACGGGCGATCGGCCGGGCGGCGGCCGACCTGATCCAGGACGGCGACACCGTCTTCGTCAACAGCGGCACGACGACGACCGAGGTTATGCGCAGCCTGGCCGGCCGCGACAATCTGGACCACATCACCCTCATCACCACCAACCTGACGGGTACGCTGCAGGTCCGCCGCCCGGGGTTCGACGTCATCTTGTTGGGCGGCCTGTTTCGGCCCCCGTCGAATGCCGTCGTCGGCGCTTTTGCCCGCCGCTCGTTGAGTCGGGTCTATGCCAATAAGGCCTTCATCGGAGTCGACGGAATCAGCCTCAAGGCCGGCGTGACCACACCCATCCGCGCCGAAGCGGATGTGGCCCGGTTGATGGTCGAGCGCACCCGAGGCGAGGTGATCATCGTCGCCGATCATAGCAAGTGGGGCGTCATTTCCAACTTCGAGATCGCCCCCCTGAAGGGCGTCCAGGTGCTCGTCACCGACCGAGGCCTCCCCCGCCGAGCCCGAGCCGATCTCCGCGCTCGCTCCGTGCGCCTGGTCCTGGCCGGCCTGGACGAAGGGCACAACGGGCACGAGCCGATGCCATGACCATGGAGTAGCGATGCCCCTCTTTGGCGCGCCCAAGAACCGCAAAACCGTCCTGTTCTTCGCCACCGATGTCCACGGCTCGGAGCGGACGTTCCGCAAGTTCATCAACGCCGGAAAGTTCTACAGCGCCAACGTCCTGGTCATGGGCGGCGACATCATCGGCAAGCTGGCCATCCCCATCATCCGCGAGAAGAACGGCGGCTTTCGCGCCACCCTACAAGGACGAATAGAGCATTACGAAGGCCAGGACCAGCTTAAGGGCCTTCTCGAGAAGATCGGAGTCCTGGGCTTCTACAGCAAGGTCATGGACGAGGATGAATTCCTTGCCCTTCAGGCCGATCCACAAGCCGTCGACGGCCTGTTCCACGTGCTGGCGAAGCAACGGCTCGAATCATGGGTCCAACTTGCCGTCGAGCGCCTAGCCGGCACCGGCATCCGCTGCTTCATCACCGGCGGCAACGACGACTACACCGACGTCCTGGCGGTGCTCCCGCGGGATGGCGACGGCGCGGTGCGGGCGTGCGAGGGCGAAGTCGTTCCGATCGACGAGCATCACACGATGGCCAGCCTGGGGATCAGCACGCCAACTCCCTGGCATACGCCACGCGAGGTGACGGAGGACGAGCTGGCCGAGGTCATCCGGAAACTCGTGGCGCCGATAGCCGACGTCTCGAAGTGCATCTTCAACTTTCACGACCCGCCCAACGACTCGACCCTCGATACCTGTCCGATGCTTGACTGGACGACCGACCCCCCGACGCCCATCGTCAAGGCCGGTCAGGTCGTGATGCACGGCGCAGGCAGCCGGTCGGTCCGGCTGGCCGTCGAAACCCACCAACCGCTGATGGCCCTTCACGGCCACATCCACGAGTCCCCGGGCGTGATCCGGATCGGCCGGACTGTGTGCGTCAATCCGGGGAGTGAATACGGCGAGGGAGTCCTACGAGGCTTTCTGGCCACCCTAAACGAGGGCAAAGTCGAGGGCTACCAGCTCACCTCGGGGTAGCCGCCCTCCCTACACGAACAGGAGGTGGCGGGGAAAACGATTCGGATCTACCGGCACGCGACGGGCTTTTCGAATCGACACTTCTGGAGGGAGAAGCCATGGCAACGGCCGTAGCAAGACCCGAAGTCTTTACCCGTAAGGCCTCCGGCCTGGTACGGGTGATGTCGCCCTATTCGGCATTCGTCTACAACATCCTGACGATGGGCTTGATCTTTCCCTGGACGTACCTGTGGGCCCCGGGCGCTCTACCGGGGGGCAAGCTGGTCTGGGGCATCCTACTGGCGATGGTCATCGAGATCCCGGTGGCCTACGCGTACGTTTGGCTGTCGACGGCACTGCCGCGCTCGGGAGGCGACTACGTCTTCGAGAGCCGCGTCTTCGGCGGGGGAACGGCCTTCACCGTCGTCATGTCCGGCTACGTGATCTGGATCCTGCAGTGGGTGGCGCTTTCCGGATGGCTGCTTTCCTACCTCGGGTTTGCCCCCCTCTTTCTGGGACTCGGCGCGACCATGGGCAATCCCGGTCTTTCGCAGCTGGGGGTCTGGTTCACCCAGCCGACGGGGATCATCATCGTCAGCATCTTGAACGCCCTCGTCGCCATGATCATCCTGGTCAGCGGGTTCAAGAACTACGTCCGCTTCCAGTGGGTGATGTGGTACGTCGTTCTGGCGGCCTTCGCCGTCATGTTCGGCGTGCTGTTCCTTACCCCGGCCAGCCAGTTCGTCGAACGGCTGAACGCCTTCGCCGTCGCCTCCGGCGGGGTCAGCAACTTCTACCAGACGGCCGTCAGCGCCGTCACGGCGGCCGGCATCGACCTCCACCCACCCTTTAGCCTGCTCTTCACGCTTCTCGTAGCGCCGATCGCCTGGACTTCCCTGCAGTGGGCAACCTACTCGGCCCAGCAGAACGGCGAGATCAAGGACGCCCGCTCCTTCCGAAGCCAGTCCTTCATCATCGTCGGCTCGCTCATCGTCACCGGGCTGCTGCTGGCTCTGCTGGCCGTCGGCCTCGAGCGGCTGGCCGGGAGCGAGTTCCTGTACGTCGCCGGCGCAGGCTATTGGTCTCTCATCCCGGAAGCCACCGTCGGCGGCTTCTATCTGTGGCCGAACATCGTGGCCGTCGCCATGGCCGCCAGCCCGATCATCGTCCTGATCATCGGCCTGGGCTACCTGCTCAACTCCCACCAGATTGTGCACAACTGCTACATCGGGATGACGCGGGTAATGGTCGCCATGAGCCTCGATCGGCTGCTCCCGGATTGGTTCAGCAAGGTCAGCGAGCGGTACCACACGCCGGTCAATGCCCACATCGCCTACTTCCTGGCCAGCATTCCGATCATCCTGGCCTACAACCTCGTGCCGGGATGGGTCGGATTGACGTTGGGCGTGACGTTCGCCTGCGGCTATGTGTTCATCATCACCTGTTTGGCGGGGGCGCTGTTGCCCTACCGCGCTAAGCAGGTCTATGACTCCTCGCCGGGAGCGAAGTACACAGTCAGTGGATACGTCGCCGCTCTCTTCGCCCTGCTCGGCGTGGCAGGGTTCCTGTGGACTACGTGGAAACTGGCCCCCACGGCCTTCGCCAGCCTCCCGGCCCTCGCCTGGGTCGCCGATCTCCTCGCACTCGGCGGCGTGATCCTGTTCTTGTATCCGATGCGCCAAGCCATCATGGGCTGGTTGCGCGGTGAGAAGGCGCCGTGGCTGTCGGCCCTCGGCATGCTCGGTGGCGGTCTTGGCGGTGCGATGGTCGTCGCCTTCCTGCTTGCGCCGGAGCTGGGAGTCCTGGGCAACTGGGACTTCTCGGCGCTCCCCGGCAGCTTGTGGGCGCAGATCATCGCCCTGGCGATCATCGTGATTTCGGCTGTCTGGTACCTGCTGGCCAAGAACGCGCAGAAGGCGCGCGGCATCAACGTCGACTTCGCCTTCAAGGAGATCCCGCCGGAGTAGCTCCCGCATCTCAGCCACCGTCGGCGAAGGGCCCGGCGTCCGCATGCGCCGGGCCTTTCCGCCGAGGCATGGTCCCCGGTACCCAGTTCCCAGTTTCCAGTAGGATGCCATCGGACGACATCACGACTGGAAACGGGTGACTGGGAACTGGAAACCGGACAGGAGTTTCGATGAAAGACCAGGCACGTGTCGTCGTCGTCGGCGGCGGAATCATGGGGGTGAGCGTCGCCTACCATCTCGCCAAACTTGGCTGGACGGATGTCCTCCTGATCGAGAAGCTCGACCTGGCGACGGGCGAGTCGGCCTTCGCCGCCGGCCTGGTCACGCAGTTCCATACCTCTCCCACCTTGATGCAAATCCGGAAGTACAGCATCGAGCTCTTCAGCGAGTTGGGGCTCTTCAACCACGTCGGCAGCCTGCGCCTGGCTTCGACGCCGGCCCAGTTCAAAGAGTTGCAGCGCAACATCAGCCAGGCCAAAGCCATCGGCCTGGAGGTGGACATGATTTCGGCCGCCGAAGCCGTCAAGCTCTTCCCGGCCATGACCGAGAAAGAGCTCTACGGCGCCATCTACCTGCCGCGCGACGGCCACCTCGACCCCTACTCCGCCACCACCGGCCTGGCCCAGCACGCCCGCCAGTTGGGTGTGACGATCCAGCCCGACACCCGCCTGACGGGCATCGAGCTTTCGCCCGGCGGCCAGGTCACCCAAGCGATCACGAACCGTGGCGCCATTCGCACGGAGATCATCGTCAACGCCGCCGGGTTGTGGGGGCCGCAGGTGGCCGCCATGGCCGGCGCCCACATCCCGACGACGCCCGTCGACCACCAGCACATCGCTCTTAAGGCCGTCCCGGGACAGGAGCTGCCGCACGAGACGCCCTGCGTGCGCGACCCCGATAACCTGATCTACTTAAGGGAAGAAGCCGGGGGGCTAGTGATCGGCGGGTACGAGCTCAACCCCAACCCGCGCTGGATCGACGGCGTCCCGTGGGATCACGGCGGCCGTGCTCTGCCACCCGACATGGAACGCTTCGATCCGATCCTGGAAGGCGCCATCCGGCGCATGCCTTTCCTCGAGAAGGCGGATGTCATCTCGCTCGTGTGCCATCCGGGAGCCTATACGCCGGACTCGAGGCCGATGCTCGGCCCGGTGCCCGGGGCGCACGGCCTGTGGCTCGCCGCCGGCCTATCGCTCAACGGCTTCGGCGGCGCCGGCGGCATGGGCAAGGTGCTGGCCGAGTGGATCGTCGAAGGCGAGCCGTCGCTCGATCTCTTCGCTTTTCACGGCTGGCGCTTCGGGAGGAGCTTCGCCGACCCGACCTACGCCGCCGAACGCACCCGCGAGGGCGTCAAGTATTACTACTACCTGCGCTTCCCGCAGGACGAGAACGAGTGGGCGCGCCCTCGCCGCATCAGCCCGGTCCATCACCGCCTTCAGGAACTGGGCGCGGTCTTCGGCGAGAAGAACGGCTGGGAGCGTGTCAACTACTTCCAACCCGGGCGCAGTTGGCGGCGGGCCGGCGCGGATCAACGCGCCTCCGAATGGCAGTGGGGCCGCCCGCCTTTCTTCGAACGCGTCGCCGAAGAGCACCGTGCCGTGCGGGAACGGGTCGGTTTGTTCGAGATGACCTCCTTCGGCAAGATCGACGTGCGCGGCCCCGGCGCGCTGTCTCTCCTGCAGCGTGTCTCGGACAACAACCTGGACGTCCCCGCCGGCAAAGTCGTCTATACCCAGTTCCTCAACACCCGCGGGGGCGTGCTGGCCGACCTGACGATTACCCGCCTGGCCGCCGACCATTTCCGCGTCGTCACCGGATCGGGGTTCATCGGCCACGACCTGGGTTGGATCCAGATGCAACAGCGAGCGGAGGAGGGAGCAGTCGAAATTCGGGACGTGACCGAGGACTTCGCCTGTTTCGGTCTGTGGGGTCCGAGGGCACGCGACCTGCTGGGGGCCGTATCCGACTCGAACGTCTCCAACGGCGCCAACCCCTACATGACGGCACGCACGATCCAGGTGCACGGTTTCGAGATCCTGGCGCAGCGCGTCACCTACGTCGGGGAGCTCGGCTGGGAGCTGTATGTTCCGCGCGAGCGGGCCGAACCGGTGTGGGACGCGCTGATCGAGGCCGGGCCCCCCTTCGGCCTGGAAACCGGCGGATACAAGGTGCTCGACTCTCTTCGGCTGGAAAAGGGCTATCGCTACTACGGGATGGACGTGACCCCGCTGGAGAATCCGTACGAGGCCGGGCTGGGCTTCTGCGTCAAACTGGCCAAGGGCGATTTCCTCGGCCGGGAGTCGTTGGCCAAAGTCAAGCAAGCCGGTACCTCCCGCCGGCTGAGCACCGTTTGCGTCGGCGGCGAGGCCTATCTGCCGCTCTTCGGCGGCGAAGCCGTCACGATGGAGGGCGAGATCATCGGCCGACTTCGCAGCGCCGGTTACGGCTTCACCTTGCGCCGGAACATTGCCTACACCTACTTACCCATCGGACGTGCGCAGCCTGGCAGCAAGATTAACGTCGAGGTCTTCGCTGAACAGGTGGCGGGCGAGGTGATGCCGGATGTCCTTTACGATCCCAAGGGCGAGCACCTGACGTCGTAGTCCTGTTGTAGGGCGCCTCCCGCCCCTCTCGGCGGGAAGGGCAGAGCGCCTGAACAGCTAGGAGCGCCTCCATGACGATCACCATCGAGCAGGTCGTCGACTACATCCCGTCCTGGTCCGGGCGGCGCGTCGATATCACCCCCGTGGGCGGCGGTCTGACCAACACCAACTACCGCGTCGACGTCGACGGCAAACCGCATTTCGTCCGCCTGCCGGGAACGAGCACGGACCTCTTGGCGGTCGATCGGGCCAACGAAATCTACAACGCCCGGGCCGCCTCGGAGACGGGCGTCGCCCCCCAGCTGTTGCACGTCCTCCCCGACGACGATGTAATGATCTTCCAGTTCATCGAGGGCGAGACCATGTCGCCCGAGCGCCTGCAGACCCCCGGCATGCCGGGCCGAATCGCTACAGCCCTGCGCCGTCTGCACGGCGGCCCTCGTTTCCTACACGACTTCGACATGTTCCGCCTTGTCGAGACCTACCTGGCTACAAGCGAGCAGCACGGCGTCCGAATCCCAGACGACTATCGGTCGCACCTGCCCGTCGTGGGGGAGATCGAAGCCGCCGTGCGCCGCCACGCTCTGCCGACGGCGCCTTGCCATAACGACCTGTTGGCCGAGAATTACATCGACGACGGCCGGCAACTTTGGCTCATCGACTTCGAGTACAGCGGCAACAACGATCCGTGCTTCGAGCTCGGGAACACGTGCCAGGAGCTGCAATACTCCACGGATCAATACGAAGAACTGTGCGCCGCGTACTTCGGCGCCGTCAGCCCCTCTCACCTGGCCCGTATGCGACTCTATGCGCTCATGTCCGATATAGGCTGGACCTTGTGGGGCGCCATCCAGGCGAAGATCTCGAAGCTGGACTTCGATTTTTGGGATTACGCCACGACGCGTTGGCGCCGGGCTCAATCGATCCTCACCGGTCCCGACCTGGCCGGCTGGCTGAAAGATGCCTAACGATAGGAATCAGTGGTCAGTGGTCGGTGGTCAGGTGGGTAGCCATCCGCTTCGGGCATCCCGTCCACGCCCAGGTCCCTGAGCGAAGGCCGCCATGTGCGCACGGCCGCGCAGGCACCGACCTGCGGCCGAAGTCGAAGGGCCATTCGATCATGGGATTCACTGATGACTGACGGCTTCCAGCTGATGGCAGGTTTCCGATGACCGACATCACGGACGTCATTGCCGCCATCCCCCAATGGCGTGGCCGCCCGACCGAGACCGAGCCCGTCCGCGGCGGCCTGACCAATCGCGCCTTTCGTGTGCGGGTCGACGGGCGGGATCACTTCGTCTCCATCCCGGGAGTCCACAGCGAGCTGCTCGCCATCCCGCGCGCCCAAGAGATCCACAACACCGTGGCCGCGGCGGAGACCGGGGTCTCGCCGGGCGTGCTGTACCAGCTGCCGGACTCGGGCGTCATCGTCATCGAGTTCCTGCGCGGACGTACGCTGACCCAAGCCGATATGCACGAGCCCGGGATGCCGGAGCGCCTGGCGGCCACCGTCCGGACTTTGCACTCGGCGCGACCGTTCGCCAATGACTTCGACCTGTTCCGCTTGACGGACTCCTACCGCGAGATCCTCGGCTCCCATCGCCACCCGCCGCCGGAAGGTTTCGATGCCTATCGACCCTTGCTGGCAGAGATCGAGGCGGCGGCCCGGGCCCACCCCCTGCCCCAGCGACCGTGCAGCAACGACCTCGTTCCCGAGAATCTGATCCAGGACGCGCAGCGATTGTGGGTCGTTGATTTCGGGTACAGCGGGAACAACGACCCCTGCTCGGAGCTGGGCAATGCTGTTTGTGAGGCTGCCTACACTCAGGAGGAAGCGGCGCGGCTGGCTGCGGCCTACTTTGGCGAGGCCGACTCCCTCCGCTTGGCCCGGATGAACCTGTATGCGGTCATGTCCGATGTGGCTTGGAGCCTGTGGTCGGTGATCCAGGAGCACCTATCGGATCTGGACGTCGATTTCCCGGCCTACGGCGGCCGCCGCTGGGACCGCGCCCGGGGGCTGCTGGACTCCGAAACGGTTCAGGCCTGGATGAGACAGGCGCGATACTGACCGGGGCAGAGAAGAGTTGGAGGCTCAGACCTAAGCCGAAGCTCGGGCGTCCCACAACTGGCGAGTCACCTGCATGTGGCCGGCGTGCTCGGCGGCGTGCCGCAGGATATGCAACAGACAGGTACCGACCGGCATCGTTCGCCCGTCGGGATGGAGAACCCGTTCGGACGTCAGGTCGGCCAACTCCAGCTTCGCCACGACCGAACGCCCGTACGTCAACATCTCTTGCAGACCCGCCTTAAGGGCTGCGGCGTCCCGGCCGCGGGTCCGGAATTCCGCCTCCCGATCCCTTCCCGTCCGTTCGCCGGCGATGACATCGCCAAACCAGTGTTTCTCCGCCCCGGCGACGTGGGCCATCAGAATTCCCAGCGAGTTCATCTCCGGGCCGGGAGTCCAGTCCATGGCCGCCAGCGGAAGGCCTTCGATTGTCTTCCCGATTTCCTCGTGCACGAGGCTGAGTCGTTCCAGGAATTGCTCATAGAAAGCGTGCATACCTTCCTCCACGAATCAGGGTCTGAGTCGTTCGAACGGCCTCTCCCTACAAGGGCCACACCCTGGGCACCAGCACGACGGCGATGGCGCCGATCACCGCCGTCAAGGGCAGGCCCACTTTGATGAAGTCGATAAACCGGTAACGGCCCGGCCCGTAGACCATCAGACAGGAGGGCTCGAGCGGCGTCATATACGAGCAGCTCGCCGCCACGGCGACCATCATGGCAAAGGTACGCGGGTTGAGCTGCAATTGGAGGGCGGCTTGGATGGCCACCGGCAGAACCACGACCGCCGCCGCCTGGTTCGACATCGGCTGGGTCAAGAGAACGGTAAGCGCGAAGAAAGCCGTCAGCAGCCAAACGGGCGAGGCTTCGGCCGCCAGCCGCACGACCTGGGCGGCAAGGTATTGCGCCGTCCCGGTGGCTTCCATCGCCGCGCCCAGGGCCAGCATGCTGCCGACGAGGATGATCACCTTCCACTCGACCTCCCGATAGGCCTCTTCGGGCGTGATGCAACCGGTCAGGAAGGCACCCAGCGCCCCCAGAAGCATGGCGACCGGGAGGGAGACGATCTTGAGGGTACCCAGCAACAACGCGGAGGCGAACACCACGACGGCCGTTCGCGCCCGGTGCACCTTGGGGCGCGGCTCATCGACCAAGCCCAGAATGCGAAAGCTCCGGTTCCCTTCCACCCCGGCCAGCACATGCTGATCACCCTGGAGGAGCAGGACGTCGCCCATCCGCAGGCGGACCGTGCTCAGTTTGGCCGTCAAGGTCTCGTCATGGCGGTGGATCGCCAGCACCTGCAACCCATATCGTTCGCGGAATTGATGGCTGCGCAGGGTGCGACCGATGAGCGGCGAGCCAGGGAGCAGGATCCCTTCCACCAGGCGTACGTCCTCGGCCTGCAGTTCGGGGTCGGCCAGGTCGACGTCGGCTTTGATATCGATCCCGGCGACATCCTTGATCTTGAGGACGTCCTGGCGTCGGCCCTCAACCAGCAGCACATCGTCCTGCGCGAGCCGCATGTTCGCCCGGGGGGCAAGGTAGCGCGTCTTCTCGCGCACGATCTTGACCACCGTCAGATCGAGCATGCTACCCAGGCCCGATTCTCGGAGAGTCTTCCCAATGAGCCGCGAGTTCGGCGCGACGACGACCTCCGTCAGATAGGGGCCCAGCCCGAAGGACGGCTCCAGCCCAGGCTGGCTTCGATCGGGCATGAGTCGTCTCCCCAGCGTGAGCACATAGACGATCCCCACCACCGCAATGGGAATCCCCACCGGCGCCAACTCGAACATGTGGATCGGCGGGAGTCCCATCTGCTGCATCAAGCCGCTGACGACGATGTTGGTGGAGGTGCTGATCAGGGTGACGGAGCTGGTGAGGATCGAACCAAAGGCCAGCGGCATCAGGAGTCTGGAGGGGCTGGTCGAGGTGCGGGCGGCGATCGCCATGACGACGGGCAGGAAGAAGGCGGTCGAGGCGGTATTGCTGATGAAGACGCCCAGGGTGGCGACGGCGACGACGACCAGAACGAGGAGGCGCTGCGGGTCCTTGCCCGCCCGGCGCAGAATCCACCGACCGGCCTGATCGACGACGCCGGTACGCAGGAGAGCGGCCGTCATGATCAGCAGGCCGAGAAACACCATGACGGTGTCGCTGCCAAAGCCGGTGAACGCCCGATCCGCCGGCACGAGCCCGGTCAGGACGAGCGCCAGCAGGATGCCCAGGGCGACGACATCGGCCGGCACCCATTCGAAAGAGAAGAAGACGACCGCGGCGGCCAGGATCAGGAGCAGCAGAATGATCTGGGGTGTCAAGAGAGCCTCGAGCACGTCATGGCAAGCCGCTGACGCTTGGTGACGGGCGCGGCGGTATCCTCTCGAGTCTCGAACCTGGCGCTCAGCGCTTGAGGCATGGGGTCGGGAGCCCTCTCCGCCTTGCTCCCTGGCCGCACTCAGCCCAGGCTTCCAGCCGGGCGCGACCTATCTCATTTTCTCATGAGTCTGTGGGGAAGTCCTACCCCGCACGGCCGCCAGGCCAGGCGCCTGCCCGCACCGGCGCCGGGGCTCTAGATGTACAGCCCCTCCGGATCGACCTCTTCGCGCAGGATGCGCAGCTCCTCGGCGTCGGGAGGAGGGTTGGCGTCCACACGGTCGGCCAGGAGCAGCTTGAAGGCGGTGTTCTCAATGACGTCGCCGACGGTCACTCCCGGCTGCGTGGCGAGCAGCATCATTCGCTTGGACTGTGCATGGTAGCCCATCACCCCCAGCGTCGTCACGACGCGATAGGGCCCGGTTTCCCCCGGCAGGCCGGCCGCCTCCCGCGCCCCCGGGCCGGTCAGGTACCCGGGCGTGGTGATGAAATCGACTCTCTCGACGAAGCGGCGACGGTCGTGCGGCATGATGGCGATCGTGCGCCAGCAGTGCGATCCGACATCGTTGCCCCCTCCCGAACCCGGCAGGCGGACCTTGGGATGATCGTGATCGCCGATCACCGTCGTATTCAGGTTCCCATACATGTCGATCTGCGCCCCGCCCAGAAACCCGTACTCGACGAATCCTCGTTGAGCGGTCTCGACGATGTCGCGGATGCCGGAAGCGGCCAGGGCCCGGTGGAAGGTGCAGCCGCCGCCGACCGCCAGCGGCAAGCTCTCCAGGATGGCGCCGGTCCCGCCGAATTCGAAGATCGTCACCAGATTCGGGGCGTGCCGCTTCTGCGCCAGCGAGGCCGCCAGCATGGGGATCCCCGTCCCGATGAAGGCCGTCGTGCCGTCCTCCATCAGGCGCGAGGCGGTGCAGATGAGGAGTTCGGAGGGCTTGTAGAGTTGCTCGGTCACCCTTGCCTCCCGTTCCCGCCGCATCTCAGCCCATGCAGCCGCTTTTCCCCGAATTTTCTCAGGTACTCCCGCTGATTGGCAACGTCGTAAATGTAGGCCTGGAGGAAGGCAGCCGTGGTCTCCGGCTCCTTCGAGGCCTCCACCCATCGCCGGATCTGCTCCTCATCCCGCTGGTAGCGGTAGCACATCTCCCCCGGGTGCGATCCGAAGGGGGCCTCGACGACCGCGTCGACCAGGTAGTAGGGGATGGTGGTGCGGTCCGGGTGTTGGCGGATGACCTCGGTGTCGACGATTTCCTCGGCGCTGATGATCAGGCGTTTCGAGGCGCGCGCCAGCTCGGGGGCGAAGCCGCTGATGCCGTCGATCTGAGCATTTCCGCAGGCATCTGCTCGATGAACGTGAATCAACCCGACGTCCAGGATAAGGGCCGGCAGCAGCGCCACCGGCGCTCCGGTGAACGGGCATTCGATGACTTTGGCGGCGCTGTACTTCAGCGTGTCGGTCCCCAGCATCGAACGGGCAGGGATGAAGGGGACGCCCATGGCGGCCGC
>Ga0214473_10005491_pt1 | contig 15178 bp, 13 predicted proteins | sample RVTome_7_FD_203509 | JGI IMG/M metagenome (GOLD analysis project Ga0214473, IMG submission 203509) | Soil microbial communities from uranium-contaminated site in the Upper Colorado River Basin, Wyoming, United States - RVT98D197 | ecosystem: Environmental > Terrestrial > Soil > Contaminated >... | reverse complement strand
GGCAAGTATTTCCTAAATACCCAGATCCCTTCTCAACTGATCGATCCCGGAGCGGAGATCGTCTGTCTCGACAAACGGATGCACCTCCACGATCTTCGCCGTTCGCTCGTTAAGGAATGGCCGATACTCCTCGAAGGAGATTTCCCCTTGTCCGGGCGCCAGATGGTCGCGAATCCCGACCGCGTCATGAAGATGGATGCCGGCCAGATTCATTCCATATCGCTTCAGCCAGTCGAGATGAGGAGTGAGTCCCAGATGCTCCTGAACCATGCCATGCCCCACATCGTGCCAGTAACGGATCGGCCCTCCTTCGAACCGGTTCAGGATCAGGCCGACCTCATCGAATGACGGGATCTGATGGGGATAAAACCGATTCTCGACACAGACGACCAGCCCGAGCTCCTCGGCTGTTTTCAGGATGGTCTCCAGAGAGGCATAGAGGCGATCCAGATGGGCCTGTCTCTTTTTCTGCCTTTCTTCGACCAGGGATCGGCGGGCACGAAGGAATGCTTCGCTCCTCCCCATCTCCCGATAGATCCGGACAAGCTCCCTCCCCATCGACCCGCACTCCACCTCGCCGAGGTGGACCACCAGGAACCGCGCGCCCAATTCTCCGGCGATGCGCAGACTCCTTCCCGTATAGTCGACGGCCGCCCTGCGCTCTGACTCCTCCAGGGAGGTCATGAGGAAGGCATCCCCGCTCCCCTGGCTGGGCAGAAGAATGTCGGGGACCGGAAAATAGTTATGGACGCTGAAGATCACTGTATCCTTCAGGGCCGGTCTCATGTCGGAAAAAAGGGACGGCGGGATCCGATAATCGAGCTCCAATCCGTCGACTCCCATCGAAAGGAGCTCATCAACCAGAACCTGCCCCCTTATGGTCAGACTCGACCGCCACGCAGAAGAGAGTCCGATCATCTTCATCCCCTATGACATACGCTCATCGTTGTAACGATAGGAAAACCGATTCATATAGACAAGAACCCCCGCTCCCTATGGAGCGAGGGCTCTCATGGCCGACCGGAAGTGCCAGGTTCCGGATTTCCGGAGAGGACTCCGGAGCGGGTCACCGGTTATTCCGCACCGCGAGCCAGCTCACCATCCTCCGACTCTTCGAGCTCATGCTCATCGAGGAGAAGCTTGTCCAGGGAATTTCCGGGAATGGTATAGATCCAGTCGTCCTCCTCGTTCATGGCATAGAGATACGATTTTTCTTCCCCCTCCACCCGTTCGGTGCTCCTTTTTCCCACAGAGAAGGCCCCCAGAAGGTCTGACTCCCCCCGGATCTCGACTTTAACCTGCGGCCTGTCCAATCCATACGGTTCGACGGAGGCGCCCCGTTCGCCGACGAAGTCCACGATTTGCAGGTTGTAGATATCCGATAACAACCGCGTGATCCTTTCCTCCCTGGCCGGGTGACGAACGGGATCTTCACCCAGATAATAGGACCACTCTTCCTCAGGGCTCTTTTCGCATGTGATCCTCTTCTCCGGATAGAGGAGCCGGACCTCCCGGCAATCGCTCCTTTCGAAGTCGACGACTTTCTTGTCGCGGAATGCCTGGAGATCCTCCTTCACCTGAGTCGCGATAGCAGTGGGGATCACGAAGACCGGCTTCCGGGCAGCGTCCATTGCGAAGAGGTCCCCGCTTCCCTTGGCCCTCCCGAACAAAAGGCTCTTCATCTCGACATTCTCGCCGAGATAGAGATCGACCCTTCCCCACGGATCATCGAGGGCGAATTCCGCGAGGTCCTTGTCCCCCTCGCTCGCAAAGTCCTTCGCCTTCAGGCTGCTCAGGTTGTTGATGATCCGTTCGATCTTCCCCCGATCGCCCCGGCTTTTGATCGGCTCCGTGATCCACCACCTTTCCCCCTCTTTCTCGAAGACAAGGGCATCGTCCTCCCGGACGAGAGCCACCCGCCGAACGTCATCCTTCTCGAAAGCCAGGACCGTTTTATCCCTCAGGGCATGCAGTTTCTTGTTGGAGTTGTTGTAAACCGTAACCGGCAGGAGGAAGATCCGGTTGCTCCCGGACAGACGTGAGTAGATAAAGGATTGCGTGGGATTATGATTGCCGAGGTAGAGGGTATCGTAGGCGGCTTGATCCGTCTCGATCTGTACCGCGACCTGGGGATGGTCCAGCCCGTAAGGAGCCAGGTCGGCCGCCGAATCGACCACGTCCCGCTCGATCCTGGCGTTCTCAAGGCTGGTCAGGATGAGATCGATCTGATCGTCATCCCCGCGGGTCTCCAGGGGCTCCATGATCTCCCACCCCGTGGGCCCCCTCTCGAAGCGATAGGCATCTTCGTAGTTTCTGAGATAAAAGCGGGTCACCTCGTCCGCGGTGAATGAGTAGACCTTCTTCTCGGCTTCCTCGGACTTCTCCCGCTCCGCTTTTCCCTTGACCTCATAGAGGTAGACATAGGCACCGACGGCCGCGAAGAGGGACGCCAGGATATAGGTGCCCTTGAATCTCATGATCGTGCCTCCACACGCTGGGGTGAATGCCTATCTCCGCCGGATCTTGACTATCACGCCTGCAATGACGACAATCAGCGGCATGACGATGACAGCCAGGTAGAAGACATAGCGGGACTGGGCTGCCGTCATGGTGACCCGGCGGTCATCGGGTGTCTTCGGCCGGATCGAGATCAGGTCTTCCTCTTCCGCCAGCCAGTTCATCACATTGAGGAAGAGATCGCTGTTGCCGGAGGCCGAAAAATAGGAGTTGCAGGCGAAATCGGAATCTCCGACGACGACCATGCGAGCGGATTGGCTCTTTTCCTCCGGCGTTTCTCCGGCAGGGACCGTATCCTTCTCGGCCCCGATCGTCTTCGTCATCGCCACCGCGATCGTGACCGGCCCTTTGATATCATCCTTATCGAGCTGGAAAGGCTTCGCCCGATAATTCGATTCCGCCCACGAACGGTTCGATGTCTTCAGGATGGCTTGGGGACTCGGTCCACCGCTTTCCGGCTTCTGAGTCGACACGGAACGCGCAAGAGGGAAAAAGGTCATGACGTTGAAGTCCTTCGTGATCGCATGCGAGGGATAGTCGCTGACGAGCGGTATCGTCGGTCCGGCCCCGAAGAGGCGGCCCACCCCGCTGGCATCGACGACGACATCGTCGCCGACTTTGACCCCCCACCGGCCGAGAAAAGTCTCGAGCCCGACCGCAGGGTACGGATCGAGGAGGAAAAGGAGACTCCCGCCTCCTTCCAGGTACCTCCCGATCTTCTCCAGCTCGTCTTCGAACGGGGCGACATGCGGAGAGGCCACGACCAGGGCTGCACAATCTCCGGGAATTTCATTCTCGCCGGCCAGCATGAGCGGCGAGACGCTGTAATTTTCCTCCTCCAGGGCCTTCTTGGCCGCGTTATACCCGTCGCGCTCGATGTTTTCGATGTCCCGTTCATCATGCCCTTGGAGAAAATAGATGACCTTTTTCTGATCCCGGCTCACCTTGAGGATCGCGTTCGTGAGCTTCTCCTCGGTGACGTCGGTCAGCTGTTCTTCGCTCTCTCCTGACTTGACGACTACGGTTCCGTATTGTCTGATGTCATAGGCCTTCGCCCTCTCCGGCTCCTGGTCGGGATCGATGAACTCGAACTGAAAACGTCCGGATACCAACTTGTACTCGTTCAACAGGTCCTCGAGCCTGTGATCGGGGACCTGGAAAAAGGCGTACACGGCTACCTCTCTGTCGAGGCCCTCCAGGATCTTTACCGTCTGGTCAGCCAGGCTGAAGATCCCCGTCTCGGTCAGGTCGTGCCGGAGGTGGTGCCGATTCGAGAGGAAATTGACGAGAGCCAGGACCCCGATAAAGAGGAGAATCGCGATGAGCGTATTCAACCCGTGTTTCGTCTTCCGACGGATCCTCACGTTCACGCCCTCCATCTCATGGATTCAACGGCCCGGTAGGTCATATAGAGACCGAAAGTGATCAGGCTCAGGTAGAAGATGACGTGCTGGCTATCGATGACCCCCTTGGCGAAGTCATCGAAATGGGCAGTCAGAGAGAGATAGCTCAGGACCGCATTGAGCGTTCCCCCGGCATAGCTCGCCAGCCAGTCGATCACCCACAGGATGAGGAAGAGGCCGAAGGTGCTGATCGCCGCGATGATCTGATTCTCCGTCAGGGCCGAGAGGAGGATTCCGAGCGAGATGAAGGACGCCCCGAAGAGGATCAAGCCGAGGAAGCCGCTCACGATGGGACCCCACTCGGGCGACCCGTATTTCTCGATGATCCCGCAGTAGATCAACACGGGGGCGACCATGATGGCGAACAGGGCCAGGGCGGCCAGGAACTTTCCCATGATCGTCTGAAAGACGGAGATGGGGGACGTCATGAGGAGCTCGATCGTCCCCTGCTTCTTCTCCTCCGCGTACAGGCGCATGGTGATCGCCGGCATGACGAAGAGCCCGATCACGCTGAGATTCAGGAAGAGGGGCCGGATCACGTACTCATTGACGTTCAATGCCGGGGGAAGCGTCCGGTAATACTGGGCCTGCAGGGTCGAGCGGAACGAAAACTCCAGGAACTGCGCCAGGAGCCCGTAGAAGAAGTAGCCGGATATGAAGAGGAATATCCCGATCACTACATAGGCGATCGGCGAAAGGAAATAGGACCTCATCTCCTTCCGGAAGACGGCCAAAACGTTCTTCATACCGTGCCCTCCTCCTTGGTGGTCAGCTTCAGGAAGACCTCCTCGAGGGTCATATCGACAGGCCGTAGCTCGTGCAAATCCCAACCGTGGTGAACGATGGCCGAGGCGAGATCTTTGCTGACGTCCTTCCCCTGCTCGCTCTCCACCTGAAGGATAAGGCGGCGATCGTCGGCCCGGGCAGGGCCGGCCTGAACCTTCTTCACGCCCTCAACCCCCTTGAGGATCTTCACGACCTCATCCCGCGGACCGGTCAGCTCGACGCGGATCGTCTCGCTGTCCTTCAATTTTCCGGTGAGAACCTCCGGTGTGCCGACGGCCGATATCCTACCCTCGTTGATGATGACAACCCGGCCGCACGTCATGCCGACTTCCGGGAGGATGTGGGTGCTCAGGATGACGGTATGATCGCCCCCCAGTTCCTTGATCAGGCGCCTGACCTCGATGATCTGCTTGGGATCGAGTCCGATCGTCGGCTCATCGAGGACGAGGACCTCGGGATCGTGAACAAGGGCCTGGGCGAGCCCGACCCGCTGCCGATATCCCTTGGACAGCCTCCCGATGATCTCCCCGCGAACCTCCATGAGGCCGCACCGTTCCAGGACATCGGCGATCCGCTTCGACTTCATACGGGCATCGACATCCTTGATCGTGGCGACGAAATCGAGGTAATAATCAACGGACATATCGTCATAAAGCGGCGGATGCTCGGGGAGGTAACCGATGCGCCGGCGGACCTCTCGGGAGCTGTCAAAAATATCATAACCGGCCACCTTCGCGGTCCCTGAAGTCGCAGGAAGGAAGCACGTGATGATCCGCATCGTAGTTGTTTTGCCGGCGGCGTTCGGCCCCAGGAAACCGAGAATCTCTCCCTTCTCGACCTCGAAGGTCACGTTCTCGATCGCCATCTTTGGGCCGTAATATTTCGTGAGACCTTTGACCTCGATCAAATGGACCTCCTTTCGCCTTGTCGGTCGCCATACTCCTTAGAAAATCGCGTGTATATAACCAGGAATGGAAAAAAGGTTCCCGCCAACCCTTAGGAAAAGATCGATCGGCGCGATCAAGGGCCATCCTGCCGGGTAAACGGCGCCACGGTTTCATCTCTGTCCGTTTCCTCATGGCGAAACAATACGCATTCCGACCCATCATACACGTCAAACCGACCCTCACCGACGACCACCTCGATCGCACCATGGATGTCGGTACGCAAGGCCAGGATCCCCTCCTCGTGCATCCGATGAAGGACCTCGGGAGACGGGTGATCGAAAGAATTGTTTCGACCGACCGAAATGACCGCCACCAGGGGGGCAACCGATCTCAAGAAAGACGGGGACGATGAGGTCCGGCTGCCATGATGGGGAACCTTCAGGACCTCAGCCTCGAGCTTCTCGCCGAATTGCTCGGCCAATTCATTTTCGACATCCGCCTCGATGTCGCCCGCAAACAGGAAATCGATCTCTCCATACGAGATCTTCATGACCAGAGAAACGTCATTGACTGCATTCGCTCCCGATCCCTCCCGGATCCGTTCCTCGGTCGGATGGAAAAAACGAACCGACACCTCTCCAATCGAGAAGGAATCCCCCCGCCGAGGAAAGCAGATGGGGGTCCTCTGATTGAGTGCACGTTGAAGGATGCCCTGATAGAACCTCACCGGAGCGGCTTTGCCGGGGTCGAGGATCATCCTTGTCTCGAACCGATCCTGGAGGGTGGAGAAGCCCCCTGCATGGTCGAGTTGGGGGTGGGAGATGGCGAGGATATCGATCCGGTCGATCCCCTTCTCGTGAAGGAAGGGCTCTATCACCCGCTCTCCCGCATCCCAACTCCGGCCTTTCGGTCCGCCATCGACCACCATGACTCCCCCGGCCGGAAATTCGACGACAGCGCCATCCCCTTGTCCGACATCCAGGAATGTCACTTGCAACGGAGACTCGCCCGATAGACCATTACCGAACATCCAGAGATTGGCGGCGAGCAGGACAACGGCGAGAAAAGCCCCCCGCCCGACTCCCCCCTCCAGGACCAGACCGATTGTAAACAAAATGATGTAATAGGCCAGTGTGCTGAGGGGCACGAAAGACGCGACAGGGACTGCGGACCAGGAGTAGGCGGAGGCGCGCTCCGCGATCCAGAAGAGAGCCTGGACCAGGAATGACGCCGCCTCCGAAAAAGGGTCCGAAAGGATCGGCGAAATGGCTCGAGCTCCGATCGAAAGGATCGCCGCCGGAAGGAGGATGGCAGTCAGCGGGATGGCCAGCAGATTCGTCACCGGAGAGACGACGGAAACGGCATGGAAATTGGTTGCCAGTACGGGTACCAGGGGCAGCTGGGCGGAGAGAGAGACCATGAACATCTGGAAGAACCACCGGACCGGCGGGAAGCGCCACGGCAACAGGAGACAAATTCTTCGATAAGATCCGGGATAGAGAGCTAAAATTCCCCAAGTGGCCAGGAACGACATCTGGAAAGCCGGGTCTCGAATCACCGGCGGGGATAGAAATCCAAGTGCGAGCGCCGCACCGCTCAGCAGGTTGAGGGTGTCGATTTTTTTCTGAAGGGACGTGGTCAGAAAGACAACTCCCGTCATCACGAGGGCCCGTTGAATGGATGCCCCCATCCCTGTGACGAAGCCATAGGCTACAAGAACCGGAATCGTCAGAAGCACTCCAATCAGCCGGGGAAGCCTCATGACGGAGAGGAGCAAAATGATCATCCCCGCCAGGATCGCGAAATTAAATCCGGAAATAGCCAGGATATGGGCAATACCGCTCCGGGAAAAGTCCACTTTCTGGGCGTAAGGGATATCGCCCCTTTCTCCCAGGAGAAGCCCTCGGATAAAAGCGGCTTCACCATCGCCGTAATTTTCCTCGATAGCAGCTCCCAAGCGGGCACGAATTTGAGCTCCCTTCGATGTCCCCCCCAGGGCATGATCGCTCCCCTCGAGCACGCTCCACTCTCCTCCCTCTGTTCGGAGGACGAAGACAACGCCTTTCCTTCCCATCCATTCCGCCTCGCTCATGCCACCGGGATTTTTCCGGTGTTCGGGGCGGCTGAGCCTCCCGAGTGCGATGATTTGGCTCCCCGGCAAGGGTGGACTACCCGCCGCATCGAGATAAGACACAATCCCGGATGGGCATGACCGTAGAGAATCGGACCTGGAAAGGTATTTCAATCTCCCATATACCTGGAAACGGCCGGGATGAGCGGTCTGACCCGCCTCTTCGACCTCGAAGATCACCACATGATCGGACCCATCTCCCTTTTCGAGGACACGGGGATGGATCTGAGCGCCGTGGATCGCGACAAGACCGGAGAGATATAGGAGGAGAATCAAGAGAAAATCCAGCAACCGATCGGGAAGCCGGCTTCGCAGGAAGAGCGGGAAGATCAGGAGGAAGAGATTGACGGCGAGGAGTTCACAGGGGAACGATCCGCTCGTCGGAACTCCTACCGCAGAGAGACCGATCAGTACCGGAAGGGCGATTTTGATGGCCGGCCTTCGGGACATGTGACCCCCCAGACTGTAGACCGATGGGGGAGCAGGACGGGACAAGGAAAAAATCGTGCCGGACCGGTGAAAGCAGGGTCGAGTGGGAAAAACGGGCAGGGAGGCGGAAACGCGATCGGTTTGTTCTTTAACCGACGATCGAGGATCGTATCATTCTGCGATCCAGGCAGGGGATCTGACGATAAAGGCCGTGGTCGGACCACAGCCTTTATCACTCGGTTTACCTTTCAGGATTTCAATTCAAAAAGGCGGTCAGGCCTCGGCTCTTCGGGACGCTTAAAAGCCTTTCGAGGGCACGTTCCTTGATCTGTCGGACACGTTCCCTCGTGATGCCCAGTTCTTTTCCGATCTCTTCGAGTGTCTTCCGCTCTTTTTGTTCCAGGCCGAAATAATTCCGGATGATGAAAGCCTCCCGTTCAGACAGGGTCTTCAGTATGCTCTCGATCAATTCGGAGCGTATACTCTCATAGGCTCTCTCCTCCGGGCTCTGCTCCGAATCGTCTCGGAGATATTCCTGGAGTACGCTATCGTCATTCTGTCGATACGGTTGATCGAGAGAAGCTGGAGGTCTGGAAATATCAATGAGTTTCCGGATTTCCTTGGTATCCAGATTCACGTAGCAGGCGATCTCTTCCTCGGTCGGCTCTCGCCCGAGCCGTTGAGCCAGGTCGCTGCTGATCTTCCCGATCTTTTGCATGGCCCCCGCCTTGTTCAAAGGGATGCGGAAGATCTTGGTCTGCTCTGATATTGCCTGGAGGATAGCCTGGCGAATCCACCAGACGGCATAGGAGATGAATCTAACCTTCCTGCCGGCATCGTACTTCTGGGCCGCCCGCATCAGGCCGAGATTCCCTTCCGATATCAGATCGGTCAGGGTCAACCCCATGTTTTGATACTTCAGCGCCACTGCCACAACGAACCGAAGGTTCGAGCGGGCCAGCTTTTCAAGGGCTTCTTGATCCCCCCTCTGAATCCGCGTGGACAACCCCACCTCCTCCTCACGCGTCAAGAGCGGATACTCATCAATCTCTTTGAAATAGAGGGATAAGACGCGATCTTCTACGGGATAATGTTTAGACTTCTTCATTCCGATTCAGACCACTCGGGGTTATTTAATGTCAGGTTGTTGGTCATCCCTCTTTCGGGTGATTTCTACATGCAATTTACCCGAAAGCAACTCGGCGAGGGCTATCAAGGGCTCTTTCTCGGAGACCCCCTCAACCAGCCTTTTCTTCCCATCCCTCAAATCTCTCGCTCGCTGGGCAGCCGCGGCTATAAATTCGAACTTGTTCTCGAAGATATCGATATTTGATCTATTTCTACCTTCACCATGACCGATGCGCTTCGATTCTCCTTCCATAGAAAGTGGGACCTCCTATCGGATCGATCAGGGCGAATCCAGCTACACCAGCGGATAGAAATTGTTCCGGGGCAAAACTAAATTATAATAAATGAGAGGTGAAAAAGCAAGGGAAATTTTCGCTTACCGCGTCCTTGCGGGACAAGATATTCAGTTTGACCGGCAGGGGGTCGAACGAGAGAGAATCATTTGAGGGCAAGACCTTCTATGTTGCGAATTCCAGTTCCCAATTCCCGCATTTCGGGCATCGGGGGAAGATGGATTTGTCCTGATAACCACAATCCCCACAAGCAAATACATTTGTCGAGGAGATCACGCTGTTCATATACTGGCGGCAGGTTTCCAGGGCAGGTTTTGGATCACCCGATTCCTCATGAATTTCCAGGAAAACCTGATAGATCCTCGGATCTCCGGGGTCGATCTCCCTGGACTCCTCGGCATATCTCAGGGCGAGCTGATATTCACCTTTTTTAAGGCTCATTCGGGCCATTCCGAGCAGGAGAAGGGTATCCCTCGGCGACCGCTTGTGCAACTGCTCGTAGACGTGGATGATCTGGCTGTATTTTCCGGACTCGAAATAGGCCCTCTCCAATCTCTCTGCAATTTGGTGGATCGTTCTCGGCCTGCGATTCAGCATTTCGATCCATATGTCGATGGCCTTGTCGTATTCGCCATCTCGAAAATAGAGATCGCCCATGAAGAGGCTGGCGAAGAGACAATCCGAGTCAAGCGATAGCGCCTTTTTGAACAGCCCCTCGGCTCGTTCCGGATCGGTACCTTGCAGTTTCCATCCGACATAAACATGATATCGGGCGAGGAATCTCGTGCCGTCCCCGGGAAGGCGGCCCGAGATCGTCTTGGCGGTTTCGATGGCATGGTTCCAATCCCCAAGCCCTTCATAGGCCCTGAGCATTGTTTCCAAGGTCAACCGGTCGTCCTTCTTCTTCAAGGATAACAGTTTCCGCGACGCCTGTATCGCCTGTTCGTATTTGCCCATTTCCAGATAGTCGAGCGCCAAGCTCTCGTAAATCTTCTCGATTTCTTCTCTCTTGAGGTTTGGGCGGATCGACAGCTCGTGATGGATCTTTTCCGCTTTCTTGAGGGCACCCTGTCGCCGGAAGAGATCCCCCAGGACAAGGAAGGGACTCAGACTGGAGGGATGTTTTTTCGCCGATTCGATCAGGAAAGACTTCGCCCTCTCTTCCTCCGACCTGACCAGAGCTTCCAGGGCAGCCGTGTAGTCCGGATCACGATCCGTTCGATCCTTCTGTCGGGTCAGAAGAGTGGTGTAGAGCACATATCCGATAATCACGATTCCGATGGCAACAAAAAACAAGACCACCTGCTCCATTACAAAACATCCTCCTCGGGCTCCACTTCCTGGAAAGGCGAGGTCCGTAATGTGGTCAGTTCCTCAGACATGCGACGATTCTCCTGACGGAGCCTTCGAACCTGCGACCTCATTTTGATATCATGGTATACGGAGAGCGAAAACATCAACAACATCCCTGATAAGATAGAGATCAAGACGACAACGGTCAATTGAATCCTTTCATATTGTCGGAAAAAGAGATACACGTCCACTGTCTGTAGCGGGTTCAAGAATGCAAACCCGATGATCACAACGAGGATCAGAGTCGGTAGCAATAACCTGATGACCCACATGCCAGACCTCCTATCGATGACTCCCTGGGGTCAGCCCGATGATCCCTTCCTCCGAGCCCGCTCGCCGATGAGGGTGGCGCCCGTCGAGCCTACGATCTCCACGCACTGGAAAGATCCGGGCTTTTCTCCATTCCCCTTGAAGACGACTTTCTTGTATCCCTCGGTGCGGGCGAGCACCATTCCTCCTCCACGCCTGGCTCGACCCTCCACCAGGACCCTGACGACCGATCCCACCATCTTCCAGTTCTTCTTCTCGGTGATGCCTTTTTGGATGCTGATCAATCGGGAAAGCCGGACGGATGCGATCTCGGAGTCAACCTGGTCAGGTGACTTCGCTGCCTTGGTCCCTCTCCGGGGAGAATATCGAAACATGAAGGCGTGATCGAACTCGACCTCCCGGACCGCGTCGAGAGTCTTGCCGAAGTCTTCCTCCGTCTCACCGGGGAAGCCAACCATCAGGTCCGTGCTCAAACTGACTTCAGGGATCTCGCGACGGAGTCCTCTGACCTTCTCCAGATATTCCTCGATGGTATATCCGCGGTTCATGGCCGTCAGAATCCGGCCCGAACCGGATTGCAGCGGGAGATGGAGGGATTTACAGATCGACGGATGGTCCTTCATGGTCGACAGGAGCTTTTCCGTGAAATTCACCGGATGAGATGTGAGAAAACGAACGCGATGGATCCCCGGGACACGAGCGACTTGCCTCAGGAGATCCGCGAAATCGATCCCCTGGAAGGAATAGGCATTGACGTTCTGTCCGATGAGGACCACTTCCGGTATCCCGTCTTTCGCCGCGGAGATGACTTCCTCGAGGATACCATCGACATCCCGGCTCCTCTCCCTCCCCCTCACATAAGGGACGATGCAATAGCTGCAAAACCGGTCGCATCCCCTCATGACCTGAATCCACGCCGAGGCTTTCCCCATTCTCCTCGGCCTGATCTCCCCGTAGAACTCCCCCCGGTCGAGCCGTGTATGCCGGTATTTCCGGAGACGGCTGTCGACGATCCCCTCGATCAATCGCGGGAGGTCTCGGTAATTATCGGGGCCGAGGACGATGTCGATCCAGGACGGCAATGCATCGGAATCCTGACCATGATGCTGGGCGATGCAGCCCAGCATCCCCAGGACCTTCCCCTGTCCGTATTTTCTGTACCGGTAGAGGTCGGTTAGCCTCCCGATGGCACGGACCTCCGCATGTTCTCGCACCGAGCACGTGTTGAGGAGGATGATATCGGCGTCACCGGGCGACTCGGTCGGCCGATGGCCGGAATCCTCCAGCATCCCCCGGATAATCTCCGAGTCGCTCAGGTTCATTTGACAGCCGAAGGTCTCCAGATAATATCTCATCGATCGCCGTCCCCATCGATTATCCGGATAAGACGGCACGAACGCCATCGCGCCAGAGGCCATCAACGGTCACCTTCACCAGCGCACCTTTCTCGACCGAAACGGCCTTCAGGTAGGCCTTTACGTAATTGGAACAACGACCCGTAAGCCACGTCTCCTTTGCCTGTTCAACAACGACTTCCTCCACTCCTCCCTGAATCTTCCTTCGGAACTCTCTCCCCCGCGCCCGCGCTGTCGCGCCCAGCTCTGCAGATCGCTGCCGGATGGTGGAATCGCTGATTCGCTGTCCGGTCATCCGGGATGCGGGCGTATCCGGCCGGGAGGAGAAAGGGAAGATGTGAACGTAGCTGAAGGGGATCGTCTCGATGATTCGACGGGTGAGGACGAAGTCTTCGTCCGTCTCGCCCGGAAAGCCGACGATGACATCCGTGCCCAACCCGATGGCCGGTATCGCCTCGATAGCCCGGGCGCAGGCTTCCTGGAACTCGTCCACCGTTCCCCTTCGACACATCGCCTTCCAGACGCGCGGACTCCCGCTCTGCAGGGGAATGTGGAGGTGGCGGCATAACCGGTTCGATGTCGCCATCAGTCCGATCAGGCCATCCGGGATCTCGTGCGCATCGAGCGAGCTCAACCGGAATCTGGTCCCCCGAGTCCGCTCCAGGAGTTCACAAATAAGATCGAGAAGAGAAAGGCGCGGAGAGAGATCCCTCCCGTAAAGTCCGATATGGATCCCCGTCAGGACGACTTCTCGATATCCCGAGGCGACAAGCGACCGAGCCTCCTCGACGACCGCGCCGGGCGAACGGGAAACGCTGCTCCCCTTGAGGGAAGGGATAATGCAGTAACTGCATCGATAATCGCAACCATCCTGTATCTTCAGGAAGGCGCGGCTCCTTCCCTCGAAGCGCCGCAAGCCGGACTGATCGATGGGTATGCCCCTCCGCTTGACCGTGCCGGACAGGACACGCGTCCCCTCTGCGACCCCCTCCCCACTCAGATATCGGGGAAGGTCATACTTCTCGGCGGTTCCGAGGGAGAGACTCACCTGGGGGAGGCCGTGAAATATCCCGGGATCCCTCTCGACCGCACATCCGAGAACCACGGTCCTCCGATCACCATCGTCCTCCCCGAACTTTCGCACGCAGCGTACGGACTTTGATTCGGCCCTGCGGGTGACCGCGCACGTATGGACGACGCGGATATCGGCCAGAGAAGGATCCGAGACACGGAGGTGTCCGGCATCGACCAGGGACTGGGCGATGACCTCCGTATCGTAACGATTGGCTTTGCATCCGAATGTATGGACGAAAAACTTCATCCTCTTGCCCTTCCGCATCCCCGGTTGCTTGAACGGACCATGGAAGGGAGGCTGTCGTCTCCTTCGAACCTCGACGGGCGATATAAATGAATGATGGTACCCAAGGGGAGAATCGAACTCCCGACACCAGGTTCCGGAGACCTGTGCTCTATCCACTGAGCTACTTGGGTACCTTCCTATATCGTCGTGATAGACGCTTCACCGCAGGCGTCCGTTGCGGAGACCGCGTGATCCCTTCATCGCCCGAATTGTCTTAAAGATAAGGAGTTTTCACCTGGAGGCAAGAGTTCCTCCGAAGACGGGAAAATCCCCCTCACGCGCCGTGACTTCTTTCCACCATGTCCTTGAGTTCCTTGGATGGCTTGAAGGTGGGCACCATCCTGGCGGGGACATCCACTCCCTGTCCCGTCCGCGGATTTCTCGCCTTTCTGGCCCTCCTGTTCCTGACCTTAAAAGAACCGAAACCTCGAATTTCGATATTCTGCCCGTTCGAAAGCGCTTGACGGACTGCCTGAATGAATCCCTCGACTGCCATTGCGGTGTCCTTCTTGGTCAGGCCGGTGGAGTTGGAAATCTGTTCGACAATATCTGCTTTGGTCATCTATAGACCTCCTTTGCGAATTCCGTTAGAGGGCCGAGGACTCGGACCGGGACGATTACCGGCAGGTCGAACATGTGCCGCCAGAGCAGGAACTGCAGCCCGATCCCGAACCAGAAAGAGCGGATGAGGCTCCGCGTGCCGATGTTGATACGCCAAAGGTCGAGAGGATCCGCCCCACGTCGTGTCCGGAACAAAAGGCGCAAGGAACTTTCTGATCCCGCAATCGGACGAGCTTCTCAAAAGATTTCCCGCACTGATGGCACTCGTATTCGAAGAGGGGCATCCTCTCCTATCCTCCCTTCCCGTTCTACTCTAATAAGTTTACATATACCATATCATTATCCATTCGGTTTGTCAAGTTTTTAATCGTTTTTATCGACTTCATCGATATCCCAGAGGATCTCACCCCCCACCAAGGTCTTCACCGCCCGCCCCCTCAGCTTCCAACCGTCGAACGGGGAATTCTTCGATTTGGAATAGAAACGCCTGACATCGACCTGCCATTCCAATTCCGGATCGATGATCGTGATATCCGCCGGGGAACCGATGTCGACGGTTCCGCCGGTCACATTGAGGATTTCGGCCGGTCGCAGCGACATCCGCGTGACGAGCTGCTTCCAATCGATGAGTCCCGTGTGAACCAGCTCGGTGATCACCAGGCCCAGAGCGGTCTCCAGACCCACCATCCCGAACGGCGCGTAATT
>Ga0214473_10005490_pt1 | contig 15179 bp, 12 predicted proteins | sample RVTome_7_FD_203509 | JGI IMG/M metagenome (GOLD analysis project Ga0214473, IMG submission 203509) | Soil microbial communities from uranium-contaminated site in the Upper Colorado River Basin, Wyoming, United States - RVT98D197 | ecosystem: Environmental > Terrestrial > Soil > Contaminated >... | reverse complement strand
GTACCAGCCCACCCAGGAGCGCACTTCGTACTCGTCCAGGCCGGCCTCTTGTTTGGCGCATTCAAAGCAGGTTTCGATCGCCCAGCGTCGGCCGGCCGCGTACGCCAGATCGTGGGCGGTCGTGCCCGGGGGCGTCAGGCCCAGGTAATAGGCCAGGTCGTCTGGATCAGTCACGCTTCTTCGAATTAACAGCCAATGGATCAGGCCGCCTGCGGCCGGAAGACCGAAGCGCGACGCCGCCCAATCGTAAACACGAGGTCCCTTGGCGCCGTCGCCTACGCTCAAGCGCTGCCAGGCTTGAGCCGGCGTCGAGCGGGCGATCTCGTCCACACGCTGCTGCCGGAACTCAACCCACAGCCGCTGCTGGCAGCTGACCGCCAGCACGTACGACTGCTCGCGCGACTCGAGAAAACGCCTGAACTTGCTGTCGTTGCCGTACACTTCGTCAGCGAGCACAAACGCTGGCTGGCACCCCGCCGCGAAGGCCCGCTTCAACATCTTCAGCGCCAGTTGCGGCTTGGTGGCAAAGGTCACATCCTCCGGCACGCCGGCCTCGTCGCAGCGCGCCCGGTCCCGGCACCACGACTCGGGCAAGTACAACTCCCGGTCGACCAGCGCCCGGCCTCTGGAACCGACCAGCGCCAGGAAGACGCCGATCTGACAGTTCTCGATCCGACCGGCGGGGCCCGAATACTGACGTTGGACGCCGACGCTCTGGCGGCCCTTCTTCAGGAAGCCGGTCTCGTCGATCACCCACACGCCCGGCTCATCCTCAGACAACAGGTGCTGCCGGGCATAAGCCCGCAGCACATCCCGCGACCGTTCGGCATCCCAACTGGCCCGGCCGAGCAGCCGCTGGAGGCCGTAAGGCCCCGCGCGGCCGAGGTACTCCGAGAGCGGCCAACTGTTCTTGCGTTCCACCCGACCGAGCAGGCCCTGCAGATACCCGATCGCCTGCCGCCGAAGGTCCTGACGCTTGAAACACGGCCCGCTGGCGTCCGTGAGTTGCTCGAAACGCTCTTCCCAGCGAGCAACCGTAGCGGCATCCATGCCCATGACGACTCCCTGCCAGGCGAATACGGCCCGACAGAGATACTATACCGCAAGATCAATCAATGCGCAACTGTAGTACTAGAGCGGTTTCACATTGGGTGTAGCGGCCGGCGGCCCGCCAATGCTGTCCGGCGTCTGGCTTCGGGATGCCGCGGGTGGCGCTGGGCAGGCGGCAAGCCGAGCGGTTCGCGGGGCCCGGGGATCGGGCGCAGCGCCGACCCCGAGGGGTGGGCGCGCACCACCCGCCGCGCGGCGACGGGCGCAGCGCGGCGCACGAGACTACGAGGTGTTTTTCGGCCGGGCCCGGTAGGTTTTTTGCCATTCCGCCGCCCGTTGCCGCGGCGGCGGACGGCGGCGGGCGCGAACGCGTCTTCGATGCGGCGCAGGCTCTGGAGGGCTGGGCTGAAGAAGGCGACCCGGTGGGCGACCCGCCGGGGGTCGGCGCAGCGCGTGCGGTGGCCGTGTTCATCGGAGCGGCGCAGGGTGTCGAGCCGGTCGTCCAGGGGTTGGAGCCGGCGCCAGGAGACCCGGTGCTGCGCGTCGCCGGGCCGCGGCTCGACCGGTCGTTCGGGCGGGGCTGATTTCCGCGCCACGCGGAGAGTGGGACACAACCTCCGCGCCCGCACACTACCTAAAATATACCTAACTTACAAAAAACCAAAAATCCCGGACAGCATTGACGGCTCGTCGGCCGTTGGAAGACGCAGTGGCCGTCAAAGAGCGCCGCGACGCACCTCGCGGATCGCCGTGGGCGTCGTCCCCAAGTTCGAGGCCGGCCCGTCGGCATGGGACGGCGAGAGCTGGTTGTTCACCGGTCGGGCCGGGCGATATCATGCGTCGCTGCGGGTCGCTTCGGCGAGGTGTTCGCTTCGGGCCGACTCAAGTTCTTACGTCAGGAGATGCACGTCATGGTTGCGGCAACGATCAACCCCAAGAACGTAAAAATTGGTCCCACCAGGATGCTCATTAACGGCGAGTGGCAGGAGGCCGCCAGCGGCAAGACGTTTGAGACGATCAATCCGGCGACGGAGGAGGTGCTCGCGCGGGTGCCGTACGCCGAGGCCGTGGACGTGGACCGGGCGGTGGCCGCCGCCCGGCGGGCGTTCGATGCGGGGCCGTGGCCAAAGATGTCCGGCGCCGAGCGCAGCCGGCTGCTGTACCGGCTCGCGGACGCAATCGAGCAGAACAAGGCGGAACTGGCGGCGCTGGAGACGCTGGATAACGGCAAGCCGATCAGCGAGTCGCTGAATGCCGACCTGCCGCTGGTGATCGCCTGCTACCGCTACTACGCCGGATGGGCGGACAAGATTCAGGGCAAGACGATTCCGATCGACGGGCCATACTTCTGCTACACGCGACACGAGCCGGTCGGCGTGTGCGGGCAAATTATCCCGTGGAACTTCCCGCTGCTGATGCAGGCGTGGAAGTGGGGTCCCGCATTGGCGGTGGGGTGCACGACCGTCCTGAAGGTTGCCGAGCAGACGCCGCTGTCGGCGCTGCGCGTGGCGGAACTGGCGATGGAAGTCGGGTTTCCGCCCGGCGTGCTCAACGTGCTGACGGGGTTCGGTCCGCCGGCGGGCGGGCCGCTGGCGCGGCACCTCGACGTGGACAAGGTCGCGTTCACCGGGTCGACGGAAGTCGGGCACGAGATTCTTAAGGCGGCGGCGGAGAGCAACCTGAAGCGTGTCACGCTCGAGCTGGGCGGCAAGAGTCCCAACATCGTTTTTGCCGACGCCGATCTGGAGCAGGCGGTGGAGGGCGCGTACATCGGCCTCTTCCTGAATCAGGGGCAGTGCTGCTGCGCCGGCTCGCGGCTGCTGGTTCAGGAGCAGGCGTACGAGGCGTTCGTAGAGCAGGTCGTCGCACGGGCCCAGCGCCGCAAGCTGGGCGACCCGTTCGCGCCGGACACGCAGCAGGGACCGCAGGTCGATCGCACGCAGTTCGACAAAGTTACCGGCTACATTCACTCCGGCCAGGAGCAGGGCGCGAAGCTCGCCTGCGGCGGCCACCGCTTCGGCAAGAAAGGGTACTTCATCGAGCCGACCGTGTTCACGGATGTCCGGGACGATATGAAGATCGCCCAGGAGGAAATCTTCGGCCCGGTCATGAGCATCCTGCGGTTCAAGGACATCGACGAGGTCGTGCGGCGGGCCAACACCACGACGTACGGGCTGGCGGCGGCCGTGTGGACGAAGGATATCCAGAAGGCCCACGCGATCGCCAGCGCCGTGCGGGCCGGCACGGTGTGGGTCAACTGCTACGACGTGTTTGACGCGGCGGCCCCGTTCGGCGGCTACAAGCGCTCGGGGATCGGGCGCGAGCTGGGCGAGTACGGCCTCCAGAACTACACCGAGGTCAAGACAGTTACCGTGAGGGTGTGAGCGGCGCCGCGTGCGCGAGGCGTGCCCGGATGACGCAGCCATGCCGGCCAGCGCAACCGGCCCTGGGATGGGACCCGGCGTCCCTGCGCGACCCGCACGCACACGCCGACAAGGCCGAGCGCGTGCGGGCCATGTTTGACGCGATCGCGCCCACGTATGAGCGGGTAAACACGATCGCGACGTGCGGACGTGATGCGGTTTGGCGACGCCGGGCGGCCGTCGCGGCCGCGGTGCGCCCGGGTGACGTGATCCTCGATGTGGCCTGCGGGACCGGCGACATGATTCGGGCGTTTGCACGCTGCGCTCCCGTCGCCGGGCGGATCATCGGCGTCGACTTCGCGCGCGCGATGCTGGCGCGGGGCGACTACCGCACCATCGAAACCACGGTGGAGCTGATCGAGGCGGATGCGCTGCACCTGCCGCTGCCGGAGGGGTCGGTGGACGTGATCAGTTGCGCGTTCGGCGTGCGGAATTTTCAGGATTTGGCGGCGGGCTTGCGGGAGATGGCGCGCGTCGCGCGGCCGGGCGCGCGAGTCGTTATTCTGGAGTTTGCGCGGCCGGAGAACCCGCTGCTGCGCCGGGCATACGAACTGTACTGCGACGCGGTGCTGCCGCGACTCGGGCGACTGATCGCGGGCGACCGGGTGGGCGCGTATCGGTACCTGCCCAAGTCGGTGCAGACGTTTGAACCACCACGGGCGATGATCGGCCGGCTTCAGGCCGCCGGGTTCGGCGACGTCCGTATGCAGTCCATGAACCTCGGCGGCGTGGTGTTGTACCGGGGCGTGAAGCCAAGCTCCGGGTAATGCGCCCGGGCAGTCCTGATGAGTAGCGGCATGAATCGACGCGCTGCACATGTATACACGCTTCTCTGTTCTGTTCTACTGGCAGGTTGTCCGACGCCAACATCGCGCTGGGCCGGTATCAATCCGGCGCAGCTTCCGGAGGAGTGGCGTACGCGGGCGGAACGGACGAACTATACCGACACGGCGCGCTACGACGAGGTCGTCGATTTCTGCCGGCGTCTGGCGGCGGCGTCCCCCCATGCGCGTTACACGACGCTCGGCGTGAGCGGCGAAGGCCGCGCGCTGCCGCTCGTGATTCTGTCGAGCACGCGCTCGTTTACGCCGCAAGCAGCGGCCGCGAGCGGAAAGCTGCTCGTGTTGGTACAGAGCTGCATTCATGCGGGTGAGTGCGATGGAAACGATGCGAGCCTGGCGCTGGCCCGCGACATTCTCGTCGCGCGGACGCGGGCTGCTCTGCTGGAGCACGTCAACCTGCTCATCATGCCGATCTTCAATGTCGATGGCTACGAGCGCTTTGGTCCATACCACCGGATCAATCAGAATGGGCCGCGCGAAGCGGGCTGGCGCGTCACGGCCACGAACCTCAACCTGAACCGGGACTACACCAAGGCTGACACGGTGGAGATGCAGCAGTGGCTGCGGCTCTGGGTGGCGTGGCAGCCGGACTTCCTTTTTGACAACCACGTAACGGACGGGGCCGACTACCAGTACGACCTATTGTACTCGAGTACGCTCGATTCGCTGGCGGATACGCATACCGCGTTTTGGATGCGGGACACTTTGATGCCGCAGCTCCTGGCGCGGCTGGAGGCGGATGGACATCGGGTGTTTCCGCAGCCGGATCCACGCGACGCGAAAGACCTCCGCAAGGGCGTCGTCGCGGTCGGCCCGTTTCCGCCGCGCTTTTCGACGGGCTACGCCGCCATTTGCGATCGGCCGTCCATTCTCGTGGAGACGCACGCGCTCAAACCATACGGCCAGCGCGTGCGCGCCACATACGACGTGATGGTGCACACCCTCGAAATGCTCAATCGAGAGCCAGCCCGGCTGCGGGCCGCGATTCGTGCCGCGGACGAGCAGACTGCGGCGCGGCGCGGCGCGGAAGCCGACGGCCGGCTGGTGCTGCGGCAGAAGCGAACAGAGGACGGGCGACCCGTAGTGTTTCACGCCATCGAGCAGCGCGTGCGGCAGAGCGAGATCACCGGCTCCGAAGTAGTCGAGTACGCGGGCCGGCCGGTGGACGTGGTCACGACGCTGTACGACCAGCTCCGAACCGAGGCGAGCGTCGTACCGCCGGTTGCGTACCTGATCCCGCCGCAGTGGACCGACGTGATCGAGCGCCTGAAACTGCATGGGATCGACTACTTCGCGTTGAGGGAGCCCAAGCGGCTGGAAGTCCAGGTTTACCATTTTGAGAATGTCAAGTTTGCGCCGCGTCCACAGGAGGGCCGGCAACGACCGACGTACGAGACGATCGTGGCCTCGCAGACCAGGGACTTTGTCGCCGGGACTGTCGTCGTGCCTATGAACCAGCGTCGCGCGAAGGTCGCAGCCCACCTGCTGGAGCCGGAGGCTCCGGATTCGCTGGTGGCGTGGGGGTTTTTCAACGCGATCTTCGAGCAGAAAGAGTACGCCGAGACGTATGTGCTCGAGCCGCTGGCACGGCGGATGCTGGCCGAGGATGCGGCCCTGAAGGCCGCCTTCGAGGAGAGACTGAGAACCGACGCGGAGTTCGCGAAGAGTCCCGGCGCCCGGTTAGACTACTTCTATCAGCGTTCACCGTACTGGGACGCCGCGCTGAACCTGTATCCCGTGGCGCGGCTGATGGACGAGGACGCATGGGTGCGGCTCCAAGCGGGCGCGCGACGCTGAAGGTGCGCACCGCAGGGTATTGCGGCGTGGGAGGTGAACCACATGGACTGGTTGTCGTCGTTCGGGTTGGGCTTGGGGAACATCCCGCTCGTGAGTCCGGCGGAGACGCGCTCGATTTCGGCGGAGAATCCGCGCGGGGAGAAGGGCGGCGGCGCCCAGGCGGTCCCGGATCCGAGCCACTGGGCCGCCAACCTCGGCAAAGGCTGGAAAGTTCGGCCGTGTATCGAGCTGCCTGCGGGGAGTACGACACCGCTGGCGGAGATCAACGGCCCCGGCGTGATTCAACACATTTGGATCACGGTCGCGGCCCGCGCGTACCGCGATTGCATCCTGCGCTTCTTTTGGGACGGCGAGCCGACGCCGTCGGTTGAGGTCCCGCTGGGGGATTTTTTCGCCTGCGGCCACGCGCTGCGGACGCGCGTGAACTCGGTGCCGATCGCGGTGAATCCTTCGGGCGGGTTTAACAGCTACTGGCCGATGCCGTTTCGCCACGCGGCGCGCATCACGCTGGAGAGTCAACACCAGGAGAAGATTGACCAATTCTTCTACCAGATCACGTATGCCCTACAGGAGGTGCCCGAAAACGCGGGCTATTTCCACGCGCAGTGGCGACGTTCGACGACCCGCCGCGAGCATCCCGAGCATACCATCCTCGACGGCGTGCGCGGGTCAGGGCATTACGTGGGTACCTACCTGGCGTGGACGCAGCTTTCCAATGGCTGGTGGGGCGAAGGCGAAGTCAAGTTCTATCTCGATGATGATGGTGAGTACCCAACCATCTGCGGTACCGGCACGGAGGACTACTTCGGCGGCGCGTGGGGCTTTCAGGACGAGGGCCAGCGCGAACAGCCTTTCTCGTCGCCGTTTCTGGGGTTGCCGCTCGTGCGGCAGGAGCCGAACGAAGTGCCGAAGTACGGCCTATACCGCTGGCACATTCTGGACCCGATCCGGTTTCAGAAGAACCTGCGGGCAACGATCCAGGCCCTCGGCTGGTGGCCAGGCGGCAAGTTTCAGCCGCTGAGCGATGACATCGCGTCCACGGCGTACTGGTACCAACTCGAGCCGCACGCGGCATTCCCAATCCTGCCGCCCGTTCACGAGCGCTGGCCGCGCTGATTCATTGAGGGGGCTTGGCGGCCATAGGGCGAGCACTTCCGGCCGTCCTCGTTCCGGGCCGCGCCGGGGCGGCCGGGCACGCCGCCGTCCGGTTTACCGCAGGCTACTTCGAGTAGCGGCGACGGAACTCCTCCCGCTGCTGCTCGCGGCGCTCCTTTTCCACCGGGTCCATCCTGTTGAGATACCACTGGTGGTTGGGCGAGTTCAGGACCTCGTCGAGCTTCTTGCCCAGCGTTTCGGCGGCGGCGACTTGCGGTGCGTCGCCGGAGACCTTCCCATCGCGAACAAGGTGCTCCACCTCGGGCAGGAATTTGGTATAAAAGTGCTTGGCGACCTCGTAGGTGCCATGCCAGTGGGTGTAGTCGGGGCCCATCATGGAGGCGCCGTGGCGCGCGCGACGGCCTTCGTGATGCCAGATCTCATACCACACGAAATCGATCGGGTTCGCAAACTCAACGGGTTTCAGAAGTGGCTTGGCAAGCTCGTACAGCTCCAGGCCGGGTTTAGCGAATTTCTCATGGTATAGCCCGATCAGGTGGTCATACTGCACGTAGAAGTTGTCAACCCACTGCTGCTCGTGGCAGTTGACGCATACGTCTTTCATGGCGGCCCGGCGGGCTCTCCAGTCGACGTTCGCGCTGGCCAGGCCCATTTTCTTGTCGCTGACTTCCGGCCGGATCGAGATGGCCGGCCGGTTATTCCAACTGATGCGCAACCCCACGTCGTGCGAGACGGGCTGTTTCCTCGTCGCGCTCATGTGGCAGGTCGCGCACGTGGGCGCCAGGCTATAATCCTCCCCCACGACCCACTTGGCCGAGTCCAGATTCAACTTGTCCTTGTACGCGCGAAAGGCAATGCCGTGCTTCGATTCGTAGTAGATTTCTACCTGCGGATGATCCGGCCCCATGTGACACTTCCCGCAGTTGTCGGGCTGGCGGGCCTGAGCGGCGGAGAAGGCATGCCGACTGTGGCACGCGGAGCATGAGCCTTCCGAGCCGTCCGGGTTGATGCGGCCGATGCCGGTGTTCGGCCATGTCGCCGGATCAAGCTTGCCGGACCCACTCACCTTCACCTCGCTGCCATGACACTGCCAGCAGCCGAGCACGGCTGCCGCGCTGACGCCGTGCTGAAACGCTGGTGTCACCATCCCGCGATTGCCCTCCACGACCTCTGCGAGTGTGTTATCGAGCGAGCCGAGGATGCGAGCGCCCTGGGAGTGATGCGACTCGGCGAATTCCTTCGCTTCTTTCACGTGGCAGCGCGCGCAGTCCTTGGGCGAGACGATGGTCGCGATCCACTGGCCCTCGTGCTGGTACGCATCCGGCTCGCCCTCCTGGGCGGCGTGGCACTCGTAGCAGCCGATGTTGGCCCGGTAGTGCTGGCTGGTACCCCATTGCTGGTAGATCGAGGTGTTGGTGGATTTGTGACAATCGGCGCAGGCTTTGCTTTCCCTGGATGGCTCGGGCAGGCCCCAGGGCTGCCCGGCGGCCCACGGAACGAAGCCCAAAACGGCATACACCGACCGCAGCGCTGAGAGGACCCTGCGTGACATCGCGGTTCGCCTCCTTTGGTTCACCCCAGCCCACCACGGTTCATGCCCGCGGCACTTCGCGGCAGATCGAAGCGCGCCGGGGTTCAGTCTGCCGGTTGGCCAAAGCGCTTTCGGTACGTCAGTTGGCCGGACAGGACCGGCACGGAAATCCGCACGAAAATCGTATACAGCAGCAGACCGAACGCCCAAATCCCAAAGCAGATCAGCGTCTCGCGGATCGTCGGTTGGTATTCGACGATCTCCCCCAGCGGCGTGGGCACGAACGCCGGCACAATCAGCCCCATGCCCTTCTCAATCCAAATCCCGAAGATGGCGAGCACACAAGCCGCATTCAGCAGCGGCAGGCCGCGCGAGGCCGGCACGATGAGGAGGACCGTCGCCAGGCCGTCGAAAACGATGGCCGTCCAGATCCACGGCACCAGCGCGGCGTGGCCGTGCAAGCCGAGGTACAGATACCGGGCGGAAGCCACGTGCGCCGAGTCCGTATAGAACTCGGTGAACAGCTCACACCCGAGCAGGAAGATGTTGATGACCATGGCCACCTGTACGATCCGCCGCAGCGTCAGCAGCGCCTCATCGCTCACGTGGTGCGTCGTGACGCGGCGCACGATCTGGAGCGTAAGGATGATAAAGCTCGGCCCCGCGGCGAACGCACTGGCCAGGAAGCGTGGCGCAATAATGGCCGAATTCCAGAACGGCCGCCCGCCCAGACCGACGTATAGGAAGGCGGTCACCGTGTGGATGGTCACCGCCCAGATGATGGCGATGAAGACGAAGGGGACGTAAAAGAGCGGCGACGGCCTGCGCTCGCAGTAGGCCGTGTAGATGAGGTACCCGCAGATATGCACATTGAGCAGCAAGTAACCGTTCAGCGCGATCACGTCCCAGGTTAGCATCGAGAGCGGGAAGTTGAAACGCTGGAACAGATGCAGGAATCGGTCGGGCCGCCCGAGGTCCACGGTCACAAACAGCAGGCACATAATAATGACCGCCACAGCCAGCAGTTCGCCGAAGATGACGACGTCGTACAGGTGCATATTCCGGTAGACGTACACCGGGATGACCAGCATCGCCGCGGCGGCCGCGAGCCCGACCAGGTACGTAAAGTTGGCGATGTACATACCCCAGGACACCTGGTCGGTCATGCCCGTGGTGACTAGACCGTACACCAACTGTTCGCAGTACGCATACAGACCGATGAGGGCGATAATAGTTAGAATCGTCATCCACAGGTGGTAACGCCAATCGCCCACGAAGCTGATGCGCATGCATTCCCAGAGAAACGTCAGGTAGCGCCTCACGTCCGACCTCCCGGCCCGACGGGCGCGATGGGCTCGTGGTAGCGGCTGCCGCGCTCGTCGAAGTAATAGAAGAAGCGCGGGAGGGTACCGATATCCTGCTTGAGAATGTAGACCCGCTTCTCCCGCAGGATGTAGGACACCTCGCTGTCCGGGTCGAGGACGTTGCCGAACTTGCGCGAGCCCGTGGGACACACCTCGACGCACGCCGGCATGCGCCCCCGGCGAACGCGATGCAGACAATAGGTACACTTCTCCATCACGCCCTTCGTGCGCGGGCGGTTGGACAAGTAGGCCATGTCGGGATTCAGCTCTTCGGCCGGGACCTGAGGCTCGGCGAAGTTGAAACGCCGCGCCCAGTAGGGACACGCGGCCTCGCAGTAGCGGCAGCCGATGCACCAGTCATAGTCGATGACCGTGATGCCGTCGGGCTCCTGCCAGGTCGCCTCGACGGGGCAGACCTTCACGCACGGGGGCTTGGAGCACTGGTGACACTGCACGGGCATGTAGAAGCTGTCGTGCTCGGGGACCTGCGGCGGGTCGTAGTGGTGATTCGAGCCTTCGACGTCAATGCTGCCCTTCTCCATTTGAAGTACGCGGATGTACTGAATCTCCGGCGCGCGGGACGGGTTATTCTCCTTCACGCAGGCGTACACGCACTTGCGGCAGCCGATGCAGCGGCTGATGTTCAGGGCGTAGACGAACTCGACGCCCTTGAGCGGCGGCGGGTCCTGCACGTCGGGGCGCACGTGGTAACGCGCCTCGACTTGCCGCGCGATGCGCTCCAGGACGCGCTGCTTGTCTTCGGGGGTCATCTCCTTGTAGTGCTTTTGCAGGAGCTTTTCGAGCGTGGGCCGGTCGGCGGGGTCCAAGTTCCTGAGCGGCGACAGGGCGGCGGCGACCGCCGAGACGCCGGCGATCGTGGCCGCACCCTTCGAGAGGAAGCCGCGGCGCGTGAGCGCCGGGGAGCGCTGCTCGTCGGGCGGCCCCAGCGGTTCATGCTCGGATGTGGGGGCCATCACTTCACCTTGCCGGTTTCAGATTCCGGCGCCACGGAGCCGGAGGCGCGCTCCGCCGCGGCGCGCTCTCCAGCCGGCTGACGGTAAATCTGGAGCGGGTTGCGTACTTCGGGCCGCTCCATTTGCGTGGCCTGTTTGCCCATGCGCAGGGTGAGCGGCGGCGGCGCGACGCGCATCGGCGGGAAAGGCGGCTGGTGCGGGTCGTGGCACTCGACGCAGCGCCGCCGCTCGCGCGGACCCATCTCCGTATTCCAGTACCCGTTCGTGCGGCCGTGCGCACCGTGCAGCCAGTCCCGATAGACGGGGCCGTGGCACTTGGCGCACACTCGATACGGCTCGTTATAGGGAATCTCGCGGCCCCAGTCATCCACGAACGCGTCGCGATTCGTGGGGTGGTGGCAATTCAGGCAGCGCGCGTTGATGCCGTGCTTGAGGACGATCCCATGCGGCGAGCGCGCCGTCGGGGCCGAATCCGGCGGCGGGCCAAACAGATTGTGGCAGGTGCTGCAACGGTATGTATAGCTGGCGAGCTTGAGATCCGGCCGCAGGGTCGGGTGGCGAACCGTGGCCGGGTCGGACGCCCAGGCGGGTGCGGCGGGCGGCACCACGACCGGACTGTGGAACGGCCACCGTTGCGACCAGAGCACGCCGGCCAGCAAAAGGAGCGTAACCGGCACGAGGAAGGGCCGCACGCCCTCTGGCTGGGGAGCGAAGCGATCATCAGGCGCGAGGTCGGTCACTGGGCCACACCGTTGCTCCGGCGGGTCGCCGCACCGGAGCGCTTTTCGTATACAAAGCTTCTTACCACTTTGCCTTCAGGCGTATCAAGCCGCGTGCCAAGGGTGCGGGCGCGAGCGCTCCCGGTCCCGGAATGCTAAAACAGCAAACGGAACAGGTAGTGCAAACGGCCACGCAAGAGCAGGTATCGGCCCGAGGACTTCATCACGTCACGTATTTGAGCACGGTACAGCGGCGCGTAACAGTGGCTCGGGCAACGCTTGCACGCCGGCTTGGGATCCAAGGGACATTGCAACCGCTTGACGAACGCATGCGCGAGCAGTTTGCCACAGGCGGGGCAAAGCCGCAACGGTCGCCGACACACGGTCTCCACATTCAGCATCCGCAGCCGGACGGGCGGACGCCGGTCTTCCGTATGTCGATTGCGACAGTACGTGTCGATGAACGTTGCCAGGGTCCGCAGGTCACGGCGTACGGCGTGCGTCAGGGCCGACGACGGTGCGTGAGTGGAACCGGCGCTCATTTGCGGGCCACGACGATCAGATCCGTGCTTTGCGTGCGCACGTACGGTTCCTCCTGATACGAACCGAAGCAGTACGCGTCGTGGGCGCCGGCTTGGCGCAACAGGCCGACGAGGTCCGCCGACTCGACCCCCCAAAACAGCGTGGACTCGTAGCGCGGCTGAACGGGGCCGCCCGACATTTCGAGATCAATGAGGTCCACGAAGCCACGAGTGCCGGCGCGATGTACGCCTTTCACGAGAATGTGCTCACGCCCGTCGAGCGTGACGCGTCTGCACTTCTGCCACACGGACGGCCCGTCCGGCAGGCTCCAGAGATTCAAAACATGGATCACGCACGCGCCGCCGTCGCGCACCGCCGCGCACATTTCCTGCACCGCCCGTTCGACCGCGGCGAAGTCCGGCGCCAGCCCCAGCGAATTCCCGACGCAAACCACGACGTCGAACGAACCCGGTGCGGGATGGGGCTGGTCAAAAGGGCGCACCACCCAGTGGAGTGAATCTGATTCGCCGTAGCGCGCGCCGCAATGGACGATCATCGCCGGGCTGGCGTCGGCGCCCTCGACGCGCACACCCCAGGAGGCAAACAGCGCCGCGTGTTGGCCCGTGCCGCAGGCGACGTCGAGCACGTTCCGCACGCCGGCGCGGTCGAATAGTCGGCGATAGAAGGGCTCTTCATTGGCCAGCCGTTTGGGCCAATCGATCAGGGCCTCGTAAACGGCGGGCGGTACCTGAAAGGGTTCGTTCGCCATTGACCCGGACGTCTCACCGCGCGAGTAAAAAAAAAGCTATCTCCTCTGGCACAAGTGCGTTGGTCCACGGCGACTCGAGCCGCGAAGCGGACACAGCCCAGATAGCAATCGAGTGTACCCCGCCGACGTTCGCGTTTCCTCCCTGGTCGGACGAAAAAGGGTCGGGAGTTCTTCGGGCGGGGACAGCACGCCGGATGCCGGGGCGTTGCGGTGACGGGAGGTCGGGCAGTGGACTGGGATCATCCGGCCGTTTGCGACCGGCTTAGTCGCCCCCCGCGGTACGGACTGCGTCGTGAACACAGACAATCTGCACACTATCCCGCAGGACCGGCTGCGGCAACTGATCGCGACGCTCTCCGCGAAGCGGCTCTTTGCGCTCGCGCAGGCGCTGCGCTACTCCTTGGACCTGGAGTGGTGAGCCGCCGGCGCGCCAACCCGTTGAACCCACTCGGCACACCTGCCGTGTTCGGGCTAGCGCCGCGAAGGCGCGGCTTCGGTCGCCAGCTCGAACGGCCCTTCCACTAGCTTGGCCTGGTGCCGCCGGCGGACCTGGATCAGCTCCGCCACAATACTGACCGCAATCTCCGGCACCGTCACGGCCCCAATGGGCAGACCGATCGGCGTGTGCACGCGCTCGATCTGGTCCGTCGGCACACCGGCGGCGGCTAGGTCCCTGAGGATCAGCGTCGATTTCCTCCGGCTGCCGATGAGCCCGATGTACCCGGCCGGTCGCCGGACGACGGCCTCGAGCGCCTGATGATCGTGCCGGTGTCCGCGCGTGACGATCACCACGCAGCAGCTCGCGTCGATGGGGTAGTTGCGCAGCCCCCGCGCAATATCGCCCACGATGAACTCGACGCGCTCGCCGAAACGCTCCCGGTTTGCGTAGTCCGCCCGATCGTCAATGACCACGAGGTGGAAATCCAAGTCCACCGCCAGCCGCGCGACCGCCTGCCCCACATGGCCGGCACCGGCAATCAATAGCGTTGGCGGCACCTCCAGATGCAGCCGATACGCCAATCGCTTGCCCTCGTGCTCCACGATGAGCGGTACGCAGGCCACCTCGTGTCGCCGTGCTGCTTCGAGCGCCGTCCGAAATGCCTCCGCGCTCGTCGAATCGATGATCGGCATGACCGCGATGAACATCCGTCCGCCGCAGATCAGCCCGTCATCCCAGCCGTAGTCATGGTTGAGCCGGAAATCGAGCAGCCCCGACTGGCCCGCCTGCAACAGCTCGAACGCCCGGCGCCGAACCTCGGCCTCGACGCACCCGCCGCCGAGTGTGCCGAGCGTGCTGAAATCCGAGCGCAGCAGCATCGTGGCGCCGGGCGTCTGCGGCGTAGACCCACGCGTCTGCACCACCGCGCACATCGCAACCGGCCGACCCGCCTCCGCGTCGGCAATGACCGTTTCCAATATGGGTATCAGCTCACTCATACGGGCGCGCTGCTGTTGCGGCACCGGCTTTCGACGGTCCATTCTATCACGCGGCCCGCGCGCTCGCCGTAGCATCCGACTTTCGGCTGGGCTATCCTGACGCGTCAGAAAGGTGCGAGCCATGTCCGCCGCCTGCGAGCCGCCGCGCGTTTACGCGATCGTCCCCGCCGCGGGCCGCTCCCGCCGCATGGGGCACCCCAAACAGTTGTTGGACGTGGACGGTCGTCCCATGCTTCTGGCGACGCTCGCGCCCCTCGCCGCGGCCGGCGTCGCCGGCATCGCGCTCGTCACGCACCGCGCGATCGCCCAGCGGGTCGATTTCTCCGGTATGTCGAACGTGTTCCTCGCGCACAACGAAGATGAACGCAGCGCCATGATCGATTCCGTCCGCATCGGTCTGCGGGCCTGGCTCGCGCGCGCGTGTATCGGCGATCAGGACGGCTTCCTCGTCTGTCCAGCGGACCATCCAGACATTAGCACTGCGGACTTTAGCGGTTGCATCACCGCGTTCTGTGCCGCTCCGGACCGCATCGTGATTGCCTCCCGCGCGGGCGAGCGCGGCCACCCGATCATTTTCCCCGCCGCACTGGCATCGTTCGTGCAGTCGCCGGCCTGCGACCCCGGCTTGAACACGC
>Ga0214473_10005489_pt1 | contig 15179 bp, 14 predicted proteins | sample RVTome_7_FD_203509 | JGI IMG/M metagenome (GOLD analysis project Ga0214473, IMG submission 203509) | Soil microbial communities from uranium-contaminated site in the Upper Colorado River Basin, Wyoming, United States - RVT98D197 | ecosystem: Environmental > Terrestrial > Soil > Contaminated >... | reverse complement strand
CTGCGTATTCCGACGGATGTGGCCCACCCGTTCCGATCGAAGCGGTCCACCGGTTCCGATTGAAGTGGGCCACCGGTTCCGATCGAAGTGGTCCACCCATTCCAAAGGATGTGGTCCACCTGCCGCGTGGCAGGCGGGCCGGCTCGGACTCGGGCAAAGCTGACGCTGGATAACCGATCCTTCATGTGCTCCCTTGTGCCTCTTCTATTCCACGTTGAAGAGGAGGCAGCAGGGTGCCAGCGAAGAGGTTGTCCATGCGCAAGATCAAGGAAGTACTCCGTCTGGCGGCTCAAGGCCTCTCAGATCGCGGGATCTCTCGGAGTCTGGGGGTCCCTCGGACGACGGTACGCCGATACCGGACCCGCGCCGAAGCGGCCGGGCTCACCTGGCCGCTGCCGGAGGACGTAGCGGAGAGTGCGCTCGAAGCCCGACTCTTTCCTCCTCCCGGCCCGGTCAGCCAGCACGTGCGGCCGGAGCCTGACTGGGCTCACCTCCATGCGGAGCTGCGGCGGCCGCATGTCACGCTCCAGCTGCTGTGGGCGGAGTACAAGGCCACGCATCTGCAAGGGTACCAGTACTCGCGCTTCTGCCAGCTCTACCGCAGCTGGACGGAGACACTCGAGCCCACCCTGCGCCAGCAGCATCGGGCCGGCGAAAAGGTGTTCGTGGACTACTCCGGCCAGACCGTGCCGGTCGTGGATCGGGAGAGCGGCGAGGTTCGCGACGCGGAGGTGTTCGTCGGCGTCCTCGGGGCGAGCAACTACACCTTTGCAGAGGCTACCTGGAGCCAGGGCCTGCCGGACTGGGTGGGCTCGCACGTCCGCATGCTCGAAGACTTTGGCGGCGTACCGGAGCTGGCGATCCCGGACAATCTCCGGTCGGGGGTGAGTCGAGCGTGCCGATACGAGCCCGAGACGAACCCCACCTACCAGGAAATGGCCGCCCACTACGGCATCGCCCTGCTACCGGCCCGCGCAAAAAAGCCCCGTGACAAGGCCAAAGTCGAAACGGGCGTCCAGATCGTAGAGCGGCGCATCCTGGCACCGCTTCGTAATCACACGTTCTTCAGCCTGGCCGAGCTGAACCGGGAGATCAAGCAGCTTCTCCAGCAGCTCAACGACCGCCCCTTCCAGAAGCTAGAGGGCACGCGGCGCACCCTCTTCGAGAGCCTGGATCGCCCCCTGCTGCGGCCACTGCCGGCCGCACGCTACGAGTTCAGCGAGTGGCGCAAGGCGCGGGTCAACATCGACTACCATGTCTCGGTGCAGAACCACTTCTACAGCGTGCCTCACCGCCTTGTCCGCAAGCAGGTCGACGTTCGCCTCACAGCCTCTACCGTAGAGATCCTCCACGATGGCCGACGCGTGGCAGCACATCCGCGCGCCCACGGCAACGGTCTCTACACCACCGAAGCGGCGCACCGCCCCAAGGCCCACCGCGAGCATCTGGAATGGCCGCCGTCGCGGCTCATCCGTTGGGCAGAGAAGACGGGGCCCCACACCGGCGAAGTGGTCAACCGCATCCTCAAGGAGAAGGTCCATCCGGAGCAAGGCTACCGGCCCTGTCTGGGCATTCTCCGGCTCGGTGAGCGCTACACCCCGGAGCGCCTGGAGGCGGCCTGCTGTCGGGCCGTCAAGATCGGCGGTGTCTCCTACCGCTCCATCAAGTCGATCCTCCTGCACGGGCTCGACCGCCTGCCCCTGGAGGAGCAGGCCATCCTTGAATTGCCGCAGGCCCATGCCAACGTGCGCGGCGCCGACTACTACATCAACGGGAACTGAGGTCCTTCATGATCTTCCAACAAACCCTCGTCCGACTCCGCGAGCTCCGTCTGGACGGCATGGCCGCCGCCCTCGAAGACCAGCAGGCCGTCCCCGACGTCCAGGAGCTCTCCTTTGAGGACCGGCTCGGCCTCCTCGTGGAACGCGAGGCCTCGGCCCGCGAGGACCGGCGCCTTGCCAGGCTGCTGCGACAGGCGCGGCTACGGCTGCCCGTCAGCGTCGAAGAGCTGGACCTCCGCTCGCCCCGGGGCCTCGACCGCTCCTACATCCTCCGGCTGGCCGGCTCCGATTGGGTCCGCCAGCACGAGGTCGTCCTCGTCACCGGCGCCACGGGCACCGGGAAGACGTTTCTGGCTTGCGCGCTTGCGCAGGCCGCCTGCCGACACGGACTCTCCAGCCGCTACTTCCGCGTTTCGCGCCTGCTCGAGGAACTGGCCCTCGCCCGCGCAGACGGCTCGTACCCGAAGCTCATGGACCGGCTCCAGAAGACGCGCCTGCTGGTCCTCGACGACTTCGGCCTGGCCCCCATGGCAGAGGGTGAGCGCAGAGATCTATTGGAGATCCTCGAGGACCGTGTCGGCCGCCAAGCCACACTTGTGACCAGCCAACTGCCACTGGAGCACTGGCACGAGGCCATCGGCGATGCCACCTTGGCTGACGCCATCCTCGATCGTATCGTCCACCACGCCCACCGCCTCAACCTGAAAGGAGGATCCATGCGTCGGCAGCAGGCCGGTTCCGACGCTCCAAAGAGCTCCGCGGCCTGACCTGTTCACACCAGCGTCGCTTCGCTCCGATCGGCGGGCCACATCACCCGGAATGGGTGGGCCACTTCACTCGGAATGCCCGGGCCACTTCCGCTGGAATGGGTGGGCCACTTCGTCGGAATACGCAGTGCCGAACAGCCGTCCCGCAAGCGGCTCCGAGAGAACCATCACGGGGGCGGCGCCGACGAGGTCGTCGGGCGCTTCGAACAACCGGCCGGCATGCGGCAGCGCTCCGAGCACATCGAAGAACTCGCCCGTCACCCACGCGACCTCGATCGGCAACGCACGTCCATCGAGATCCGCCGCGAGGCGGGAGGCGGACCAGTACGGGATCGCAGCCATCGCCGCCGCCGACGGGACGCTCTCGCGCAACTGCTCATATGCCATGTATGTGAACGGGATGTGGTCGAAGCTGCGAGCTGGGTCCGACGTCCAGGCGACGACGACTCGCTCCTGATCGGTCACGGGAAGTGGCCGCAGCAACACGGCGTCGACCACGCCGAACACCGCAGTCGCTGCACCGATTCCGAGCGCCAGTGTCGCCACGATCGCAGCCGCGAATCCGCGCCGCCTGCCGATCGAGCGGATCGTGAACCGCACGTCCTGTCTCACCTCTTCGAGCCACACTCGCCAGGCGCTCAGCGTGCGGCCGAATCCGCTCATCTCCTCACCTCCGGTCCCGTACGTTGCTCGGTCCGATGCGGCGCACGATGTCGGCGCCCCCCTCTGACTTCAACCGTTTCCGCAGCCGCCCCGGCGGCGCGCCCAGCCGCGCTGCGCACTCGCGCGTGAAGTGGCTCTGATCAGAGAAGCCCGCGGCGAACGCGATGCCTGCGATCGGCCGGTCCGTCTGGCGCAGCTGATCGACGGCCCACTCCAGCCGCAGGTCGCGAGCATAGGAGCCGATGCTCCTGCCGTACTGGCGCCGGAACGCTACTGCCAGCATTGCGGGGGTCACGCTTACCGCCGCGGCCACTTCATCCAGCCGGGGCCCGCGGCAGAACGTCTCGTGAATGTAGTCGCGGGCTTCGCTGAGCCAGGACGGCTGTCCGCCGTTGCGCTCGCGCACCGTTGCGATCCTGGCCGCCTGCGTCAACATGGTCAGCACGAGCGCCTCGATGCTGAGCGCCGCCAGCGCGTCCGGTTCGCGCATCTCCGCGAGCACGCGCCGGGCCGATCCCGTGATGCCGCACCGGTCGATCTCGTGCACCTCGTCGAGCAGCCGCTGCAGCGGCTCCATGATATCCGCACGGGCGGGATCGGGCTGCATTACGAGAACGTGCGCGCCCGAGCGGCCTGCGTGATTGCGATGCTTCTCCTCGCAGGGCTCGGTCCATACCGTTGCGGGGCGGCAGCTGACGGCTCGCCGGCCGATGGTCGTATCGAATGAGCCGTCGAGCATCACCGCGCAGATCGGCCGTGGGTGCGTGTGCGGCTCGAGCACGGCATCCGCCGCGAAAACGGCCTCCGTGACCTGGAGCATGGGCAGCTCCAGTGACCGCGACCAGCCGCTCCCGTGACTCACGTGCACGCGCTCTGCCGATGGTCTCATCCGGCCTCCATTGCCGTGGGGTCCCACCCTAAGAACGCGCGTGGCGGCCGGTTCAGGGACGGGCCGAACGTTCGAGTTCGATCTTCAAGGCGCACCAGTGCCGCTGGCTCGACGGCTTCCAGCGGGATGGCGCCGCGACCGCATCCGACTTCGGCGTGGCCGCACGGCATCTGTTCAACTTCCCGGTTCCGTTCAATACGCCGCCCTACTGGCCCCGTAGCTTGCCATGGTGACGGAATTCACCTGGAACCTGGAGTCATTATGCGCAGAATGATCGGCGGCTCATTTGCATTCCTGATGACGCTCGCGCTGGCGGCGTGCGCCACGGACGGCCCACTTCAGCCCGATGGCCACGACGCCGTCCCGTCGCTCCAGGCGGCGGCGCACGGCGCAAACACGGTGGCGGCCGCCTCGGGCGGCGTCAAATACACGCTCCTCGGCCTCGACTTCGACGGCGATGGCGTGGATGACCCGATCCATCAGCAGTTGACGTTCACGGCGCAGAAGGGGATCGACGGCACCGTGAAGGGCAACATCCTCTACGTGCAGGAAGCGTTCGGCGAGAGCTTCCGATTCAAGGGCCAGGTCTCATGCATCAACGTGTACGACGGCAACCGCGTGAAGTTCGGGGGGCCGGTCACGCAGTCTGACGATGCCACCGTCCCGGTCGGGATTTTCATGTGGTTCCACTCGATCGACAACGGCCAGGGAGCTGGAGCCTCACCGGATCAGACAACGGGCTTCGGCCTCGGTGACAACGCCGCGAACGAGGCCTTTTGCAACAGCGCCGCACTGCCGAACCCGAGATTCCTGAGCGAAGTCACGGCGGGCAATCTGACCGTGAGCGGCTGAGCCATTCGCTCGAGCGGGGCCATCTCGCCACCGACCGAGCAGGACGAGGTGGAGGCGGACTACGAGATCGTGGACGGGGAGAATGGGCGGCTCGGAAGCGACGTCGCATACAACGCGCCCCGCGGACCGGCATGGTTCGCGGGGCGCGGCTGGGTTCGGCGGCCAGCGACCTGTTAGCTGCCATCGCCCGTAATGCCATGGCCCCGGCCGCCAACCGCCTCCCCTCTTGCCAGCGCATGCGGGGTATCCCATCATATTGTTACACGTTTGTGTAGCAATAGCGTTTGGCGGCGAGGGGCACGCATGAATCAGGTGGTCAACAGTAGCCGCGATCGTGCGGCGTGGGACGCGATCTTCGCGCACATACCCGTGGAGTGGTACACGGCACCGGCGTCGCGGGCGATGGTCGAGTGCACCGACTTTCTTCTTGCCGCGGGCGCGCGGTCGGTGCTGGACCTCGGCTGCGCGATTGGGCGCTGGTCGGTGCACCTGGCGCGCGCGGGAATGCAGGTGAGCGGTGTCGATTTCTCGCCGAACGCGGTGCGGCATGCGCGTCGCTGGTCGGAGGCGGAGCGTCTCGACATCCGGTTCGCGTGCGGCTCCGTGACGGACGAAGCGTTTCCAGGCGAGCGGTTCGACGCAGTTGTGGCGGCGCTTGTGCTGGACAACATGACACGCGCGGCAATGCGGGACGCCACAGCACGCATGCGCACGTCGCTCCGACCGGGTGGCGTGGCGTTCTGCCTGTTCAACCCCGTCGCTATGTGTGCGGACAGCGCCGACGAGGACAATCCTACGGCTGGCCTCACACACATCGTCTACACGGACCACGAGCTGACGTCCGCGTTCACCGGCTTCGACGTGCTGCGCCGCGGCGTCTACGAGGCCGGCACGCGCGGTCTGTACCTGCGGCGCCGCTCGCAAACTCCCACGCCGGAAGCGTCGCCATGAAGCGGCTGCATCAGCTCGATCGCGCACAGCTGCGGCTGCTCGCGGACCCGCTGCGTCAGGACATACTGACGCAGCTCTGCCGCGAGGCGCTATCGACGGCGCAGCTCGCCGAGCGCATGACGCGCCCGCCGAGCAACCTCTACTACCACGTGAACCGACTGCGCGAGGCCGGACTGATCAGAGTCGTGGGCAGGCGGCAGGTGCGCGGCGCGATCGAAGTGTTCCACCGCGCGGTAGCGGAGTCTTTCACTGCGCCGGCGGCGCTGCTGCGCACCGGCAACGCGGCGCTGAGTGATGTCGCCGCCGCCGTCGAGACGATGGCGCAGGGCGTCGTCGCGCGTTTCGCCGACAGCGCGGCACGCGGACTGATCGGCGGCGGCGCCGGTCAGACGATGCCGATGGTGACGAGCCTGACCGTTCGCACGACGCCTGCGCGCATGGCCAAGCTGCGAGGGCGTCTCGAGCGGTGCATCCGCGCGTTCGCCGAGGAGACGGAAGCTGTGGACACGTGCGAGGACAACGTAGTCGAATACGCGCTGTTCGATCTGCTCTTCCCGGTCGAGCGCGCATCCGAAGCGGCGCGCAGCGGCAGCGGCCGCACCAAGCGCGGCCGCTGAGTCGTGTCGGCCGCGCCGCATGTCCGGCTGCTGAACCGCGACTTCGTGCTGCTGTGGCAGGGCCAGCTCCTCAGCCAGGTCGGCAGCCAGGCGTTCGTGATCGCGCTGCTGTACTGGACGATGGAAGCGACCGGATCCGCGAGCGTCATGGCCGCGCTCGTAATCGTATCGACGCTGCCGGCGGTCCTGCTCGGCCCGTTCACTGGCGTGCTCGCCGACCGCTTTTCGCGCATGCGCATCATCGTTCTCGGTGACGTGGCACGCGGCGTGATCATGCTCGGTGTGGCGTTCGCGGCAGGTCGCGGCGAGCCGGAGGTCGTGATCGCCACACTGTTCGCTGGATCTCTGGTCGGCGGCGTGATCGGCGCCGTGTTCAACCCCGCCATCGGCGCGGCCGTACCGGACCTCGTCCCGCCCGCCGGGCTGACGCGCGCCAACTCGATCATGCAGCTCAGCGGCCAGGCCGCCGTGGTGCTTGGCCAGGCCGCGGCCGGCGTGCTCTACCGCGTGCTCGGCGCGCCGCTGCTGTTCCTGATCGACGGCGTGTCCTTCGTAGTGTCAGGCGCGTCCGAGGCGTTCATCCGGCTACCGCACCGTCCTGCGGTCGGCGCCGCACCGGACAGGGTGGTGAGGAGTTACGTGCGCGATGCGCGCGAGGGGTTCTCGTTCATTCGTGGCAACGTCGGGCTGCGCACGCTCGTCCTCACGGCCACCCTCCTGAACTTCGTCTTCACGCCGGTGTTCGTGCTGCTTCCGTTCTTCGTGCGCGACGTGCTGCATGCGGACGCGGCGTGGTACGGCTTCCTGCTCGGCGCTCTGAGTGCCGGCTCGATCGCGGGCACTGCGGCTGCCGGGTTCGTAGCACCGGGCGGCGAGGGACGCGCGCGCGTCGTGTCCGGCGCCTTCCTGCTGCTGCCGGTACTGCTGCTCGCTCTCGCCGTGAGCCGTACCGCGCCGGCCACGCTCGTGATCCTGTTCGCAGCCGGCGCGCTGTCCGGCCTGATCAACGTGGTGGTGATCACCCTCGTACAGGTCACGAGCCCGCCGGAGATGAGGGGACGCGTGCTGTCCATCGTGCTTGCACTCGCTCAGGCCGCCATGCCCGCAGGCCTGGCCATAGGCGGTGTGGCTGCGGACGTGGCGGCCGTCGGCGTGCCGCCAATCCTTGCCGCGTTCGGCATCGCGGGCGTCCTGGCCGTCACAGCCGCGCTCCGCTCCGCACCGCTGCACACGCTGCTGGCCCTCGAACCCAGCCGCGCCCCCGTCTTTACGCCCCCGGCAGCGCGTCCACGAAGGCCACCATGCGGGCCTGCGTCTCGGCGTCGGGGAGCCGGCCGCGCGCGGCGCCCAGGTTGTCCACCATGTGCGTGGGCCGGCTGGTGGCCGGAGTGGCCGCCGTCACGGCCGGGTGCGCCACCACGAACTTGAGAAAGAACTGCGCCCAGGTGGTGGCGTCGAAGTCGGCCGCCCACTCCGGCACCGCCTGGCCTTCGACGCGGTTCCACAGGCGCGTGCGCCCGAACGGCGCGTACACCAGTACGCCGATGTTGCGCTCCTGGGCCAGCGGGAAGATCATCTCCGCCGCCTCCCGGTTGTCCACCGCGTAGTCCACACCGATGAAGTCGATCGGGTAGCTGCGCATGACCTCCGCCAGGTCCGGGTAGCGGCTCTCGCTCGTGGAGGTGATGCCGATGTAGCGCACGCGGCCCTGCTCCTTCAGCTCCTGAAGCATGCCGAGCTGGGTGGGCGGATCGCCCAGGTTGTGCACCTGGATGAGGTCGATGGTGGGCACCCGCAGCCGCTCGAAGGAACGCTCGATCTGGGCGCGCACGTCGGCCGGCTCGGCCGCGCCGCCGCCCCGGCCCGCCACGTTCACCTTGGTGGCCCAGAAGATGTCACCGCCGATGCCGCGCTCCGCGGCCAGCTCACCCGCCACCTCCTCGGAGGCGCCGTAGCCGGGCGCGGTGTCGAACACGCTGCCACCGCTGTCCACCAGCGCCTGCAGCACCTCACCCAGCGCCGTGGCGTCATCACTCCGCGCCATGGAGGAGAAGGTGGCCGAACTGCCGAGCCCCACCGCCGGCACCCGCTCACCGCTAGAGGGGATGGCGCGCAGGATCAGGCTGGAGCCGGGATCCCGGGCCGCGCTCTGACAGGCGCCCATGCCCAGGGCGGCCGCGCCGGCCCCGGCGGCGGCGGTGGTCTTGAGCCAATCGCGACGTGTGATCATCACGGGTCTCCCGATGGGGGTGCAGGGGGAATGGGCCAATCGTAGCCATGCGGAGCGGACGTGTCCAACCCGCGCCGCCCCTCAGAGAGGGACGCAGCACGTCTGGACAGCGTTGGCGCGGGAGAGCAACATCCTTGACACCGCGCCCGCTGAAGCCCATACCTAGACGCACAGGCGCGCCCTACCTGCCACGCGCCGCTTCCCGAGACCGACCCTCGAGCCCGGAGGCGGCCCATGCCCCCATCCGTGGCCCGCGAACTGGAGCGTGCCTTTGAGGCCTCCAGTTCGGGGCACGCGCAACATGCCGAGATCCCGCTGGAGCTGGAAGACCGGGAGACCCGGCTCATTGTCTTCTCCGACCACCACCGTGGCAACCGCGACGGCGCCGACGACTTCCGGAAGTGCGAGGCCGCCTACAACGCCGCCCTCGAGCACTACTTCAATGCCGGCTACACGCTGCTGGCGCTGGGTGACGCCGAGGAGTTGTGGGAGAACCGCCCGGGCCAGGTGCTCGAGGCCTACGACACCAGCCTCCGCCTGGAGGCCCGCTTCAACGCCGCCGGCCGCTACCTGCGCTTCTGGGGCAACCACGATGACGAGTGGCGCAACGAGGGCGCCGTCAAAAAGTCGCTGGAGCCCCTTGGCCTGGCCTGCCCCGTCTGGGAATCCCTGCGCATGCCCGTCAAGCAGGGCGGCCAGCCCATGGGCACGCTCTTCTTCGTGCACGGCCACCAGGGCACGCTGGAGAGCGACCGCTTCGGCGCCGTGAGCCGCTTCATCGTGCGCTGGGCCTGGCGCCCCATCCAGCGCCTGACCGGCACGTCCGCCACCACGCCCGCCAAGGACTACGAGCTCCGCCAGGGCCACGACGGCGCCATGTACGACTGGGCCGCCAGCAAGGGTGAGGGCCTGGTGCTCATCACCGGCCACACGCACCGGCCCGTTTTCGAGTCGCTTACCCACCTGGGCCGCCTGCGCATCCAGCTCCGCGAGGTGGAGGAGCTGCTCCAGGAGCACCCGGATGACGTGGCCCTCCAGGCCACCCGCGAGACGCTGCAGATCAACATTGCCCACCACCTGGCCGCCGAGGACCTGCTCCCCGCGGGGGAGGAGCCGCCCCCCTCCCACGTGCCCGGCCGCCGCGTGGCCGCCCCCCTCGGCATCCGGGCGCTCAACACCCCCTGCTACTTCAACACCGGCTGCTGCTCCTTCCCCGACGGAGACGTCACCGGCATCGAGATCGCCGACGGCGCCATCAGCCTGGTCCGCTGGCCGGACGACGACGGCAACCCCGCCCCCAGGGTCCTGGCCTCGGCCGATCTGCTGGAAGTGCTGGCGCGGTGCGGGTCGAGCGGGGCGAGTGCGGCGGTGGTCTGGGGGTAGGCGGTGACGGCCAATCATGTACAATCCAAACCAGCCTTCTCAGAACAGAGCGGGATATGGACGCAAGAGGCAACCGGGTCTCGACGAATAGCGCATGCGTTCAAACGGCGCCTCGGACTCTGCGGGAGTCGCCGGATTGGATGTCCATTGAATGAATTGAACCCTTTGGACACCTAATTCGTCGACCTTAACTCCAAATGCGCCTCCATTGGCAAAAGCGAAGGGTGTAAAATTCCGTGGGAACCGCGCCGTAGCTATTATCCGATCATATCTCAGCGCCGACCATTGCCTGGCGACATTCGCCGATTCCTGCTCCAGCCTGTAGCCATCCTCAATCCAGATCTCGCCTGCGTCCCCTGAAACGAACCGGCCATGAGCAGGCAGCGTCGCTGGCCATGGGCGAGCCATCCACGCTCTCCTCGCTTGGGTTCTACGATCTGGAGCGACCGGCGAAATCACCGCTTCAACGAAATCCCGCTGCATCTGAGCATTCACAGCCACCAACGGCAAACCCACTGTCGCATTCCCCACCGTAGCTCCGGAATTTGAGGTAAACAACACCACGCCGTCATGCTGCGCGCCGAGGGCGATCTGATCACCAGCGACGATAATCGAAAGATCTCTGTAACTCGAAAGGAGGGACTGTGGTCCGCCGCTGCGACCATATATGGCTTCCTTCCCGAGCGCCGAGCCAATATTCCGGGTGATCTCTCCAGTGCCGCCGTCTATGGCAACAATATCCACCGAATCGCGATGCAAGGGAACATCAGAGCCGAACGCGTCTACTCTGACCAGGGCGTGTTTCCGTCGCACACCAACGAGTGATCCAAAATCACCCCAGCCGATTACGTCCACGCCCGCAGGCCGTGGTACAATCCGGACGACATCTCCGGCGGGATCCATAATCGTGATTCGACTGGTGCGGACATCAATCGCCGCAAGAGAGTCCCCAGGGCCAGTCAGCAGCCTTGCAAGCAGATCGAACTCACCCGGTCCGCTTCCATGCCCCCCTGCCATACGCAGAAACTGACCTTGGGGGTCATAAAAACGAATCTCGCCGAATCCGCAATCGCCAACGACGATCGTTCCATCAGACTGGACGACGAGTCCAACGATACCATCGAAGAGATATTCGGACGCCCCATCCGCCTCCCCGATCGATAGCACAACTGTGCTGCCTGTCAACGTCGGGGTTTGGGCGGCAGCAGGACCAATATATCCGCAGAACGCCAGTGCGATTGCAACCAACGAGATCGTGGTGTGTCGGAAATCATGGCAATGATGATGCACCAATGCTCTCAGACTCACCCGCTCGCCGCGGGAGGGGAGCCATTCGCGACGTGAGATCATTGCTCGCCTTCCGTAGAGGGGAACGGGGTCGGAGAAGGCGCAGCGCGTGCCTCACCCATAATCCGTGTGACACGCCGGCACGCGCGTGCGTTGGGGCCGTCGGCCACAGCGCCCCGCCGCTCAGCCGGCCTAAGGAGCATTCACGAAACCTGGTGCAACCACCCCGCTGCGTCCAGTCCGCGCCGCCCCTTCCTGCTCATGTAAGCGACCCGGCCCGGCTACCTTCCCTGCACACGTCACCCTTCTGCTGGCACCGCCTCGTGCCGCGCCGCTCGGCCGGCGCTGCCGTGTCGGCCAAGCGGTTTTTGCGCGTCGCGCCCAACGGCCCAGGAGGTCATCCTCGGCCCGAACCCTTACCTGCCACGCGCCGTTCCCGCAGCCCGATGAACTCCTCCGCCCCGCCAGCTTGCCCGCACAGAATCCGAAGAAGGGTGGTGCCCCCAGGGGGCTCAGCTCGCCCCCTCGGTCTTCACCGATCACCCGCGCGGGGCACGCGACGGCGCCATCCGCCTGGTCCGCTGGCCGGACGACGACGGCAACCCCGCCCCCAAGGTTCTGGCCTCGGCCGATCTGCTTGAAGTGCTGGCGCGGTGCGGGTCTGATGGGCCCAGCGCGGCGGTCGCTTGGGGGTAGGAAGCTGCCGGCGCAAGATGGCGCTCGGGGCTGAAATGATAGGAGGATGATAGGCAAAAGTTAGCGTAGGCGTGCGAACCATCGCTCCTCCCTCCCAGGGGTGTCATCATGCCGACGCCAGCGCACGCCGCCGAGCCCGAGATCCTGAGCTTCGCCCCGCCCTACCGTCGATTCGAGCACGCCGACCCCACCACGGTCGTAGGTCGGCCGCCCCGCGGCCGGGCGCTCGTCTGGCACCTCCGGGACGGAAACCGCCAGAGAGGCGAGTTCGAGATGCTCCGCACCCGCAACGCCGCCACCCCGCTGATCGTGCTCCTCCCGCCCGCCAGCGAAATCCGGGAAACGCTACCGCTCATTCACGGCATCCCGGCACTGCGGCCGCGAGCCGTGCTCCCCGGGCCATCCCTCGGGACGCCACGTTACGTAAAGCACGTGCTCTCCAGCCCTCCGCCCTCCGTGGCCGAGGCAGCAGCCAACTACCTGGCCCGCCGGGGACTCCTGGAGGACGCGCGCGTCCAACGGGAAGTAAAGCGCATCTTCGAGCTCGCCACCGAGGTCTCCTGTATCTCGGAGCTTGCCCGTCGCATGTACACCTCCCGCCGGACCCTCGGGAGGCATTTCTCCAGCACCGGCCTGCCGGTGCCCTCCCACTGGCTGCAATTCGCCCGGCTGCTCCACGTCTGCATCCAGCTCCAATCCGAACGGGTCCCCGTGTCCAGCGCGGCCTTCAGGGCCGGCTACCCGGACGGCTTCACCCTGAGCAACCAGATGAAACGCCTAATCGGCGTCCGGCCTTCAGAGGTACGGGGACTGCTGGGCTGGGAATGGGTGATCGAGGCCTGGCTGGAGCGGGAGGGGTTGGGGGAGGGTTGAGGGTAGGAAGGGAGATCGCGCAGCTGTGTGTGCCCAGGAGGCTTGCCCTATGTTCCGGTATGGGTATCGACCATCTTGGGAATAAGGACCTGGACATGACGTACCTGAGCGTCGATAAGCGCGGGCGGAGCACTCTCCCGGAACACGTGCGCCGGGAACTCGGCATTGAAGGAGAGGAGGGCGCTCTCGTGATCCTCGAGAAGGCGGTTCGAGGGACCTCCGAACTCATTCCTGCTACCCTCGTCCCGCGGGACCAGCTGTGGGTTCACCACCCGGAGCTGAGGGGGCGGATCGAGGAAGCCGAGGCAGACATCCGGGCGGGGCGTTCCACGCGCGTGGAGACTCCCGAGGAAGCGCAGCGGTACCTTGACTCCCTCAAGGCTTAGTCCGGGCCCAGGGGAGTGGTCCGGCGACAGGAGTTCCTGGCAGCTGAGTTCTCGATGCGATTCGAGAAGAGCTACACAGGGTTGACAGTGCCGCAGCAGAACGGGGTCGACAAGGCTCTCCTCGCGCTACTGAAGCGGAAGCCTCCTCCGGGCACGCGAGTCAAGCCGATCCAGCCTGACTAGTACTACCACGAAGCGCGCATCAACGACGGCGATCGACTGGTACATCGAATCGAAGGCGGCACACTCTGGGTCGTCGACGTGGTGCCCCATGATGACATCGATCGGTATGGTAGGAAGGTCAAGGGCCTGTACTAAGTCGGGAAGGTCTACCCAGACAGCGACGATGTCGTCGAGTTGGACGCTAAATCGAGCAACGTGCTTGCGGGTATCTGGACCGATGTTGGGGCGGAATTCCGACTCGAATCAGGCATGCATCCGCCTATTGACGTCAGGCGAGTAGCGCGGCTGCGCGCTTAGCGGACTCCGGCAGTCCAAATTCGCGCGCCTCAGCCTCAATCTTGCGAGCGAGGCGCCTCGATTCAGTCGGATTTGACGCGTGCATCAACTCGGCCCGCTCCAGTTGCACCCTGAGCCTTCCGGGCTCATGAAACCCCTCGAGCACCTTTCCATGGCGCTCCAGAATATCGAGGCCTTCATCTAACTTCCCAAGCAATTTAAGGGCCCGTGCGATAAATATGTAGACATAGGAGGAGTCGGTTATTCGGGCTCCGCCGGTTTCTATGGCAGCTCTGACGGAATCTAAATATTCCTTCACGGTGTCCCGCTCACCGCGCTCCACAGCGGCTAGCCCCAATAATGTGTCTACAATCATCGGCGGCCAAGTTGCGTCCGACGTGTTCGCCGACTCATACAGCGACACGGAAGCAGCCGTTAGGCCATCCATATCGCCTTGATGGAAGTGCACTATTGCGCGATTAGCGATTGCATATAGCCAGGACGGGTAAAGCCGCGCTTCCTCGGCATATTCAAATTTCAACAGCGCATTCGGATAGTCAGCTTGTTCCAAGCGCGCAACACCAGAATTATTATGTATGTCGCAACTGATGGGTCCGACCTCTGGATTAGCTAACAAACCATCGATCTGGTCAAATATTTCACCAGCCGCCCGGATATTCCCGGCCATGATCTGGGTATTTCCGAGACCTAGAAGTGCCCGTATACGAACCGTTGGATCCTCATCCCGCGAACTCCGAGATACGCCAATTTCTGCAATGCTAACGCCTGCCTGATGACCTTCGTAGATTCCGGCGGCGACCGCTCCCATTGCCAAGAGGTCGACCGCCGGTCCGATGGCATCACACCCTCTCGCGAACTGCAATACAACTCGCAGTGCGTCAGACACCGCGTCAATGGTCCCCATTTCATGTGCAGTGAGGAGAGTCAAACTAGCGACCTTCGCACCAGACAGTTCGTCCCGGAGCGACAACGCACTTAAAAAGGCCTTGCGCAAATCCGCAGAAATCAACGCAGGAGAGGTAGCTCGCCCCTCAAGGGCAGAGCAAATCCTTGCCACTTCACGGCGCAGTTGGGTCGTCTCCCGGACATCGTCATGGCAAAGGCCAGCCAGCTCGTCAAGGATTGGAAATGACTCGCCCCACCTCCCCTGCTGCAACAAGAGGTCGGCGTGCAATGAAAGATATTCATGGCGTTGGCTCGGGTCACAAGCGTTTCGATTCGCGATATGGACCTGCGCCTCTGCCTCCACAAAACAATGATCATCGATTAGAGGACGAATAGCGGCGGTTGCATATCGAAATGCAGGAGCCCTATCGCCGGCGCT
>Ga0214473_10005488_pt1 | contig 15180 bp, 14 predicted proteins | sample RVTome_7_FD_203509 | JGI IMG/M metagenome (GOLD analysis project Ga0214473, IMG submission 203509) | Soil microbial communities from uranium-contaminated site in the Upper Colorado River Basin, Wyoming, United States - RVT98D197 | ecosystem: Environmental > Terrestrial > Soil > Contaminated >... | reverse complement strand
CCCGGAAAGAAACGCAGCCCCTGCCAGGACCGCGAGCAGCGCCGCAAGGGAAAGCAGCCAACGGCGCTTCATCTGCCGCCCGCGAAGTACCTGGAGGAGACCTTTTCCCACGCCCCGCCGGATTTCAGGAGGAACTCGATGATTTCCCGGACGGCGCCCCGTCCCCCGCCCCGGGAGGAGACGAAGTCGGCGGCGTCCCGGACATAGTCTTCCGCGTCGGAGACCGAGGCGGAGAACCCCACCTCGCGCAGCAGCGGCAGGTCGACGATGTCGTCCCCCACGTACGCGGTCTCCCGCGGCGACAGCCCCTTCTCCGACAGGATCTCCCGCCAGGTGGCCACCTTGTCCGTCGATCCCTGCCGCACGATGGAGATCCCCAGCTCCCGCGCGCGGACCGACACCACCTCCGACGTCCTGCCCGTGATGATCCCCACTTCCACGCCGGCCCGCTGGAGCATCTTGATGCCGTGGCCGTCCCGGACGTGGAACCGCTTGATCTCCCTGCCGTCGCTGTCGTAGACGATCCCGCCGTCCGTCAGGACGCCGTCCACGTCGGTCAGGAACAGGCGCACTCCGGCCGCTTTCTCCGCGGCGCCGGGACGGATCGCCGGCGGGCTCATCCGACCCCCGCCTTCAGGAGATCGTGGATGTGGACGATGCCGACCAGCCGGTCCGCGTCCTTCCCGTCGAAGACGAAGAGGCTCGTGATCGAATGCTTCTCCATCTTCCGCAGGGCGGAGGCGGCGAGGTCGGAGGAGGAGATGCGCTTGGGGCTGGCGGACATGACCTCTTCGGCGCGCGTGCGGAAGATGTCGGTCCCCCGGGCCATCGCCCTCCGGACGTCCCCGTCCGTGATCACGCCGGCCAGCGCTCCGGACGCATCGAGGACGCCGGTGACGCCGAGCCGCTTGGAGCTGATCGTGAAAAGGGCGTCCTTCAGCGGCGTGCTGCGGGAGACCAGCGGGATCTCCTCTCCGGCGTGCATGAGGTCCTCCACCGTCAGGAGCTTGCGTCCCAGCGCGCCGCCGGGGTGCAGCATGGCGAAGTCCCGCGCGGAAAATCCCTTCTCCTCGAAGAGGACGACCGCGAGCGCGTCCCCCATCGCCAGCGCCGCGGTGGTGGACGCCGTCGGCGCCAGCCCCATCGGGCACGCCTCCTCGGAGACCCCGACGTCGATCACGGCGTCGGCGTGGCGGGCCAGCGTGGAGTCCCGCTCTCCCGTCAGGACGATCAGCGGCAGGCCCAGCCGCTTGAAGACGGGGACCAGGGAGGTCACCTCCGTGGTCTCGCCCGACTTCGATAGCGCGATGACGACGTCCCCTTCCAGCACCATCCCGATGTCGCCGTGGAGCCCTTCCGCCGGGTGGAGGAAGAAGGCCGGCGTCCCCGTCGATGCGAGGGTCGCCGCGATCTTGCGCCCGATGAGGCCGGACTTTCCCATCCCCGTCACGACGACCTTGCCGGGGGCGCTCAGCAGCAGCCCGACCGCCCGCTGGAAGTTCCCGTCCAGCTTCTCCTTGATCCCCAGGATCCCCGACGCCTCCACGGAGAGCACCCGGGCGGCGCGTTCCGCCAGGTCGCGGGTCATGCCCGTCCTCCTTCCGGCCCTGCGCCGCAGCTTTCCGCCGCTCCGCGGATCGCCAGGAGGGTCCGCAGCAGCGGCTCCACCTCGTCGAGCGGCAAACTGTTGGGGCCGTCGGAAAGGGCCCGCTCCGGGTCCGGATGGACCTCCAGGAACACCCCGTCCGCCCCGGCCGCCACCGCCGCCCGCGCGAGGGGGGCGATGAACCTTCGATCCCCCGACGAGGTCTGCCCCGCTCCGCCGGGAAGCTGCACGCTGTGCGTGGCGTCGAAGATCAGCGGGCAGATCCCTTCCCGGACCTGCGGAATCCCCCGGAAGTCGACGACCAGGTTGTTGTATCCGAACATCGTCCCTCTCTCGGTGACCAGGACCGCGGAATTTCCCGTGGAGACCACCTTCTCGACGGCGTTCGCCATGTCCCACGGCGCCATGAACTGCCCCTTCTTGATGTTGACGGGAAGGCCCGTCTTCCCCGCCGCGACCAGCAGGTCGGTCTGGCGGCAGAGGAACGCGGGGATCTGGATCAGGTCGACCACGGCGCCGGCGGCGGCGGCCTGGCGCGGGTCGTGCACGTCCGTGGTCACCGGAAGGCCGAACCTCCGCTTGACCTCCCCCAGGATGCGCAGCCCTTCCTCCTCCCCCGGCCCCCGATAGGACCGGACGGAGGAACGGTTCGCCTTGTCGAAGGAGCCCTTGAAAACGAGGTGGACTTTCAGGCGGCCGGAGAGCCCGGAGAGAAATTCCGCCACGGCGAACGCGAGCTCTTCCGATTCCAGGACGCACGGCCCCGCGATGAAGGCCGGGGGGTGCCCCGCCCCGATGCGGAACCGGCCCGCGATATCGACCTGGCGGATCACGAGGGCAGCTGCTTCCGGGCGGCCGCCCAGGCGGCCCCGATGAAATCGCGGAACAGGGGGTGGGGCGACATCGGCCGCGACTGGAATTCCGGGTGGAACTGGCAGCCGAGGAACCAGGGATGGTCCTGGATCTCCACGATCTCCACGAGCCGGCCGTCCGGCGACAGCCCGGTGATCTTCAAGCCCTTGGCGGCGAGGGCCTCCCGGTACTCGTTGTTGAACTCGTAGCGGTGCCGGTGCCTCTCCGAGACTTCCGCGGCGCCGTACGCCTTGCGGGCGAGCGACTTGTCGGAGAGGCGGCAGGGGTACGCCCCCAGCCGCATCGTCGCCCCCTTGTCCACGACGCCGCGCTGGTCCGGCATGAGATCGATGACCGCGCACTCGCTCTCGGCCTCGAGTTCCCGGCTGGTGGCCGCCCCAAGGCCGCAGACGTTCCTGGCGAACTCCACCACCGCCACCTGCATCCCTAAGCAGATGCCGAAATAGGGGACGCCGTTCTCCCGGGCGAACTTCACGGCGGCGATCTTCCCCTCCACGCCGCGCGAGCCGAACCCGCCGGGGACCAGGATCCCGTCCGCACCTTTCAAAAGCGCCTCGGCCCCCTGCCGCTCGATCTCCTCGGAGTCCACGAAGCGGTGATGGACCCGCACCGAGTGGGCGATCCCTCCGTGCGTCAGCGCCTCGTTCAGGCTCTTGTACGACTCGCGGAGGTTGACGTACTTGCCTACGATGGCGATCGTGACCTCGCCCGCCGGGTTCTTCCATTTCTCCACGATCTTCGCCCAGGCGTCGAGCCGGGGCTCGCCGGCCCAGATGTTCAGCGACTCCATGATCTTGTCGTCCAGCCCTTCCTGGTGGAAGACCAGGGGCAATTCGTAGATATGCTCCACGTCCCGCGCCGTGATGACCGCGTCCTCGGTCACGTTGCAGAACAGGGCGATCTTCGCCTTGATGTCCTTGGGCAGCGGCCGGTCGCAGCGGCACAGGAGGACGTCGGGCTGGATGCCGATGGAGCGCAGCTCCTTCACGCTGTGCTGCGTGGGCTTCGTCTTGAGCTCTCCCGCGGTCCCGATGTAGGGGACGAGCGTCACGTGGACGTAGAGGGTGTTCTCTTTGCCGCGGTCGGTCCGCACCTGTCGGATCGCCTCCAGGAACGGCAGGCTCTCGATGTCGCCCACCGTGCCGCCCACCTCCACGATCACAAGGTCGTACCCCTTCGCCGCCGCGAAGATGACCCTCTTGATCTCGTCGGTGATGTGGGGGATGACCTGGACCGTCCCGCCGAGGTAGTCGCCGCGCCGCTCCTTCGAGATCACCGAGTGGTAGATCTTTCCGGTCGTGCAGTTGTTCTTCTTCGCCATCCTCGAGGAGACGAACCGCTCGTAGTGGCCGAGGTCCAGGTCGGTCTCGGCGCCGTCGTCGGTCACGTACACTTCGCCGTGCTGGAAGGGGTTCATCGTTCCGGGATCGACGTTGATGTACGGGTCCAGCTTGAGCATCGTGATCTTCAGCCCCCGGGCCTCCAGGAGCGCCCCGATGGACGCGGCGGCCAGCCCCTTCCCGAGGGAGGAGACGACCCCGCCCGTCACGAAGATGAACTTCGGCTTTACCGTCCGTTCCGCCCGCATAACCTCTCCTCCACGGCCGTAAGGTCTTCCGGGGTGTCCACGCCCACGGAATCGTGCTCCACGTCCACGACGCGGATCCGGTAGCCGTTCTGCAGCACCCTGAGCTGCTCCAGCCGCTCCGCTTCCTCTAAGGAGGTCGGCGGAAGGGCGGCCACGGCGAACAGGAACTCCTTCCGGTATCCGTAGATGCCCAGGTGCTTCCGGTACCTGCCGGTCCCGGCGTCCCGGTAATGGGGGATGGGAGCCCGGGAGAAATAGAGCGCGTCGCCGCGGGCGTCGACGACCACCTTCACCACGGAGGGCCTAAGGAACTCCTCCGGGTCCTCGCCGGGGAGGGCCGCCGTCGTCATCGAAACCGAGGGGTCACGGATCAGGGGAGCTGCCACCGCGTCGATGACGGAAGGGTGCATCATGGGCTCGTCGCCCTGAAGGTTGACGATGATCTCCTCGGTAAGGCCCCGCGCCGTCTCCGCCACACGGTCCGTCCCCGAGGCGCAGGAGGGCGACGTCATCCTTGCCTCTCCCCCGAACCCGCGGACCGCCGCCGCGATGCGTTCGTCGTCCGTGGCCACCACCACCCGGGTGGCAAGCCGCGATTTCCTTGCCTTTTCCCAAACATACCATATCATCGGACGACCGTCTATTTGGGCCAGGGGCTTCCCCGGGAGCCGCACGGACGCGTACCGGGCGGGGATGACCACCGCCACGCCGTTCGGGGGCCCGCTCACGGGAAGAGGGGTGCCCCGCGGAGTCCTTCCTCCTCCGGGAACCCCATCATCAGGTTGAAGCACTGGACCGCGGCCCCGGATGCGCCCTTCACCAGGTTGTCGATTGCGGAGACCGCGACCACCCGCCTTATCTTCATGTCGGCCCGGAATGCGATGTCGCAGAAATTGCTCCCCGCCACGTCCTTGGTCGACGGGAGAACCCCTTCCGGGCAGAGCCGCACGAACGGCTCCTTCGCGTACGCTTTCCGATAGGTCTCCGCGACCGCCTCCGCGGACACTTTCGGACGGAGCGTGGCGTAGCAGGTCGCCAGGATCCCCCGGATCATCGGGATCAGGTGGGGGACGAACGTGATCGAAACCTTTTCGCCGGCGGCCAGCGACAGCTCCTGGTCCATTTCGGGGTTGTGCCGGTGCTTCGGCAGGCCGTACGGCCGGACCCCTCCCTCGACCTCCGGGTAGTGAAAGCCGAGCGAAGGGCTCCTCCCCCCGCCGGACACGCCCGTCTTGCAGTCGGCCACGATCCCCTTTTTGTCGATCAGCCCCGCCGCGAGGAGCGGGTAGAGGGCCAGGATCACCGCCGTGGGGAAGCAGCCGGGGACCGCCGCAATCCGGGTCTTCCGGAGCGCCTCCCGGTGCGCCTCGGGAAGGCCGTAGACCGCCTTGGCGCTCAAGCCCGGGCTCTTGTGCCGGACGCCGTAAACCGATTCGTACAGCGGGATGCTTCGGAAACGGAAGTCCGCCGACAGGTCGATCACCGGGATTCCCCGGGAAAGGATCTTCTCCGCCACGGAGGCCGACACCGTGTGGGGAAGCGCAAGGAACGCGGCGTCGAACCCGGCGGAAACCATTTCCTCCATCTTCCCGAAGGCCGCGCCCGCAAGCCGTCCGCGGAAGGGAGGAAACGCCTGGTCGACCGGCAGCCCGGAATATTGCTCGGAGGTGAGCGCCGAGACCTTCACGCGGGGATGGGACAGGAGGAGCCGGATCAGCTCGAACCCCGTGTACCCCGTGGCCCCGAATATAGCGACCCTCTTCATGTCTGTCTCCTTGGAGTCATAAAAAAAGGGGAAGGCGGCGGTAGCGGCCTTCCCCTTCGGGAACCGTTCGACGGGGCATATCGCCCTCGCTGATTACCGCTTGGAGAACTGGAACCGTTTCCTCGCCCCCGGACGTCCGTACTTCTTCCGCTCCTTGATCCGCGCGTCGCGCGTCAGGAATCCGGCCCGCTTGAGCGTCGTGCGAAGCTCGGGGTTGTCCGCCTGAAGCGCCTTGGCGAGCCCGTACTTCACCGACTCGGCCTGGGCCGCGGGCCCGCCGCCGCGGACGTTGACCTCCACGTCGACCGACTGCCGCTTCCCGGTGAGCACTAGCGGCTGCACGGCGACCGCCCGGAGCGCCAGCACGGGGAAGTAGTTCTCGAACTCCCGCCCGTTGACGCTGATGCGCCCGCTTCCCGTTTTCATGTAGACGCGCGCGATGGCCGTCTTCCGCTTCCCTGTAGCGTATACCCTCGCTGCCTGTGCCATGTCGCTTCGATCCTCTCCTATTCGTTGACCGCCAGCGCCTTGGGCTGCTGGGCCTTGTGCGGATGGTCGGGGCCTGCGTAGACCTTGAGCTTGGTGAAGAGCCGGTCGCCTAAGCGCGTCTTGGGCAGCATCCCCCGGACCGCCCATTCCACCAGCCGCTCGGGGTGCTTCTGCAGCACCTTTTCCGGCGTGGTGGTCTTCAGTCCCCCCATGTACCCCGAATGGTGGTGGTAGTTCTTCTCCGTCAGCTTTTTCCCGGTCAGCTTGACCTTCTCGGCGTTGACCACGATGACGAAATCGCCGATATCGGCGTTGGGGGTGAATTTTGCCTTGTGCTTCCCGCGCAGGACCTCGGCCACCTTCGTGGCGAGGCGCCCGAGGACCTTGCCGTCGGCGTCCACCACGTACCAGACCTGGTTCGCCTCGTCCCTGGTAAAATATTCCGTCTTATTCATCGCGCAAACCTTTCCCCTTGAAAATCAAAGGGTATATTAGAGCCCACGCAGGCCCCATCGTCAAGAGAAAACTAGCGAGGCAAATGCTTTAAATGCCGAGCATGGTGAGGGCTTCCGGGGCCATGACTCGCAACCGGACTACATATCTTTCTTCCCCTCCACCGGGGGACCGAAAAACCGGATGACGCGGATTCTATATCATCTCGCCGGGGGGAAACCACTATTTTCGGGACACCTGCCGGATCGGGATGGAAGGATCCGGCACGAAGCGGGTGGAAAAACCGGGCCGCCCCCCGTGCACCCTTGCCGGAAATCGCTAAACCGGAAATCGCCAAAAGGGTATTGCTTAATGAAACACTTGCTGATAACACTGGAATCGGCGAGTGTTTCCTGATAGAAGTCGCCCCGACGGATTCAGGAAAGGCGGCCGGCCTTTGGAGCGCAAGCGGTGTCGTTCGTCCCTGTCGATGTAGCGAGACGGATTCGGCGGCCCGTTCGCGGGAAAAACCGCGTGACAGCGATCGTCACGAGAGCGATACGATCCGTGATCGATGCTTCGATCTCACCGGGAACCGGCATGCGCGTTCATCCTCCTTGTTACTGACACCTGGGAACATGGCGCTCCGGAACAGAGGGTCGGTCCATTGAAAACGATTCCCCGTTGGCTTGCGGTGTCCCTGGCGGCGGCGATTCTTCTTCTCCTGGCGGGAGGCGTCTGGTTCTACCGCACCCAGGAGCGGCAGCTTCGCAGCAACGCCGAAAAGGAACTCCAGGCCATAGCGCAATTGAAGGCCGATCAGATCGCCGCCTGGCGGGCCGACCAGATGGCGGAAGCGGCCGAGCTCATGAGCAGCTTCTTCCTGATCCAGGGGGTGGCGCGATGGATGGCGGACCCGCGGTCCGCGTCCCCGGAAGAGATCATGAGCCGGTTGCGCTCCGTGCAGGACCACCACCTCTACCGGGACGTCCTGCTGACGGACGCGAGGGGCGCCGTGCGCCTGAGCCTGAGCGGATACAGCGGTCCGATCCACGCCGAGGTAAGGGAGGGGCTGACGATCGCCCTGCGCGGGCGGAAACCGGTTTTTACCGACCTGCACGCGGGAGCGGCCGACCCCAATCCCCATCTCGGCGTCATCGCTCCGTTATTTTCCGGGGTCGGCTCAACCTCTGAGCCGGTCGGCGCGGTCATTTTCCAGATCAACGCGCGGCAGTTCCTCTACCCCCTGATTGCGTCCTGGCCCGTGCCCAGCGATACTTCCGAAACCCTGCTCGTCCGACGGGACGGAGACGCCGCGCTGTTCCTGAACGACCTGCGACATAAAAAGGACACGGCGCTCAAGCTGCGGATCCCCTTGAGCGAAAAAGACGTTCCGGCGGTCATGGCCGTGTCGGGCAAGGAAGGCGTCATGAAAGGCAGGGACTACCGCGGGGTGAACGTGGTGGCGGTGCTGAAACCCATTCCGGGTTCCCCCTGGTACCTGGTGGCCAAGATGGACGAGGAGGAGGCGTTCGCGGTTCAGCGCTTTTTCTCCGTCCTCATCCTGGCGCTGGTCCTGGGGCTTGTCGCGGCGGCGGCGGCGGCCGTCGGCGTGGTCTGGCAGCGCAACGCCAAGGCGCAGTACCGGGCCTTGTTCCGGGCGGAGGCGGCGCGGCGGGAGAGCGAGGAGCGGTACCACCGGTTGTTCGAACACATGCAGGAGGGGATGGCCTACTGCAAGGTGATCTTCGAGAACGGCGAGGCGCGGGACTTCGTCTACCTCTCGGTCAATCGGGCGTTCGAGACGCTGACCGGGTTGAAGGAGGTCATCGGCAGGAGAGTCAGCGAGGTCATCCCGGGGATCCGGGATGCCGACCCCGGGTTGCTCGAAACTTACGGCCGCGTGGCCCGTACCGGCCATCCCGAAAAGTTCGAGGTGTTCGTCGCGGCCTTGCAGCAGTGGTTCTCCATCTCCGCGTACTGCCCCGAGCCGGGGCACTTCGTCGCCGCGTTCGACGTCGTCACCGAACGGAAGCGGGCCGAAGCGGAGCGGGAAACGCTGGAGGCCCAGCTCCGCCAGGCCCAGAAGATGGAGGCCGTGGGACGGCTCGCCGGAGGCGTGGCCCACGATTTCAACAACATGCTCCAGGCGATCCTCGGGTACGCCCACATAGCGTTCGAAAAGTCCGGGCCGGACAGTTACATGCGGGAGATCCTCATCGAAATTCAGAAAGCGGCGCAGCGGGCCTCCGCCGTCACCCGCCAGCTGCTGGCCTTTTCCCGCCAGCAGACGATCCGCCCCAAGGTGCTGGACCTGAACGATACCGTGTCGGGGATGCTCAAGATGCTGCGGCGGCTCATCGGCGAGGACATCGACCTGGCCTGGAAACCAGGCCACGAGCTATGGCTCATGAAGATCGATCCATCGCAGGTCGACCAGATTCTGGCGAACCTTCTGGTCAACGCCCGCGACGCGATCGCCGGGGTCGGCAAGGTGACCATCGAAACGGGGAAAGCGGTGTTCGACGAAAGGTATTGCGCCGACCACGCGGGGTTCCTGCCCGGGGAGTACGTGTTGCTGGCGGTGAGCGACGACGGATGCGGCATGGATAAGGAAACGCTGGCGCGGATCTTCGAGCCATTTTTCACCACCAAGGGGGTGGGCGAGGGGACCGGGCTGGGGCTGGCGACCGTGTACGGCATCGTCAAGCAGAACGGGGGGTTCGTCAACGTCTACAGCGAGCCCGGCAAGGGGACGACCTTCCGGATTTACATGCCCCGGGTCGTGGCCGGAGAAGCCGATGCACCGGCGGCCCATCCGCCGGAAACCGTGCCGGGCGGCACGGAGACGCTGCTGCTGGTCGAGGACGACGAATCGATCCTGAATCTCGCCAGGACGATCCTGGAGGGGTACGGGTATACGCTCCTGGCCGCAAGGAGGCCGGGGGAAGCGATTCGCCTGGCCCGGGAGCATGCCGGAGACATCCACCTCCTCGTCACCGACGTGGTGATGCCGGAGATGAACGGCCGGGAGCTGGCGGAAAAACTCTCGTCGCTCCGGCCGGGCCTGAAATGCCTCTACATGTCCGGGTATACATCCAACGTGATCGCCCACCGCGGCGTTCTCACCGAGGGCGTTCAGTTCATACAGAAGCCGTTTTCGGCCCAGTCGCTCGCCGCAAAGGTACGTGAAACGCTCGACGGGCGGTCATAGGAGACGATCCGGTCAGTAGCGGACCGCCCACAGGAACAGGCCGTGGGCGGGAGCGGTGGGGCCCGCCTCGGCGCGTTTTTTCAGCGAGAACAGCTCCCGCATCCGCTCCGGCGGGATCTTCCCCTTCCCCACGTCCACCAGCGTCCCCACAAGGTTGCGTACCATGTGCCGCAGGAAACCGTTGCCGGTAATACGGATGGAACAGAGGGAAGGAACTTCCTCCCGCAACTCGGCGCGGAAGACCGTCCGCACGGTCGTCTTCGCCGTGCACCCCTGCCCCCGGAAGGAGGAAAAATCGTGCTCCCCGACGACGTGGCAAAGACCTTCCCGCATCGCATCGAGGCCGGGCGGCTTTTCCAGGTGCCATGCGTGGCGGGAGAAAAAGGGGGACGCGACGGGGGACAGGTGAAGGAAATACCGGTACTCCTTCTCCTTCGCGTCGCGCCTTGCGTTGAACGATTCGGGGACCTCTTCCGCGGCCAGGATGCGGATGTCGGCGGGAAGGAGGGCGTTCCCCCCGCGGAGGACGGTCGCAAGCGGCCGGCTCCCGGAGTCGGCGAAGTCGACCGCCTGTTCCCGGGCGTGAACGCCGGCGTCGGTCCGCCCCGCCGCGCGCAGCTTGACCGGCTCCTGGAGGAGGCGGGAGAGCGCCTCCTCCGTCACCGACTGGATCGTCGGCCCGTTCGGCTGGACCTGGAACCCGCGGTACGCGGTCCCGTCGTAGGCCAGCGTCAGCTTAACCCGCATTTCTCACCAAGCTTCTGCTGCGGCGGCGGATACCGGCATGTCTACTGCGTTGCGCTCGGTCGGGCTCCTCGACGTAGTGTAAACTACGCCTGCGGTGCCCTCGGTCGCGACGCCTTGTATCCATACCCGTCTCCACCGCCTCGCGACGAACCTCGGTGAGAAATGCGGGTTCATTCGCCGCAACCGGTTGCGGGTTACGCGGGAACCAGGTGGCTCTTTACGAGCAGCTCCCCGATCTGGATGGCGTTCAGCGCCGCGCCCTTGCGGAGCTGGTCGCCGCACACCCAGAAGTTGAGCGCGTTCTCCGCGCTGTCGTCCTCCCGGATGCGGCCGACGTAGCAGTCGTCCTTCCCCGCGCAGAACAGCGGCATCGGGTAGACGTTGCCAGCCGGGTCGTCCATCACCTGGCAGCCGGGGAACTTCGCGATCAGCTCCCGCGCCTTCTCCCGGGTGACCTTCTTCTCGAACTGGGCGTTGATCGAGATGGAGTGGGCGGTGAGCACCGGCACGCGCACCGTGGTGCAGGTGACGCGCAGGTCCGGGATCTCCATGATCTTGCGCCCCTCGTTCGTCATCTTCATCTCTTCCTTGGTGTAGCCGTTCTCCAGGAAGGCGTCGATGTGCGGGATGACGTTGAAGGCGATCTGGTGCTTGAACGCCGCCACCTCCATCTTCTCGCCCTTCGCGTAGGACTTCGTCTGGGCGATCAGCTCCGCCATCGCCTTGGCGCCGGCCCCGGAGGTCGCCTGGTAGGAGGAGGCCACCACCCTCTTCAGCTTCCCGAAATCGTGCAGGGGCTTCAGCGGCATGATCGCGATGATCGTCGTACAGTTCGGGTTCGCGATGATCCCCCGGTTCCGGAACTGCGCGACCGCGTGAGGGTTGATCTCCGGCACCACGAGCGGGATGTCCGGCTCCATCCGGAAGGCCGAGGAGTTGTCGATCACAACCGCGCCCGACTCCCACGCCGCCGCCGCAAACTCCTTGCTGCGGGATGCGCCCGCCGAGAACAGGGCGATGTCGATCCCCTTGAAGGCGCTCTTCTGGAGCAGCTCGACGGGGACCTGCTCGCCCTTGAACGTGAGCCGCTTGCCGACCGACCGCTCGGACGCCAGCAGGCGGATGTTCTTCACGGGGAACTTCCGCTCCTCGAGGATTTGCAGCATCACTTCACCGACGGCGCCGGTTGCCCCGGCCACCGCGACGTTGAAACTCTTGGCGCTCATCGCTTCACCTCTCCTCGTGTGTTTATCCAGTATGCGCTGCCTTGCGCTTCCTGCTACGACCGTTTCCGGACCGCCTCGCGGACCTTCTCGCCCATCTCCTTCGTCCCCACCCGGCGCACTCCCGGCCCTTCCCGGAAGATGTCCCCAGTGCGGGACCCGGCGGCAAGAACCCGCTCCACGGCCTCCTCGATCAGGGCGGCCTCCGCGGGCAAATCGAAGGAATACTTTAGCATCATCGCGATCGAAAGTATCGTCGCCAGGGGGTTCGCCACGCCCTTCCCGGCGATGTCCGGCGCGCTCCCGTGGATCGGCTCATAGAGCCCCACCTTTCCGCCGAGGGAGGCGGACGGCAGCATCCCGATCGAGCCGGTGATCATCGACGCCTCGTCCGTCAGGATGTCCCCGAACAGGTTCGTCGTGACGACGACGTCGAACTGCTTCGGCCAGCGGATCAGCTGCATCGCGCAGTTGTCCACCAGCATGTGGGAAAGCTCCACGTCCTTGTATTCGCGGCCGTGCACCTCGGTCACGACCCGGCGCCACAGCTCGGTGGCCTCCAGCACGTTTGACTTGTCCACGGAGGTGACCTTCCGGCTCCGCTTCCTTGCCAGGTCGAAGGCCACGCGGGCGACCCGCTCGATCTCCGGGCGGGTGTAGATCTCGGTGTTGATCCCCGTCTCGACGCCGTCGATGATCCGGACGCCGCGGGGCTCGCCGAAGTAGATCCCCCCCGTAAGCTCCCGTACGACCATCAGGTCGATCCCCTCCACCAGCTCCCGCCGCAGCGGCGAGGCGTCCAGCAGGGGGGCGTGGACCTTCGCGGGGCGCAGGTTCGCGAACAGCCCCAGCTCTTTCCGCAAACCCAGCAGCGCCCGCTCCGGCCGCACCTCGAATGGCAGCGGATCCCACTTCGGGCCGCCGACCGCGCCCAGGAGCACCGCGTCGGCCGATTTCGCCAGCGCCAGCGCCTTCTCCGTCATCGGGACCTTGTGGACGTCGTACGAGGCGCCGCCCAACAGCTCCTCTTCCGTTTCGAACCGCCGCCGGCCGGAAACGTCTTCGATCGTCCGCAGGACGGCCAGCGCCTCCCGCACCACCTCGGGCCCGATCCCGTCGCCGGGGAACACGCAGATCTTCGGCATGGTTACTTTCCCTTCCGGCGGGCCGACACGTAGTTGAGCAGCCCTCCCGCCGCGACCAGCTCCTGCATGAACGGCGGAACGGGGACGATCCGGTACTCCTTCTTCTTCGTCTCGTTGCGCAGGAGTCCGCTCTCCATGTCGACGGAAAGGAGGTCGTCCTTATCGATCTCGTCGACCGCCTGGGGCGCCTCGAAAATGGGGAGTCCCATGTTGAAGGAGTTGCGGTAGAAGATCCGGGCGAACGACCGGGCGATCACCGCGCTCGCGCCGGACGCCTTGATGGCGATCGGGGCGTGCTCCCGCGACGAGCCGCAGCCGAAGTTCTTCCCGGCCACGATAAAGTCGCCCGGAGACACTTTCCCGGCATATTCCTTGTCGATGTCCTCCATGCAGTGCTTCGCGAGCTCCGCCGGATCGGAGGTGTTGAGATACCGCGCCGGGATGATGACGTCGGTGTCGACGTCGTCCCCGTACTTCCAGGCCCTGCCCGTAAGTGTCATCAGCCGCGTTCTCCTGGCGTGAATTGGAAACGGATGCTACCGGATCTCGTCGGGGCTGCCTATCCGGCCGAGCACCGCGGAGGCCGCCGCGATGGCGGGGTTGGCGAGGTACACCTCGCTCTCCGGATGCCCCATCCGGCCCACGAAGTTCCGGTTCGTCGTGGCGATCGCCCGCTCTCCCTTGGCCAAAACCCCCATGTGGCCGCCTAAGCAGGGCCCGCACGTCGGCGTGGAGAAGGCCGCCCCCGCGGTGACGAAAACTTCCATCAGCCCCTCTCGCATCGCCTGCAGGTAGATCTCCTGGGTCGCGGGGAAGATGAGCATCCGCACGCCGTCGTGGACCTTCCGCCCGCGGAGCACGGCGGCCGCGCTGCGCAGGTCCTCGATCCGCCCGTTCGTGCAGGAGCCGACGACCACCTGGTCGACGGGGACGTTGCCCACCTGCGACAGCGGCTTCGTGTTCTCCGGGAGGTGCGGGAACGCGACCTGCGGCTCGAGCGCGGATAGGTCCACGCCCATCTCCGCGGCATATTTCGCGTCCTTGTCGGCGGTGACGACCTCGAACGTGCGCTTCGCCCGGGCGTCCGCATAGGCTTGGGTCGCCCCGTCGAAGGGGAAGATGCCGTTCTTGGCCCCCGCCTCGATCGCCATGTTGGAGATGGTGAACCGCCACGCCATCGGAAGGGAGGCAAGCCCGTCGCCCGCATACTCCATCGCCTGGTAGAGCGCCCCGTCCACGCCGATCTTCCCGATGATGTGGAGGATGACGTCCTTCCCCTCCACCCACTTTCCCGGCTTCCCGGAGAGGACGATGCGCAGGGAGGAGGGCACCTTGAGCCAGACCTCGCCGGAGATCATCGCCGCGGCCAGGTCGGTGCTCCCCACGCCGGTCGAGAAGGCGCACAGGGCGCCGTAGGTGCAGGTGTGGCTGTCGGCCCCGATCACCAGGTCCCCTGGGACGACCAGCCCCTCGTCCGGCAGGAGGACGTGCTCGATCCCCATCCGGCCGACCTCGAAGTAGTTCACGATGCCGTACTCGCGGGCGAACTCCCGCATCATCTTCATCTGTTCGGCGGACTTGATGTCCTTGTTGGGGGCGAAATGGTCCGGGACCAGGGCGATCCTCTCCCGGTCGAACACCTCGCGGATACCCAGCTTCCGGACCGCGTCGATGGCGATCGGGCTGGTCACGTCGTTCCCCAGGGCGAGGTCGACCTTCGCCAGGATCAGCTCCCCGGGCTCGACACGGTCCCTCCCCGCGTGCTTAGCGAGGATTTTCTCTGTAAGCGTCATGCCCATCCGTTCGTTTCTCGCTTTCCGGTTGTTTCCCCCGACGGCGCCGGATGACGGCCACCAGCTCCCCGATCGGCCCCGAGACGACGTACCCCGCGGTGAACAGGAAGATCATGACCTGCGGCTCCGCCGCCAGCAGGAGCGCCAGGAAGATGAACACCACCAGCGTGTTGAACGGCCGGCGGCGGAACGCCTCGAGGTCCTTGAAGCTGTTGTACTTGACGGTGCTCACCATCAGGAAGGCAAGGATGTAGATCGCCAGGAGCAGCGCCAGGTGCTTGAAGCTGCCCGACCCGCCGAGGTAG
>Ga0214473_10005487_pt1 | contig 15182 bp, 8 predicted proteins | sample RVTome_7_FD_203509 | JGI IMG/M metagenome (GOLD analysis project Ga0214473, IMG submission 203509) | Soil microbial communities from uranium-contaminated site in the Upper Colorado River Basin, Wyoming, United States - RVT98D197 | ecosystem: Environmental > Terrestrial > Soil > Contaminated >... | reverse complement strand
AGGGCCTTTGTGTGTATACGTTTCTGCCGACAAACACGCCGTGCCCGGACGACGAGTTCTGCAACGGTGAAGAAACCTGCGATGGCCGGGGGACGTGCACGGCGGGCGAACCACCTTGTCCGCCCGGCGTGGTGTGTGATGAAGTGGTCGATCGATGCACAGAGTGCGACGACGAGGCGCCGAATGGGCGAAGGATCATCTGCCATATTCCACCGGGGAATCCGGTGAACGCGCGAACCCTCCGCGTCGGGCAGGCCGCGGTGCCGGCCCATCTGGCGCACGGAGACACGCCGGGGCCTTGTCCGGGCGATTGTCCGAATGTCGGTTCCTGCGCGGATCGGCAAAGTGTTGTCGTCGATCTGGACATCATGCCGGGGTCGTGTCCCAACGCACTTCAAGTACACGGCAAGTCGGTGCTCACGATGGCCTTGGTGGGCGGTTGCGAGGGCGGTGTTCGAGAGATTGACGTGGCGTCGATCCGGCTGTGGCGCGAGGATGGAGTGGGGCACAGCATCAGGCCTCAACGCCAGCAACACACGCCCTTTAGTCGGCTTGAGGATGTGGCGTCGCCGATTGTAGAGGTTGAGTGCAGTTGTCATGCGGCTGGGGCGGACGGGATCCTCGACTTGTCGGTGACGTTCTCCGGTCAGGACCTGGAACGGGACTTGAAGCTGGATGAAGTCGCGAGCAGATCGAACATACGACTGATACTGAGGGGTGAATTGACGGACGGAACCCTGTTCGAGGTCTCGGATTGCGTGACGATTGAGTAACCCGGCGCATGATGTATCGGGCCATCGGCGCCCGATACGCGGTATGCTGATCGGGAGGCGCTTCCCCATCGGTTCGACATTGGCGTGCGGAAGAACGCGTCGGCGCGCCGCCGAGCACGTCGCCGCCCCGTTCTCCGAAGAATTGGGCGTCTCCGGTGCCTCCATCAAGCACGTCCTTTTGGGGGCTTTCCAGGCGGCCTCCCAAGGATCTGTCCCGCAGACGAAGGAATCCGCCGTCGCCTGACCTACGATTCGATTTCCCTCTTCCCAAAGAAATCCCCAACGTGAACGTGAATCCGCCGCCGAAAGATCGCGGGCAAGTTGGGGAGCGGAGTCGTCCGATATCAAGAAGGGGGATGAAAGGAGGCGATACGCAATCGTCCCGGAAAGGGAACGCCACGCGCGGAGTAGCCACGCGCCTGCGTCGATCGACGTAAACAGGACTTGGTGCCATGAACGCCGTGCTAACCGCCGACGAAGCTCGAGAGAAGGCCCTGGAGCACCTCGAACGGGGGCGCATGGATGCATTTCTCACGGTGGCGTCGTCCTATTTGTACACCGCGCCGGATGATCATTACGTCCGCCTGATGGCCGTTCGCGAGTATCTGAAACTCGGTCTGATCGTCCCCGCGCAGGAACTTGTCGATTACGCCCCCTTCGAGGGCGAAGCGCCTGATGACATCCGCGCGGTGCGGGCGTCGATATCCGCGCTCCGCTCCGCCGCCGTACCCTGGTCTACGCTCACTGCCCGCTTTCAGGCAAACCTGGCGGCGGTGGCCGAACGCCGGTGCGATGTGTCCATCCTCCGCGACGCCTGGTCGCAACGTCAGAGCCGATTCCAACTCTTCCGCGACACCAAAGGGCGTGAGCAAATTCGCCATCGTGGAAACGACGGAAAATGGCGATGGATGCCGTTTCTGGGAGACCCGCAGGCGTCCGGCGATTCGATCCGTCTTCCCAAAGATTCGAAAACACCGATGCCCGGGCCCTACGTGTTCGATGGGTTGGAATTGGGATGGTATTTGCAGCGTATTCACCGGGCCACGAAAAACACCTTTCTTGGTTTTGGCTGCGCCCTGTTTGTGGTGGAGCCTGATCCGTCGTTCCTCGCCGTGGTCCTGCACCTGCGCGATTGGGAAGAAATCCTCCGCGACGAACGGGTGTATTGGTTGATCGGCGATGGATGGGCGAAATCACTCACCGAGGTTTGGAAACAGAACGTGGACCTGCCGTTTCCCACGCGCGTGTTCCAACTCAGTCCGTTTCGATTCGCTTGTGATCCCCCCGTCCGCCTGGTGGTGGAGCAGGCGATCGCACGACGTCAACAGGAAATCAAGATTCGGCTGCGCGAAGTGGAAGCACAATACGCGAAGCGCGACATCCCCTATTGGGTCGGACGCATCGCCGGGGCGCTCTCCGGCGAGGCGCCGCCGCTGCGTGTCCTGGCTGCCGTCAGCCGGCACACCACGTTTCTGCAATACTCCATGCGGGACATCAAAGTGGCGTTCGAGTCGTTGGGGCACAGGTGCGAGGTGTTGACCGAGTCGTCGAATCACACGGCGATCAGCCCCCTGAGGTACTACCGATCCATCCAAGAACTGGATCCCGATCTGTTTTTCTGCCTCGATCACCTGCGGCCTGAGTTCGGCGATTTGTTGCCTGCCCGTCTCCCGCTGCTGACGTGGGACCAGGATTCGCTGCCGCACGTCTTCACCGACGCCAACCTGTCGCGGATGATGCCGCACGATTTCGTGGTCGGCTATGCGAAGCCGCACTGCGTGGCCGCCGGCGCCGACCCCCGACAGTTCGTCTACGCGGGGATGCCGACGTGCCCGGAGCAGTTTGACGGCCCTCCGCTGACGGACGAGGAGCGGGAGCGATTCACCTGCGACGTGTCCTACGTCAGTCATGCGTCCCAGACCGCCGCGGCGTTTCACGACGAACAACGCCGTTTGCTCACGGATCCGGCGATGCGGCGGGTCCTGGATGTGCTGTATGAGGCGGCGAAGGAAGTCATGCGACAAAGCGGCGTCATCCACGGGGTCATCGCCGCGGTCCTGTTGCGAGATGCGCTGGAGCGATGCGGCATTCGCACAATCGACCGGCAGAAGCGCGACTGGTTCACCGGCTGGTATTTGTGGCGCCTGAGCGACCGATTCTTCCGTCATACGGCCCTGGAATGGGCGGCGGAATGGGCGCAACGCACCGGACGTTCCTTGCGCATTTACGGTCGCGGATGGGACCAACATCCCACGCTATCCGCCTTCTCCGCCGGACCCGTGGACAACGGCCGCGATCTATTGTGCGTGTACCGCGCGACACGCATCAATCTGCAACTGATGCCCGCGGGATTCGTTCATCAACGGGCGCTGGACGGCTTAGCCGCCGGGGGTTTCTTCCTCACCCGGCATGCACCCGCGGACTCGGACGGTCCGCTCATTCGGCGAATCCGGGAGCGAATTCACGAATTAAGAATCAGCACCACGCACGAATTGCTCGATCACCCGGACGAGGCACTTCGCAGAATGCTCCGCGAGCATCGCGGTGAGTGGGTGGAGCGCCTCAGGCCCGAAGATTGCCCGTTGCTGGTAGGCACGATCGCTGCCGCCGAGTTGACCCATCCCCTCGATGTGTTTCCTCGCTTCCGCGAGATTCTGTTTGACTCTGCCGAATCGTTCGCCCAGCGCGCCGAGCGATTCATTGAAAACCAAGTCCTTCGACGCGACATCGCCGAGGAAATGCGCGGCGTCGTCATTCAACATTACAGCTACCGGTCCTACCTAGACCGCTTTCTTCGCGCCATGGCCGGTTACCTTAAGGAAGTCGCCGGGTGAGCACGGGAACCGCCAAACACAGGGCAGCGTCCAGCTCCCGGGGATCGGGGCCTTTTTGGCTCTGCCTCCTGTTGATCGTGGCAGGCGTCGTGTATCCGGCCGATCCCACGGGTTGGCTGGGCTCCGACGATTCGGCCTATTTCAACGCCGCCGAACAGATCCTCCACGGACAGACGATTCAGCGTGTCCATCATCATCCCTCGCGCCTGTCAGCCATTCTGCCGGTGACGGTCTCCCTCGGTATCTTTGGGAGCCATGTGTTCGCCGTAATTCTGCCGGCGCTCATTTCCGCCCTAGGCTGTCTGACTTTGACCGCGTATTTGGGGCGACTGCTCTGGGGTTGGCCCCAAGGCCTTCTCGCCGCCGCCTTCGTCGCGGGCACACCTTATTTTCGAACGCTGGCGACGACCGCCTATCCGGACATCTACGTATGTCTTTACGCTACGGCCTCGCTGGTCTGCGCGTTCCGGGCGTACCAATCGGCGGATCGCTCCCCCCGTTGGTGGTGGGCGTTGGCGTCGGCGGTCGCCGTCGGTCTGGCGGCGTCGGCGAAGATCGTCGCGATCGCACTTCTGATTCCCGTGGCGGTCATCGTTTGCGCGAACCCTCCACTTCGTTCGCGTGACAAGCTGTTGACACTCGGAGGGCTGACCGCGGGATGTCTCGTCTTCTTTGTCGCTCACGGCCTGCTCAGCGCGTACCTCACCGGGGACTTCTGGTTCAAGCTCCGCGCCCTGCAACTAGCGGAGCAATTCGATCCGTCGCTAAGTCATCGACGCGTGGAATCGCTGGGCGATTACGCCGCCCTCGCCGCTTATCGCCTGGCCATGCCGTTTCGGTTCGGCGAGTCCGGATGGGGCGTATGGGGCGTTCTGTTCTGGCCCGCGATGCTCTCCACGATTTGGATGGGACGGCGCGCCAGACTCCTGGCCTTCGCTGCGGCGATTCTTTTCTCGATCTTGTCCCTGGTTCCGGTGAAGTTCTCCTCCGGCCTATATCCGTTCGTGTTCTTTAACGGACGGCATGCGCTATTCTTGATGATCCCCTTCGCACTAATCGCCGGGCGACTCCTCATGTCGTTGGCGGCGCGGATCGCCGACCAGGAATGGGCGGCTCGATGGGCGCCCATTTCGGCGATACTGTTGCTCGCCTGCGGACGGTTCGGCCCGCAGGGCGTCGAAGGTTTCAAAAACCGTCCGCTTCGCAGGATCGGAGTCGCGATCCAGGAGGTCGCCGCCGCCATTCCGCTTTCGGAACATCGCCCCATCTTCATGCCTGCGTCGCTCTACCTTCGCTATCGAATCTTATTCCCTGCGCGGTTGCGCGAACGGCTGCGGGTGGCCGTCGATGAGCAATCGCCGAACTGGTGGCGGGACGCGACGGCGGATGTGGCGAAGCGACGGGAGACACTCCCGCCGCCGAGCGAAGCCTTGCTCCTGGCGACGCCGAAGCAAATGCGCGGCGAAGCCGAAGACTGGGATTACGGCGTCACGCTCCCCCGCGTTGATCTTCGGGCCTGGAGCGACTTCCGCTCATCCTGCTCCACGATCGCGGAGGACCAACACAAACTCCTCCTCTTATGGGGAACGAAGAGCGAAGGCGTCGCCGCTTCAGCCCCGAGGGAAAGCAAAAGCGAGGCGTCGCCTGCGCCACGCCTCGCTTCCACACCCGTCTCGCCCAAGCGCGACGATTAACCTTCGCGCTGCTTCAACTCCACCTTCTCATGACGGTCCTGATCCTTCATTTTCTCGAAATCAAAGGGCTTGGTCGCGTCGAAGGTGGGGCTCTTATCGTTGTGGCATTGCGTGCACGTCGCTGCGTCGATCTTCGTCATACCCGCGGCGTGCAACTCATCCACCTTGTATTTCCGTTTGGACTTGAAGATATCCTCAAAGATATCGATGTACTTGCCGGCCGCTCCATGGCACGTCTCGCAGCCGCCGCCCGCCAGATTCTTCGCCGCCTTGGCCGCCTTCTCATCGCCCGCCGCCGGGATGGCGTATCCTCCGGGCTTGCCGTAACCCGTCGTGTGGCACGCCAGACACTTTTCGTCAGTCGTGTAGTCCTTTTGAGGATCAAGTCCGAACTTGGTCTTGATCTCGGCGGCCGCGCCTGGCTTTAATGTCTCCAACGCCTGCCCCATCTTCGTCTTTTCCCAGCTCTTGTGCTCCTTGATGTGACACTTCTTGCACTTGTTGGAACCGGTGAATTCATAGTCCGCGTTGATCGCTGGAACTAGGGAACAAATGACCCTGGCAGGCGTCCCCGGATCGCCCGAAGGCGGAGAGGCCGACCCCAGGGAAACCAACACCAAACTTAGTCCCAGAACCATCACCGCTACAGGCAGAGCCAATCGCATTTTCATGGTCACGTCCTTTCCATTCCACCAAGGGATTAAGCAAAACCGTTGCACGCCGCAATCTACAGGTCCTATCCTAGAGCACGATTTCGACTCTGCCAATGGACCGAAACCACCCATGCAATTACCGTGCCGCGACAAAAGCTTTTTTGGCGTGGAACTCGAAAGTCCCCGCGGGGCTATAAGTAGACCGCCCAAGCCATCCTGGAATTCCCGGAGGACGATTCTCGAAATTGAGATTGACCCTCACTTTTGGAAGTGACTTCGGCGCTCGGATCGCTCACGGTCACAATACCCTTCCGCCGCGCGACCGGAGGCGTGGAAACGGGAATGCCCGGCAAAGACGATCAAATCGAGACGGGATGCGGGTCGTGTTTGGCCTGTCGGATCAGGCGCTACGGTCGCGGAGGACCGACACTTGCAGCTTCGTGACGATCGTCTTTGTCGATTCCACGACCTGACCGACCATCTCCCGCAGTTCCGTTGTCACACCGGAGATCAAACGATCACGATCCGCCAGAAAGCGGGCCCCGACGATGAGATTTTCTTCGCAGGGCGTACGACAGAGCAGACTTCGTTCGACGAACACGTCATCCAGATCAAGCCCCGCGGCATGAACCGCCTCGGCCGCCTGATCGAACAGATGGGAAAACCCGCTCCGTAACTCGTCGAGGTCGATATCGTCCAGCCGCCATTCGACGGGCGTTGAACCGACAAACACGATATCGCTGCCCTGCGAATCGTCAGTCATCACCAAGGCTCAACCCGGACGCTTTCATTCCGCATTCTTGATCCGCCATTCGCCATTCGAAGTTACGGCCAGCGCAACTGGTAATCGCTCACCCGCCCCGTGCTCTGGAGAAAGGCGAACAATTCATCCAACGAGCGAAACACTTTGGTCGCCGTCTCCGTGATAAACGGCGACGGATCATTATGAGGCCGCCAGATCACAAACACGTCTTTCGTGCTCTCGAAGGCGTGTTGCAGCTCCCGCTCCACGCCCGACGAAATCCCCGGCCGCCCGCCGGGAAGTTCCGGGATGTAGCTGACGATCATGTCCGATTGCTCAATCAGCTTGAAATCGCGGGCGTAAATCTGTGCGTCGATGTCCCGCGCCACCCGGGTGATCTCATCCACGCGGAGACGCACCTCGCGGCCGTTGACCTCCAACGCCACGTGATCCTCCCCGCGTTTGGTGGCCTCCCCCGCCTCGAACAAGAGCCGCTTCTCGTCCAGGTCCCCGGGATCAAAGGCGATGAAGTGCTCCGCCAGCACGTCCCGAAACCGATCGATCTCCGCCAGCACGGACGGCTCCGCCAGCACGTGGGTCATCGGAAACGACGGATACACCCGCGCCCGGTGCTGCTCGAACATCAGCCGATACAAAGACAGCGCATTGATCCGCGAATTGCTCCGCGAGAGCACCAGCGACTGCCCGTAGCCCGCGATGGCCTCGGCCATCGCCTCCGTGACCACGATCTCCTCCTCGCGCCAGACCAGAATGTCCTTGAGCGTGTGTTTGATCTCGTGTTCGCGTTCCAACCGCTCATGCACCGCGTCCACGTTGTCCACCAGGGTCACGTACAGGTCGGCGTCGAACTGCACCATTTGCCCGTGGTCGTAGGCGTGAAAAAGGCCGTGCTTCCAGCGAAAGGTGGCGTGGGTGTTGACGATGACGTGGCCGCCGGCGCTCACCGCCCCGATGATATCCTTGAACACGCTGCGCCGAAGCGTGGAGAGTCGTTGACGCGGCAGATCGAGAATGCGGCCGGGGGCGATATCCGGCGCCTCCGCGTACATCAATTCACCGACGTTGAACAATTGGACCTCCTGTCCCTGCCGGCGGGCGATCTCCACGACCTGTTCCAGAAAGAGCTTCTTCTCCAGGCCGACCTGACCGGTGACGATGACGTGGACCCCTTCGTGATTCCGCCGTCTCCTTCCGGCAAATAGCGAACGTAGCGGGGGTGGCGTTTCACTCATGACATGCTGACGAGTCGCAGGCGCTATTGTTTTCTGCGATCTAGTGTAGCGTTCCGCGTCCTCACAGACCGTGGATTGCAGGCAACTAAGCCGCCTTGACCAGCGTCCGGCGGGGCGCCGGACGTCTCACAAGAATGAAGACCCCTTCAGCCTGCGCGATGATCGCGGTCCCGCTTCTTTCGGCGGCCGTCAATACCCCGCCGGGGCCGCGAACTCCTGCACCCAGTACACCCCGTGCTCGCCGCCGGGGGCCACCGCGATACCCACTTCCCGCCACATCGGATCAAGAATGATGTCCGCGTGCGACTCGCTTTCCATCCAGGCCTTCATCACTTCGGCCGCCGATTCCTGCCCGGCCGCCAGGTTCTCACCAATGACAATGAACGCGTACCGCGCAGCCACGGCGCGCTCCGCCGGACCGTCGCCGGACACCGGATCGCGATGTCCGAAGAACTTCGCCTCGATCATTCGCTGGGCGTACGATTCCGCGATCGCGGTCAACTCCGCATTCATCACCACGGGGTGAAGGTCGTTCTGCGAACGCTCCAGATTGACCAACTCCAACACCTCGTCGGCCATGCGCTTGGCGTCCTCCGCCGAGACATTTGACGATGTCGGCGCAAAGCATCCGGGCAAGGCCGATAAAGCCCACAGACAAAACACCATCTGGTAGCGTTTGGTCATTGCGACGCCGCCACGAAAGACTGCCGTCCGAAAGACGCGAAACTGCCTGATTCCGTTAACCATTCTACACTTTGGGCTTGTCCGCGACAAGATCGCCCTGAACGAAAAGAAGCCGAGACGGAAAAGTTAAGGCTCCCCTAATCAGCGGCCCACCCTTTACCAGACCTATCGCCCAGCAAGGCTTCGGTCTTAAACGCCCACACGGGTACTACCGGAAGCCGCCGAAAAACCGCCCGCCCTGACCGCTTCTTGCACAATTCTCTTGGATTTTCTCAGAATAAAGGTTCTTTTGCCTAGGCGGCTTCTGGTATGATTCAGTTAATCACACCAGCCTAATCGATGGACGTAGACCCCGCGGGGAACCGGCGGGGCGAGCAGTTTCCGCTGCCGAACCCGCGTCCCGGCGAAAAAAAGAGACGAAAATGCCCCGGCGCGATACATTATTGGTACGCCGCTTGCAGGGGATTATCGGAGGCGCCGTGCGAAACGGGACGGCATCCCCGAAGACCGATCACTCCATCCGCATCAGCCATATTGAAGGGGATTCACCCATGCGATCCAAACCTAGATCAATTGCTCATTTGATGACCTTGGCCACATTGTTTTGTTTTTGTGCGTTGGTTGCCCCGGCCCAACCTGCGGAGCAGGGACAGACCAGCGATCCTGTAACCGGTCGCGAAAACAGCCGCGGGGCAAGTACGCAAAAGTCGGACATGCTCACGGACTTTTTGAGCCGGGCGCGGGTGGAGAAAGTGCTGCCGCCGCAGAATGACCCGGTGCGGTTGTGGAAACCTCATGCGAACCTGGGCGACCTGGATCTGGCCGACCTTCAGGACCCAATTCCGCAGGGCATGCCCATCGTCGTCTATGAATTGCCCGACGACGCGACGGTGCTACGCAATGAAGGGGGCGTAGCGGCCGCCGATCCGGACACAGCGATCATTTATCAGGAAATCCTGGATGAGGGCGTTGGCTTGTTCGGCCTCTTGCAGATGGGCGACTTCGATGGCGGCGCGGCCGCGGGCGGAAACTTCCACGCCTTCTGGATGCAATTCGCCAGCTGGAAGTGGAACGGCACCGGCTCGATCACCGGATACGATCTGCTGGTGTTCAACAGCTCACTCAACAGCGGCAACGCCGATGTTCGAATGTCTCTGTGGGACGGCGATCCGCTGGGCTTCTTTGACACTGACTGCACCGTGGGCGGCATTCCGTCGCCGATTCCGGGCACGACGACGACGTTCAGCGATCTACCCCAGGCCATCGGCTCTTGCCCGTCGATTCAAACCGGGATCATCCCCAACGAGGTCGACAACGATCCGGGGGGAATCACCGCGCCGCCGGGCGCGTGCGCGGGTCTGTATCGGTTGAAAGCGACGCTTCCGGCTCCCGCGCAAATCACCGATTGCCAGACCGCATGGATGGTGCTTGAGCTTTTGGAGGGCTGCCGTTTGGCTTGGCGCTTTGGCGGACCGGCGGACGACAGCGAGCCGCCGCTGATCGGCACGCCGCTGGGATGGATTCTGTCCGCCAACAACGTGGATGGCGCGGGCGAGCCGCTCACCTGTTGCCGCACGGGCGTGGCCTGCACGGCGGCCAACGCGGCGGCCGTTTGCGGCCACTCCTCGATGTGTACCGACGGCTCCGTGGACACGTTACTTGGCGGGTTCACCGATGAAACAACCACCCCGCCGTACTATGCCAGTTTCGTGGCCGGCGCGTACGCCCAGGCCGAACGGGCGCTTTTCCTCAAGCCCGCCAGCGCGGACTTCCCGCCGGAAACGAATCCCACTCCCGACGGCTGGACCATCAACGGCAATGAGATCATTCTTGAGGGCGGCGGACGACCGATCTGGCTGGAGGGCTGGATCTCCGATTGGGATCCCCACCAGGAAGGGATCCTCTTGAAGGCGTGGTCCATTGACCTGGAAACCGCCGGCTTTACCACGGGTACCGGAGATGACTTGGAACGATACGTAGTGCCTTGTCAATCCAGTACAGAATGTGCACCGCTGGGCGCGGCTTCCACGTGTCAGGATGATGGTACCTGTTACTACATCTATCTTGATAACTCTCGACTCGATTACGTGTTTCACGGTTATGCCCAACTGGCGGGTGTCATCGATTCGGGATTCTCCCTTCGTTCCGCCGCCTCTGCGCGGGATGAAGACGTGCCAAGCCCCGGGACAGATTCATACGCGGTGTCGTTTGTCCTTTGGGTTCCCGCGAACGCCTCCGGCACATATAAACTTGATATAGAGCCGATTGGATCGTATCTCATCGATGATGATTCACAATTCATACCCCTGATCGAGCTTCAATCGGTCAAGGTTACCGTCGTGGATTGCGACAACGTGGCCGCGCCGCAGATGGAACAACCCGTCGTCCCGAAGAACCGTTACTTATCTTTCACACCGAGCAACCCGGGGGTTTCGACAGCCCATCGCGTGACGTTCGAGGATCTGCCGGGAGTTTACGCGTCATTGAATGGCGCGCAAATGTGGATCGGTCCGCCGGGGCTTTATTGCCATAACTCCGGCCAGGCCAAGGAACCGCCTGGCGGCTGCGGTCCGGCCCCCGGACAACCGTCGCGCTATTTCTACGGCGCTACGTTGCAGTGTCAACCGTTCTACATGGACTGGCACGGAACATGTCCAGCGGGCTTCTGCGTCGGCGGCCTGCGCGAGGGAAGCGCCTGCGCGGCGGACGATGACTGCGCGGAAACGATCCACGTGTTCCACGAAAACATCGTCCCCGCAGGCGGATTGCCGGGAAGCGCCGGCAGCATTGATCCTGCGATTTATCACGTCCAAGCAATCCTCGAGGCCTGCTCACTGGCGGCTGAGGAGAACTATAGTACTCCTTTGGTGCTCAACACCTCCAAATGGGGCGACACCGTGGGCGATTGTTCATCATTGCCTTGCTCGTCCCCGGACGGCGTGGTGAACGTCTCATCGGACGTCATCGCCCTCCTGGACCGCTTCAAGAACCAGGCGACGGGCGCTTCCAAGCCGCGCGCCGATCTGGTCGGTCAATCCGGACCGGCGGGGCGTCCGGACGTCATTACCACCATTATCGATGTGACCAAGGGGCTGGACGCCTTTCGCGGCGTGGCCTATCCCGAACCCCCGGGTCCGCGACCGTGCGAGTAATCGGGCTCAACAAGGTCGAGAGTTCATGACCGACGTGGAACGGTCGTCCAAAGTGAATAGGCGTGGCCATGTGAAACGGGCTTTTTAGGTCATGGCGAGACCCGGCGCTTCGGGGTCGTGGCCATCTCCAGGAGGTCACAAGATTCACTTACTTAACGTATTGGCGTCGCGATAGCCCGCCATAACGGATCTCGCTACGAAGTTGGATTTAAGCCCGCTGCCGACGCTTTTTCGCTGACTTGGCACGCCATTTGCTAGGCTTGTTTGGGAGACGGCACCGTCCGGGGAGTTTCGTTCTCGCTCCGCAAAAGACATCCAAAAAGGTCGAGGAGGCCTACCACCATGTCCACCCCACTACGCTTATCGAATTTGAGAATTGTTGTGTTGGCGCTTTGTTTCGTGACCCCCGTTGTGCAAGCACAGGAGGTGTCGCAATCATCGACCAAGGGCCGCGACGTGCAGAACGGCCGCACCCGCGATGGGGACGCCCGCGCGCTGGACGCGCAAGAGGTCGATAGGTGGTCGGACTTTTTGAGCCGGGCGCGGGTTGTCGGCGTTCTGCCGTCGCAAAGTGAGCCGCTGGTTGTTTCGAAGCCGCGTGCCAACCTGGGCGACTTAGACTTTGCCGACCTACAAGATTCGATCCCCCAGGACATGCCTATGGTTATTTATGAATTGCCCGACGATGCGACGGTGATGCGCGGCGGGAGTGTGGCAGCCGAGAAACCGTACACCGTGACCGTGTATTCAGAGCCTCGGGATGAGGGCCTCGGCTTCTTCGGTCTACTGCAAATGAGCGACCACGGCGGCGGGGCGAATCCCGGCAACAACTGGCATGGACATTGGATCCGGATGGCCAACTGGGCGCCCGGCGGCTTGGTCACCTCCTACGGTCTGAGGGTTTTCAACAGCTCGGCGAACAGCGGCACGGGCGTCTTTCGTACGTCCCTATGGGACGGCGATCCGCTGGGCTTCTTTGACACCGTCTGCTCAGTGGGCGGTATTGCGGCCCCAATTGCGAACACGACGGTCGTGTTCAGCGGCATCCCGCAGGGAACGTTGGTGGACCTGGTTGCAAGCGTTTCCGAAGCGCAGGTCAATTGCGCCACCACGTGGATGGTGCTTGAGCCTCTGGAAGGCTGCCGTCCGGCGTGGCGTATCGGTGGACCGGCGGCTGACGACCAGCCGGCGATTGTGGGTACGCCGCTGGGCTTCCTCCTGCCGTTCAGCAGCGCGGATACAACTCCACCGTTGCGTTGCTGTCGCACGAACGCCGCCTGTACGGTGGCAACGGCCCTGGCCGATTGCGGCCACGCGTCGATGTGCAGCGACCGTATCGTGGAGACGCTGTTCGGCGGTTTCACGGATGAAACCATCACTCCGCCGTATTACGCCGGTTTCGTCGCATCCGTCCGGGCGGCCACGGACCTGGCCATCTATGGTGTGCCGGTCAGCGCCGATCAACCTCCGCACGAAGTTCCCGTACCAAACGGATGGTCGATCGAGGGCGATACGATCGTCCTTACCGGGGGGGATCGCCCCGTCTGGATCGACTGGATGGTCACCGATTGGGACCCGGATGAATCGGGTAATTACCCAAGCGGTTGGGCGATCTATTTGGACACGGTAAGCCTGTCCAGCGGCACCGTCGGCACTTTGGATTATTTCACGCCTTCATGCTCAACCGATGATGACTGCGATCAGGCTGTCGGCCCCGGTACGTTGTGCATTCCGGGCAATTGTCAGAGCATCTTTCTGGAGGACTCACGCGAAGACTACGTTTATCGCGGCGCCTACAACCTTGCTGGGGTGGATCAAGAGCAATCGGGGGAAGGGGTTGTCCGCTGGTCCGCCGCGCTGTATGAGCCTCCGGAGATCACGCCGAATTACAAGTGCATCGGTGGATTTGTGCAGGGCAGACTGTGCGGCCCTAGTCTTTGTCCAGATCCTGACGCGCCTTGCGCGGCAGGCTGTCCGGGCATCCCCCAGTTCGGCATTCCCGATGGATTCTGTCGGGTGAACCATGATGACCGGTATCTAGGGACGCTTTCCCTCTATGCACCGGAGGAAGCCCGGGGGACGTTTACTATCGGGCTTCTTCTCCCAGGCTATACAAGGTTGTATGATGCGGTTGAACAACAGTATTTCCCGCTGTTGGCCATTGCACCCGCGAGAATCACGATTCTTGATTGCCCAAGTGTGACGGCGCCGTTGATGGACCAACCGCCGGTTCTCAAGAACCGCTACTTGTCCTTTACGCCGACCAACCCCGGCGTTTCCACAGCCCTTCGCGTGACGTTCGAAGACCTGCCGGGAGCTTACGCGGCGTTGAACGACGCACAAATGTGGGTCGGCCCGCCCGCCCGCTATTGCCATAACTCCGGTCAAGCCAAGGAACCGCCCGGCGGTTGCGGACCGGCCCCCGGCTTGCCCTCCCGCTTCTTCTACGGCGCAACGTTGCAATGTCAACCGTTCTATATGGACTGGCACGGAACATGTCCGGCGGGGGTCTGCGTCGGTGGCTTGCGCGAAGGAAGCGCCTGCGCGGTGGACGATGACTGCGCAGAAACGATCCACGTTTTCCACGAAAACATCGTCCCCGCAGGCGGATTGCCGGGAAGCGCGGGTAGCTTGGATCTGGCCCTTTATCACGTTCAGGCGATTGTGCCGAGCTGCTCAACGGCGGCTGAAGGCCACTTCAGCGCTCCTCTGATTCGCGCCACCTCCAAATGGGGCGACACCGTGGGCGATTGCTCATCATTGCCTTGCTCGTCCCCGGACGGCGTGGTGAATGTCTCCTCGGACGTCATCGCCCTCCTGGACCGCTTCAAGAACCAGCCGACAGGCGCTTCCAAACCGCGCGCCGATCTGGTCGGCCAATCCGGGCCGGCGGGGCGTCCGGACGTCATTACCACCATTATCGATGTGACCAAGGGGCTGGACGCCTTTCGCGGCGTGGCCTATCCCGAACCCCCGGGTCCGCGACCGTGCGAGTAATCGGGCTTGATCGCCGGGGCTGAAACATTCCACAAGCCGTCGGGGTATCGCCGGAGTCGCCCCAGCGCGGCAACGGTCGATCAACCGGCACCCGAGCAACGTAATAGTGGCTGGGCGCATCTGAATCCGATAGTAGGATAGACGTGTAAACCAGAGGGAACGGGCTGACATTCGCCGCCGGGCCAGGGTACGCCGGAGGTGGAGCCAAATCCCCGATTCGGATCGCCGCGATCAAAAGGAGGCGTTTTTCATGGAGATCCTCGCGTTTTTCGTGTTTGATCCCAGGTACTTGATCCTGGTGGGACCGGCGATTTTGCTGGCCGTGTGGGCGCAGGCCATGGTCAAGTCCGCCTACGCGCGGGCGAGCCGCGTTCCGGCCCGAAGCGGACTTACCGGGGCG
>Ga0214473_10005486_pt1 | contig 15183 bp, 12 predicted proteins | sample RVTome_7_FD_203509 | JGI IMG/M metagenome (GOLD analysis project Ga0214473, IMG submission 203509) | Soil microbial communities from uranium-contaminated site in the Upper Colorado River Basin, Wyoming, United States - RVT98D197 | ecosystem: Environmental > Terrestrial > Soil > Contaminated >... | reverse complement strand
CCACCAATGTAAGGAAGAATTTGGATCGTCTCTGCCTATAATAACATTATTCTCACTAATCGCACCGCTGCGTTTCATCCAAAATTCAATTGAGAAATCGGATGTGGCGCTGAAATCAAAATCTGTGCTTGCCGGTACCGTAACATTTATCTCGGCATTTGAGCCGTCAAATTGTTGGGCCCCATTAATAATACCCAAGGGCGTAGGTGTCGGTAAAGTTGCTCCCCCTTGCGCATTATTTGGCCCGTAATAATCTGCATATATATTTCCTGAAGTTTCATCCAATTTCCAATATGAAATAAGGTCAGTTGGACACGAAGGAGGAGTTAGAGCAACATTTATAGTAAAGTTCTGAAAAGCATCAGGATTCACACCGTTCGAAGCTTTAACAGTAACATCATAATTTCCAGTCGTTGATGGAGTCCATTCAATTAAACCGCTTGTTGGATCAATCGTCATTCCTGCTGGATAGCCTATGTCCAGGTCATAAATAGGGGTGGGGTTACCAGTCGCATTAACATCATATTGATATAGTTGACCTGTTTTTCCAGAGGTTATTGGTAATGAAGTAATATTTGGAGGAGCCGCAGTACCTGGTGCCGTAGTAAAATTCCATATAGAAGACCATCCTAAGCTCGGGATTCTAACTCGCCAATAGTAATGTGTTTCATATGCTAATAAACCGGTAGTCGATCTTGAGGTCGATACAACATTTTCGTCATCAAGAATTATATTAGTAAGAAAAAGAGGATCAGTAGAAATTTGTACTTGATAAACAACTGGCTTGTCTAATGCTGCTGGTGGTGCATTCCAATTTAAAGTAACATCAATAGCTTGATTAATAGAATTACTATCAGGACCTGTAAGCATAATCTTAAAATAATTTTGCAAAGCTGTAAACCATTTATCAGCCATTTTATCGTACCCAGCTTGAATCGGATGCAAGTCAGCATAAAAACCGCCAATAAACGAAAATTCATCCGGATAAATTAATTCAGGTGCAGAATGCATATCGACTAACTTTATCTTTTTTTTCTGCTCAGTTGTGAGACCATCATACATGTTTTGTATTTCAGTATTAAGGGGAATTTCTGAATCGTGATTATCATGAATTATCTTAGCTAAAAATATTATTGAACTTGGATTAGAGATTAAAATATGATCAATAATGACAGCCTTTAATTGGTTTGCTATTTGGCTAACCAAATCACCATGCCCTAAATCATTTGTTCCCATATGAAAAAGTACAATATCCGGTAAATTTCCTGCCAAGTAACCATCTATATTATCCAACATAGTTGGAGCACTGTTGTTTGAAGGCGGACCTACTTCCATCCCACCGTGTCCTTCATGGTTCCAATCAAACAGCGGATTATTTGTATATGAAGTTCCTGAACTTTGACTTCCAACTAAATTAAAATTATATCCGGCCGCTTGTAACAAATCGAATAATTTTGATCTGTAACTAACTTGCTGTGGATCATCTCCGTCCCCTTGAGTAATTGAATCCCCCAAAGGCATTATTTTAATTTGTGTGCCAGTAATTCCTGCAGCTTTATTTAAAGTCTGTGTTTTTTTCTCCGCTCCTATAACTATGCTGAATTGCTTATCGCTGATATCAAAAACAAATGGATTTGAAGCATCACTTACTTTAATTAAAACTTCTGCTATTTGAACATTTAGAACAGTCCACAAATATTGACCTGAAGAAGCATCTATAGAAGATGCAATAGCGTGCCATGCCATTCCACCGCTTAGAGAATATTCAATTTTTAGTTTAGCAATATTACGGCTCTGCCATGTAATGGTTTGAGTTGAATTAGCCTCCCATTTTTCTTCTCCATTCGGTGATATGACTTTTATATAAGGAGTTGTATTGACCTGAGAGAATATGGGAAGAGAATAAATAAAAAGGAGGTAAATAATTTTAAGTAATTTAACTTTAGTAATCATATTCTATTTCATCATGGATTCAATAAACATAATAATCAATCAAATGTCCACTTAATTAAATATAAAATTTTTATTCCTAAAATAAAATGAAAATAAGAACATTATTTTAACCGATTCTTTTATGCAGCATTTTCTTATCATTGAACAATGTATAAAGACTTAATTATCATAATTTAGTCCATTTTTTAATGATAATACTTTGTTCCCATTAAACATGCTGTGGATATTCCTGGTGTTTTTCTTCATTCACTGGAGCATTTTCATAATCAACTATAGTTTCGATTACATAATCTTTAAGATCTTTAGCATGAGTAAAGATGATTAATTCTCCAACTAAACCAATAGCAAAAGCTTGAATACCGAAAATCATTAACAGGATGCTGACGAGTACGATTGGTCTGTCAGCTAAAGCTACACCAAGGAAAATCCGTTCAACAAAAAGAATGATAGCTAAAATAAATCCCATACCAAAAGTAATTAAACCAGTGCTTCCAAAAAATCTAATTGGTTTTTTTGTAAACTTTACCAAAAAGAATATTGATATAAGTTCAAGAAATCTGGCGATGTAATTTGCGAAAGGATAAAACTTTTGAACGGCATCTTTTTTTGATTGTGTTACTTTAAGTTCTTCAACTTTAAATCCATATTTATCGGCAAGCAAAGGTAAAAATCTATCTTGATCTCCATACATATAAATTTTATCTAATACTTCCCTTCTAAAAATCTTAACAACACATTTCAAATCGTGGAAATCTGAGCCAACAATCAATTTGATCAGTTTGTTAAAAACACCGGATTGAAAATTGTTTAGCATGCCATCTAGTCTGGGCCATCTCCAAGAAATAATCATGTCTTTGTTATTTACAGCTTGAATTAATCTCAGAATATCATTTTCATCAACCTGTTTGTAGGAAGGAAGAGTAAGAATCAACTCGCCTGATGATTGCTCAAATCCGACTTGCAGCGCTGTAGCATCTCCAAACCACTTTCCTAGTTTTACAACTTTGATTCGCTCACCTAATTTATAAAGCTTGTTAAGCTCATCAATAACGGCTGGAAGCTCACCATCAACGACGTAAATAAATTCATAATTAAGCTGTGAGGCCTCAAGGCTGGCCTTATAAGCTTTGTGAAGTTCCTTCACATCATCATACAAATATTTTTCATAGTAAATAATTATCGCTGAGAGATCAATTTGATTTTTCATTTCTTGTGTTACCATTCTTTTTTAATCATCTAAATTTTATTCTGTACAAATTTTCAATTTTTAAATTTCCAGTACGGTAAATCAAATGACACATAATTCCTAAGAAATAAAGAAATAAACTAAGGGAGGCAAACAAAGCGCTCGCTCCAAATAATGTAACTAATGACTGTCCCGGATATATGAATAAAAATAATATCCCGATCGTTAAAATAACTAGACTGATCAGACCCGAAGCTAAAGCAAGAAATCCAAAACCAAATAATGGGATGTAGAAAAAAGAAAAAATAGTTTTTAATGCTACCAAATCAAGAAGAACTTTATAGATTCTTGAGAGCCCATATTTTGAATGTCCGAATTTCCTCGGATGATGTTTAACTTTAATCTGTGCAAATTTTGCTCCAACAAGTGCTGTTATCACTGGCATTAACCGATGCATTTCAGAATACATCGGGAAATTTTTAATAACTTCTGCTCGATATGCGCGAATTGCACATCCATTATCTTTTACAGGAATTCCTGTAACTTTCCTAATGAGCCAATTAGCGATTTTTGATGGAAGTTTTCGAGAGATGAAGAAATCTTTTCTATCATGACGCCACCCCAAAACTATGTCGTAACCTTCGTCCATTTTGTTTAACATCAAGGGAATATCATCTGGATCATTCTGTAAATCCCCATCCATTGTAACAATGACTTTACCTTTAGCATTCTGAAAGCCCGCATGAAGCGCAGTTGTCTGACCATAGTTTCTTTTTAGCTTAACGATCTTTAATCGGGAATCAGAACTAGCTAAGGTTAAAGCATTCTGATAAGTATCGTCCTTACTACCATCGTCAACTAGCAGAATTTCATAGGGGCGATTAAGGTAAAAAAGTGCTTTAGTCACAGCTTCATAAAGAAAATTTACAGATTCTTCCTCGTTATAAACTGGAATTACTACTGACAAATCCACGTGTTAATTTTTCTTATTTAAAATATTATTAAAATACACTTTCCAACTGTAATTATAAACATAATTTATACCATTATTTTTCCAATGACTTTTTAAAGAATTGTGTAAAAAAATCTATAGATGATTAACCCAAATCACTTCAATATGGCATAGAATCTCACTATGAGAAATTACAGTAAAATTGGGTACGTAACAATTGTTGAAGTGGGAAAAAGAGTAGGAATATTAATATTCATTCATTGGCTTAGATTTTTGAAGGATGTGATTTCAATATTTCTCTTGAATAATACTTCCGGTACTTCCCCATCAACTAACGCAAACATTTCTTCAACTTGTCGATAATTCCAATGAGAATAATCCGTTGAACCATCAGTAAGTCCTGGATGACACATCAACTCACATACTCCGTCTGAAGGCAAATTATTAATAAGAGTTAATAAATTTTTTCTATCTAATTTTCCTCCGAAATAAAATCCAGCGAAATAATCTGTTTTATAAGATATTTTTTCTTTTGCTCTTGAGCAAAAATGATTCACAGCAATCATCTGAGCAATCCTACTTAATGATTTCAAATCAGGAAACATATAACCGCTGAATTTTTCTTTTGGAAATCGAATAAATTTTATATTGTAATGATTGACAAGTTCAATTGTGATGTCGAGAATTTTGGGCAGCATATGCAAATGCTGATGGCTATCTATGTGGCTGACCTTAACGCCTTGGTCAAATACTTTTTCAATTTGAGCATTTAATTCATTTCTAACTTCTCCAAGTGAAATCTTTTCAGAAAAATATTTTTTGGCGAAATCAATTGCGTGATTGTGAAAATTTCCGTTTTCACCTAATAAGGATGGTATTTTGTCGGCGTCCATTATTGGTTTTTCTTTAACTAAAGTAAGGTGAACACCAATATCTAAATCGGGATTTGATCCGATGATACCGACAGCATGATCAAATGATTTTCCATTCGCTATTATGGAAGTAGATCGAAGTACTCCATTCCGAAAACTTTTTAAGATGGCTTCGTTCACTTTTTCGGTAAGACCGAAATCATCGGCATTAACAATTAAAGAAAGCATGATAAATTAAAACTACAGGTAAATAATAAGGAAATTCCCAGGAATTAAACCATATATAGAAACTTTGGGAGTGTAATTAATTTTTTGTAAATGGTTAAACAATCAAATGAAGTCAAATGATTCGAAGCATAAATCTATTCACTGGTTTACTAATCCATTTCTACCTTTTCTTATGCTCTGCTTAAATTTCTATTTAACACATGATAAATGCTGTGCCGCAAGTAACACGATCTTAGAAGTACATTAAAAGTTTTAAATATGATTGGGAAATTTTATTAAACTTTACCATACCTAAGATTACGATAGCTGTTAAAAACTAGTACATTTTTTTATAGTCAATTTTTGCGTCTTTAGGTTTTATTACCCAATAAGAACTTTTGTTATCCCTAAATTTTAAATCCAGAAATTTCTTTCCAGATAATTTCGCTATTAACCTTATAGGAGTAACAACAAGATAAAATAGGATTATAAGCAGGATGCGGGATACAACCCATCCCATAGCAATTGCAAGCCCCATCCATATTTTGTAGGTTGTCTTGAGTAATAATGGAAACAATGCACCAAAAAGAAAAAGAATCCCCCCTACTACTAAAAATATATATGCAAAAGTGTAATTACTTGTTTCCGGGAGCCTATTCCTTTGGGAAAAGAAGATCCAGACTGAAAGTAAAAGAAAAATGCCTCCAACAAGTAGCCCAAAGTTTCTTAGCTTCTTTTTGCTAAGCTCCAAAGCTTTAAGATCAGTTTTAACATCGCTAATCCAGCTCATAAACTTGCCTCCAATCGATATTATCATGAAATTCAGGTTGATCACCCTTAAAGAGAATAAAATTTTCAAGTACCAGAGCATCAATTTCAGTTCTCATAAAGCATTTATATGCATCGAGAGGCGATTCCACTATTGGTTCGCCCCGAACATTAAAGGAAGTATTTACTATGACAGGACAACCTGTTTTTTCGTAAAATTTCGAAATCAAAGCATGGTACAGGGGATTATCTTTTTTATTTACTGTCTGAATTCTGGCTGAATAATCTATATGCGTAATTGCAGGAACTTCAGAACGTACAACATTGAGCTGGTCTATGCCCCAGAGATCTTTTTCTTTATTTGTCATTTGCCGCTGTTTTTCTTTTTTTACTTCTGCGACTAAAAGCATATAGGGGCTTTCATGGTCCATTTCAAACCATTCACAGGCTTTCTCAGCAAGAACAGAAGGAGCGAATGGTCGAAAACTTTCTCTGAACTTTATTTTCAGATTCATTTTCTTCTGCATTTCAGGTGAACGTGCATCCCCGATAATAGAGCGTGCACCTAAAGCTCTTGGACCAAATTCCATTCTTCCTTGGAACAATCCAATAATTTTTTCCTGCTGCAGCAAGCCAGCTACTTCGTTCAGTAAGGCGTCGGTTTCAAAATATTTATAGGGTAAATTATTTTTTTCCAGGAATTCTTTTATATCTTTATTACTATAGGAGGTTCCCAAATGTGAACCTTTCTGCGTATCCATATTATTCTTGTTTACAAGAGGCTCATTTAAATAATGATGATGCACAATATAAGCTGCACCTAATGCTCCTCCGGCATCCCCTGCAGCAGGCTGAATCCAAATATCCTCAAATGTACCTGACCTAAGTAGTTTTCCATTCCCAACACAATTTAATGCAACTCCGCCTGCCAAACATAAATACTTTTCTCCCGTAACTTTTTTAACATGTTGAGCCATTTTCAGCATTATATCTTCTGTTACAACCTGTACACTGCATGCTAAATCCATTTCCCTCTGAGTCAGCTTGGTTTCAGGTTTTCTTGCAGGGCCATCAAATATTTTTTCAAATTTGCCGTTTGTCATCGTTAATCCTGCACAATAATCAAAAAACTCCATGTTCATTTTGAATGATCCATCATCTTTTAAATCCACTAAATGTTCATAGATTTTTTGCGCATATTTTGGATTGCCATATGGAGCTAAACCCATAACTTTATATTCACCGGAATTAACTTTAAAACCTGTGAAGTAAGTAAAAGCAGAATATAATAAACCAAGAGAATGAGGGAAATGTAGCTCGCCTAGAATTTGAACTTTATTATCAATTCCAACACCAAAAGAGGATGTAGCCCATTCCCCTACTCCATCAATGGTAAGAAATGCCGCACGCTGAAATGGAGAGGGGAAATAAGCTGATGCCGCATGGGATTCATGATGTTCGGGAAATAAAACTTCCCCTTCATAACCTAATTCTTTTTTGATTAGATCCGCCATCCATATCTTTTTTCTAATCCACAATGGAATGGCTTTAATAAATGATTTGATACCTGAAGGTGCATACGAGAGATACGTTTCCAGTATTCTGTCAAATTTTAGAATGGGTTTATCATAGAAAGCGACATAATACAAATCTTTTGAAGTTATTCCAGCTTCATGCAGACAATATTTAACTGCATTTATTGGAAACTCGTGATCATGTTTTTTTCTTGTGAATCGTTCTTCCTGAGCGGCAGCAATTATTTCACCGTTCCGAAGAAACGCTGCAGCCGAATCATGATAGTATGCTGATATTCCTAAAATATTCACAGTTTTTTTTCCTCACAAATAAATTAATAAATTATTAACCTAATCAACTATTGAAAAATCTTTTCATTTACAAGTACATCTAAGATTATGATACTTTCAATATTACTTTTTGATCTTCCTTACGAAAGTGATTTCTATTTGATTGACTAATTATTAAAATAATGTATAAATAAATGGTGCGATTGCTGATCCTTCTGCTAATACAATTAGCGCACCTAGGAGAACTAAAAAAATAATTATTGGTAGTAGCCACCATTTTTTATTGCTTTTTAAGTAAAACCAAAAATCAGAAATTATTGCCAGTTTTGACATTTTTAAGCCCTTTCGTATTTATGATATTTTTAGAGAGTATATAATCAGAATAATTGTTTGCTAATTTTGTAATTCCTGCTTGGGTATAGTGGATAACATCAATAAAGTATTTTGCTTCACCATTCATTAAAGAATCATTATCCAGAAAATATGAATTGGTATTTAAGGCAACTTCTTTAATAATAATATTAAAAAATTTGTGATGAAATCTTCTCTGTTCAAAAGACGGGGATTGATAGTTTTTTACCAAAACATCGTGAGGTACAAAATCTACATAATCCATTGTAGACTTTAAAGCCTGAGTAGCAAATAATACTGGAATTCCCCATTTATTTGCAATAAAGTAGAAATTCAACAGGTTCCGTCTGAAAATATCTTGACTTATTTTCGGCGGTTCATTTTCATACGATATTGTTTTATCGGATGCCTTTATCAGAAAATTATCTTCGGCAATTTCCTTTTTAGGGGGAAAGAATCTCTCTACAATGTTATCGTATTTATACTTAATAAACCAATAAAAACTCGACCAACGGAATAATGCATTTAACGTTGTAAATTTTTCAATATAACCGGGCGTGGTAAAAAACGATCTACCGTATTTATTTGAATAATCGAATGCAAGATCCTCATAATATGTGGCATCCATATCATTCCAATTTTCACTTATAATAACTAGGTCTGGAGACCAGGAAATTACATCAAGCTCTAATAAAATTAATAAATGGGGAGTGGCATATGCGTCATACGCTACATTTATTACTTCAATATTTTTATCCGGAATTGAATGCTGAAGAAATTTTTGAAGCAGCATCGGATAATGTTCTTTGTACCTCAAAAAGGTCCACTCATTTCTTGTTGTAGAACCTCCAAAGCAGACTATCCTAAATGTGTTTCCCAGTTTAACCAATGGAAAAAGTTCTCCATGCGAACTTGAAATATATGTTTCACTTCCCTTTTCTGTGTAATATTTAGGACCAAACGTTCTAAAAGGTACAACAGAACTTTTTATTACCAACTGATCTCTATGCTCATTGGAAAAAAAATAGTACCCTTTAATTGTATCATTAATTCTTAATGCTAATTCTCCTAAAAAGAAAAGAATAACAATGGTTAAAATCAATATTTTTACTTTACTTATAAATGAATTTTTCATTTTAAAGTGTATCTTTAAATAGTAACTGAAACGGAATCTAAGCTCATTTTAATACTTTGATTTTCAACAATACAGTAATGAATTGAAATATTTTTTCAAACTTAAATAATATTGAGGAAATTCATATTTCAGAAAAAATATTTATTGTACTAGACATTATATATTATGTCAAATTTTAAATGGAAATCCTGTTTAAACAACTAAATTTAGTATCTCTTTTATAGTACCAAATTGAAATTCTGAGATTAATTGTTTTATTTTTCCCTCCATCACGTCTAAGTTATAATAATGCAGAATCTTTTCCATGAAGGGTAATTTTACAACGGGTTTTTGCGGATCAAATTCGGGAGGATGGATGTATACAATTGCTGATTGACCATCTTTATTAATTCTTTTAATTCCCGATTTAATAAACCAATAAGGCAATAACCTCATATAAAAACCACCTGCAACAGGTACCCTCTTACCAAAAACGGTAACTGTTGATGGAGGAAATTCTATTAATTTTTTTCTATTATTTTCTTTAACTACATAAGGATAGACAGGAGCATCGGGTATCCCGTAAAGGTAAGTTTTAATAGGGTAAATACTTGAATCGTATATTATTCCTTCTTCTTGAAGTATATCCAAAGCCCAATAAGATTCTTTTGTAATACTCCAATATGGGGCTCTAAAACCCAGCACCTTCTGCCGACTGACATCTTCAATTGCAGCGATTGATCTCTTTAAATCATCACGAAATTCTTTAGGAGTTAGGCGATAGATAAGTCTATGAGAGTACCCATGAGTTGCAATTTCATGACCAAGTGAACTAATTTCTTTTACAAGCGAAGGATATTTTTCAGCAATATAACCTAAAATGAAAAAGGTTGCTTTTACATCCGATTCTTTAAAATTCTCAAGAATTTTATACGTATTTGCTTCAACTCTAGATTCATACTTATCCCAATCTTCAAAGGGAATAGAATCTATACTATGGTGCCAATCTTCAAGATCAACAGTCATAGCATTATTCATTATCATTCCTGTTTTTTATGAGATATTAGTTTAGAGATTATTGTTTTTCTTGAATAAAGATAACTCTATGTCTTCGTTACCCTCTTTAAAATAGCCACTCTTAAAATTTTTATAAAATAATAAATCATAATATCCGGTAAATGTTTTTTTAATTATCCCTTTATGATCCTTGATCCTTTGTATAAACCAAACTCTTTTATATTTTTTTACGAATAATAACAATTCTTTTATATTATAATTATTAATGTACTCATTCACAGGTTTCTTAATAAAATCTTTTCTTTTTGAGTAGTAATTGAATATAAACAAAATATTATCGTCTCCTGGATAAAATACTATTAAATCTCCTTGTTTTCCATTTGTGTTTAAATAATTACCTACTTCACTCCATCGTTCTTGTTTAATTACATTGTAACTTCCCAAAACGTTTTTTAAAGAAAGAATAATGATTATACCAATTATAAATAACTTAACTAATTTATTTAAATCTAACATACTTTATACTTATGTCACTTATTCCTTTTGCCACTAATAAATAAAAAGCTAATGAAGCCGTAATTGTATGCCTGATAACATAAATTGGAGTTATAAATATGGAAATTAAAAATGGTAAAATAATGGGCGTAAATAGCCACACTAATAAAAAATAAATTTTATTAGCATTTGATATACTTAAAACCAGCTTACGATCTTCAATAGAATTAAACAAATTCTTCCAATCGATATGGCCGTTCTCAGTTCTTTTAAAACTCACTATTGATAAAAATGATAGCGCCAGAAAAACTATTAATAAACTCCTTGAACCAGAATACTCGTAGAAAGACTTAATTATGTGAGTTACCTTAGGTGCAGCATACCAGTGATAGTGTTGAACGAATGTTATTTGCTTTATTAAGCCAAAAAAAATCCACGGTATATATGCAATAACTAATGCACATTGAAATAAAATCCATTTTCTAAAGTTGAGTTCAAGAGTTTTATGCAAAAATAGGAATACTGTAAGTAAAAATATATTTTGAGCTATTACTACAAATAAACCATAGAGATGAGTATACATTAATAGAATGCTAGCTATTATATAGCCAATTGAAGCAGCAAGCTTTCTTTTTTTTAAGATTTTAATTAAGAAATAAAAAGAGAGAAGAGTTAAAAGAACCATTAAACCATAACTCCTGGCTTCCTGGGTATAATAAATATGGAAACTAGATACTGCCAAGATTAAGGAACTCAAAAGCCCTACATTCTTATTGAAAAGGAGAGTTCCAACTTTGTACAAAACATATATTGAAGATAAACTAATTATAACCGAGAAGAGCCTTATAGTAAACTCAGATTCTCCAAACAGGCCAATCCAATAATGTAGGATAACGTAATATAACGGTGGAGTACAATCATGTGACGCAACAGTTTCTAGGAGTTGAAATATATTTAGTTCAGCATACATAACAGATCCTGCTTCATCGTACCAAATACTTTCTTTGCTTAAATCGTAGATTCTGAGAAATAGACCTAATAATAAAATTGCTAAAAGCATCAATTCATTTCTAATATTTTTATATCTCACTATCTTCTCTTTTAGTGACGTTACTATCGAAGTTAAAAAATCATGCTTAATAATAGAATACTAAATATCTAAATCCAAGTTACTTTTCTTATTTTATTCCAATATTTTTGGAATAGGCTCGAGCTTTTTAACATCGGTTGATTTTAAATTCCTGGTTGCCTTCCAAAGTGTAAAAAGATTTTTTATTGTGCTGGGGACACGTTTCAGGAGGCCGATCGTGGGAGGTCTTCTTTCCTCTATTTCAAGAGGTATTTCACACATGTAAAATCCAGCCCGCTGCATTCTTAAAATTAACTCAGTAGCGAAAATATCCTTGCTGGTCTTACAGTCATTTACAATTTTAATACTTTTATCACGTCTAAAAGCTTTTATACCATGAGTATCCGTTCCTTGAAAACCAAAAAAGATTCTTAAAAATAAATTAAAACTATAAGTAATAATTCTTCGAATTAGCGGGCGCCTGTCCCTTGCTCCTTTGGCTCCTTTTGAACCGACAACAGCATCATATTTTCTAAGTAGAACTTTTGCAATTTCTATAAAGGGACCATCCCAGAAATCTATTTCAAAGCAAACCACGTTTTCGCCAATTGATTTAAGAATCCCAAGTTCTAATGCTGCGCCATAATTTGGTTCAGGGCAGTGAATAGCCCGGACCTGAGGATAAATGATCGAAAGGTTTTGTCCAATTTCCAGTGTACGGTCTTTACTTCCATTTTCACATATAATTAGTTCATAATCAATATTAAGTTTATCAGCTTCTACTACAATTTCCTTTACAGCACTTTCAAGAATTTTCTCTTCATTATAAACCGGGATAACAATGGATACAGCAGGAATCCTATCTGGTTTTTTGAGGACATAACCTTCTTTATCTGCCAGCACTATCTCACCAGCAATATCTTTTCCTTGTATAATTGCATCTTCCATACCTGCGTATTCCCAGGAACCGTATCTCCCGATAGTGTAAATATCATTTTCTTTAAGAAAATCTTTTATTTGATTTACAATTTTTGTACGGTTTTTATCATAAATAACATATGCACATTTTATTTCAAAACATTTTTCTACTAGAATTTTATCAGACTCCTTTAGTATCCGAGCCTTAATAAGATCCTCCTTCACCTTTTCAACGGCTCTCTTTTTATCTATCGGTCTATTATCAGTATAAGAAATCTCTATATAAATAGAACTCGTTCCTTTGGGAGCCATATAAGGTGAAAAATTACTAGAGAATCCTATTCTATAAAAACTATATTCCAGTTCAGGGAAATAAACCCAATGTTTGTCGCTTAGATCTCTATCAACACCAAGGTTTATATTAAAAACAGAATTGTACCTAAGGTTTGCTATAGAATTTTTAATATTAGCTGGAAGGGTATTGATCGAATTTGCTAATATATTAAGAGGCAATGATGACACAAGTTTATCATACCTGATTTCTTCACCATTTTTAAGAGTAACTTTCTTTTCTATTAAATCTATTTTCTGAATTTCGCTATCAGTATGTATGTTAGATAGAGATGAAGCAAAAGCTTTCGGTAATGCTTCAATCCCCCCGTTTAAGGGATAATAAAAATTAGCATTGTAACCCACTTTTTGTGACTGATCCGACAAAGCACCATCGAGTATCTGTTCTAAAGAAGTTTGCGGAACAAACCTTCCCATCCATTCGGTTGTCATTTCACTTGGGGGAACGGTCCACAACTTTTCATTATACGGGATCATGAAATGTTTCGCTATTCCGCTGCCAAAATTTTCATAAATCCAATCTTCAAATGTTTTTTCTTCTTGGGGTTTTGAATCATTTGAACTTACACCACTCCCATTTCTTCCATATTTAGCTTCAATAAACCCGATTATACATTCTTTGATAACTTCTTCAGGCAACCCATAAGTATTAGTTTGAAAGGGATACCTGGTAAAAACATTTTTCGAGTAAATCCAGGAATTTCTTTCAATAAAACCAATATTTTCTCCCAGTAACCCTAAGACCGTTTCTTTTATATTTTTATCTTTAAAATGAAGCAAATGACCCGTATAATCAAAAGTAAATCCATCCACAGTTTCAGAACGGGTCAACCCTCCTATTCTTGATTCTTTCTCGAAAAGATGATAGTTATTATATCCTGCTTTTTGCAAATGCCAAGCGGTGCTCAACCCTGCTAATCCACCGCCTAATATAACTATTGAACCCATTGTGAAAACTCCTTTGTCAATTATTTATTACAAAACTTTTAAACATTTGTAGGGGTTATTTTTGCAACATTCGTGACGTCTGCAAAACTTAAATTTTCTTTCCAAAAATAAAAAATTCCAATTGCAGTTATTGGGATGAATAATACAGCATGTAATACAATAGCAAAACTCAAAGCAATGTTCTGCTCTATAGAAAATATAGCAAGGGCACTGATGCAAAAGAATTCAAACGCACCGATATATCCTGGTGCTGAAGGAATAAGTATTCCGATATTTACAATGACAACAACTAATAGGGGCACATAAATAGGTAAGCTTATACCAAAAGATAAGCTTACAGTATAATAAGTAAAAGCTTCTACGAGCCATACAATTATTGAAAACAGAAAAACAATAAGAATGTTTTTTTTATGATTTAGTACAACCAATCCAGTTAAAAAGAGGTTTAAAAGACGGCCAGCCTCCTTTGCTAATTTAGCAGAAAATAATCCTACAAATCTTTCCACTACTTGTACACCTTTAGTTTTTTTTACCATTAACAGGAATAAAAATGCAGATAAAAATAGAAAGAACGCGCCTGCAGCAATTCCGGCTTGTTTAATCCAAAGGGGTAACGAAAATAACACTGAAATAATTCCTAAAAAAAACAACAAGGCTAAACCATCCGATATACGCTCTAAAACAATTGTTGCAAGTGTCGAGCTTTTACTTATTCCCTCTTTTTTACCTATAATATAGGCTCGCACAAATTCTCCAAGCCGGGCCGGTAGAAGATTATTTGCCATATAACCAATTGCCACTCCAGAGAATAAACTTTGAGTACTAATTTTTTTTATCGGATTAATAATATATTTCCAGCGATAAGTTCTAAAAATATTTGTCACTAAACTTAATGCTACTGCTAAAGGAAGATAAATATAATTAGCCGTTTCTAAAGCCTTTTTCATCTTGTCGAAATCAATATGAATAAATATTAATATTACAAAAAACAAACTGAATATGATGCTTATCCACAACTTACCACTTATTTTCATTGACTCTCCTTGTATTGACAACTCTTTAAATCCTTTGATAGAAAAAACATATTCTTTTGGAGTACTTTTTATTGTGTTATTAAAATGCAATTAAATAGTAAAAAACATGAATTAGATGAAGCATCAAAACTAGTTTCAAAATT
>Ga0214473_10005485_pt1 | contig 15183 bp, 12 predicted proteins | sample RVTome_7_FD_203509 | JGI IMG/M metagenome (GOLD analysis project Ga0214473, IMG submission 203509) | Soil microbial communities from uranium-contaminated site in the Upper Colorado River Basin, Wyoming, United States - RVT98D197 | ecosystem: Environmental > Terrestrial > Soil > Contaminated >... | reverse complement strand
CATCCCGCACGGCAACAACCTGTGTCGCACCGGACCCAAAGCGCTTGTTGATATGTGAAATCTGGAAAATCTGATCGCTCATCTTCTACCTGCCCCGAAATACCATTGCGGGATCGAGTCCGGCGATTTGACGGATTGGGAGGAGGGCGGCGATCCCTGCGATGATCAACGAGAGGCTGCCCACTTTCAAGAGCGATGAACTGCTGACCTGCATCACCATACTCAGTCCCAGGCGGGGCACGATGCTCGACAGTATGAGAGTGATCACCAGACCCATGCCGAAGCCCATTACCACGCTGATCAGTGCCTGGGCAAGCACCGTGCGGTACAGCTGCCCATTGCGGGCGCCCAGGGCTTTCAAGACGCCGTACTCGGCGCGTCGCGCCAAGGTTGAGGTGTAGACCGTGAGTGCCATAACCGCCAGCCCGATCAGGAATCCGATGAGGTTCATGATCGTGATCACATCGGTGCTCATATCGTTGACGACCTTGCGCTCCTGCCCGGCAAAGGACGTCTGGGTCTGAGCCGTGACGTCCCGGACCTGGCTCTGAAGGCGCTGCGCCACCAGCTCTGGAGATTGCCCCGTGCTCACTTTCACCAGCAGAAAGCTGAAGGTCACATAGTTGCCCCGCAGTTGCTCAAAGTCCGTCATTGAGATGAAGGCCAAGGAGTTGACCAAGCTAGAGGTTTCTTCGGAGAGACCCACGATGTCGAAATCCTCGCCCAGGATCTCCACTTCGTCGCCCAGACCGAGGCCTGATTTTTCGGCCACATTGCGATCGATGATGGCCTCGCCTTTGCCTGGCAGGCTTTTCCCGGACGAGATCTTCCACGGACCGCCGAATTCAGCATCTTCCGTCAGTCCGATGACAAAGGCGAGATTCCGGTCAGCGCCTGTGAGAATCATATTGGAAAGATAGTCAATGGGGACTACCGCGGCAACCCCCGGCACCGCGCGGGCCTTCCCCTTTATTGAATCCGAAAGCCATGAGGAGGCCATATGCATATTGCGCACATCCTTCTGCGCCACGAAAATGTCTGCTCCGCTGTTGTCAATGTAGACTGTGATGCGCTGCTCTACGCCCGCGAAGATTGCGTCGAGCGAAAGGATCAGAAGGAGGGCAAGCGCTGCCCCGCCAATGCTGATCACGAGCCGAATCCGGTTCTGGGACAGATTCCGCCAGGCCAGGCGAATCATCTGCGGAACACCTCTGCCGGCGCCAGCTGGGCTACCACGCGCGCCGGAACCAGCGCAGAAATCAGTGCCATCGCCAGTCCGGCGCCGAATGCCCATTCGATCATCCGCGGTGCCAGAATGATGAGGAATTGGGGCCTTGCGCTCATAATCCACTCGCTTACACCATAGGCCATCAGCACGCCTGCGCTGGTTCCGAGCAGCGCCGCAGTCATTGCCTGCATCAGGACTACCCGGTACAGAATCGCGTTCGTGGCCCCAATAGCTTTGATGACGCCGTATTCGCGCTGGCGCTCCACAGTCATGGTGTAGATTACGAGCCCCACAACCAGCGTCCCAACCAGGAACGCAATCACTACCATCAGCCTGAGAGGGGCAGAGAAGACCTTCGCGAAGAGCTTGAGGTCATTCGCAGCCATCCCGGGCTTCGCGATGGCATTGACCCCCGATTGACGGTTCACACGCGGGATGATGTCATCCAGTTTTGCACCCGGGGAAGTGGTAACCAGCAGGAAGCTTGTGCCTCCCGGCGATAGAAGCAGGTTCTCGGCCTCCTTCTTTTCGACAAAGATGAAGCTCGTCATCCATGAGGTGGTTCCGTTCGACAGCCCCACGATGGTAAGGTCTCTTCCCAGCACTTCGACTGAGTCGCCAATTCGAAGGCCGTGTCGCTCTGCCAGAACGCGGTCAAAAACAATATCCGTCTTCCTGCGCGGTTCCCGGCCAGCCGCCAGCTCCCACGGACCGCCGCCCTGGCGGGGATCGTATCCGATCATGTATGTCGGCTGTTTCTTGTCGTGCAGGTCGAGGATCACAAACTGGGAGAGGATTGGGACAACTTGGTCCACACCGCGAATCGATTCGACGCGGGCGGCGGTCGCTGTCGGCAACAGCGAGCTGGACCCAAGTAGGTTCTCTACATCCTCCTGCGCCACCACTATTGAAGCGGGGGAGTGGTCAAGGTAGGAAGTAATCTGGCGATACAGGCCGTCGAGAAGACCGTTGAGGACAAGAATGAGCATGACGGCCAGCGCCACGCCTGCGACACTCAGGGCCATGCGGGTCTTATCCTTGAGGAGATTTCGGCGCGCCAGATGCATGATTTAGCCTGAATTGATTGTAGCGGTGGGTCTGGAGCGCCCAAAGCGCAAGGTGCCCTACTTATGCATAGGCAATATTGCCTGCCGATTGAGCGGAATGTTGATGCAGAGCCCCTGTACTGGCTGGTGCCTCGGGAGTCGCCTTTCCTGCATCAGGTGTTGCGGATCTGCCGCGATTGGGAAATTACGCCAGCCACACAGCGCACAAAATGGACGGATTTGCCCGTGAGTTTGGCGCGGCGTAGCCGCCTTTTCAGCCCACCTATACTGTAGACGTTCTTGGAGGGGTCTCCTGAACAGTGAGGCAGACTCCTGGCGTGCGCCTGATGTCTCGGCAACACCTGCCTACCTGAACCAGTGAGGCAACTGGAGAAACGCGCACCGCAACCGGGTCATGAATCTGCCGGTCGTCGCGGGTGCAGGCCCCGAAACTGACTACGCACGATTGATCGAATAGTGGCCATTCACTATTCGTGCCGCATTACACGTCACTGCTTATGATCCCACGGCATTGCGCCAGAACTGCAACGCCTGGTCTAGGCTGTCGCTTAGACCAGGTCACTGCCCGGCAATCTCGTGCAGAGCGGCACTTCTTCTCGGGATCACGGTGTGGCATCAGGCGCTTTCAGCGCCCGCGTCGGCCCGATCACAAACCGCGCCGTCAGCGTAATCGGATTTGCGCCGTGGCTATTTGATGAATGCGATGTTAGGGTGGGCAAGAGCGGTGGCGGAATGCATGGAAGAAGTCTAACACGCGGGCGGAATGATGAAAGTCGAGTGCTTGTCGGGCGTCCACCGTAAGACTCGACACACTGCAGCCCGAGACCTATGCACCGGGATGCTGACGGGCTACGTCAGATGGGAATCACTGGCAATTCAGTGCCGGCTCGGGGGAATGAAGAAGACAGAGTGGCGGCCGTATGCCACAGGTCGTGAAACCAAATGTCAAGCAAGGCCGCCCTTCCCCAGAGAATCTTGAATTGTTTGAACAGGTTTCTGGGATCCCAGGGGGTGTCGAACGTAGAAGGGAAGTCCAGATCGTTGTCTTTTCACTGGTCACCTGCAAGGAGTAGTTCGTGGGCCTGAACTACGCGATGACTTCGCAATCGAGAAACAACGATAAAACTCAGGACTACACAGCGCTTTGCGGCTTGCGACTTGGATTCCGAAAAGACCAAACCCCCTCCTCGAGCCCTATGTAGCTGGCGTTGCATCTGCAGCCGATCGCGACGACCATTCTGGGTGCTAGGGACTCGCTGCCCAGTCGGCCAGGTGCGCCCGCAAGTACGCGAGTGAAAGGCCAGGCACCGACAGACCTAGGTGCGCATGACCGTCAGCCGTCCCATTTCCTTGCGAGTGTCCTGCAGCATCTTCGTGTAGAACTTGTTGTAAGTGCAGCAGCCAGTCGGCTTCTGACGAATGAGTAGCTCAAGGCAATGATCATCTCCGGTACAGAAATGGATATCAGCTTGACGGCCCTCGCGCAACTTGAGCGGCAGCATCGGATCGGCCAGGGACTGCCGGCCGAGCCCGATCATGTCCGTGTAGCCTCTGCTGATATTTTGCGCACCGTAAGCCAATAGTGCACTGTCTTGCGGGGTGACGGCTTGGAGTTTGTTTGCTCCCTTGTTGAATAGCGAGTAGTTCGAGCCGATGATCACAGTCTCTTTCTTGACGTTCTCTTTGAGGACCTTTGCGAAATACTGGTGCAAGTAGGCGAAGTAGGGATGCTCCTTGTCGGCCTGCGTCAGGCTGATCGTGATCGACGGGCTCCCCGCGGATTGGATGAAGTACTGCGCGCCGCGCTCCTCCAGACCCTTCACCAGGTCAATCGGCTCTGTCAAATCGATGACCGGCGTGTCTGGTCCGGCTGTGCCGAATCCGCCCGGGAACCCTTCCCAAACGGAGATCTTGGAACCGATCAGGAAGTTCTTGTCCGGCACCGCCTTCTGTATGCGCTCGTACAGATCATAAGCAAACTGGCGCCTGTTTTCCCATGTTCCGCCGTACTTCCATTTGCGCGTATTGTAGGGCCGCAGTATCTGGGATCCCAAGTAGCCGTGGCAGAACTTCATATCGATGCCGTCAGCCCCAGAATCGTGGGTGATCTTGGCGGCCAGGACGAAATCGTCCATGATCTTCTCGAATTCGTCTTCGGTGAAGACGTCCGCATCGAAACCCGGGAGGGGCCTTACGGCAAGCCGCCTGGAAAACTCCGGATTGCTGAGCTCGCCAGAGTGGGTAAGTTGGAAGATGAAAATCGTCTTTGGGTTGATTTCCCGCAGACGCTTCACAAACTTCGTGAGCGGCGGCAGGTTCTCAGGCATGATAAACAGCTGATTGATTCGCGAGCGGTTCTTGTCCGTGATCGTGATGGCTTCCAGGCTCACCATGCCGGCTTCGCCCCTGAAGAGGTTCTCGTAGCGCTGGTAGGTTAGGTCACTGGGGTTGCCCTCGGCGTCCCCGTCAGTGCATTCCATCGGCTGACCAAAGAAACGGTTCGCGCACGCCCGGGTCCCGATCCTTATTGGCGAAAGCAGAACTTCCCTCGCGTCCATGCGATTACCTCCTGTTGCAAGCCCAAGAATTCCGATTCGGGACAGGTTCGACGGGCACGTCCCATCTAGAGTCGTTCGCAGAACTCAATCGTGACACCGTTCGGATCGAGGAACAACACTACCCTGACGCCCAAGTTTGGCAGGTCGCACGTCGGAAGGATGATCTCCACGCCTGCTTCCCTGAGCATCTTTTCATGTGCGGCCACGTCCTCGACCTGAAATGCAATGTGCCTGAGGCCGACCTCGTCTTCGGCGCGGCGTGCACCGTTGTTCTTGCCGCGGTAGTCGAACAACTCCAGGCGGCAGCCTCTTGGCAGCGAGAAGTACGTGATATCGAACTCGCCGCAGTCAACCGTTTCGAGTCGCTTGAGTCCAAGAATGCGTCCGTAGAAATCATATGATTTCTGCGCGTCGAGCAGATTGATTGAAACGTGGTCCAGCATGCCGAGTTTCAGCGCTTTGTCTCCGCAAAGGCCACATGGAACCCATGGTGCCATGGGCTCCACGCGGTTTCACCTTAGAGCTGTTGGCGCTTCGTGACCTCAGGCGACACAAAGATCTTGAAGAGGCTCGGATCCGCGCGAAGCTCATGGAGCGCCCAGTCCAAATCTTCCAAAGGAACCTTAAGGGAGAAGAGAGGCTTGGGATCGATTCGGCCGCTTGCCAGCAACGTTATGGCGTCGGGCCAGTCGCCGCCGACGCCGGCACATGAGCCGGTGATCTTCTTCTCGCCCAGGACAAACTCGAAGGGGCGGATCTGCATCGTGTCCTGTTCGCCTACTATTCCAAACGACGACATCGTACCGCCACGGCGAAGCATCGCAAACGCCTGCTCATACGTTTTCACAGTGCCGACGGCCTCCAGGACATAATCGGCTCCTCGGCCTTCTGTGAGCTTCAGCACCTCTTCAACCGGGTCTGCAACGTCGTCGATATGGATGGCGTAATCCGCGCCCATGTCCTTCGCAAGCTGCAGACGCTTGCGGTTGTCCCCAAACACTATCACCGGCGCGCAGGCCTTAAGCTTTGCGAGGCGGGCGTGCAGTACACCCAGGCCGCAACCGATGATTGCCACGCTGCTGCCCAAGCGGGCATCCATGGCCTTGGCGGCATGGATGACGCAGGAAAGCGGCTCGATGAACGCGCCTTCTTCGAAGCTGAGGTTATCGGGCAACTTGTGAAGGTTCTTGACGGGGGCCTTGACATACTCAGCGAATGTGCCGTCGGTATGGATGCCCAGCTGGGTGAAAGAGTCACAGAGAAGCTGCTGACCGCGAACGCAGTAGTAGCACGTCCCGCAGCTCATGTTGATGTCCGCCGTGACGCGGTCACCCTCTTTCAGACCCCTGGAATTCTTGCCGATCTTTGCGATCACACCCGAGAACTCGTGCCCGGGGATCATCGGAAGCTTGTCAGCCGAATACCATCCGTTATAGATGCTCCAATCCGTGCCACAGATCCCGGTGTTCTTGACCTTGATCAAGACCTCGTGGGCCGCGATCTGTGGAACAGGCACGTCCTTTACTTTGATGGTGCCGGGCTTCTCGAACACTGCTGCTTTCATTGTGTCTGCCATGGTATCTGCTCCCGCGTGAAAATCCAGGAATCAATTGAACAGTACGTCGTGGCGTCCCTCATAGGGCTTTTCGATCAGCAGTGGCTTCAAGAACGCGATGGTCTTCGTGATCCCGTCGTTGCGGCTCATGGTGACGTCCTCGTGCTCGTAGGACATAACGTAGTCATAGCCGATCAACGAGAGTTCCGTGATGACCTTCTTCCAAGGCACGGAACCCCAGCCCGGGATCCGGAATCGGAAGCCGCGATCGAGTCGCTGCCAATCGCCCTGAGGGATCACGCCCGAGCGGCGCACATTGTGGGCAACAATCTCGCCGTCCTTGGCGTGGACGTGGAAGATGCGAGGGCCGAGGGCGTCGATGAAGTTTTCAACATCGATGCCGAGGTAGATCTGATTTGCAGGATCGAAGTTGAAGCCGAACTCCTTGCGGCCTCCGAGCAACTCGACCGCCCGCAATGCCGTTTCGACGTTGTAGACCAACTCGTTGGGGTGGGGTTCGTGCGCGAACTTGACGCCGTACTCACCGAACTTGTCCAGGATCTTTCCCCAGCGTTCGACAAATTCGCCCTCCATATCGGACCAGCCCTTTGAGTATGGCCAAGGGAAGAAGCGCCCGAAATTCTCGCACCCAATGAATCCGGTAACCACCGGGACCTCAAGGGCATTCGCGGCTTGGGCCGTCTTGATCATACGCTCTGTCCCAAACTTGATCTTCTCTTCCTTGGTTCCCGGGCAGATCGCATCTGTATCCTTGCCGTAGGGGCCCAGAACGATCTGGCCTTCTGGGTGATTTGCCAGGGCGGAGATAATCAATCCATAAGACTTGACCAGCTTCTTCAAAACCGCTGCGTTGCCGCCCTTGACGACCTCATCGATATCCAGATGCGGGTTCCCGGAGAACGCAGGCATCTCTACGGCTTCGTAGCCGAGCTTGGACGCAAGCTGAAAGACTTCTTCTATCGGCATTTCCAGAAACGTGGCTGTGAACAAACCGATCTTCATCCTGTCATCCCTTTCGAAAACGGATTGATAGACGGCGCGTGCAGATCTTCCTGATGGGTAGACAGACCTCCTTCCGGCGGTCGCGATCGCCGTCGTCTAGGGATCGGGTGTCACGCTACAGGCGCTGCGGCAACAGTAAACTATCGCTTACAAACCGGTAATCACAGTCCTTCGGCTCTTTGGGAGGCTCCGCACGAAGCGACCGGTCGAACGCTGTGGCTGGCGACCTAAGCATCCCCTGAAGAATGGTCGGCTGTTATCCTGTAATTACAAGTTATTATATTGACCTTCCGGTGGCGTGTCAATATGCACATTGGCCTGCGCCGAAATGTCAAATGGCACCCGCGCGCCCTTCGGCCTCACAGCTGCACTGCGCGGAGCCCTTCGCTCAGAATGGCGTCGTACTCTGTGGCCCTTTCGAACAGCGGCAGGAGCCTCTCGTACTTGGCGTTGTTCTCACCGTCTGGGTCCACCACCTCAACCGTCCTATGCACCTCGTCAATTCGATCGAAACTATCCCAAAGCCCACACCCCACGGCTGCGATGGCCGCCGCTCCAAGTGCGCCGGCATCCTGGTCGATATTCGTCTTCTTGATGCGTGTGTTGAACACGTCCGCAAAGATGCTCAGATAGAGGCGGCTCTTTGCGCCTCCGCCGACGAACAGGATCTGGTCTTCCAGCCGCGTGTACTTGCGCAAGAGGTCCAGCCTCAGGCGCAAGTTCATGGCGATCCCCTCCATTGCCGCGCGGATCAGTTCAGGCTTGCCGTGTTTCAGGTCGAGGCCGATGTACGCGCCGCGCATGTGGACGCTGGGATCCTGTGATGTGCCTCCGGCCAGGCTGGGATTGAACAGCAGCCTGTTGGACCCCACGGGGGCCTGTCCCGCCACCTCGTCCATCAGGGCATACACATCCTTGCCAACGGCCTCGGCCTGGGCCACCAAGTCTGTGCAGATATTGTCTCTTACCCAGGCAAGTGAGGTACCGGCCGAGAAGATGCTGACCGCTGACGTGAACATCTTGGGGACCACATGCGCAAAGACGAATGGCCTGTATCTGTTGTCGAGTACCGGCTGCTCGGCCGAGACTGCGATCCAGGCCGCGGAGCCCAGTGATGTATAGACCCGACCGTCGCGAATGTTGCCCGCACCCAATGCCATGCACGAGTTGTCTACGCCGCCGCAGACGACTTTCACGCCTGGCACGAGACCCATCATGTCGGCAGTTTCTGGAGAGATCTCGCCCAGGACGCGCGTGGAAGGGACAATCTCAGGCCATAAGCCCCGCGGGATGCCACTGGCCCTGATGAACTCGCTGTTGTATTGCCAGGCTCTTAGATCGTAGACGCCCGTGCCTGAGGCGTAGGAAAAGTCTGTCGCTAGCTGGCCGGTGAGCCTGAAGTTGATGTAGTCCTTGGTCCCCAGGATCTTGTGCACTCTCTTGAACATCTCTGGCTCATTGTTCCGATACCACATTACTTTGAAGATCGTATACAAGGCTGCCGGGAAGCCATTTCCGGTGAGGGAATACCATTCTGCCTGATCTACCCTGCGGAAGAAATCCTCGGCTTCTGCTTGAGCGCGCAAGTCCGACCAAATCGGTGTGGCCTCTCGCAGCAGCTTTCCGCTGGCATCAATGGGAACCGCCCCCAGGCTGTGCCCGGAGATGCCGAGACAGAAGACCTCGCCTTGGCTCACCCCGCTTGACTTCATCAGTTGGCGAGAACTCCCGACAACCGCTGACCACCAGTCCGCTGGGCGTTGCTCATGCCATCCCACCTCGGGATACTGGGTAGCGTATGGCACAAACGCGCTCGCCAGACACCTTCCGTCGGCATCATAGAGGGAAGCCTTGTTGCCGCCCGTGCCCAGATCAAAGGAGATGATTTTCTTGCCCATAGCGCGACCGCTGCCTCTTCCCGTGGAATGCCTACAGCACGATCCCCGCCGCCATCCGGGAAGCCTCTTCTACGATCTCGATCCCACTTTTCAGATTCACACCGAAGCGCCCTGCCCCCGCGCGGTGCAGCTCCACAAGCCCACTGAGATTGCGAATGCCGCCTGAGGCTTTGATCTTGACGCGCTCACCCACGCAGGACTTGACCAGGCGCACGTCCTCCGCGGTCGTGCCCCGATCTGCCCAGCCAGTGCCTGTCTTGACGAAGGCAGCGCCGGCCCTCACGCAGATCTCACAGGCCGCCCGGATCTCCTCTTGCGTCAAGACCATGATCTCAATGATCACCTTTACCGGCAGCGGCCGCGCCGCCTCGATCACGGCTCGCGTGTCCCCTTCAACCGCCTCGAACTCGCCCGACCGCAGTCGACCGATGTTCATGACCATGTCGATCTCATCGCAGCCCGCGGTCACAAGTTCCTTTGCCTGCAAGATCTTCACGGAAGTCGAATCGGAGCCGGAGGGGAAGCTGACGTTTCCTACGAGGCCGACGTCGTGGCTCTGCTGCAGCAGTTGCCGCGCGTATGGAACAAAACACTGCAGGACAGATACCTGGCCAAAACCGTACTTGAGGGCGGCCTGGACCATCATCTCAATATCGGCTTTGTTGGACACGGTCCGAACGCAGGAGAGGTCGATCATCCGCGCGATGTCTGTCGCCCTCAGAAGCATGGCACAGCAACCTTTCGTTCCGCAGCACAGGAAAACACGTTAGCAACTGGTTCGCGCGGTCGAGCCTGCTGCCGGCCGACGAGATGCGACTTGCTCGGCGGTGAGAAGCCCGCCCTTCGGATGCCCACGGTCAAAGCAATTCTTCAAGCACCTCAACTGAGTCGCGAATGCATTTTCCACAAGTCGAAGTGAAGAGCCCTTGCTCTCGCACCTTTTCCAGTTCTTCCGGTATGCTCAGATCGTGACCGATTAACTCTCTGCAGTAGATCGAACGGTTTCTTTCCCGGAACTTTTCGGCCACCTCGGCGACGAGTCGATACGTAGTCTCGGTATTCGTTCCATACTTGGTGCCGTCGGAAATCACCTTCCCATGCTTGAGTCCGATTACCATGAACGCGCCGGTTAGTGCGCCGCACACCTCACACAATCTTCCCATCCCGGATCCGAATCCGGTTGAGATTCGCAAAGCGGCCTCCTCGCTGAGGCCGAAATCCTCGGAGAAGGCGGCAAGCACGGCCTGTGCGCAACCAAAGCCGCGCTCATGGTATTTGCTTGCCAGTTCCGTCTTGGCGCTCATATGCTCCAGCATCTCTCTCACGTTAGTTGGCTCTTACACCCGAGGCCGCCTCATTTGCCTGAAGCAACTTGACGGAGGTGGAGTCTGAGCCGGGCGGAAAAGCCGACGTTCCGACCAGGCGGACGTGTGATGCGTCGCCGAGGAGCGGCCGGGCTAAGGGCACGACGCACTGCAGGATCGAAACCTGGCCGAATCCGTACTTCTGGGCAACCTCCACCATGGTGTCAATATCACGCCGGCTGGAGGCGATCCGGTGGCATGAGAACTCGATCATCGACGCGATGTCTCGTGCCGTAAGAAGCATTGGGTTGCAGATTTCGATTATACAGTGAAGCACGATGCCAGTCGACGGACGACCGCTCTTGGCCGGGTGCCAGCAGACGGCATACACGTCGTTCGCTCCAGCGCCGCGAAAGCTCCCGCCCTTTGGATCCGCCGTCCCGTGACTTCTTCAAGGACTTAACCCCGTCACCGTCTTTCCCACACTTAGAAACGAGGAGTCCCTGGTCGCGCAGCTTGGCCCGTTCTTTGGCCATGCCTGGATCGTGCCCGATCAGCCCTCTGCAACATATCGTGCGGTTCCTCGACTGAAACTCCGCCGACAGCTCGGCAACGAGTCGATCGGACACCGGTTTGGCTGAGCCCATAGAGATCGGATAGTTCCTGCCATCCGTAGATTTGATGGCCCGCCACCGAGACCCCCGACCGCGCCGTGTTCTTGGGAAGGCGGTCAGTTGGATCTACCAAGGAATGTGACTCTCGAAATCGATCCTCCCATTCATGGGGATCCCGCCCTGGCGCCAGACATTGGTGGGCCCAAACAGATCCCATCACTACAGCGCATCCTAGGAGGAACTTGGAACCCTCTCAAGAGACTAACCTCAACAAGAAGAGTTTCCATGAGCACTGAGACAAACACCCGCTTCAACTGGCTGTGCCGCACCGGACAACCGCGCCCAGATCAGAAGCTCGTCCGATACGCGCAAGCCCCAATTGTCGGCTGGAGAGGGATGCGAGCTGGGCCCGCGGCGGCCTTCCGGCGATGTGTAGGGGAGAACGACCTTGCGCTCCGGAGGCCGCGTGGCTATAATAGCATTATCCTGTAATGACAAGTTCCTAGCTTCGCCGGACTGCCTAGAGAAGAAGGGTTTCGTGCATTGTTTCACGGCAACGGGAATCGTTGAGACCGACAAGCCCAAGCGCGACTCCGATCGATCCCATTTCAGGAGGCCACGATGAAAGTCGGAATTGATAGCTATTGCTACCACCGTTTCTTCGGAGAAGTCTATCCGGACCAGCAGAAGCCTGCCAAGGACTGGACCGTGCAGGATTTTCTCACGCGGGCCAAGGAGCTGAAGGTCGACGGAGTTTCACTCGAATCCTGTTTCCTGCCGGCCAATGCTGACGATGCATGGTTCAAGGACTTGAGAGCCCAATTGGATGAGTATGGGCTCGATCGGGTCTACGCTTGGGGCCACCCCGATGGCCTCGAGCGTGGCCGGAATTGGACAGCCTACGAGGAGATGGTGGCCAGTGTCCCAAAAGCCAAGTCCATCGGTGCGGAAGTGATGCGGGTGGTGGGGAGCAGCCTGATGTTCCGCCACGAACCGCACGCGCCGCAAATCAAAGCTCTGGCGGAAATGTTCAAGAAGGCCGCCAAGGTTGCCGAAGATGCCGGCGTGAAAATGGCCGTGGAGAATCACATTGATTTCACTGGGGATGAGATTCTCGAACTACTGACTGAGGTCGACTCTCCGAACTTCGGATTGAATTTCGATACCGGGAACTTCCTGCGCCTTCTCGATGACCCCATCAAGGCCATGGAAAAACTTGCCCCTCACGTCATGGCGACGCATGTCAAGGATTTGATGCCGGACAAGAACGCGCGTCCCACGGATTGGCATTTCTTCGCGGGCGTGCCCGTTGGTGATGGGCTGATTGACAACCAGGCTCTGGCGAAGCTGCTCCACAAGGCCAAGTTCAACGGATTCCTCGCTGTGGAGGTCGATCACCCACATTCTGATTGGGCGGGGCGCGAGGATGAAATGGTCGAGTTGAGCATCAAGGGGCTGCGGAGGATTACCGCCTCATTGAACTAGAGCCTGCGATCCATCCTGCCCGAGTGATGGAAAGCAGCGGAAGCCCGGGGCGATCAAGAAAGCGAGGATGCCTTGAAGACAGTGAATGTGGCGATAATTGGCACGGGGTTCATGGGCAAAGCTCATAGCAATGCCTGGACCTCGGTTTCGAAATTCTTTAGCCTTGGCCTATCTCCCGCACTAAAAGTCGCCTGCGATTCACGGCCGGAGAGAGGCGAGTTTGCGGAAAGATGGGGCTGGGAAGAAGCCTGTGACAACTGGCAGGAAGTCGTGCAGCGCAAGGATATTGACATCATCGACGTCTGCACACCCACCTTTCTCCATAAGGACATCGTGCTTGCCGCCGCTAAAAACGGCAAGCAGATATTCTGTGAGAAGCCAATCGCGTTGAGTTTTGCCGAGGCCAAAGAGATGTACGAGGCAGCCGAAAAGGCCGGCGTGCTGCATTACCTCAACCACAATTACCGCCGGACGCCGGCAGTCGCGTTTGCCAAGCAGCTTATTGATGAAGGCAAGATCGGGCAGATCTTTCACTGGCGCGGCGCGTATCTCCAGGACTGGATCACCGACCCCAACTTCCCGTTGACCTGGCACCTGCAAAAGAAATTTGCAGGTGCCGGTCCGCACTTTGACCTGAATTCACATAGTGTCGATCTGGCGCGCTACCTGGTCGGTGATGTGAAGGCTGTCTCGGCCATGCTGAAGACGTTCGTCACCGAACGGCCGCTGCCTGGAGAGGATGCCGGCACATTCAAGTCCGGCTCCGCGGCTGGTGGCAAGGGCGCCGTCACGGTAGACGATGCGGCATTCATGATAGCTGAGTTCGAGAACGGCGCACTTGGTTCCTTCGAGTCGAGTCGCTTCGCGAGCGGCCGAAAGAACTACAACTACTTCGAGATCTACGGCAGCAAGGGGAGCCTGACGTTCAATCTCGAACGCATGAACGAGCTCGAATACCTCGATCTGTCGAACCCGGCCGACGAGCAGGGTTTCCGAACCATCCTGGTGACGAATTCCACCCATCCATATATCGGTGCCTGGTGGCCGCCTGGGCATATTATCGGGTACGAACACGAGTTCACCCATGCCGTGGCGGATTTCTTGACCGCCATGGAAAAGGGAAATAAGATCAAGCCCAATCTGGGCGATGGCATGAAGGCAATGCAGGTGCTCCAAGCCGCAATAGCCTCCTCGACGACTGGTCGAAAGGTAGCCGTCTCGGAAGTCCAGTAACCGGCCGGGCTTCGCTATCTGTGAGGTTGTCGGCGTCGTGGAGTCGCACGGGGATGATGTCGTACTCGTGCGACACTTTGCGCCCCCGCGGGCGCGAGAAAGGCCCGGTTCCGCTTTGAAGGCAAGACTCGTCCCGATCTATTTCAAAACCGGCGAAGATCCCGAGTTCGTGGCCCAGGTTCAGAAGCTGCAGAATCTCCTCGCGGAAGAAGCCGAGTTGCTGCCGCCCGTCAGGCTCGGAGCCAGGCTCCCCGAGACAGACGCCGTCATCTTTCCACAAATGCTGGGTGAGGCGTTTGGGCAGCTGGAGAAGTTCAAAAAGCTTCCGCAACCGATCATGGTCGTCACATCGGAATTCGGTACCGTCTCCATGTGGGACTGGGAGATCAACAGCTTCTTGAGCGCCCGCGGGCTCAAAGTCATCGGACCCACAAGCTTGGAGAAAGCCAAGCAAGTTTGTCGGGCCTTTGCCCTTAGGCGACAGCTGAGGTCCTCCAAACTACTCGTCTTCCAGGATCAGCCGGCACGCGAGGGAAAACAAGACGCGATCTTCAAGCGCTTCTACTGGTGGGAAACCCAATGTGTGGAGGCTATTGAAAAGAAACACGGTGTCAAGGTTGTAAAGAAGAGCTTCAAGAAACTTGGCGAAAACGCGCGCCTGATCCCGGACGAGGCAGCCCGAAAGGAATGGGACTTGCGAAGGGCAACCAATCCCGTGGGCAGATTGTCGGAGCGCGCAATCATGAGCGCCGTGAAGCTGTACTTGGCGGTCAAGGCAGAGCTGGATCAGGATCCGAGCGTCCTTGCGGTGGGCATCAATTGCTTGAACGAATCAATGTACTCGGATACAACCCCCTGCCTGGCCTGGAACTTCCTGTTCGATGATGCGCGGATGGTATGGGGATGCGAGGGCGACCTGGTTTCGATGTTGACAGAAATCCTGGTGGGCAAAACTCTCGAAGTGCCTTTCATGATGACCAACCTGTATCCGTTTGAGATGGGAAACGCCGCTCTGAAGCATGAGCACATCCCGCATTTTCCGGAAGTGGATGGGCCTCCCGAGAATTACATTTTGGCAGCCCATTGTGGCTATCTGGGGGTACTGCCGCGGGCGTTCTCGACCGAGTGGAAGCTGAAGCCAAAGGTGCTGGCAATCGTCGACGACAATGCCACGGCGATCGATGCCCGACTGCCCGAGGGCAACATCACGCTCGTGAA
>Ga0214473_10005484_pt1 | contig 15184 bp, 15 predicted proteins | sample RVTome_7_FD_203509 | JGI IMG/M metagenome (GOLD analysis project Ga0214473, IMG submission 203509) | Soil microbial communities from uranium-contaminated site in the Upper Colorado River Basin, Wyoming, United States - RVT98D197 | ecosystem: Environmental > Terrestrial > Soil > Contaminated >... | reverse complement strand
GGCAAAATTTAGGATTTGAGCAGAATGCCGTTGATCCTTTACCACTTTTAAAGGAAAGAGGCCTTCTGTAGTCCACACCCCCACCCTCACCCACCCCCAACAAGGGGGAGGGGATTGTTGGGTTCAAAGCGAAGTGAACAATCGTCGTTGGGAGGAGAGAGTGGAGGGAAACTTGGAGGGTAAACATGCTTACCCCATCTTTTGAAGATTTTAAGAGATTGGCCGATCAAGGCAACCTCATTCCAATCTTTGAGGAGATTCACTACGACCTGGAGACGCCCATCTCTGCCTTTCGGAAGATCGATGATGGAAAGACTTCTTTTCTTCTCGAGAGTGTGGAGGGAGGAGAGAAATGGGGACGTTACAGTTTTTTAGGATCTGGGTTTTCTCACCTGTTTCGAAGTAAGGGGAATAGATATGAAATTCTGAAGGATGGGAAAATCATTCGAGAGGGAAAAGAAAAGGACCCACTCCGTGCCCTGGAGGATTCTATGGCAAATTACCATCCTGTTCTACACGATGATCTCCCAAGGTTTTCCGGGGGCGCGGTGGGATACCTGAATTACGATGTCGTACGGTCTTTTGAGAAGATTCCGGATCACCTTTGTTACGACATCGACCTCTACGACTCCTTGTTTATGATTACCGATAGCCTTCTGGTCTTTGACAATTTGAAAAAGAAGATCAAGGTTATCTTCAATGTTTTCTTAGACGGCCAGCGCCCTCTCAACGAGGCATATCGAGAAGCCAAAGCAAAGATTGAAACAATTATTGTCAGGCTTCAGCAACATAATTCCCTTCCTTCCAGAAGCAAGCCTTATTCCCCGTCTCCCCTCTGCTCCAATTTCAGCAAAAAAGAGTATATGAAAGTGGTAGAAAGGGCAAAGGAGTATATTCGGGCCGGAGACATCATCCAGGTGGTACCTTCACAGCGATTTTCAACGGAGGTCCATTGTGAGCCATTCGACATCTATCGCGCCCTTCGAAGCATCAATCCCTCGCCCTACCTCTTCTATTTAAAGATGAACGATACGGTCCTCATGGGGAGTTCCCCTGAAGTGATGGTCCGGTTGGAGGGCAAGCAGATTGAGCTCCGGCCCATTGCCGGCACCCGCAAGCGGGGAAAGACCAGGGAAGAAGACCTGGAGTTGGAAAAGGACCTACTGGTTGATGAAAAAGAGAAGGCTGAACATATCATGCTGGTTGACCTTGGCCGTAATGATGTGGGCCGTGTCTCCGAGATCGGCTCGGTTAAGGTGACTGAGTTGATGACTGTGGAAAGGTATTCCCATGTCATGCATATCGTTTCTAATGTCCAGGGAACGCTTGCCCAGGGGAAGAATGGTTTCGACGTCTTCCGGGCCACTTTCCCCGCTGGGACCGTTTCCGGCGCCCCGAAGATTCGGGCTATGGAGATTATCGAGGAACTGGAGCCCTTCCGCCGTGGCTTTTATGCCGGGGCCGTCGGGTATTTCAGCTTTCTGGGAAACATGGATACCTGCATTACAATTCGCTCCATTCTCATCAAGGATGGAAAGGCTTACGTCCAGGTAGGTGGAGGCATTGTTGCTGACTCTGACCCGGAGAAGGAATACGAAGAAACACTGCATAAGGCTCAGGCCATTTTTAAGGCTATCGAGGTTGCTGAGGAGGGATTATCATGATTCTAATGATCGACAATTACGACTCCTTTACATACAACCTGGTCCAGTACCTGGGTGAGCTTGGGGAAGAGGTGGTCGTCCGGCGGAATGATGAGATCTCTTTGGAGGACATGAGTGGAATGCGTCCCTCTGCCATCGTTCTTTCTCCCGGTCCTTGCTCGCCTAAAGAGGCAGGAATTACGGTCGAGGTGGTTAAGACTTATTATCAGAGTATCCCTATCCTTGGGGTATGCCTCGGACATCAAGCAATAGGATATGCCTTTGGTGCTCAGGTGGTGAGGGCTGGGAGAATTATGCATGGGAAGAGCTCCTCGATCATCCACGATGCCCAAACGCTTTATCAGGGGCTGCCAAATCCTTTTGAGGCGATCCGGTATCATTCTCTTCTCGTAGATCGAGGAGGATTCCCGGAGTGTCTCGAAATCAGCGCGTGGACGGAGGAGGGAGAGATCATGGGGCTGAGGCACCGGAAATACCCGGTGGAAGGGGTTCAATTCCATCCGGAATCAATTTTGACGCCGTCCGGAAGCTCGATCATCAGGAATTTCATTGTTTCGATAAAGGAATTTTCAAAACATCTTACAGAAACGAAAGGAGGAAGAGAAGCATGATTAAAGAGGCGATTGCAAAGGTGGTTAGAAGAGCTGACCTGACCGAGAGTGAGATGGAAAAAGTCATGGATGAAATCATGTCCGGAATGGCCACTCCTGCCCAGATCGGTGCGTTCATCACCGCTCTCAGACTGAAAGGTGAAACAGTGGATGAGATTACGGGTGCTGCCAGGACGATGAGGGCAAAAGCAAACAGAATCAACCTCAGGAATCATCTGGTAAACATCGATCGGGATGAGATTAATGTGGAAGAAGAAACCATCCTCGATACCTGCGGGACCGGCGGAGACGGGACAAACACTTTCAATATCTCTACCGCCTCGGCCTTCGTGGCTGCAGGAGCGGCGGTTAACGTAGCCAAACACGGCAATCGTGCGGTTTCGAGTCAGTGTGGGAGCGCCGATGTTCTCGAACAACTGGGAGTGAAGCTGGATACCACCAGCTCCGACGTGGAAAGGTGCATAAAGGAGATAGGGATAGGGTTCCTTTATGCCCCCCTCTTCCATGGGGCCATGAGACATGCGGCAGCCCTGCGGCATGAAATAGGGATCCGGACCATCTTTAACCTTCTTGGCCCCCTGACAAACCCGGCAGGGGCTTCTGCACAGGTCCTGGGGGTATATGACCCAAGCCTGACGGAAAAGATCGCCTATGTCCTCAAGAAACTGGGGACGAAAGAAGCGTTTGTAGTGTGTGGAGAAGGGACGCTTGACGAGATCAGCATCTGCGGCCCTACCCGAATTTCCCACCTGAGGAACGGAGAGGTAAAGACCTTTGACCTGACTCCGGAAGAAGTCGGACTTAAAAGGGCGGTCTCGGAGGCCATAAGGGGTGGGAATGCACACGAAAACGCCCAAATCATCCGTGAGATCTTGAATGGCCAGCAGGGTCCAAAGAGAGATGTCGTTCTGCTCAATGCAGCAGCGGCATTTGTGGCTGTGGGTTTGGATAGCAACTTCAAAGAAGGAATTGAACGGGCAAAGACTTCCATTGACTCAGGCCGGGCAAGGGAAAAACTTGACCAGTTGGTCAACTTCACCCAGCAATGTAAGTCCTATGTCCGCGCAGACCTGTGAGGAGTCAAAAGATCATTGCAAAATGGTCAATTAGCAATAATCAATTAGCATTTGAATAGAACGTCAATTTTGAACTGATAAGTGATACCACTTTCTGGAATCTGAGGATGAATTATGTTTTTGAAGGAGATTGTTGAGCTAAAGAAGAAAGAGATCCGAAGAAGAAAAACCCGGTCGCGGCAAAAGGAGATGGAGGAGATGATTCCCTCTCTTCCCCTTCCGCGGAGTTTAATGGATTCAATCTTAAACCATTCTCCAATAGCCGTCATTGCTGAGATAAAGCGCGCCTCCCCTTCCCTTGGTCCAATTAATGAGGATGTCGATATCATTCAGCTCGCCCGGGAATACGAGAAAGGTGGGGCCTCGGCCATTTCGGTTCTCACAGAGGCCAATTTCTTTAAAGGGGACCTTTCTTACCTTCGTTTGATTAAAGAAGAAATCACCCTGCCCCTTCTTCAGAAGGATTTCATCCTTGATCCCTTTCAGATCTATGAAGGAAGGGTTTCGGGGGCAGATGCCATCCTCCTCATCGTGGCCCTTCTGGATCGGGAAGAACTGGGCGAATTTGTAGATCTGACCCAAAGTCTCGGTATGATTCCCCTGGTGGAAATTCACAATGAGGATGACTTGGCAAAAATTTCATTCCTTAATCTTCCACTCATCGGAATTAATAATCGGGACTTAAAAACCTTTGAGGTGGACTTAAAGACGACCTTCCGCCTTAGAAAAGAGATTCCTTGCGATGCAAAAGTCGTCAGTGAGAGCGGAATAAGAAGTTCGGAGGACGTGAGGCTCCTCAAAGAGGCAGGGGTAAACGGTATTCTGGTCGGGGAGACCTTGATGCGAAGTTCCGATCCGGCTTCAAAAATAAGGGAACTGTTAAAGATGAAGTCGTAAAAAGTCGAAAAATGCCAAGGATCGTCATTCCGGCGAAAGCCGGAATCCAGGGTTCCCGGTGGAAACCGGGACCCAGTCGTTAAGATGGTTCCCGACTGGAGTTTACCCCGTAGTTGATACGGGGTCGGGACGACGCCTGGACACCGGTTTCCACCGGTGAGACGGTTTTTTACGAAACCATCGCTAAAGAAATGACCTGGATCAAGATTTGCGGAATCACAAGCTTAGAAGATGGTTTGAAGGCAACCTCCCTAGGGGTCGATGCGCTGGGCTTTATCTTCGCTTCAAGTCCGAGGCGGGTTGAGCCTGACGTGGCAAAGAAGATCATCGGGACCCTTCCCAAAACCCTCCTGAAAGTTGGGGTATTTGTGGATGAAGATCATAACGCGGTCCAGCGAATGATAAACGATTGTGGTCTTAACGCCCTCCAGTTTCATGGAAAGGAGTCACCCGAATATTGTCGAAAATTTGTTCAACCGGTTTTTAAAGTTATCCATATAAAAGATCTATCGAGCTTAGCAGATATGGAAAAATATAAAGATGTCTCCATCCTTCTGGATTCGTATAGTCCTGTTCAAGCGGGTGGAACGGGAATTCCCTTTCAATGGGAGATCGCATTGGTTGCAAGAAAGAAAAGAGACTTTATCCTCTCAGGTGGGTTAAAGCCACAGAATGTCGGAGAGGCCATTAAAAAAGTAAGGCCCTTGGGAGTGGATGTCTGCTCGGGTGTTGAGCGAATGCCAGGGAAAAAGGATCCATTAAAAATGATCGAATTTGTCGAGGAGGTTAGAAAAGCGGATGAAACAACCGGATAGAAAAGGATATTTCGGAAGCTTTGGAGGGAAATTCGTTCCTGAAACCCTTATGGCTCCCCTTAAGGAATTAGAAAGGGCATATCAATCCATTAAAAGAGACCTTCCATTTCAGAGGGAACTGAACTTTTTGTTGAAAGATTATGCCGGCAGACCCACACCCCTCTATTTTGCAAAGAAACTTACTGAGGAGTTAAAAGGGCCCAGGATTTACCTCAAGCGCGAAGACCTCACCCACACGGGAGCCCATAAGATCAACAATACTCTCGGACAGGCCTTGTTGGCTAAAAAAATGGGTAAGAAAAGGATTATTGCAGAAACAGGGGCGGGTCAACACGGGGTAGCCGCTGCCACTGCGGCTGCGCTTTTGGGGCTAACCTGTGCTGTTTACATGGGGGAAGAAGATATCCAGAGACAGTCCTTGAATGTGTTCAGGATGAAACTCCTTGGGGCTGAAGTGATTCCGGTTTCATCCGGCAGCAAAACATTAAAAGACGCCACCAATGAGGCAATCCGGGACTGGGTGACACATGTCCAGGATACGTACTATCTCATTGGGTCGGTTGTCGGCCCTCACCCCTATCCCATGATGGTCAGAGATTTTCAGTCCGTGATCGGGAAGGAAGCTAAGAGACAGATTTTAGAAAAAGAGGGTCGCCTCCCAGACTTTTTGTTGGCGTGTGTAGGAGGAGGGAGCAATGCCATAGGTCTTTTCCACCCCTTTTTCAAAGATAATGTCCGGTTCATCGGAGTGGAGGCAGCAGGCATGGGATTGGGGACTGAAAAACAGGCTGCTTCACTCAATACTGGGTCCGCGGGAACGCTTCACGGCAGCATGAGCTATATCCTGCAAAATAGCTCCGGTAATATTTCGGAGACATATTCCTTTGCCCCTGGGTTAGATTATCCGGGAGTGGGACCGGAACATGCATATTATAAAGAATGTGGAAGGGCGGAATTTGAAGTCGCAACCGACGAAGAAGCACTGGAAGCTTTTCACCTTCTGACTCGCACCGAAGGCATTCTTCCGGCCCTGGAAAGCGCCCATGCATTGGCCTATGCGCGGAAAGTCGCCCCTTCCTTTGACAGGGAGCAAATAATGATCGTCAATCTATCGGGGCGGGGGGATAAAGACGTCCAATCGGTGGCCTCCAGAATAGGAGTCGTGTTATGAGCAAGATAAGCCTGACATTCCAAAGATTGAAAGATAAAGGCCGGGCAGCCTTGATTCCTTTCATTGTGGCAGGGGATCCTGCTCTTGAGGTCACAGAAGGATTGGTCCTCAAAATGGCTGAAAGCGGGGCGGACGTGATTGAGATGGGCGTCCCCTTTTCCGATCCCCTGGCAGACGGACCGACCATTCAAGCCGCTTCCCAGCGGGCCCTGCAAAATGGCGTCAACCTGATCGATATCTTTCGTACGACAGAAAGGCTGAAAGGAATTTCCACACCTCTGGTCCTCATGACCTATTTCAATCCCATTTTCCAGTACGGGTTAAAGAATTTCGTCAAGGACTGCGATCGGACCGGAATCGATGGTGTGATTATCCCTGACCTTCCGCCTGAGGAAGCCGAGCCATGGATCAAGGAGGCCCGGGAAAGGGATCTGGACACTATCTTTCTTGTCGCCCCCACCAGCCCTTCAGAACGAATAAAACGGATCAGCAGGTTATGTCGGGGGTTTATCTATTATGTTTCCGTTACGGGTGTGACCGGAGCAAGAGAAGAATTGCCAAGCGATCTGGAATTTGCGGTTAGGGAAGTCAAAAAACAGGGTAAGAAGCCGGTGGCAGTGGGTTTCGGCATCTCTAACCAGGAGCAGGCGAGACAGCTTAGTCGCTTTGCTGATGGAGTCATCGTGGGAAGTGCAATTGTGAAAGTTATAGAGGAAAATCTGAATCATCATGATTTGGTCGCCAAAGTGGGAGATTTTGTTACATCCTTGGCCAGAGCCTTGAAGCCCTGATCATCCACTCTAAACCTGTGGGGTCTTCCCTTTCTTAATCAATGCCGCACGCCCAACGGCCACGCCTCCCTTCTAGCCCCGGTTTCAACTGATTCTTATCCTCCCCCTTGATGGGGGAGGATTAAGGTGGGGGTGGGCATCCCAGGTTCCCCCTCACCCTACCCTCTCTCCTGCCTTCGCCGAAGCGGCTACGCGCAGGCAGGCGCCAAGGGAGAGAGTAGATAATCGGATATTTTCCGAGTAAGGCGATTGAACGAAGACGTTTTTTCTTTTATAAGATGACAAGATGGAAACGAACCGGCGATTCAAAATAGTGGTCTTTGATCTGGACGGGACGCTAACTGAGGAGCGTTCTGTCTGGGAGTATATTCACAAGTGCCTGGGAAAGTGGTACGGCTTCGCGGAAGAGTACCAGAAAGAGTTTCTGGCGGGCAAGATCTCTTACGAACAATTTTGCGAGCTGGATGCGGAAGTCTGGAAGGGAATGAGTGTGCAGGAGCTGGCGAAGATCATCGAGACGGTTCCTTTCCATCCTGGAATCGATGAATTGATCGATTATTTTAAAAAGAAAGGATTGAAACTGGCCCTGATCTCTTCGGGCCTCTCTATTCTTTCAGATTGGGTCCATCAAAAATACGGGTTTGACTATTCTGTTTCCAATGATCTCCTTTATGATGAAAATGGAATATTGAACGGAAAAGTAAAGATAAAGGTCTATTATGACAGGAAAGCGGAATGGGTGGAGAAGATACTAAGACAATTCAGTCTCCATCATGGGCAAAGCCTTGCTATCGGAGACAGCAAGGGGGATATGGATATGTTCCAGAAGACGGGTTTTTCGGTAGCGTTTAATTCTTCCTGCTCGGATCTGGAGCAGATTGCCAGTCTCTGTATTCAGTCTCAGAACCTTGCAGACATTATTCCCAAGCTACCTTTTTAGAAAACCCGATCGCGAATAGGGGGTAACCTGAAGCACCAAATTTCAAGCACCAAATCTCAAATAAATTCCAATCACCCAAATTCAGAACAAAACCGGCTTGGCCATTTGAAATTGGAATTTGGAGCTTATTTGGGATTTGGGATTTGTAATTTGGGAATTCTACCGCCTTGCGCCTAACGCTTTACGTTTTACGGAGCAATACGGATCTAAGGAAAATATGGCCTGGGAACTGAGATTTATGGAGTGGGGGAATGGATGGTGGACGTCACAGGTCCTTGATACCGTGCTCCCCTGGCTGACTCATCTCGGAAGTCATTTGGCAGTTGTTCTTTTCGTTATCCTTAGCTGGTTTCTGACAAGGCAGAAAAAAGTCCTCGGATGTCTTGTCCTCCTCTATGGCATTCAATCTTTGATTCTCTACGGACTGAAGTTTCTTCTTCAGCGGCAGAGGCCCCATTTCGTTCTGGAGATGGGCGCAAGATTCCCTAACGGGCCCGGGGAAATGCTCGACCCAAGTTTCCCCAGCGCTCACACTCTTTGTGCTTTTATGATGGCAACCCTCCTGGCAGCCTGGTTTCCGAAATACCACATCCTTTTTTATATTCTTGCTGGGTTGGTTGGATGGACCCGAATCTATTTGGGCCTCCACTACCCCTCAGACGTCATCGCCGGCGGCCTTCTTGGCTATGGATTGACAACATTATTCATTCACTGGACCGATAGATTAAAAGATTCTTCCCGGACTCCAACCCCACCCCCACCCTGCCCCTCCCCCTGAAGGGGAGGGCAAAGGAGGAAGGGCCCTTTCCCCTGAATGGGAGAGGAATTGCTGTACTCCCTCCCTCTTCCCGGAGCGGGTCTCCGCGAAGGGTCGCTACGACAAGGGGGAGGTCAGGAGGGGGATGGGTGAGATGTTAAGGAGTTAAAATGCCACGAGACATTCCTGTTGGCAATGGTAAGCTTCTGGTCTGTTTTGACCGGAATTACTCAATCCGGGATCTCTACTTTCCTCACGTGGGCCAGGAAAACCATATCGGAGGCCACTTTTTCAGGATGGGGCTTTGGTCGGAGGATCGATTCTCATGGGTTGGCCCGCAGTGGGAGCGAGACCTGCGCTACCTTCCGGATACACTGGTGACTCAAGTCAGCCTTTCAAACAAGGAACTCGGACTCCTTCTAAACTGCCGCGATGTGGTGGACTTCCAGGAAGATATTTTTCTTCGGGAGATTTCGGTTCAGAATCTGGAATCCCGTCCGAGGGAGATCCGCCTTTTCTTCAGCCAGGATTTCAACATTTCAGGCAATGATGTCGGGGATACCGCCGCTTTTGACCCGGTCAGCGGAGCAATTGTCCACTACAAAGGAGCCCGATATTTTTTGGTCAATGGAAGAGGAGCCGATCATCGCAGCCTCTCTCAGTATGCAGTCGGTCAGAAACGATTCGGCGGAAAGGAAGGAACGTTCAGGGATGCTGAAGATGGTTTCCTGTCAGGAAATCCGATTGCTCAGGGATCTGTCGACTCGGTCATTGGCCTCAATCTGCGGTTGGAGGGTAGCTCTGAAGAGAAGGTCTATTATTGGATTGCCGCAGGCCGGAACTGGGGCGAAGTTCGCGGTCTCAGTGCCCTTGTTCAATCCGAAGGCCCGGAAAACCTGATTCACAGGACCCATGATTATTGGCTCCTGTGGAGCCGTAAGGAGACGCCTCCTTTGGAAGTGCTGCCGGCAGAGATTGGCCGATTATATCGTCGCAGTCTGCTCATCCTCAGCACCCAGATCGATTCGAAAGGAGGGATCACGGCAGCCAACGATTCGGATATTATTCATTTCGCCAGGGATACCTATTCATATGTATGGCCCAGGGACGGGGCCCTTGCAGCCAACGCCCTTGACCTGGCGGGTTACGGAGTCCTGGGACAGAACTTCTATCAGTTTGCCTCCGAAGTCATCGAGGAGGAAGGGTACTTCCTCCACAAATATAATCCGGATGGCACCCTGGCTTCATCCTGGCATCCCTGGTTCAAGGAAGGGAAGTCCCAGATCCCTATTCAGGAAGATGAGACCGCCCTCGTCATCTGGGCCTTGTGGAATCACTTTGTCCTTTATCGGGACATTGAAAATATTCGACCTCTCTACAAGTCTCTCATCAAGAGAGCAGCCGATTTCCTATGCTCTTACAGGGATCTCGAGACAGGCCTTCCCGGTGAATCTTATGATCTGTGGGAGGAGCGGCGGGGAATTCTCAGCTTCACGGTTGGCGCCGTCTTCGGCGGGCTAACCGCTGCCTCTCTATTCTGCACGGTTTTTGGCGAAGAAGAAGGAGCCGAGCGTTGCAGGAAAGCTGCTGCGGAGATCCGGGATGCTGCCTCCACCTACCTCTGGCGGCCGGACTTGGACCGGTTCTGCAGAATGGTCTACCGGGATGATCAAAAAAACTTGAAAGCGGATGAAACGCTGGATGCAAGTCTCTGGGGTCTCTTTGCCTTTGGCCTCTATTCAGCCGATGATCCGAGAATCGTCTCTACCTTCAGTGCCCTTGAAGAAAAACTATCGATTAAAACAGGGGTGGGAGGCATGGCCCGGTATGAAGGGGATTCCTACCAGAGAATCACTTCTGCGGTTCCGGGAAACCCCTGGTTTATCTGCAGTCTCTGGTTAGCCAATTATCTATCAGAAAGGGCCCATACGGAGGAGGATTTGAAGCAAGCGTTGAACATTCTGAAGTGGGTTTCTGATCATGCCCTTCCCTCCGGAGTTCTTGCGGAACAAATTCATCCGGTCACGGGTGAACCCGTTTCGGTCTCTCCCCTTACCTGGAGCCATTCCACGTTCGTCGCAACAACCCAGCATGTCCTCCATCGCCTGGAGAAGATGAAAGTCTGCCCTGAATGCGGTTCGTCCCTTCTCGCCAGAAGCCGGGCCGAGGACTGGGTCGAAAAACTACTCCCCGAAGCCTGCAATTCCATCTACGGAATGTGTGAAGTGAAGTAGACAACACACTACTTCTCTTCAAAGTCGCTCTTCTTGTTCGCGGGGATCTGAAGAATTCCATCTCCCGCAACGTCTTCGAGATCGTACCACCACTTCTTACTGTAATCGGGTTTCCCATAACCCATGAGATCATCAGCCCGAACGGCAAGACTTCTCGCTGGGGAGGAACGGCGCATCATCCAGCCGACTGCACGATGCAGAGGTGAGTAGGGCTTATTCCAGGGGCACACCGTAATGCAGGTGCCGCAGCTCGCACCCCTCTGATTCCCGGCCCTCATGGACGTGCACTTCTTTATGTCGGAAGGCCAGCGCTCGTAGCCATTATGAATCACCTTGCCACCATCACTCAGCGCCCCTGAGGGACACTCCCGGGCGCACTTCTTACACTTCGCGCAGAAGTCCTGGAGACCGAAGTCAACGGGCTTGTCAGGGAGCAAAGGGAGATTTGTCGTCACGATGGAAGCCTTAAATCTCGGGCCCAGAAATGGATGAAGGACGCATTCGCTCATCCGGCTCATCTCACCCAGTCCAGCCCAGAGTAGAATGGGTGGGACAACGACCTGGTAATTGAAAGCATGATGGGCCCGCGCCGGGTAGCCCAGCCTCCGAATGTAATCTGCCAGAATGCAGGCGATGAAACCCGATGTAGAGTAGCCTACGAAACTCATCGAATTACTTATCCAATCGTGGCCTGATGTGGCCTCGGCTGTCCTCCAGTCCTGGTCTATGAGAATCGCGACGGCATATTTGTGATTCAGCTCAATCGGTTCTCCTGTGGCGGCACTATGCGTATAGACTGCATAGCGAGGCAGTTCACAGATGCCGACCGCATCAGCCCTCAAAAAATAAGCTGTCTCCTTGATATGGTGTGAAAGAAATGCGGGCTCTTCCGGGATTGGCGCCTTCTGAGCTGCAACGGACCCATCGACTATGGACCGCAGGTTGGCCTGCATGGCGACGAGAGCAGCGGAAAGGGGGTGCTTCGTGCCAAATCGGGTTCTTTCCTTCTGAACGAAAGGACCGAAATCGCCTCTCAGTGCTCTGTTGAACCCGCTCTCCCTCTCATCAGTCCTTTGGACCTGGTCCTCGCGGATCAACGTGGTCGGCCGGTCCACCCTCTTGATTTTGTGCATCGGAAAAGTTTCCCAGTCCCGTTTGTGGTAACCGCTCATTCAACCTCCCGTTCGATAAATACTACCTATTTTTTAACCTTCTTTCGAGGCAAAAAGCAAGCATTGGCTGACGTCCTGTTCACTAATTCTCGAAGACTTGTTCATAACTTACACTGCTATTTCCATTCATCAATGTTCAAATCCCTACGAGGTGTCTTTTGCTGGAGTCCAATAATTCTGTTTCAGCTCTGCCAACTCCTGCCGTAGAAACCCCGAAAATTAAGGGGAGCCTTTCCACGGAAATGTAGCAAAGCCTACAGAAAAAGAAATTTGATCTTGTTATATTTTGATCTGAAAGAAGGGTCGAGAAGATTTAGATTGGGTCACTTTCGAAACGAATAAGCTAAATTCCAATGAAAGGAGGTTTTTATGACTTATGTAACCGTCGTTAATCCTGAACATGCCCCGGAGGACTTGAAAGGCACATATAACATGCTTGAACAGAAATTCATGGTAGTGCCCAAGGTATTTGCTGCTTTGAGTCTTCGACCGGATCTGCTTGAGCCGCTGGCCCAATTTGTCATTAAGCTGATGATCGATGACCACAAACTCAATCGCGGTATCAAGGAGTTGATCGCTGCCTATGTTTCAAAGATCAACTCGTGCGCCTACTGTGTGGATGCCCACAGTGCCATGGCCATGGCACAAGGGTTTACGGAAGAGCAAGTGAAAAGTATCCTGGAAGATGTCAACGGCTCCCTTCTCCTGGATGCAAAGACAAAACAATTGCTGCAATATGCCGAAAACGCCACCCGTCACGCTTATAAGATCACTGAGGAGGACATCCAAAGACTTCGGGGGGCTGGATGCTCTGATCAGGAAATTTTGGAGGCAACATTGGTTGTCGCCCTGTTTAACTTCATAGATCGCATCGCGGACGCACTTGGCGTGGAGGTTGAAAATTTCGTCGGGATGATGAAGTCGATGAAATAGCTGTTCTGATCAAATGAAATCCAAGGTTCGAAGGTACCAACCGGGACAGGCTATTTTTATGCAAGGGGACCCGGCCAAAGAAATGTTTTTGATCAAGGCCGGACGAGTAAGGTTGAGCAAGATCATGGAGGATGGAGATGAGATAACCATCGATATCCGAAAGGCTGGTGATTTTTTCGGCGAGAATATGCTTAGCGAAGAAATCCATTACCCTTTTCGGCGTGGTGTATGGAAGAGATCCTGCTTTGCGGCTTTACCAAGGAGCGTTTCGAGAAATTGGTTTTGGAGCATCCCAATATCGGATTGCAAGTCATCAGGAATCTAACCGCAGGGTTTCTTTTCCGGCCGGACAAAACCCTGGAAATAGCCTGCTACAGTTCAGGACCTATCGGCCGTTTTGTGGCCGGGGATGTACTGAAACTCGTCCAGTTTTATGAGAGCAGGAAATAGCCTCCCGACGTTCAAGGGGCGAATGAAAAAACCCGACCTCTTGTCGATTCTTAAAACCCGTAGGAGCATTAAGAAGAATATTTCCTGTCACCCCTCCTCGTTCAATCATTTTCTTAAAGAGATCCATTCCCCCAGAAAACAGATGACTATAGCAATGTGGCATCGCACACTTCTACTTTCATTTGCCGGACGATCATTCGCGAAAAAACCCAACCATTGCTCTGGAGGTTGAGGATGAATGAACCCATAAGGGGACTTCTCTCCCCAAAAAATAATTGAAAATAGGCTTGACTCCATACTTAGGTGCAGGGTTTATATTATATTTGGAGGTTAAAAATGGGAAATCTGACCATAGGCCAGTTGGCCAGAAAAGCGGAGGTGAATGTTGAAACGGTCCGTTATTATGAACGTAGGGGGCTTATGCCGAAACCCCCACGGCGTGAATCAGGTTACCGGCAGTATTCGGAACCGGATGTCACCCGAATCAAGTTCATCAAGCGCGCCCAAACATTAGGATTCACTCTGAAGGAGATATCGGAACTCCTCAATTTGAGAGTGGATCCGGATACCACCTGTGGTGACGTTAGGAGGCGTGCAGAAGTGAAGATTGCCGACATGGAAGAGAAGATAAAGGCCCTGCAGAGGATGAAGAAGGCTCTCATGAAGCTGGCATCCACATGCAGGGGCCGTGGTCCCACCACCGAATGCCCTATATTGGAGATGCTGGGGTCAGAAGAGCTGTCAAGCCAAGGGAAAGACATCGATAGGTTATGAAAATGGGTATCACAAATAGAGCAAAATTGACGTGTCCGGTGTGTGGCTTTGTTCAAAAAATGGATATGCCTACCGATGCCTGTCAGTTCTTTCATGAATGTGTGCACTGCAAATCGATCATAACCCCAAAGGAAGGCGATTGCTGTGTTTTCTGTTCTTATGCGGACACTCCTTGCCAGTCAATACAATTCGCAAGAGTAAATTCAGATGAATGAAAAAGAATGAATGAAAAAGGACTTGACTCGATACTATGGTCCAGGGTGTATATAAGAAAGTGAAGGGAGGTGAGGCCAATGAGATGGATGTTCCCTCATGCCACTCATTGTTCCGTGTGTGGAGCAATATGGCAGTCCTGAGCATGACATTAAACCGCTCGTCAGGCAAAGGCCGGAAGACTCACTTTCGGCCTTTCCTTGTTTCCTGTGAATTCCACATTTCTTTTACGAAGCTTTCGACGCCAAAGACCTTTTTTGTGGTTTTAGTGAGTTTCTCGATTCCTCTGAACCGCAATGAGTCGATTTCATTGTAATGTTTAATATTTTTATCCTTCCATTGCCTAATTTAAATTTGATTTCTTATTTTTCCGGGAAGATTTTGTCAGACAAAATTGTCTTTAATATAAAAGGGGCCCCATGGGATCCGATGAATTGATAGAGCAACATCTTGATGCGTTGTGGTTTGCCGCTCTCAGGCTCACGAGAAACCGGGAAGACGCCGAGGATCTCGTGCAGGAGACCTGCGTCAGGGCATTCGAAAATCTTCACTCGCTCCGTTCTCATGGAAAGGCAACGGCATGGCTTCTCAAGATACTTACCAACACATTCATTAACAAGTACAGAAAAGGGAAGCTCTTACCTAAGGAGGTGGACGTTGAGCCGGATTTCCTCGAACCAATATTC
>Ga0214473_10005483_pt1 | contig 15185 bp, 12 predicted proteins | sample RVTome_7_FD_203509 | JGI IMG/M metagenome (GOLD analysis project Ga0214473, IMG submission 203509) | Soil microbial communities from uranium-contaminated site in the Upper Colorado River Basin, Wyoming, United States - RVT98D197 | ecosystem: Environmental > Terrestrial > Soil > Contaminated >... | reverse complement strand
TGGTTGGTGAGTGAAGTTTGAATAATACTTCGTCGTCATCAACATGTGTTAAAATATCGTTTACATATTGTGTATTGAATCCTATGTCCATAGCGTCGCCATTGTAATCGCACTTAATTTTCTCAAGCGCATTCGAACCGAGGTCTATGTCTTCGGCTGAAACTGTGATTAAATTTTTGCTTATTGAAAACTTTACTTGTTTTGAACTTGATGATGAGAATAACATCATTCTTTTAACTGTAGAAAGCAGCTCATGTCTGTTAATTTTTAATGTGTTTTCATTTTCAAGCGGTATAACGCTTGCATACGCAGGATATTTCTCTGCTATCAGCCTGGAGCTAAACTCAACATCACCAATAATAAAAGATATGTGTGATTTACCCAGATAAATTTTTATATCGGTTTCACCCAGAAGTTTTGATAAAACAGAAATTGCTCTCTCCGGTAAAATATATTGTTCGTCAGAAGACGATTTTATATTGCTGAATATAAAACGAACCAATCTATGACCATCGGTTGTTACAAACCTTAATCCATCAGATGTAAACTCAAGCAAAGTTCCTGTCATTGCCGGTCTCATATCTTCTTTGCTCATTGCAAAAGAAGTTTGATCGATTGCCTTCTTTAAATCTTTTCCGTTTATTGTAATCTCTTTACTCTTAGAGACTGTTGGAATATCAGGGAATTCATTCGAGGGAGAATAACCAATATTGTACACACCATTATCTGTTGTTAGCATTAACTTTGAGTTTCCATCTACTTCAAAATTAATTTGCACATCTTCCATTGATCTAACTATATCATATAACAGCCTTGCTGGTATTACAATGCTTATGTTATCACTCGATGCTACATTCATTACCGATTTCAAAGATATTTCAAGATCTGTAGCACTTACGGTAAGATTACCTCCTTTTATTTCAACCAGAAAATTTTCAAGTATGGGCATGGGTGTTCTATTAGGGACTGCCGGAACTATTTTAGATAGAAGCTTTTCCAGCACTTTGCTGTTTACTTTGAATTCCATTTATTACTCTCCGATTATAGCACAGAAAAATACTAAAAAGAGCAGGCAATAACAATCAATTTTATAGTCAATCATCAGGTTAGGAACTCAGGCTTCGGTGTATTACTTGAGGTCTAAATTATGTTGACATATGCCTATTGTTATTAACAACACTAATAATATTAATAAATATAATTTATTTAATAACAATAATAATTAATGTGTTAACATGTTAATTCTTAAATAACCCTGTATGATATAATCAGTTAGGTATTAAATCTTTTGTGGGTGGAGGCAACTTAGTTCTTAATAAGCTAGTCTTTAAAAACAAAATTGTTCAAAAGTGTAACTTATTAACAAAGTATCACTATGAACTTCACAAGTTTTTAACAATTAAAAACAAAGAGTATAAACCATTGTAAAAGAAAGGAATGAATTGAAATTTAGGATGAGAATTCAATTTTATTTTTCAGCTCATCGATGATATTATTGAAAGAAGAATCATTAACTTTTAGTTCTTCTATAGAATTGCACGCATGTATTACAGTAGAATGGTCTCTTCCTCCAAAATGGAGACCTATTGTTTTTAACGAAGAGTGAGTTAGCTCTTTTGCAAGATACATTGCAAGCTGCCTGGCAAGCACTATTTCCTTCTTTCTCGTTTTGTCCCTGATCTTATTTTCTGCAACACCCAGATGTTCACATACAATTTTTGTGATAGTCTCTATTGTTATGTTAGCAGTTTTTCGGTCGGTAGCAATTTCTTTTACTGTTTTTTTAACGAGTTCGAAAGAGATTTCTTTTGAACTCAACGATGCATTAGCTAATAGTTTAATTAAACATCCCTCAAGTTCACGGATGTTGGAAGTTATATTAGTAGCTATGTACTCAATTATTTCATTAGGCACCAGCATACCGTATGTTTCTGATTTTCGCTTTAAAATCGCAATACGGGTTTCAAGTTCAGGCGGTTGAATATCTGCAGTTAATCCCCACTGAAATCTGGAAATTAATCTCTCGTCAAGACCTTTTAAATCTTTCGGCGGTTTATCGCTGGATAAAATTATTTGTTTTCTGGACTGATGAAGTGTATTGAAAATGTGAAAAAATAAATCTTGGGTTTTTTCTTTGCCGATTAAAAACTGAATGTCATCTATTATAAGAACATCCATGCTTCTGTAAAAACTTGAGAACTCATTTACCCTATTTGACTGAATTGACTCCACAAATTCTACGGTAAAAATATCTGAAGACAAATAAATTATTCTTTTCTCTGAAAAATTTTTTGCTATTTGATTTCCTATAGCTTGTATTAAATGTGTTTTTCCTAATCCTACACCACCATAAAGAAATAAAGGATTAAAAGAAGTTCCTCCGGGGTTATCGCTAATAGCACCGGCAGCAGCACGAGCTAATTGATTTCCCTCTCCTTTAATAAAATTCTCAAACGTATACCTGGTGTTTAGATTAGATTCGAAATTATGTTTCGGCTTAGGTTTCTCTGCAGCGTTTATTGTTTTGGACCGAAGATTTGTAGTTTCGGCTTCTGGAAAAGATTTATCTTCTGCAATTATATAAGTTAACTTTGCATCCTTTCCTAAAACATCGGTTATTGCTTTAGTAATTAAAGCATTAAAGTGTTCATCAATCCATTCCCAAAAAAATTGACTTGGGATCTGGACTTTTAAAGTTAAATTTTCTAAGCCGACCGGTTTTATTGGTAGGAACCAGGTATTATAAGTCATCATGGAAACATGTTCTTTTATTTTTATTAAACATGCTTTCCACGTAGAAACAGGATCTACTACCAAAATACTTTCAGCAGTTTCAATTTCTTGCATAAAACTTATCCACAGGTTAATAGATTTAGAACGATAATCTTAGAAGCTTAATATTTCAAGATAGTCTTATAAAAACTTAGAAAACACACAACTTATAAACATTATATGATCCGGCATAACTTGTTAAATTACAAAGAGTAGCAGGAACTCCGAACAAAATTTTACACAGGACTCTTTAAAATTAGGAGCATAGCTAAAGAGGACAGTATGTGAAACGTTTCCACAATTACTGTTTGCACACAAGTTATCAACAACTAAATAAGAGCAGTGTCTTGTCAAAAAAATAACACTTAAAAATATTCATGACAAATTAATTTTTCTTTTATTGTTAAATTAGTATTGATTTTCTCTTGTAAATTTATTTCTTGGTAAAAAGACACATTAAGGTTATTTTTGTTCTCTTTTTTAAATGAAATTGGAGTGAATAATGAAAAGAACATATCAACCGAGTAGCAGAAAACGCAAAAACAAGCATGGTTTTAGAGAAAGAATGAAGACAAAGGATGGAAGAAGAGTTTTAGCAAGAAGAAGAGCCAAAGGAAGAAAGAAACTAACTGTAAGCGACGAATAGTAACAGGAATGATATCGGAAAGAGCGGAGAAGAAAGTTAGAAGCGGCAAACTCTTCGAAATAATTTATAAAGAAGGTACAAGTGTTTATTCAAAAGATAATGCGATAAAAGCAAAGTATTATATTTCAAATAAAAAAGCGGGCACAGAATTAAAGATGGCGGTTTCAGTTTCTTCAAAGGCTGGTGGTGCAGTATGGAGAAACAGAATAAAAAGGGTAATGAATGAATCAATTCGTACAGAAAAAAAACACCTCTATAATTTAGCTTCTGGCAAAAATCTTTGCTTGTTAGTTGTCTTTTCGCCAAACAGGTTAAATCAGCAGAACAGCAAACGAGTTAATTTTAACATTATCAATTCGGCAATTCTTGAGATATTAGAAATTATTAAACGAAGAATTAATGACTTATAAAACTATAATAAAATATGGCACAACCACAATGGATTTTATAAATGATCGCAGTAAAAAATTTTATCTGAAATTGGGCCGAAATGGATAGAAATACAATTATAGCGTTTATCCTAATCGGTGCGATACTGATTTCCTGGTTATTTATAAACACTCCTAAAGAAACACAGAAACCACGAAACGATAAAGACTCGTCATACGTACAAAAAGAGGGACCAACTGATTCCTTAAAAAAGACCGAGACAAAGGAAGACAAACTCGTTCAGGACAAAAAGGGTAAAGAAGAAGAAATTTATAAAAGTTTTTTACCGACCTCAACAGATTCCGGCAGAATAGTTACCGTTGAAACAAATCTGGCAATTTATGAATTGTCAACTCAGGGCGGAAATATTCATAAAGTCTATCTTAAAAAGTTTAACAATTGGTACTCCTCAGACGTAAAAGATAATATCAATCCATATACCTCATCAGTCCAGCTAATAAACTACTCAGCAGGAAACGCATACGACATTTCATTTATAAGTTCTGATGGAAAAGCAGTCAATACAAGCGAAATGGGATTCACCACTTCATTGCAGAGCAAACAGATAATTAACGGAAAAGATTCGATTGAAATTGCATTCACTACAAGTATCGGCGGCACAAAAAAAATTATAAAAAGATATTTGTTCAGTGCAGGAAGTTATTTAATTAAGAGCAATCTTGAGTTCATAAATTTAAAAGGAACGATAGCTGATAACACATACCATGTAATCTGGGGATCGGGAATTCGGTTTGTTGAGAAGAACTCTGTTAACGAAGCTGGATTTTCCAGCGCCGATATTTATTATGGCGATGAAAAAGTGGTAATAAATTCGCCGGACGATGGTGAAAAAATAAGCAGGGATTTTAACGGCAGGGTTGATTGGCTGGCAGTAAGGAACAAATATTTTGCTGCGATTATGATTCCCGCGGATCCGGGCGGGGTTGAAGGCGCATACATCGAAGGACAAACATTCCCGGCTAAAGAATATGGAAGGAAGAAAATTTACAGTGTTCGGTTAGTCGTTCCCTTTAAAGATTCAGATTTAGAAAAGAAATCTTTCGGAATTTATGTAGGACCGGTTGACTATGATCAACTAAAATTGATCAGCAGCAATCTTACGGCGCTCGTGGACTTCGGAACATTTTTCGGTTTGAAATTTATAGTTCGACCAATAGCAGAATATTTATTGTTGCCATTATTTAGTTTCATTCATCTTTTTATACCTAACTACGGATTTGTAATCATAGTCTTTTCATTAATTATTAAGATTATTGTTTACCCGCTTACAAGAAAAAGTTTTCAATCGATGAAGAAGATGCAGCTTCTTCAACCGAAAATTGCAGAGCTGAAAGAAAAGCTTAAAGACGATCCGCAGAAAACGAACAAGGAGACAATGAAGCTATATCAGACTTATGGAATAAATCCGGCTGGCGGATGTTTTCCGCTATTGCTTCAGATGCCGATTTTTATTGCCCTCTGGGGATTGTTTCAGGCAGCGATTGAACTCCGTCAGCAGCCATTTATTTTTTGGATAAAAGATCTTTCAGCTCCGGATGTAATATTCGACCTTGGTGCAAAGCTTCCGATCTTTGGTATTCAGGAAATAAGCGGATTAGCAATGCTGATGGGGATAACAACTTTTGTTCAGCAGAAAATGTCCGTGAAAGATCCGAAGCAGCAGATGCTTGTTTATATGATGCCGGTAATGCTTACAATTTTATTCATGACCTTTCCATCAGGATTAAATCTGTATTATTTTATGTTTAATGTTTTTTCAATAGCTCAGCAGTATTATATAAATCATAAACAGGACGACATTGTTTTAGAACCGGTTGATCCATCAAAAAGAAAAAGAGGTTTTATGCAAAAATTAATGGAGGCTGCAGAAAAGCAGTCAAAGCAAAAAAACAGAAGATAATTCAACACTTCGCATTGCCACGGAAGTCATATCCATTTTAAAATCTTTTTTTAACTTTGAACCGTGAACTTTTTTAAGCTATTAATACTGTCATCATCCATTTCTTTTGTAGCGATTTCTACTGCGCAAAACAAGATTGTTGTTCCCCTGGAAACAAAATTTAAAAAATTACCTTTTGGAATAGAGCAGAAAGTCCCGGTATCTGAATTATCAATTGGTCTGGCATTAAGCGGGGGAGCTGCGCGTGGTTTTGCACAAATTGGTGTAATAAAAGCGCTCGAAGAAGCCGGAATTAATATAGAAGCTATAGCTGGAACCAGTATAGGAAGTATTATCGGCGGAGCGTATGCATCCGGTTATTCTGTGAAAGAAATGGATTCGTTGGTTATTAACACAAACTGGGAGCGACTTCTTTCGATCGCCAATCCATCAGACAGAAGAGAGCTTTTTGTAGATCAGAAAATATCAAAAGACCGCTCGCTTTTTACTCTAAGACTGGATGGGTTTAGTCCTGTTATTCCCACTTCGTTTAATGAAGGATTAAGACTCTCAAATTATCTCACTCTGCTATGTTTGAATGCGCCCGTAACAAACCACAATAGCTTTGATGATTTAAAGATAAGGTACAGGGCGGTTTGTACAGATTTGGTTGATGGTGTTCCGGTGATTCTATCCAAAGGTTCTCTATCAAGAGCAATGAGGGCAAGCTCAAGCGTATCTTTTCTTCTTTCTCCGGTAGAAATTGACTCACTTATTTTAGTTGATGGCGGATTAGTTTCAAATGTTCCGGTTAGCGTTGTTAAAAATATGGGAGCCGATTTTATTATCGCCGTGAATACAACGAGCAAGTTGAGAGAAGAAAGCGAGCTTGAAGTTCCCTGGAATATTGCCGATCAAACTGTAAGTATTCCGATGAAGATACTCGTTAACTCGGAACTCTCTAATGCTGACTTTGTAATCGAACCCGAAGTGGATGATTTCTTATCAACAGACTTTACAAAAATTGACTCACTGATTTTTGCGGGCTATAATTCTACAAAGACCATAATTCCTCAGCTAAAGAATAAGTTAGATTCTCTTTCTAAAACGAAATACAGCGTTAAAAGCTTCTGGATAAAGAATATTAAACACAGACCAGATGAAGCAGGTTTTGAGAAACCATATTTGCAAAAATATTATTTACTCGATTCGGTCTCGAGCATTGATGTTTATAAAGACATGTGTGAAATATTCGAAACCGGGCAGTACGATTCGTTGAGTTTTTCAATTACTAATGAGGGCGATTCAACAGAGATTGTGTTCAATAGTACTCTTAATCCATTAATTAAAGAAGTAGAAATTTTAGCAAATGTTCCGGACGATGGCAAAGCAGCAGAAAGAATTTTTCAACCATTGAGAGGAAAACCTTTTAACGGCGAAATTATTTTCAATTCAATAAAGGAATTTATCTCAGAGTACAAAAAGCAAGGCTATATTTTGTTTGACCTGGATAAATATGAGTTTAATGATTCAACGGGGAAATTAATTCTTGACTTTAATCCGGGTATAATATCCGGAATTAATATTAATAGCGAAACCAGCAGAACCGTGATCGACAGAGAATTTAATATAAAGCCCGGAGATCGTCTGCGTTATTCTGAACTTGAAGAAGGATTACAAAATCTTAGAGCAACTGGCTTGTTTGACGATATAAATTTAACTATAGAACAAAACAGCGAAGAAACAGTTCTTAATTTAAATGTTCACGAAGAAATATCGAGCCTTTTAAAACTTGGATTTTTAGTTGATAACACTTACAACGCACAACTTGGTTTAGACTTTAGGGATGTTAATTTATTTGGAACCGGATCCGAACTCGGGCTTTTTCTTTTTGGCGGAGCCGGAAATAGGGTGTACATACTCGAACATATTGCACACAGGATTCTCAATAGTTATTTCACATATAAATTAAATGCTTACTATAAGTTTAATGATGTTACCGTTTACAACAGAGTTACCTCGGCCACAAACAATACTTTTACAAGCTTTAATGTCGGCAAGTACAGACAGGTGTTTTATGGAACTTCTCTTTCATTAGGAACACAACTAGAAAAGTTTGGCAAGCTGATCTTTACCGGCAGATATCAGCTTGATCAGGTAATTAATAAAGAAAGGAATGCCGTCAGCACATACAAAACAAAAATAGTTGGTTTAAGAATCGGCGCACTGGTTGATAACCAGAATAAGTATCCGTATCCTGACGATGGACTTTACTTTAATGGGTATTATGAAACAGCACAAAGCTTTTTAGGCGGTGATGAGGGATATATAGTTGTTAATGGAGATCTAAAATATTATTTCACCCTTGCAGCAAATCATGTTATTGCACCAAGAATACAATTAGGATTCGGCGATAAAACTCTTCCTCTCAGCGAGCAGTTTATTTTAGGTGGTCAGTATTCTTTTTTTGGTGCTCACGAAAATGAATTCAGAGGAAGACAAATTTTTCTTACCTCGCTGACGTACCAATACAAACTTCCTTTCAAAATATTTTTTGATACTTATGCTCTTTTTCGTTACGACCTCGGTTCTACGTGGGATGTTCAGGAACAAATCAGATTTAAAGATCTGAGACACGGGATTGGAGGAACGCTTTCATTCGATACTCCAATAGGTCCCGCAGACTTTTCAATTGGGAGAAGCTTCATCATAAACAAAGGATTAAAAGAAGGTTCATTTTCCTGGGGAGATGTATTGTTCTACTTCTCCATAGGTCACGCAGTAAGTTTTTAAGATCTTGATTCTTTAGCGAGCTTATAAAGTTCTATATATTTCTCTGCAGAACTTTTCCAGGAATAATCTTTTTTCATTCCATTCTTCCTGATCTTATCCCACACTTTTTTATTCTTGAAACAATTTACTGCACGTTCAACAGATTTAAAGAGAGCAAATCCTGTTGCGTCATGAAAAGAAAAACCTGTTCCCGTGTCAAAACCGAGATGATTCATTTCATCCCAATCATGCACCGTATCTGCAAGTCCGCCTGTTTTACGTACGATCGGGACAGTACCATATTTTAAACTATAAATCTGATTTAACCCGCAGGGCTCATATCTTGACGGCATTAAAAACATATCAGCACCGGCTTCAATTAAATGAGACAATTCATTGTTGTATCCAATATATGTTCCTACTTTCCCCGGCAGTTGGTTTGATAGCCAGCGGAATAAACTATCAAATCTATCTTCCCCGCTGCCGAGAATTATCCATTGTGCATCAAGATTCATCAGATCATTTATTGCATCTGCAAAAATATCAAAGCCTTTCTGTGCAACCATTCTCGAAACGATTCCTATTAACGGAACATTTTCATCAAAAGGAATATTGAAATGATTAAGAAGGAACTTTTTGTTTAAAAGCTTTCCTTCAAAATTATTAATAGAATAATGATAAGGTAGAAGTTTGTCTGTTTCCGGATTCCACACATTATAATCCACGCCATTTAATATTCCAAACAGATCCTCTTTTCTTTTTTGAAGCACACTTTCAAGACCGGCACCATATTCCGGAGTTAAGATTTCATGTGCATAAGTGTTGCTAACTGTGTTGATGATATCAGAAAAAGAGATTCCGGTTTTCATAAAAGAAACGCCGCCGCCATGTTCAACAAGTCCGTTTGGATAGAAAAGTTCTCCCCGAATCTCAGCACTAAAGAGAGTTGATTTAGAAAATCTTCCCTGGTAACCAATGTTGTGAATTGTAAAAAGAGTAGCAGTATTATCAAAGAACCTATCCCAGCTGTAATTACCTTTTATCATAAGCGGGATTAATCCTGTTTGCCAGTCATTGCAATGAATAACATCAGGAGTCCATTGCATTCTTTGCAATGTTTCAATAATTCCTTGTGAGAAGAGAATGAACCTTTCATCTTCATCATAATCATTTGTGTAGATTCTATGGCGATAAAAGTAATGTGGGCAATCAATAAAATTAACTTCTATTTTCGATCCGGGCAATTTACTTTGATGAATGTGAGCGGAACGGATTTGTCCGGCTACTCTTATCGGCAGCTCACCCAAATCCCAATTGTAATGTAAACCAAACTTAGATTCGTCAATCAACGAATACTTTGGTATAAAAATTTTCACTTCACAACCGAGGTTTTCCAGTTCTATAGGCAAAGCGCCGGCAACATCTGCAAGACCGCCGCTTTTTGCATAAGGAACACACTCAGTTGTCGCAAAAGCTATTTTCATATTTGGAATATTCTCGTTCTAAATTATTTGAAAAACGTTAGATAATGGTTTAAAGATATTTTTATTTCTGTTGTGAATAATAAAGCATAATGAGTTAAATTTCATTAATAATTTTCATTTGGTTAAAAAGCAGCAACAAACGATTTGATTATATGAGAAGAATCATCAACGACCTACCAGTATTTACCGAAGGAACTAACAACAAACGTGCAATAATCTTTGTGCACGGCTTTCCTTTTGATCATTTGATGTGGGAAAAACAGGTTTATGAATTAAGCAAAGATTATTACTGTGTAACTTATGATATTCGCGGACTCGGCGAATCACCTGCAGGTTCCGGTCAATATACAATTGAGATGTTCGTTGATGATCTCGAAATAATTTTGGATGATCTAAAACTTAAAGAGGTTATCCTCTGTGGATTATCAATGGGCGGCTATATTTCTTTACGGGCAGTTGAGCGGATGGAAAATGAATTCAGCGAATTAATTCTTTGTGATACAAAATCTTCAGCCGACGACAACGAAGGAAAGCTGAAAAGGGCAGCAGCAATTAAGCAAATAGATTCCGGGAATTTCGAAAGTTTTATTGAAACTTTTGTATCAAATTGTTTTGGAGAAGACTTCATTAGTAAAAACAGGAATGAGTTTGAGAAGGTAGTTAATCGTTCAAAGAGAAATAATCCTCTCGGCGTTAAAGGCAGTTTATTGGCAATGACAGGCAGAACAGATACAACTCACTATCTTTCTAAAATTTCTATACCTTCTTTGATATTAAGCGGTGAAAAAGATAAACTGACACCACCCGGAATTATGAAGCAAATGGCAGAGCAGATAAATCAAGTAAAATTTGTATTAGTGAAAAATGCCGGGCATATGACTCCTATTGAAAATCCACAAGCAGCGAACAACGCAATCAAAGAATTTCTTCAGGCTAATAAATTATAATCATTGAAAAATCCCACTATTATAAAAGTAAATTTTAATGCATAGGCATTCCGGCTTAGTTGAAATATTAATCGGCTCTCTTACGGATACATATTTAATGATTCCCGCTCTATTCGTTTTGTATTTTATTCTTGAATACTTCTCACACACAAAGCAGCTTGACCTTATAACAAAGTTAAAAATCTCAGGGCCGTTTGGTCCGCTTGCGGGAACTCTTTTGGGAATTATTCCGGAATGCGGAATGTCGGTTTTTGTAACAACACTATTTCTTTCAAGAAGAGTAACACTTGGGACCCTGGTTGCAACATATCTTGCAACATCTGACGAAGCACTTCCCGTTTTGATTGCAAATCGTGGTTATGAAGTAATGATCCTGAATATTATCGGATTGAAATTGTTGATAGGAATAATATCCGGCTATGCAATTGATCTTCTATTAAATAGAAAATATTATGATGTAATAATTCCGGGGTCAAAATCGTCTTATGCAGTTCAAATTAAAACCGAACTGGAGGAAACTCCATATAAAGAAATTCTATTGCATAGTTTAAAACGAACTCTAAGGATTTATTTTTGGGTTCTTATCACAACAATAGGAATTTCGTTTATACTTTTTTACTCGAACGCAGCGCAGCTAGTAGAATCAATTCAAAATCATCCTAACATACAGGTAATTATTGTAGCACTCTTTGGTTTGATTCCAAACTGTGCGGCTTCAGTTGCAATCGCCGAAGGGTTTTTACATGCAGGACTTTCAACCGGGGCAACAATTGCAGGACTTAGTGCCGGTGCCGGATTTGGACCGATTGTTCTTTTTAAAGATGGGAATTTTAAAACTGCCATTCAGACGCTTTTAATATGTCTGACAGCGGCAATTATGTGGGGATTATTGATTAACTACTTTGTTTAACTACTCTCTGCTTTTTTCGCAATTCAGTAAGAAATAAGGCACGGTCAACACTAAAGATCTTTTACTCTCTGCTATTTGATTTAATCTTTTTTCTACAAGCGAGAAAATATCGTTTCTTTTTTCTTCCGGTATAATCGATCTCCAGCTTCCTATAAAAGCGAGCCGTATTAGAAAATGACTAAACATTGTTGTTCCATCGTTAAAACGAATGTTGAATTCATCAGAATAAATTTCATCTATTGAAAAACCAGCATCTTCAAGCAATAATTGATAATCTTCAACTGGTCTGCGCTTTTTATAAATGTGTTCTTTCAACAAATCAATTTCATTTAGCATATTTTTTTCATGCAGTACTTCTTCAAACACCAAATAAAATTCAATCATCGTTTTATCTGCATTAAAAGTGAAGATTAATTGTGCCCCCATTTTTGAAATTCTGGAACATTCGTTTAATACTTTTATAAGATCATTAACATTGTTCAATCCGTTATTGCTGAAAATTAAATCAACTGATTTGTCCAGCAGAGGAATTTCTTCCGCCACACCATTAATTAATTCCACATTGTTTATTCCATAAGTTCTGATCTTTGTCTTTACTCTTTCATTTGCGGTTTCCCAGGGATCAATGCCATATAACTTGCAGGAGCTTCCAAGCCTCATTGCAACTTCGAGCAAAGGGAAACCGAGTCCGGATCCAATATCGAGCGCAGTAATATTTTTTCTGTATTTGATCTTTCCAAGCAGCTTTAATCCGAATGGAGCCGACCAAAGAGGCAGCTCATCAATTACAGAGACAACCTCTTTGTTATTTAAATCGTAGTTTGTTTTTAGAAATTCATTCATAAGAGTAATTCTTGTGGTTGTGTTTATAATTTAATAAAATGTGTTCACAAATAAATTTGTTCGATTATCTTTTATAACATATTACATTTATCAACGAACAAAATTATAAGAAAGATTTAAGTTGAATATTTCGAGACCGGATAATGCCATACTTTACAGGAATAAATGATTTACAGAAACTAAGATTGAATCTGGAAAAAGAACCGATTATCAACAGCAGCATACTTGGATTTTTAGAGAATAATCTTGTCACGGAAATTTTGTCTGTAGGAAACTCATATATTGTTAAAGGTATAAGCGACAGAGAGTGGATCTATTTCTCAAGCAAGGACGAGAAAGAGTTCAGAACTTTGCTGACCAGACTTTATCCGTCAGATAATTGTTTTGCATCAATTGAAGACTGGATGATACCGGAAATTGTAAAACGTGGAAAGATAGATTGGCAGTTAACCACAATGAGATATTACCTTCAGGAGAATTCATTAATTCCTGAAAACAAGGTAAAACTTATTCAACTAAAAACGAAAGATGCCGGATATATCAGAGACAATTCTAATTATAAAAAGTATCTTCCAATAAAGTATTTAAAGCAGCGTATTGAACAGTCTTTTAGTGCGGGAGTGATAGAAAACAACAAGCTTGTTGCATGGGTAATAACTCACGATGATGGGGCAATAGGTGCTTTGCATGTGCTTGATGATTACAGGAATAAAGGTTATGCAGCGGAGATCATAATTTCTATGAGCAAAAAAATCCGCAGTGCAGGAAGAATACCGATAGCTCAGATTGAAGAAATAAACAGCCCAGCAATAAAGTTGTTTGAGAAGCTTGGCTTTGTGAAGGATAGAAGAGTTACATGGTTAGTCTTAAAATAAAAGCCCTAATATTTTAGGGTGTGAATGTATTTGGCAACATAGTAATCAACTTTCTTTAGCTTATACTGCATTATATACCGCGGATGTTCAAGCACTATAATTTTTTTAAAGAATTTGTACTCATCATTCAAAAGAGAAAAATAATCCGCATTCTTCTTGCCAAGGATAATTGCAAAATCTCTCTTCGCACCAAACTCAATTTGCGATTTAATTGATTTGATAATCTCACTTTTCAAACTTTTGGCGAGTGCTTTTGTATCGTAATAATTATAATTCTTTCCGTCTTTGATTAATGCAAAAGGAAAGAGCGCGGACAGGAAAAATTCAGAATAAAACTTTTTAACACCGCTCTCTGACCCCGGCTCCGAAAGGAGACGGGCGTATTCTTCAATCATTCTATATATAAATTTACTTGAGAGTTCTTTCTGGTTCCCAAGATCGTTTTTAATTCCGCAGTATTCTTTTAAAGCAACAGGATCTGTAAAAGATATTCCGGTTAATCCGCCGCCAAATCTTCCGGGATTAATTCCGAAAATATATCTGCGCTTGTTATTGTCATTAAAATATTTTTGGTAAAACAATTTAACAATGTTTTGCACTTCTTTCTTTTCATAGGGATTTATTAATCCTATTCCTTTTTGAATCTTAATCGGTTTACGGAGAGAGAAGAAATAATTGATGGCTTTATCAGCAAAAGACATTGTAAATTCGTCTTGTTTGAGCGGACGTTTGTTTGTATTGATGAATGAATTTATATCTCATACAATCATACAACCAAATGTTCATTTATGTTTTTTATATTTAGTAGAATTTAACTTCATAATCAACAAACCTTCCTTCTTCATAGTTAAACTTCGCACTGAAAAATTTTTCCTGGAACAACCACGGAATAAAAATTTTATCTCCATCCCACAAATTGATTTCTGTCAGCTTTTCTGTTTGTATCCATTCAAGCTTTCCCTCTGGAGACTCAATTAATTCTCCGTTGAATTCATCTGCGGTAAAAAGAAACACATACCAATCCTCTTTACCATCAAACATAGGGAAAGTAATAAATCCTTTCATAGTTACAGTTTCAACCTTTAGTCCGCTTTCTTCTTCAATTTCCCTTAAGGCACACTGTTCCGGACTTTCTCCCGGCTCAAACTTTCCGCCTAAGCCATTCCATTTGCCTCGGTGATAATCGTTTACTTTTTTGTTACGATAAATCATTAATACAGAATTGTTTTTCTTATCAATTATATAACAGAGTGTCGCAAGTTTCATTTTGAGCCTGTAAACTTTGTGATATTAACCTTGAATATAATATTTAGTTCCAATATGTTTTTGCAGAATGGATTGGAAAATTTATTTTAATATGTAATAAAAATATCATTTGTTTATAAAAATATTATTACAAATATTTGATCGTAATTTTGAATGTAACTGAAAAACAAATTTAATTTTTGGAGACATGCTCGATGGAAATAAATGAACATAAAGAAGATTTCGTTGAACCTTCTTTCGGGGAAACGTTCATAGACCAGCAGCGAAAATCAGAGGAGGATCAATATTCTCTTCTCGCAGGGAAGAAGAAAAAGAGAGACGAGGATGATGAAGATGACTTC
>Ga0214473_10005482_pt1 | contig 15185 bp, 17 predicted proteins | sample RVTome_7_FD_203509 | JGI IMG/M metagenome (GOLD analysis project Ga0214473, IMG submission 203509) | Soil microbial communities from uranium-contaminated site in the Upper Colorado River Basin, Wyoming, United States - RVT98D197 | ecosystem: Environmental > Terrestrial > Soil > Contaminated >... | reverse complement strand
TGGTCAACAGCAGGCCGACGAGGAACGCGACGGTCGCCGAGACCGAGCCGATCGTGAGCCCGAGGCCGAACCGGGTTCCCACGAAGTCGCCGAGGCTCCCGAACTGCTGCCAATCGTGCCAGTACAGGAGAGCCCCACCGACGATCGTCGTGCCGGCGATCCACAGGATCACGGTCCCCAACTTCCGCTTGCCGAGCAGCTCCCCCATGAACGGTCCCGCAGCCGGCCCGACCGCCTTCGCCGTCGGCTGCAGGAAGACGACCAGCAGGAAGATGGCACCCCCCCACGAGATCGCCCCGACGACGTGGATGGTCCGGAACACGAGCAGATAGATGCTGGTCGCGAGCACCGGCGATCCCCCCTTCGATCGAGCGCATCCTGCCGCCGGGCGCGAGGCCGGTCAAGCCCGGAACGACGGCGAGCAGCCAGCGCGTAGGCTCTCGCCATGACCGCCGGGCCGTTCGCCGGGATCCTCGCGCGGCGCGGCAACGTCGTGCTCGACGGCGGGCTCGGCACCGAGCTCGACCGGCGAGGCGCCGACCTCCGCGACCGCCTGTGGTCCGCGAGAACCCTCGTGGAGTCGCCGGACCTCGTGCGCGACGTCCACGCCGCCTACTTCGCCGCCGGTGCGGACGTCGCGACCGGCGCGAGCTACCAGGCCAGCTTCGAGGGCCTGGCCGCCCGAGGGATCGAACGCGACGACGCGGTTGCGCTGTTCCGCCGCAGCGTCGAGCTCGCCCGGGACGCGGCCGAGGCGGCGGAGGGCGAACGGCTCGTGGCGGCATCGGTCGGGCCGTACGGGGCCTTCCTCGGCAACGGCGCGGAGTACACCGGCGACTACGACCGCGACGAGGACGCCCTGGTCGAGTTCCACCTCCCGAGGATGGAGGCGCTGGCGTCGGCGTCACCCGACCTGTTCGCGGTCGAGACGATCCCCTCGATCGTCGAGGCCCGGGCCCTCGTCCGGGCGCTGGAGCGGGCCTCAAACGTTCCCGCATGGATGAGCTTCAGCTGTCGGGACGGCGCGCACCTGTGCGACGGCACGCCGTTCGAGCGCGCGGTCGAAGTCGCGACCTCATCCAGGAGCGTGGTCGCCGTGGGCGTGAACTGCACGTCGCCGCTGCACGTCATCGCGCTCGTCGAGATCGCAGCGGCCCGCACGCCGCTTCCCGTCGTGTGCTATCCGAACCGCGGCGCCTTCTGGGACCCGGTCCGCAAGGTCTGGGTCGATCCGCCACGGCAGGACGCGCGCCCCTCGCTCCGCCCGCTCGAGTGGCAGAAGGCCGGCGCGCGCTTGATCGGCGGCTGCTGCGGCACGACGCCCGAGGACATCGCGGCGATCGCCGGCGCCCTTCGCGCGGCCTGAGGCCCGAGCGTCTAGGCCCGAGTTTGAACTCGGGCGACGCGGGTATCCGTTGCGCCAAGGTGACGACGGCGGGTCCGGACGAACCGAGGGGAGACCGGACCCGCACGCGTCACGACCGAACCTGAACGACAGAGACGGCACGGCTCTCCGTCCTCACCCCCTTCGGAGAGTGCCGAAGCAAACGAGAAGGCCCGGCTCGATCGAGCCGGGCCTTCTGGTTGCTTCGGTCTTGGGTCAGGAGACGCGGTGGACGCGGGTGGTCTCGTCGACGTCCTCGTCCACATCGTCGTCGTCATCGAGCACGACGGTCCGATCGCGATCGGTCCGCTCGACGACCTCGGTGTCCTCGACGTCGTCGACGAGGTGCGCGTTCGCCGGGCTGGTGAGCGCGCCCCCGATCATCCCGCCGAGCCCGCATGCGACGAGCCCGCCCACGATGGACAGGAACGCCGCCCACAGGACGTCCTCACCGCTCGCGAGCAGGCCGCCCGTGACCTCGATCTGGGCGACGCGCCCCAGGTTGAGCACGTTCAGGATCGCGGGGATCCCGACCGACAGGACGACGATCAGGATCAGCGCCCAGATCGTCACGCCGTTGAAGAACCCGGAACCGGCGCCCTTCACGCCCGAGAGCCAGCCGGCAAGCAGGCCCGCGATGAACAGGCAGGCGATCGCGGAACCTCCGATGTACCACTCCAGGTTCCCCCGGATCTGCTCCATGCCCGATCCGAAGGCGAGCGCGAACCAGAGCGTGGTCAGCAGCGCGAGCAGCGCGATGCCGATCACCGTTCCGCCGAATACGGCACCCCAGCGGATCCGCTGAGGACTGGGCGAGCCGACCGAGGCCACCGGCCACGGGCCGGCTGCCGTCGGTGTCGTGTAGCTCGTGCGCATGTCGACCTCCTTTCAAAGATCCTTGGGGAAGCCCGTACCCATCGGGGACGGGATCTACGCGCGCGGGAGATCGCGCCAAAACGCCAGAATGACGAGGTGACGACGACCGATCTGCCCGGGCGGCTCCTGGAGCGCCTCGACCGCTTCCAGCGCGGGCACCCGGTGTTCGCGATCCCGGTCGCGGTGCTGAAGAAGTTCGGCGACGACCGCGGCGGCCAGTGGGCCGCCCTCGTGACCTATTACGGGTTCTTCTCGTTGTTCCCGCTGCTGCTCGTGTTCGCGACCCTGCTGAGCTTCGCGGTGCAGGACGACCCGGCGCTGCGGCTTCGGATCTTGGACTCGGCCCTGTCGCAGTTCCCGATCATCGGCGACGAGATCGAGCGCAACCTCGGCCACCTCGAAGGGTCCGTCGCGGCGCTCGTGATCGGGCTCGCCGCCTCCCTGTGGGCCGGCATGGGCGTGGTCATCACCGTTCAGGGCGCGCTGAACGACCTGTGGGACGTTCCACGCCGTGCCCGTCCGAACTTCCTGTGGAGCCGCCTGCGAGCGCTTCTCACGCTCATCGCGCTCGGCGTCGCGGCGCTGGCCGCGAGCGTGCTCGCCGGGGTCGGGACGATGAGCGGCGGCATGGGCTTCCGCGCGCTCACGTTCGCGGGGACGTTCGTGCTGAACGCGTTCGTGTTCGCCGCAGCCTTCCGCTACCTGACGGCCGCTCGGGTGCGATGGCGCCAGATCCTTCCGGGAGCGCTCGTCGCCGCCGCGGCGTGGATGGCGCTGCTGGTGCTGGGTTCCTGGCTCGTCGACCGGCAGCTCCGGCACGCCACCCAGCTCTACGGGGTCTTCGCGTTGGTCCTCGGCCTCCTGTCGTGGATCTACCTCGGCGCCCAGGTGATGTTGCTCTCGGCGGAGATGAACGTGGTCCTCGCGCGTCGCCTGTGGCCGCGGGGCCTGCGACCGCCGATGACCGAGGTCGATCGGCTCGTCCTATCCGCTCAGGCGGAGGAGGCGGCCGCCCTGGCACCGCAGGACGTCCACGTCCACTCCCACGACCTGGATCCGCTCCACGAGGAGGATCCGCTCGGCGAGGGACACCCCGAGCCCGATCCACCCGACGCCGGCGGCACGGCTCGCCGCCTCTGACCCGAGCCGACGCCCCAACCACGGGATCGAGGTTCGGGTCCGCGGCCGGTGGGTATGGGTGAAGCCGCAGGACCCAAGGAAGACGAGAGGGAAGGAGAGCGACATGGAGCCGTGGGTGTGGGTGGTCATCGCGATCGCCGCGGTGCTGTTCCTGATGCTGCTGTTCCGGAGCCGGGGCCGCACCGGTGGTCGCCGAGTGATCGTGAAGCGGGACGCGCCGAGGCGACGTCGCTGGGTTTGATCCACCGGGCCATCCTCGCCCGCCGGGCTGGTAAGCGAGCTCGCGGACATGAGGAAGGTCCGAGTCGCACCATCGAGGACGGGGACGAAGGGTCGAAGGGCCACGTCCCCGTCCTCGTTTCCGTTCCGCGGTTGGGCTCCGGTACGGTTGGGTACAAGCGCGCCACTCGGCACGACGACAGGGAGGAGCGGCGATGATGACCTCGCTCGGCGAAGAGGAAGCACGGGTCCTCCTCCAAGAGGAGCAAGCCCGGCTCCAGCAGATCCGCGCGTCGCTCCAGGCCGACCCCCTCGACGGCGCAGAGGAACGTGCGATCGTCGAGCTGTCGATGGTCGATCAGCATCCGGCCGACATCGCGACCGACACGTTCGAGAAAGAGAAGGACCTCTCCATCTTGGAGCACGTCGACGCGCAGCTCGTCGACGTCGACCGCGCGCTCGGCCGTCTCGAGCAGGGTGCCTACGGCACGTGCGAGGCGTGTGGCCGCCGGATCGACGACGACCGGCTGCGGGCTCGCCCCGCGGCCCGATTCTGCATCGACGACCAGCAGATGGCTGAGCGAGGCGCCGGATGAACGAGCGCGAAGATCCACTCGCGCGGGCCCCGGCCTGACCTGGCGACGGCGACGAGGTCACCCTTGGGCGCGAGCGTTCCCGGCAGCGCCACCGCACAAACGCCGCTGGATGCCGATGCGTAAGCCCACGCACGGGTGGGTACGTCTGCTGTGCGGCCCCGTCGGGCCGTGCACGCAGACGGCAAAGCTCAGGCGAGAAGGAGGACCGGTGGATGCGATCACGCTGCTGAAGGATGACCACGCGAAGGTGAAGAAGATGCTCACCGCGCTCGAGGAAACGACCGAACGTGCGGTGAAGACGCGGCAGGAGGGGCTCGCCGAGCTGAAGCGCGAGCTGCAGATCCACGAGGCGATCGAGGAGGAGATCTTCTACCCGGCGCTGAAGCAGCACGCCGAGGCGAAGGAGATCGTGCTCGAGGCCTACGAGGAGCACGACGTCGTCGACACGATCATGGGCGAGATCGAGCGAACGCCCGTCGAGGACGAGCGATGGGCGGCGAAGTTCAAGGTCATGAAGGAGAACCTCGAGCATCACATCGAGGAGGAAGAGGGCGAGATGTTCAAGCACGCCCGCGACGTCTTCGATCGGGAAACGCTCGAGGAGCTCGGCCGGCAGATGAAGGAGCGGAAGGACGCCGGGCTCGCCGCCTGAGGCACCGTGAGCCCGTCGGAAGGAGGCGGAGATGTTCATCGGTGAGATCCAGGAGGTCGGGATCATCGAGCCGCTCGTCGTCCCCGAGCCGGTTCCCGTCGAACGAGAGACCGAGCAGCCCACCCCGCGTCGGATCGAGGAGCCGCTCCCGTCCGGATGAGCGACCTCATCACCGACGTCATCGAGAGGGCTCCCGATGGCTTCGTTCCGCTGGTCGGCTACCGCGAGTGGGCCCTGTGGCGCGAGGGCGAGGGCCCTCCGCGGCTCCGCTCGCTCTTCCACCCCACCGTCTGGCCGCACGATCGCCCGCTCGGCGCCGTGTGCCTTCGGCCGCTGATCTGGCACGGCCGGACGGGACCGGGGCACCACGGCGTCCCCAACGCCCTGTGCGAATGCGGGATCTACGCCTTCCGAGAACCCGAGTTCGACACCCTCCGAGGGGCCAAGGGCCCCAAGGCCAGAGGCATCGTCCGCGGGTGGGGACGTTACATCCTGGGAACCTCGGGCTGGCGATGTGAGTTCGCTCGGGTCGCCGCGGTGCTCGAGGACGAGGACGATCCCCGGTTGAGCCACGGCATCGCCGAGCGCTACCGCGTCCCGGTCGTCCCGTAGCTCGACCGCGCGGCGCTGGCTTCCTTAGCGGCGAGCCTCAGTTCTCTTCGAGCGTGGGACCGTGGCCCTCGTGCTCGTGGTCGACGTCCTCGACGCCTGCGAGGAAGACCGCGAAGGCCGCGATCGTCGCCCGCGCCTCCGGCCGGCGCTGCACGAAGTCCTCGAAGTGGTCCGCGGCATCGTCCAACGTGACCTGCTCGTGTCCGCGCTTGGCGCGCAGGCGTTCCACTCCGTCCAAGCTCAATCGATCTCCTCGAGGAGCTCGGGCTCGGCGACCGGCGCGCCGGGGTTCACCGCTTCCCGCAGCTCGCGGAGTGTCTGCGACAGGATGCGGCTGACGTGCATCTGCGAGACACCGACCTCGCGGGCGATCTCCGATTGCGTGAGGCCTCGGAAGAACCGCAGGTACAACACGGTGCGCTCGCGTTGCGGCAGATCGCGAACCGCGGGCGCGACGCTCGCCCATTCCTCCAACAGCTCCATCGATGGATCGTCCGATCCCAGGACCTCGATGGGCGCCGCGCCGTCCTCGCCGGCCGGGGCGTCGAGGGAGCTGGTCGCGTAGGCATGGCTCGCCTCCATCGCCTCGAGGATCTCCTCGGCGTTCGCGTCGCACCTGGCCGCGATCTCGTCGATCGTCGGTGACCGGCCGAGCTGCTGGGAGAGCTCGGGCAGGACCGCGTTGATCCGCAACCCGATCTCCTGCAACCGGCGAGGAACCCGAACCGCCCACCCCTTGTCGCGGAAGTGCCGCTTCAGCTCGCCCACGATCGTCACGGCCGCGTAGGTCGAGAACTGGACGTCGCGGCTCAGATCGAACCGGTCGATGGCGTTCAGCAACCCGAGGCTGGCGACCTGGAAGAGATCGTCCTGCGACTCCCCGCGGCCCGAGAAGCGCCGCGCGAGGTACTCGGCGAGCGGCAGGAAGCGACGGGTGAGCTCCTCGCGAGCGGCCGTGTCCTTCGGGAGCATGCCGAAGAGCTCGCGCTCGTCGAGCTCCTGCAGGTCGACGCGCGCGCGAGCGGTCACCGGCCGTTCCTGGAGATCGTCCGCTTCACGATCCGGATCGCGGGAGCCCCGTTCCACAGCTCGAACCGGACGCTCTCCGCGAGCGCCGAGAGCACGCGCCACGACAGGGTGTCCTCGAACCCGATCGGAGGCCAGGTCTGGGTCGGCGTGTCTACCGCCGCAACTACCTCGAGGCGGTCGGGCAGCGACCGAAGGTCGAGGCGGAAGGTGGCGGGCTCACCGGGCAGGGCCAGGAGTCTCGCGCAGGCTTCGTCCACCGCCAACCGCAGGTCGTCGACGTCGTCGAGCGACAACGGGAGCCTGCCGGCGACGGCGGCGGTCACCGAACGCAACACGTGGATGTACTCGCTCCGGGCAGGGATCGAAAGACGAACGGAATCGGTGCCGAGATCGGTGAACACGCCGACCACCTATACTGTCCCCTTCGGTCCGCCGGGTGCGAACAGCGTTCCCGGCGTGAACGCCATCATGCGGAGGGAGGGGCGGATGGAACTCGCGCTGGAGAACGGAACGCAGGGCTCGTGGACGATCGTGCGCGTGGGCGGCGAGCTCGACCTGCACACGTCCCCCCAACTGCGCGAGCACGTCCTCGCTCTCGTCACGGAGCCTCCGGTCCGCATCGCGCTCGATCTCACCGATGTCGCGTTCATGGACTCGAGCAGTCTCGGGACGCTCGTCACGTGCCTCAAGCGCGTCCGCGAGCGCGACGGGCAACTCGTCCTGGTCGGCGTGACGGGTTCACCGATGAAGGTCTTCAACCTGACCGGACTCGACCGCGTCTTCGACATCGTGCCCTCCCGCGACCGGCTTCCGGCCGGCTGAGCGTCCTCGTCTTGCCCTGACCCAACCGGCGTTCGCCGACACCTCGACCGAAGTCGACGCGGTGATGCGCGCGACTACGTCGCACGCTACCCCCGCAGTGGCCGCCTAAACGCCTTCGACCACTTGCGGATCGCCACCCACTCGACCCTATGCTGGACGAAACGGCGGACAGCCGCCGGACCTCGAGGGACAGGGATGGCCGAGAAGACCGAACCCGAACGCGACCCGTCCCCGGAAGGGGCCGAAGAGCTCCTGGGCTTCCTTCGCGAGCAGGACATGCGCGAGCGCGTGTTCGAGGCGTACCCCGATGCCATCCTGATCCTTGACCAGGACGACACGGTGCTCGACATGAACCGGGCGGCGGCCGAGCTCCTCGGCCGCACGCGCGACGAGCGCGTCGAGCTCCACGAGGTCCTGGTGGACGACGACGGGGAAGGACCCAAGGGCGCGTTCGGCGGCGAGTGGCAGAGGCGGGTCGAGGTGCGCCGCGCGGACGGTTCGACCGCAGCCGTCGAGGCGCGCTCGATCGTGGTTCCCGGAGAGAGCGAGGCGCTCCGCCTTCTCGTGCTCTCGCACGACCTCGCCGAGGCCGAACGGCGAGGATGGGAGGAGACCCGCCGCGTCGAGGAGCGGATCGCCCGCCTCCAAGCCATCACCGACGCGGCCCTCGTGCACCTGTCGCTGGACCAACTCTTCGAGGAGCTCCTCGGCCGCCTGCGCGACCTCCTGCACGCCGACTCGGTCACCGTCCTGCTGCTCGACCCCGTCGCACAAGTCCTACGCATCCGGGCGACGAGCGGCCTCGAGCGCCCCGCCGAGGAGCGCGTGGACGTTCCGCTCGGCGTGGGCGTTGCGGGACGTATCGCCGCGCAGAAGCGGCCAACGGTGATCGGCGACCTCGGGCGGGCCGGCGCGGTCAGCCCCTTCCTCGGGCGACGGCTCCGCTCGCTGGTCGGCGTGCCGATCCTCCGCGCCGGCGAGGTCCGCGGGGTCCTGCACGCCGGCAGCCTCCGTCCGCGCCGCTTCACGCAGGAGGACGTCTCGATGCTCGAGCTCGTCGCCGCCCGCCTCGAACCGGCGATCGAGAACGCCAACCTGCACGAGACCGAGCGTGCAGCGCGAGCGGCGGCGGAAAAGGATGCCGCTCGCCTTCGCCTCATGCAGTCCGTCGGCGGTGCCCTGGGAGCGGTCCTTCCCGTCGACGAGATCGGACGCGTCGTCCTCGATCACATCGTGCCGGCACTGGGAGCGATCGCGGGCGGCGTCGGGGTCGTGGACGAGGAGGGGCACGCCGTGCGGATCGCCGCCTCGGTCGGATACGACGCGGAGACCATGGAGCGTCACGGATCCTTCCCCGTCGACGGCGAACTCCCGGCCGCGGCCGCGATCCGGGACGGGCGCTTGGTCCTGATCGGTTCGCCCGAGGAACGCGACCGGTCCTTCCCCTCGCTCGCCGGGCAGCGCTCGGTCGGGAAGTCGTGGGCGGCGTTCCCACTCAAAGTGGGGTCGCGGCGGGTGGGCGTGATCACCCTGTCGTTCCCGGAGCCAAGGACGTTCGGCGAGGAGGACGTCGAGGTGATGAGCGCCCTCGCACACCAGTGCGCGCAGGCCCTCGATCGATCCCGGCTGTACGAGACCGAACGCGCGATCCGCACCCGTTCCGAGGCCACGAACCGCCGGCTGGGTTTGCTCCAGTCGCTGACGGCGAAGTACTCGCGCGCGCTGACCTCGAGCGAGGTCGCCGAGCTCTCCGTCTCGGAGGCGACGGCGTCGCTCGGCGCCAACTCCGGCGTGGTGCTGCTGCTCGATGAGAACGGCATGCTGCAGATGGGCGCGTCGCGGGGCTACAGCGAGCGAGCGCTGGAGGGGTGGCAGAGCTTCCCGGCGGACCTGCCGACGCCCGCGGGTGAAGCGATCCGCACCGGGCAGGTCGTCGTCGTCGAGTCTCCGGCCGATCTGGCGCAACGGTTCCCGCTCGTCGCCGCCCGGTCGTCCACCGGGCGGCCTATCGGACCCACCGTCGCCCTGCCGATCCTCGTCGACGAGCGACCGATCGGAGCGCTCGCGTTCACGTTCGACGAAGGCCACCGACTCGGCGAGGACGACCCGGTCCTGTTCCGGGCGCTCGGACGTCAATGCGGTCAGGCGATCGAGCGCGCGCGCCTGTACGAGACCGAGCGGCGCGCCCGTCGCGAGGCGGAGCTCGCGCGCGAACGCACCGAACGGCTGCAGACCGTCGCGAACGCGCTCGCGTCCGCGGAGACGCAGCAGGACGTGGCCGAGGTGCTCGCCGAGCAGAGCATCGTCGCGCTCGGCGGCGTCGCCTCCGTCGTCCTCCGGGTCCGCCACGAAGGCGCGCTCGAGGTCGCCGCGGCGCGCGGCTACCCGGCGGAGGTGATCGAGTCCTGGCACCCGCTGGACCTGCAGACGCCCTCGCCGCTCGCCGAGGCCATCCGCTCGGGCGTCGGCATCTGGATGCGATCGGGGGCAGAGCTCGCGGCCGCCTTCCCGGCGATCGTGGAGACCCAGGAACGCCTCGGGTTCGGCGGCGCCTTCGCCGCGATCCCACTCGCCGCCGCGGACCAGGTCCTCGGCTCGGTGGGCGTCCGGTTCGCCGACCAGAGGGATTGGCCCGAATCCGACCGCGAGTTCCTGCGGGCGATCGCCCGGCAGTGCACGCAGGCGATGCTCCAGGCGGACCTGCGAGAGGTTGAGCTCGCGACGAGGCGTGAGCTGGAGCTCAGCGAGCGCCGATACCGGTCGCTCGTCCAGACGACCTCGGCGATCGACTGGACCGTCGATCCGGCGGGAGCCTTCGTCGAGCCGCAGTCCTCGTGGACGGCCTACACGGGTCAGGAGTGGGAGCAGCATCGGGGCCTCGGCTGGCTGGACGCGATCCATCAAGACGACCGCGAGGACGTGTTGAAGAGGTGGTTCCAAGCCCGCGACACCGGGGAGCTCTACTCGGTGCGAGCGCGCGTGTGGCATGAGCCTTCGGGTGAACAACGTCATGTCGTCGTCCATGCGGCGCCGGTCCTCGACGCGTCGGGTCGCATCGCCGAGTGGGTTGGCACGGCCACCGACGTCCACGAGCAACGACTCGCCACCATCGAGGCGGATCGACGCGAGGCGGCGGCGCGCGCGGAGCTCGAGACCGTCGGCGAGCGCCTCGCCTATCTGGCCGCAGCGAGCAACGTTCTCGCGTCGTCCCTGGAGGAGTCCGAGACACTCCAACGCCTGGCCGATCTGGCCGTACCTCGTCTCGCGGATTGGTGCACGATCGACCTCCTCGGGCAGGACGGCTCAGTCGAGCTCGTCGCGGTCGCGCACGTCGACCCGGCGAAGGTGGAGCTCGCGCGCGACATCCGTCGCCGGTACCCGCCCGATCCCGACTCGGAGGTCGGCGCGCCGCAGGTCCTTCGGACGGGCCAGCCGTTCCTCATGGAGGAGATCCCGAAAGAGCTGATCGAAGAGGCGAAGCAGCGGATGCCCGAGCTCGAGGAGCTCCTCGACGAGCTGAAGCTGCGCTCCATGATGGTCTTGCCGCTCTCGGTCGGCGATCGCGTGCTCGGGGTCATGACCTTCGTCTGGGCGGAATCGGGGTTCCTCTACGACCGGGACGACCTCGCCCTGGCCGAGGACCTCGCGCATCGCGCAGCGATCGCGATCGAGAACGCTCGGCTGTATCAGGCTGAGCGGGACGCGCGCCGCGAGGAGGCGCGAGCGAGCGAACGGCTCCAGATCCTGTCCGAGGCCGGCGCCGGGATGGCCGAGACACTCGACGCCCGGCGGATGCTGGGCGCGCTCGTGCGGACGACCTCGCGCGGGTTCTCCGACTACTGCAGCGTGTACCGGCTGGATCGCACCGGGAGTGTCATGGACGTCGTCACCGCGCACCGGGACCCGGTCCTCGACGGCGTCCTGCGACGCGCCGCGACGATGCACCTCCCAGAAGCCGACGACGAGGGCAGCCTGATGGCGCGGGTGCTGCGGACCGAGGAGGCGACGTGGGAGCCGGATCTCGGCCCGACGTTCACGGACGATGTGACCGCCACCGAGGGGCAGCGGGTGCTCGGACGCCGGCTCAAGCCTCGCTCGGCGATCGCCGTCCCGCTCGTCGGGCGAGGCCGGATCCTCGGGATCATGGAGCTGGTTCGGACGGACACGTCGCCGCCGTTCGTTCGCGAGGACCTGGACCTGGCGAACGAGCTCGGACGCCGGGCCGGCACCCTCCTCGACAACGCCCGCCTGTACGCCGAGCGCGAGCTCATCGCGGACACCCTGCAGCGAAGTCTCGTTCCCCCCGAATTGCCCGACGTCCCCGGCCTCGAGGTGGGCGCGCGGTACCGCTCGGCGGCGCCCGGCACCACGGTGGGCGGCGACTTCTACGACGTGTTCGAGGTCGACCTCGACAACTGGGGCGCGTTGATCGGCGACGTCGTCGGCAAGGGCCCGCAGGCGGCCGCGATGATGGGACTGGCCCGATACACGATCCGCACCGCGGCGATGTCCGAAACGCGGCCGAGCGCGCTGCTCGAGACGCTGAACGAAGCGATCCTGCGGCAGGTGCGCGACAACATGTTCTGCACCGCGTGCTTCGCGCGGGTTCGGCGCGACGGCGCGAACGCGCGCGTGACCATCGCCTCGGGCGGCCATCCCCTCCCGCTCCTGCTGCATCCGGACGGAAGCGTCGAGACCGCCGGTGAGCCCGGCACGCTCCTCGGCGTCTTCGAAGACCCGACGATCGTGGACCGCGCGCTCGACCTCGGGCCGGGTGAGGCGCTCGTCATGTACACGGACGGCGTCGTGGACGAGCGCCGCGGCGACGAGGAGTTCGGAGAGGAACGGCTCATCGAGCTCCTGACCACCCTTGGGGGGGCGAACGCGCAGGAGATCGCCGACGCGATCGACCGCGCGGTCCTGGACTTCAGGGACGGAGACCAGAAGGACGACGTTGCCGTGCTCGTGCTGAAGGTGCCCTCGTGAATCCGATCGTGCTCGACGCGTCGTTCGACGACGGCACCGTTCGCGTCCGCTTCGAGGGTGAGCTCGACCTGACGACGGTCCCGAACGCCGAGGAGTTCGTGTCCAACATCGAACGCGAGCACGCGCCCGACATGCTGGTGCTCGACCTCCGCGATCTGCGGTTCCTTGACTCGAGCGGCCTCCGGTTCATCCTGACGGTGGACTCTCGTGCGCGCAAAGAAGGACGTCGACTGCGGATCGTCCCGGGACCGGAGGCGGTGCATCGCGTGTTCCGGATCGCGCTCCTGGACAAGCGGCTCGAGTTCGTAGAGGAGAAGGAGGCGGACGGTGCCTGAGATCGCCGTGGCGCTTCCCGCCGTGCCCGAATCGATCCCGCGTTCCCGGGAGATCCTCGAAGGACTTCGCGGCGAGCTCGACGAGTCGGTGCTCGACGATCTTCGCCTCATCGTCAGCGAGCTCGTCACGAACAGCATCCGCCACGCGGGGCTCCGAACCGGCGATCCCATCACGCTGGAGATCTCGGTCGACGAGGGGGCGATCCGCCTGGAGCTGCGTGATCGCGGACGGGGGTTCGAGCCCCCACCCGCCACTCCGGCGAGCCCGTTCCAGGAGTCCGGATGGGGCCTGTTCCTCGTTTCGAAGCTCACCGACCGGTGGGGCGTGTCCACCGAGGGCGGCGTGACCACGGTGTGGATCGAGATCCGCCGCAACCCCTCCGAGTAGACAGCCCCGACCCTCTGTGGGAGTGTCCTCATGGAGTCTGCCCTGCAAAGCAGGCGGCGAGGGGGCGGGATGAACCGGGGGTCCAAGCCGAAGGGCAGCACGCCGGGCGAGCGAGCGCTATCCGTGTCGTTCCCAGAGCTCCCCATCGCGTCGTACCTGCGCTTCCTCGAGTGGAGCGAGCTCACGGCTGCGGCGATCCTCGCCGATCCCGCGCTCGAGTCGGTGGCGCGGGCGAACGGGGTGCGGGTCCTCGACCGGGCGGTCCAACTCCTCGGCTACCGGACGAGGGCGGCGTTCGACGAGGCGGCCGCCGAGGCGATCCGGAAAGGATCCAGGACGCTGACGTTCGACGTCTCCGCGCCGATCCGCCTTTGGTCCGAGGGCATCACGAACAGCCTGCGGTTCAACGAATGGGTGGGGGCGTCTCGGGGTTCGATCGCCGCCAGCTTGCCGAAGCCGAGCCGGGAAGTGGACGCGACGTTCCGCAAGATCCTCGGGACCGCCCGCGAGGCTTACGCCTCGGCGTCCTGACGCCGCACCCGCTCGGATCCCTCGTTCGTGCCGGTCGCTGACGAGGGACCGTTCGGTCCTTCATATCCGGCATATCCGGCGCGATGTGGGACCATGCAACACCATGTCCCTCGCGCGCGCCATCTTCTTCCCTCGCCCCGTCCGGCGCTTCCTCAAGCAGGCGCCCGAGCTGCATCCGATCACGCTGCGCTTCGTCGACCAGCGGCTCGGCGACTCGTTCCAGCGCGACTACTTCCGCGACAACCTCCCGTACATCCGGCTCGCGCACGTGCTCGGCATCTTCATGTGGGCCGTCTTCGGCATCCTCGCCCGATATCTGGTTCCTAACGACGCCGGCGGAACCGCCGACCTCGTGCTTCGGTTCGCGGTCGCGATCCCGATCGTCCTCGTCAGCTTCGCGCTCACGTACACGAGCTGGTACCCGAGACGGTGGCAGCCGATCCTGGCCTTCGTGCTGCTCGCGAACGGCCTCCTCTGGTCGACGCACCGTGCTTTCGTCGAGGGGGCGACCGCGGAGTGGGCGTTCGCCGGGATGATCCTGGTCCTCGCGTTCAACTACGTGCTCAGCCGCGTGCAGTTCGTCTACACCGCAGTGATCGGCATCGTGCTCATCGCGTACCACAACGTCATATCCATCGTCGTCGGTGAAGCGGCGCGAGATGTGATCTTCGTCGACTTCTTCCTGATCGGGTTCGCGTCGATCGGGACGGCCGGCGCCTACGTGCTCGAACGTTTCATGCGCCTCCTGTACCTTCGGGAGCGCGAGCTCGACGTGGAGCGGCGCCGGTCCGAGGACCTGCTCGAGAACACGCTGCCGCACGCCATCGTGCAGCGCTTGAAGGACCGCGGTGCCGAGCCCGATACGGCGTCGATCGCCGATGCGCTGCCCGAGGTGAGCGTCCTGTTCGCCGACATCGAGGGCTTCACGCCGCGCGGCGCGTCGATCCCGCCGGGCGAGCTCGTTTCGGTGCTCGACGGCATCTTCACCCGGTTCGACACTCTGGTGGACCGGTTCGGGTTGGAGAAGATCAAGACCGTGGGCGACGCGTACATGGCCGTCGCCGGCGCGCCCGAGCCCCACCCCGAGCACGCGCGGGCGGCGGCCGAGATGGCGCTCGGGATCCAGGAGGCGATGGCCGAGCTCCGCTGGCCGAGCGGCGATCCGATGCGCGTCCGCGTCGGCGTCGCGTCCGGTCCCGCCGTCGCCGGCGTGATCGGCCACCGAAAGTTCGCGTACGACCTGTGGGGCGACACGGTGAACCTGGCCAGCCGTCTCGAGTCGCACGGGACGCCGGGACGCATCCTCGTCTCGGAGGCGACGGCCGCGCTCCTGGGCGATGACTACCGGTTGAGCGAGACGCAGGTGATCGACCTCAAGGGCCGTGGCCCGACCCCTGCGCGCTTCCTCCTCGGTCGTGCCCGGGAAACCTCTCCCGCGGTCGAGGACCTTCGCGATCGCGTGAGCGAACCCGCCGAACCGTAGGCGCCCGCCCGCTCAGTCGCTCCGGTGGAACTGCTCCATCATCGTGACGAAGGGACGCGTGTTCTGCATGACGTAGAAGTGGACCGACGGGACGCCGCGGTCCAGCAGCTCACGGGTCTGTTCGAGCGCCCA
>Ga0214473_10005481_pt1 | contig 15187 bp, 16 predicted proteins | sample RVTome_7_FD_203509 | JGI IMG/M metagenome (GOLD analysis project Ga0214473, IMG submission 203509) | Soil microbial communities from uranium-contaminated site in the Upper Colorado River Basin, Wyoming, United States - RVT98D197 | ecosystem: Environmental > Terrestrial > Soil > Contaminated >... | reverse complement strand
TGGGACTTGCCGGGCTTTGGTTCGGATTATTGTGACAGCTGTTAACTTCGCCAGCCTGATGTTGTGCACTGTGTCATTCTGGTCGCTTGCAAAGGCGAGGCTGCCCGGTTAACGATTCCTTACCGGTACAAGGAACGTCCCCGCGTGTGGGAACGAGACCGGAGACTGAACGGCAAAAGAGGAGCATCTATGCGGAACCATTCCAAGGCCGCATGGTGGCGGTCCGCAGTGCCGACGCTGTCTTGGACACTGGTGTGTCTATTGGCAATGTCGCTCGTATTCTCTGTCGTTGCCGGCGCCTAACCAGAGCGCTTCAGGACCAGTAGGTCCGGCGACAGTTGAGAGTTTGGGAGGGCGCCGTATGCCACGCGGCGCCCTCCTTGTTTTCGTGAGGAGGCGCGGCCACCGGCCCGCTTTGGGTGAGTACGATGAAGCTGATCTTTGCCAACCGCAACTATTCGAGCTGGTCGTTGCGGGCCTGGTTGGTTCTCAGGCATTTCGGGATCCCCTTCGAGGAGGAGCTGACTCCGCTCAGCGGGGGGCACTGGAGGGAGTACATCCAGGCACGATCTCCCACTGGCAGGGTGCCGGTGCTGGTGGATGGCGATCTCTTTGTTCCCGAGACCATCGCCATCGCCGAATACCTGGCCGAACTCTTTCCGCAGAAGCACATCTGGCCGTCGGACCGCCGGCAGCGCGCTTTGGCACGGGCCGCGAGCGCAGAAATGCATGCCGGCTTTTCGACGCTTCGCAGAGCGGCGCCGATGAATCTGAGGGCGTCCTATCCCGGGCGCGTCTCTCTCGACGACGTCGCCGACGACCTGCGGCGGATCGAGATGCTCTGGGGGGAGTCGCTCGATAGTTCCGGCGGTCCATACCTGTTCGGCGCCTTCAGTGCCGCCGACGCCATGTACGCGCCGCTGGCGACGCGCATCCGAACCTATGGTCTTCCCGCTTCGGATACGGTCGAGGCCTATGTCGAGGCGATCTATGCGCTGCCGGCCTTCCAGGAATGGCTGGCCGAAGCGATCAAGGAACCCTGGATCGTCGAGGAGGACGAGATCGACTACATCCAGGGCCAGGCGCGGGCGGTTAGCGGCGCATGATGCACATGATCAAACTCTGCGTCGGGGTGGCGACGCTCGACGAGCTGGAGAGCTATCGGGAGCAGCGGGCCCACTGGTGGGGTGCCGACTACGGCGAGGACGTCCATGTCCATCGCACCCGCATGATGCCCAAGAGAGCCGCCGAAATCGAGGGGCAGGGCTCCATCTACTGGGTGATTTCAGGCGTCATCCGTGCCCGGCAGCCGATCCTCCGGCTCGCCGCGGCGACCGATGCAGAGGGGCGGGGCTGCTGCGATATCATCATGGCGCCCGACCTGATGCGCGTGGTGCCGCGCCCCAAGCGCCCGTTCCAGGGTTGGCGCTACCTCGATCCCAAGGATGCGCCGGGCGACCTCGGCGACAGCGGATTCCACGAGGCCGGCTCGCTCGAACTGGCCGAGGAACTGGCGCAGCTGGGCCTGATCTGAGCCGTCACATCCGTTCCATCGGTTTGTGATCATTCTGCCTCTTGAAGGTGCGGCCGGTTGCGATCATTCTGATCGTTGGGCGACAGGCAAGCCCGAATCCACTACAGGGTATTGTTCGGGCCTTGCTGGGGTCCAGGAGCGACTTGGAATGAATCGCACAGGGACGCATGTCATTGTCATTGGCAATGAAAAGGGCGGCTCTGGTAAATCCACGACCGCCTTTCATCTTGCTATCTATCTGCTTTATCAGGGCTTTCGTGTTGCAAGCATCGATTGCGACAGCCGCCAGCAGACTTTCACCCATTATGTACGCAACCGCCGGAACTGGGCGCAGGCCCATGATCTGAAGCTGCCGCACACCACCCATTACCATCTGCCACTGACGCGCTCGGACTCCATCAAGGAGAACCAGAAGCTCGAATTCGACCTCTTCCGCCAGGCAGTTATCGAGGTCGAGGGACAGGCCGATTTCCTGGTCGTCGACACCCCCGGCTTCGATACGCACCTGACCCGGTTGGCCCACTCTCTCGCCGATACGCTCGTGACCCCGCTCAATGACAGCGTCATCGATCTCGACGTCATGGCGCACGTCGATCCGGTGACCGGGGACCCGCGCGAGATGAGCCACTACGCCCGTCTGGTGCAGCGCGCCCGCACCGAGCGGCTGGCGATCGACGGTCGCACCATCGATTGGATCCTGGTGCGGAACCGCATCTCCATGCTCTCGTCGCGGAGCATGCGGCTGGTCCAGTCTGCGCTCGAGAAAATCTCCGTCCGGCTCGGCTGCCGGGTTGCCGAGGGGATTGCCGAGCGGGTGATCTTCCGCTCGTTGTTCCCCACCGGCCTTACCGTCTTCGATCCACTGGACGATGAGCTGTTGGGCGGCATGCCCTCGATGTCCCACCTCAGCGCCCGCCAGGAATACCGCGTGCTGCTCGAGGCGCTGCAATTGCCGGTCAGCGAACGGGCCGAGGCGCGCCGCGCCGGGCAGGCGGCCTGGGCGCAGTCGGCCAACCAGCCCGTGCGCTTCGATCACATGGCGACGCGGACCTAGACAAGATCCGCCGTCGAACCTGATTGTGGGTCCAGTTATTCGCCCCGGCGTTTAGCTTCGCTAAAGGGAACCAGCGATAGTGTGCCTTCCTGGACCAACAGGAGAGGCGCACGAATCGTGCAGCTGGACAGCTTCACAGTGCTGGTATCGTCCTGCGTGGCCATGGTCTTCCTTGGCCTGGCGCTGCTCTATTTCTGGAATCTCGATCGCGCCTCCAAGTGGCTGCTGTGGTGGTCCGTGCCGTTCATTATCGGGGGATCGGCCATCATTGCCTATATGCGGCCCGACTGGGAGGGCGACTTCAGGACCATCGCCTTCGGCAATGCCGTGCGGATCACGGCGATCTGCCTGCTCTGGCAGGGCGCGAGGGTTTTCGAGGGCCGGAGGCCGCTCGTATTGGTCGTCCTGCTTACGCCGGCGATCTGGATTGCCCTTTGCCTTTACCCGCCGTTCCTTGCCAGCCTGGCCAGCAGGGTTGCCGGCGTATCGCTTTTCAATGCCGCTTTCTGCGCCCTGGCAGCGTTCGAGTTCTGGCGCGGGCGCGCCGAGGTCCTGGCCTCCCGCGCTCCGGCGATGGCGGTGCTGCTTTCCTTCACCGTGTTCATGCTGTTCCGCGCCGTCGGCGCCAACTTCCTGCCGTTCCCCATGGGCGCCCTGCCGCTCGATCCCGTCTGGATGGGCCTCCTCAATCTCGCGGTATTCGTGCATGCGACCTTCCTCGGCTTCCTGTTCATCGCACTCACCAAGGAACGGCGCGAGGCTGAACAGCGCAATTTTGCCATCCTCGATCCGCTGACCGGGCTGATGAATCGCCGTGCCTTCATGAGCCAGGTCGAGCGCTCGGCGCGCCGCCGCAAGTTCGGGCGCGAACCATTGGCGCTTCTGGTGCTCGATCTCGACCACTTCAAATTGATCAACGACCGTTTCGGTCACGACGTCGGCGACCGGGTCCTCATCGCCTTTGCGACCATCGCCGAGGCTTGCGTGCGGCCGGCAGACCAGCTTTACCGCATGGGCGGCGAGGAGTTCTGCTTCATCCTTCCCGATACGACGCTGCCCGACGCCGTCGCGGTAGCAGAGCGGGTGCGGACGGCCTTCGCCGGCACTTCGATCAAGACTCCGCAGGGAAGTGCGTCGGCGACGGTGAGCATCGGCATCGCGCTGACCGATCACGCCGGCTTCGACCTCGAGCTTTTGCTCGCAGCCGCCGATGCAGCTGTGTACGAGGCCAAGGCGCGGGGACGCAATCGGGTAGTGGTGGCCGATCCGATGGCACTGCATCCAGCACCTGCCGATCCCGAGCCCCATTTCGTAGCGCGTCGCAAGAGAGCCTGAGTAGGCCGGTCGGGGTAGACAAGGGCGCGCGCGCCTGACGCGCCGTCCTGCCTCCGAACAAGCTAGTATCAGTGCGGCAGCATGATCCGCACTGCGCGCCCGCCGCCCGGCGCAAAGACGTCCAGCTCGACTGAAACGTGAGGCATCACCATCCGGCGGGTGCGCGCCGAAAGTGCCAGCACCACACCCAGCAGATCGCCAACCCGCAGTCCGGCGGGATGCGGGCTCAGCCGGCTGGTGATGGCGTTGATGGTGCGCCGGCGGACCAGCGGGTCTTCCGAGGCGAGGCGCGACTGGCCGACGAAGCGAGCCAGTTCCGACAGGCTAGACGTATTGCTCATTTGGGCTACTCCAAACACTTGCCGCAAATTCGCTTCCCTGCAGCGGCCGCCACTTTCGATGCTAACTTTGCATCGCGAGGCAGCTCATCTTTGCTTTCTTGAGCTGGTTGCACATGGCCGTCGCATCGTCGCGTCCACCGAAGCCGGTAAAGCGCGCGCGGTAGAAGGTCTGGCCGTTCTTTTCGATCCGTTCGACATAAGGCTGGAAGCTACCAAGGCCCGAGATGGAGCCGGCGGCATCCGAAAGGAGGGAGTTGGCGCCGCCTTCGGTGGGTGCTGCGCCGATCTGCACGATCCAGCCGCTGGCGGCCGGTTGAGGTTCAGGCGCGGCTTCGGCAACGGCCAGCGGCGCGGGCGTGGGCTGCGCCTGGACTGGCTGCGGCTGGGCGCCGGCGCTGCCGCTGGTCATCAGGTCGATCGGCCGGCCGTTTTCGCCGATGCCGACCGGCGGCAGAAGTGGCGCCGACGGCGCGGTTTGCCCCAACGGCGCCGGTGCGGCCCCAAGGGAAAAGGTGTCGCTGAGCCAGGCGCCGATGACGTCGAGTGGCCGGTCCTTCGGCTGTGGCTGGGTCGAGGTGCTGCCGCCCAGAAGGTTGGCGGCTTGTACGGCCGGTTCGAAGCCGAGATCGGCCGGACGCTGTGCCGGCGTCGGTGTGGTGCCGATGCTGGCGACGATCACCGGATCCTCGAGCTGCGCCTGCACGGCAGCAGGGTCGGGCATATGGGCCACCTGCACGGGGCCTGGCGCAGCGGCGGCGTTCGCCCGGAACGCAGGATAGGGCTTGGGAACGACCGCCACTGGGTCGGCCGAGGCGAGCTGTACCGTCGCCCCCTAGCGGCCCGGCTGCGGGATCAATGCGGTTTTGAGGTAGCCGCCCTTGCGGCCCTTGGGGAAATACTTCTTCACCAGTTCGCGCACCTTGGCGTCGCGCGAGCCCGAGCTATCGAAACCAAAGCCGACCACCACGATGTGCTGGTCGCCGTCGCGGGCTGCGGTCAAAAGGTTGAAGCCCGAGGCGCCGGTGTAACCGGTCTTGATGCCGTCGACACCGTTCGAGCCCAGCAGCCGGTTGTGGTTGCCGTAGGTCCGCTTGCCGTAGGAAAAGCTCTTGGTCTGGAAGTACGCGTAGTACTTGGGGAAGTGCTGGTAGATGGCGATGCCCAGGATCGCCTGGTCGCGTACGGTCGTCACCTGCCTGCTGTCCGGCAGCCCCGAAGCGTTGCGATAGGTCGTGCGGGCCATCCCCAGCGCCTTGGCGGTGGCGGTCATCCGCTTGGCGAATTCACTTTCGGTGCCGGAAATGTGTTCGGCGATCACCCGTGCGATGTCGTTGGCCGAGAGCGTTACTAGCGCCTTGATGGCGTTCTCGACGGAAATCTTGCTACCCGCCTTGAGCCCGAGCTTGGTCGGCACGGCCGAGGCAGCGTGCTTGGAGACCACCATCTTGTCCGAGAGGCTGATGTTACCGGCTGCCAGTTCCTGGAACAGCACGTAAAGCGTCATCACCTTGGTGACCGATGCGGGATAGCGCGCCGCGTCCGCCGCGCTCTCGTAGAGGACCTTGCCGGACTTGGCGTCGATGACGATACCGGCGTATTTGCGGGGGACAGAGGCTTCTTTGGCTTCGGCGGCTACGGGCAGCAGCACAACCAGCGCCAGCATGAACGCAATGAGAATGCGCGCCGCTGCCGACCGCGCAAATGCGGATATTCCTTGGGAAACCACCCCGTACTCCAACTCGTTTCGGGTCGTTCGATCACCCGTACGCTACGCTTACTGCGACGAGTGGCGGCTTCCCCAAGAACCGCCGCACTCGTCCTAACTCGAGCTGGGAGGGTACGCTGACCGCGTTACAATTTCGTAAAATGCGATGGTTTTTCGGCGCTTAGGCCGTCGGTTCCGGCGGGCAAGGAAGGCCTTCGAAAGTTTGACCGCTGATTCCCCTTAACACCGGCCAAGTTTTGCCTACATAATGGCTCCGCATGCTGCGTCGTTGTGATCTCGATAGCCAGGCCATGAGCACCATCCACCTGAATGCCGAAATGAAGCGCGCCCTGCGCCTTGGGCCAGGGGAGGGCGACAAGGATCGCGGCGGTGGCGGTTCGAAATCCGATACCGGCACGATCACCAAGACCAAGCCGAAGACCAAGCGCCCGAGCCTATACCGGGTGCTGCTCTTGAACGACGACTACACTCCGATGGAGTTCGTCGTTCTCGTCCTGCAGGACGTCTTCAACAAAACTCGCGAAGACGCGATGCACATCATGCTGCACGTCCACAATCAGGGGGTAGGGGAGTGCGGCATATATCCATTCGAAGTGGCCGAAACCAAGGTCACGCGCGTGATGGACACGGCACGCAAGAACCAGCACCCGCTGCAATGCGTGATGGAAAAGCAATAGGAATCTCACATGCCCTCATTCTCGCGCGGACTCGAAAAGGCCCTTCACCAGGCGATGAACCTCGCCCGTGAGCGTGCACATGAGTTTGCTACGCTCGAACACCTGCTGCTCGCCCTCACCGACGATCGCGACACCATTTCCGTGCTGACCGGCTGCGATGTCGACATCGAGGCCCTCAAGGGTGATCTCGAGGACTTCATCAACGAGGAACTCGATAGCCTTGTTGTGCCCAACGGCCAGGATGCGCGGCCGACTGCCGCCTTCCAGCGCGTCATCCAGCGCGCGGTGATCCATGTGCAGTCGTCCGGCAAGGAAGAGGTTGCGGGTGCCAACGTGCTCGTCGCCATCTTCGCCGAGCGAGAGAGCCACGCCGCCTATTTCCTCGAGCAGCAGGACATGAGCCGGCTGGACGCGGTCAATTTCATCTCGCACGGCATCACCAAATCCGGGCCAAATGAAGAGCGGCGCATCCGCGGCGCGGAAAACCCCGGCGCCAACGGCCAGGGCGACGAGAGCGAGCGTTCAGGCGGTCAGAGTTCGGCGCTGGCCGATTTCTGCGTCAACCTCAACGAGAAGGCCAAGGCCGGCAAGATCGATCCGCTGATCGGCCGCGACGCCGAGTTGCGACGCACCATCCAGGTGCTGTGCCGCCGGTCCAAGAACAACCCGATCTATGTCGGCGACGCCGGCGTCGGCAAGACCGCCATCGCCGAAGGCCTGGCACGGAAGATCGTCGAAGGCGACGTGCCCGAGGTGCTGCGCCAAGCGACGATCTTTGCGCTCGACATGGGATCGCTCCTGGCCGGTACCCGTTACCGCGGCGATTTCGAGGAGCGGCTCAAGGCGGTGATGAAGGAGCTCGAGAAGCATCCTGACGCCATCCTGTTCATCGACGAGATCCACACGGTGATCGGTGCCGGCGCCACCTCCGGCGGCGCGCTCGATGCCTCGAACCTGCTGAAGCCGGCGCTGGCTTCGGGCAATATGCGCTGCATTGGTTCGACCACCTACAAGGAGTACCGGCAGTTCTTCGAGAAGGACCGGGCTCTGGTCCGCCGCTTCCAAAAGATCGATGTCGCCGAGCCGACCATCCCCGATGCCATCGAGATCGTCAAAGGGCTGCGGCCTTACTTCGAGGACTATCACAAGCTCAAATACACCGACGATGCCCTCAAGGCCGCCGTCGAGCTTTCGGCCCGTTACATCAACGACCGCAAGCTGCCGGACAAGGCGATCGACGTGATCGACGAGACCGGCGCGAGCCAGATGCTGGTGACGGCCGACCTGCGCAAGACGATCATCGACGTCGAGGACATCGAAGCGACGGTGGCCAGTATCGCACGGATACCGCCAAAGTCGGTCAGCAAGTCCGATACCGAACTGCTCGCCGGGCTGGAAAAGAACCTCCAGCGCGTGGTTTTCGGCCAGGATCCGGCGATCACCGCCCTGGCTTCGGCGATCAAGCTCGCCCGGGCGGGGTTGCGCGAACCGGAAAAGCCGATTGGCTCTTACCTCTTCACCGGGCCGACGGGCGTCGGCAAGACCGAGGTGGCCAAGCAGCTTGCCGATACGCTCGGCGTGGAGCTGCTCCGCTTCGATATGTCCGAGTACATGGAACGCCACACCGTTTCGCGGCTGATCGGCGCTCCTCCGGGCTATGTCGGCTTCGACCAGGGCGGGCTCCTGACCGATGGGGTCGACCAGCATCCGCATTGCGTGGTGCTGCTCGACGAGATCGAGAAGGCCCATCCAGACCTGTTCAACATCCTTCTGCAGGTGATGGACCACGGCAAGCTGACCGATCACAACGGCAAGTCCGTCGACTTCCGCAATGTGATCCTGATCATGACGTCCAATGTGGGTGCCATGGAGCTGCAGAAATCGCCGATCGGATTCGGCAAGAAGCGCGAGCAGGGCGACGACGAGGAAGCGGTCAACCGGATGTTCACGCCGGAATTCCGCAACCGCCTCGACGCCATCATCTCCTTCGGGCCGCTGCCGCCGGCGGTCGTCCGCCAGGTGGTCGAGAAGTTCGTGCTGCAGCTCGAAGGCCAGCTGGCCGAGCGTGGGGTTTCGATCAACCTTACGCCGGAAGCGGCCGAATGGCTCGCCGTCCGCGGCTACGACGAACGCATGGGTGCGCGCCCGCTCGGCCGCGTCATCCAGGAGTACGTCAAAAAGCCGCTGGCCGACCAGGTGCTGTTTGGCGAATTGATCAATGGCGGTTCGGTGACTGTCGCCGTCGTTGGCGTCGGCCCCGATGCCAAGCTTGAGCTGATCGCGGCGCCGCCGCGTCCGGCGCGGCCGAAGGCCATCCCTGGCCCCAAGGCGACCAAGAAGGCTGCCAAGCCGGCGGAAGAAAAGAGCTGAGGCTGGCGCAATCCGAAACGAAAAGGCCGGGAGCAATCCCGGCCTTTTTGCTGTCAGGAAAGTTCATCTTGGCTACAGCGCCGCGGCGATCGCCCGCGCCTGTCCCGCCAGCTCGCCGTCATCGGCGCGGCCTTCGCCGTGGCGTCCGATCAGGGTGCCCTCGTAGACCGGGATGATGTGGAAGTGCAGATGGAACACCGATTGCCCCGCCGGGGCCTCGTTGTACTGCACCACCCTAATGCCGTCGGGGTTGAGCGCCTTCTGCACGGCCCGGGCCAGCCGCTGCACATAGGGTATCGCCGCCGACAAGGTCGCCGGATCGGCGTCCAGGAGGTTGCGCGAGGGGGCCTTGGGGATCACCAGCAGGTGCCCCTTGGACTGCGGAAAGATGTCCATCATGGCGAAGACCTTCTCGTCCTCGAACACCTTGTGCGCAGGGATCTCGCCCCGCAGCGCCTTGCCGAAGATATTGTCGGGGTCGTATGCGCTCACGATGCGGCTCCCATGGATTGCTGGTAGAAGTTGCCAGGATATTCGGCGATCGTTTCTTCGATGATATCGACAGCAAGGCCGGTGCCGTCTTCCAGCAACAGCTTTTCCTTGAGCTCCAGGGCCGCCACTTCATAGGATTTGTCGGTCGAGAGTTCGTCGAGCGCCGCCGCGAGAATGCCGGGCGTAAGCTTGCGCAGCCGCACCGGCGGTGGCCCGCAGCCCAGCTCGAAGACCCTCCGGCCCCAATAGGGCTGATCGAAGAACTGCGGGACGACGAAGGTCGGCTTGCCGGCATACAGCCCGGTGTGTGTGGTTCCGGCGCCGCCGTGGTGGACCACCGCCTTGACGTGCTCGAAGAGAGTTGAATGCGGCGCCTTGGAAATCGAATAGACGCTGGCCGGCAGGTCCTCGGCGCGGATGCCCCCCCAGCCGCGGCCGATTACCACCCGTCCGCCCCAGATCTGCAGGGCCTTCAGGATGATCTCGGTGTTGCGCGTCGCGCCCCACGGCATCGAGCCGAAGCCCAGATAGACCGGCCTCTCCCCGGCCGCGAGGAACTCCTGGAAAGCCTCGTCCGGCTCCCAGCCAGTCGTGTCTTCGAGCCGCCAGAAGCCGGTGACGACCGTCGACTCGGGCCAGTCGCCGGGCCGCGGCGAGATGGTGGGCGAATAGGCGTGCAGCGCCGGGATGCGCTCCCCGCGCGAGTTCTTGGTGAAGCCGCTGCGCTTGCGGCTGCGCAGGCCCAGGAGCTTGGCCCGCATCCGGTCGCGCGGGAAATCGTAGTAGCTCTGCTGCGCCGCCTGGACCACATAGCTGAGCCGGTTGAACAGCGGATCGAGGCTGATCCGGTTGAACAGCGGGTCGAGCGGCGGCCCGTCATAGGCGAAGTGCGGAAACTCGCCGGTCGGGTTGATCGGCTGGAACGCCGTCATGATCGCCGGGACGTCGAGCGCTTCGGCGATGTCGACGGCAAAGTTGGTGGTCTGGTGGAAGACGATGGCATCGGCGCCTTGGGCCGCAGCCCACAGTTCGCGGCAGGCGACCTTGAGGATATTCTGGCCGTCGCGCAGCAGTTTTGGCGCGTAGAGCAGCAGGTTCTTCGACATGGCGTTGTCGAACTGGCTCTGCCGGATGAACGCCTGGATGTCGCTCCCCAGATTGTGGAACTCGATCTCGTGGTTGGTGACGAATTCCTCGAAGTCCCCGGTCGTGCACAGCACCACCGAATAGCCGCGCTTCCGCAGCGCCACGGCGAGCGCGACGAACGGTTGGACATCTCCCATCGTACCAATTGCGGCAATCGCAATGCGCTTGCCCATCAGAACCTCTCAAACCGGATCGCTGCGCCTGGCGCGACCCAACCGGCTGCCAGAGCGCGGTTTTTCGTGCCACGGAGGCGCGTTGCGGTCAACTCTGCGTATTCACCGTCTTCTTGAACGGGGTCAGTTCGCCAAGGACCTTTTGCTCCTCCCGGACCGCGGACCGTTCCTGCTCAACGAAGGTGGCGACAGCGTGGCGCAGCCCTGCATGGCCGATCCAGTGCACCGAGCGCGTGGTTTCCGGCGCGTAGCCGCGTGCCAACTTGTGCTCGCCCTGCGCGCCCGCCTCGACCGTCCGCAAGCCATGCGCCACCGCGTAATCGATCGCCTGATAGTAGCAGAGTTCGAAATGCAGGAACGGCACGTTGCGGGTCGATCCCCAATAGCGGCCGTAAAGCGTGTCCTTGCCGATCAGGCTGAGCGTGCCCGCGACCGGCTCACGTCCGTCATAGGCGATCATCAGGAGGATGCGGTCGGCCATCGCCGCCGAGAGCCGCGAGAAAAATTCCCGGTTGAGGTACGGCCGGCCCCATTTGCGGCTGCCCGTGTCAATGTAGAATTCGAAGAATGCATCCCAGGCGGCTTCGGTCAGTTCCGCCCCCCTGAGCCACCTGACCGTCAGCCCATCCGCCAGGGCATCGCGCCGTTCCCGTCTGGTGATCTTGCGGTGACGCGACGAAAGCGTGCTGAGGAAATCCTCAAAGCTCCCAAATCCATCATTGTGCCAGTGGAACTGGGTGTCGTGGCGGACGAGCCAGCCGGCTTCCCGGGCGAGCTGCGCCTCATCCTCCGGCACGAAGGTCGCATGCACCGAGGAGATGTTGTGCCGTTGCGCCAGTGTCTCTGCAGTGGCCAGCAGGGCACGCCGGACTGTCATGTCACCCGAGGGCACCAGCAGCTTGGGTGCCGTTACCGGCGTGAACGGGATCGCGCTCTGCAGTTTGGGGTAGTACTGCCCGCCGGCACGGCTGAACGCGTCTGCCCAGCCATGATCGAAGACGTACTCACCCTGCGAATGGCTCTTCAGATAGAGCGGCATCAGCCCCGCGGGCGCGCCGTCCGGCCCTTCCAGGAAGATATGCTGCGGCTGCCAGCCGGTCCGTCGCGTGGCGCTTCCCGAGTCTTCGAGTGCGAGAAAGAAGGCGTGATCCAGAAACGGGTTGTCCGGCTTTCCTTCCGTGGTAGGCACGAGCGCGTTCCAGGTCGCAGCCGGGATTTCTCCGGCAGAGGCAAGGATAGTCGCAGTGAGGTTGTCCTCAGGCACTTTCTGGATCGAAACCTTCAAAGACGATCTGATCGGCTCCCGCAGCGGCACGTTGAGCCTCGGCGGAGCTGCGGACCGTCCAAGCCGTTACCGGCAGCCCCAGGCTGCGGAAGAACCGCACCGCGGGCAAGCTGAGCGCCTCGAAATGGCAAGAGATGAAGCTGAAGCGCGACCATGGCCAATGCAGGAGGTGGCGGAGCATCACTTTTCGCGCAGAAGTCAGGTCCTTGTCCCATTCCGGATTGTCATATCCATAGGTAATAATCCCGATGGGGCCTTTAAAGCCGGACTGTCGGATGAGCGCGATCAGTGCCGGATCGAAAGACTCGACCGTCACCGGCCCCTGGTAATTTGCCAGCGCTTCCGCAGCCTTGCGCGCCAGTGTCCGGGTGGCCGAAGTGCCCTGCTGCGTCTTGAGTTCGATCTGCAGCAGCGTCCGCCCGCCGACCTGTTCGAGGAATTCGGTGAAGAGCTGTGGGCGGTCGCCTGTGGCGCTGTCGAGCAACGGCAGCGCCGTCAGCTCGGCGGCGCTCTTTTCGCGCACCAGCCCGGCGACTCCGGTCAGACGCTCCAACGCATCGTCATGGATGACGATCGGCACCTCATCGCTCGAAAGCTGCACGTCGCACTCGATGGTGAGGCCGCGTTCAACCGCCCGCTCGAAGGCCGTGCGGCTGTTTTCGATCACCCCGGCGGCGCGGTCGTGCAAGCCGCGATGGGCGATCGGGCGGTCGAACTTGGGGCGAGGAGCCATCAAAAACCTTCAGGGATCAGGAGACTGCGAATGTGCACGGACTCAATTGCATTGGTATGCGACGGTGACGCGTCAGTCCTCGACCTCAACGATAGCCTCAACCTCGACTGCGGCACCGAAGGGCAGGGCGGCAACACCGAAGGCAGAGCGCGCGTGCTTGCCCCTGTCCCCCAGGACGCCGACGATGAGGTTGGATGCGCCATTGGCCACGAGGTGGTGTTCGAAGAAATCGGGCGTCGAGGCGACGAACACCGTCAGCTTGAGAACACGCTTGATGCGGTTGAGATCGATCCCGGCGTTATGCACGATCTGGCTGAGTACGTTGAGAGCGGCGAGTTCGGCCGCGTTCCCGCCCTGAACCACGTTCATCGTATCGCCCAGCAGGCCGGTTACCACGCCTTCTTCGGCCGATGAAATCTGGCCCGAGACGTACACCGCATTGCCGGAGCGGGTGACCGGGACATAGCTCGCGACGGGCGGCTTGGGGCGGGGCAATTCGTAGCCATATTCGCGGAGCTTTTCGATGGGCGTGGTCATTTCGGCTTACCTTCTTCTTCTTCGGTCTTGGCTGCGTCCCGCTTCGCACGGTCTTTGACGCGTTGATAGAGCTTGCCGCGCACGACAGCGTCGTTGCCGAACCGGTCGCGGACCCGATCCATTGCCCGTTCGGCTGCCGCCTTGCGCGCAATCGATGGCTCCAGCAAGTCGGCCGGGTCCGGCCCGCTCGCTTCGCCGAGCCCGCTGACGCCGATGCCGATCAGCCGGAACGCCGTGCCGTCGATTTCTCGGGCCAACAGCTGCAGTCCCGTTTCGTAGAGCACATTGGCAAGCTGCGTTGGGATCATCAAATGCCGGGCGCGCGTGCGCAAGCGAAATCCGGCTGATTTGAGCTTGAGGGTCACCGTATCGCCGACCAGGTTTTTTGCCTTGAGCCGCTCGGATAACCGCTCGCTCAGTGCCAGAAGCTCGGTCGACAGCGATTCGTAGCTATTGAGGTCGGCGTTGAAAGTCGTCTCTGTAGAGACTGTCTTCATTTCGCCGTCGACGGTGACCAGGCGCGCATCCTCGCCCCGCGACAGACGCGCAAGCCGTGCGCCCGTCTCGCCGTATCGGCGCATGAGGTCCTCCGGTACCGCATCCTGCAACTGGCCGATGGTGAAGTAGCCGTCCTTCCTCAGCGTCTCGGCGAAGACCTTGCCCACCCCATAGATCAGGCTTACCGGCTGGCTGGCGAGAAAACTCAGCGTCTCTGCCTTGCCGATGACTGCAAAGCCACGCGGCTTGTCGAGGTCCGAAGCCACCTTGGCGAGGAATTTGTTGTGCGAGAGCCCTACCGAAACGGTGATGCCGATGTCATCCTCGATTCGCTTGGCGAAACGTGCCAGCACCTGAGCTGGCGAGGCCTTGTGAAGGGCAGCGGTGCCGCTCAGGTCGAGAAAAGCCTCGTCGATCGAGAGCGGCTCGACCAGGGGTGTCAGTTCGTCCATCAGCGTGCGGATCTGCCGGCTGACCCCGACATACTTGGCCATGTCTGGCTTGATGATCGCTGCGTCCGGGCAGAGCTTGCGAGCCGTAAACATCGGCATTGCCGAGCGCACCCCGCTTAGCCGGGCGATGTAGCAGCAGGTCGAAACCACGCCCCGCACGCCGCCGCCAATGATCAACGGCCTGTCGCGCAGGCTCGGGTTGTCGCGTTTTTCGACCGAGGCATAGAAGGCGTCGCAGTCGACGTGGGCAATGGCGAGCGTGTTGAGTTCTGGATGGGCAAGCATCCGGGGCGAGCCGCACCGGCTGCAGCGGGCCGGTCGCTCCAGCGCCGTGCCGGTGGCCGAGCAGTCGCGGCAGAGGGTGTGGAGCAGGGCCATCGCTGACCGTCATCCCGCCGGGTTGAGCTGTGCCCATACCCGCATGAATTCCTCCGGCTTGAGGCTGTTGTTGGCGCATAGCGCCAGCAGCAGCGGCTCGTTTCCAGCGAAGTAATCGATGAGTCCGCGCTCCAGCTGGTCGCTGCCTACGGCCGAACGCAATGCGGTGGGCGAATAGCCCGCAATGGTCATGAATTCGGCCAGTTGCTGGGGGTCCTCGGCAAGCTGCCCGAGGCAGAGTCCTGCCAGCGTCTCGGCCGAAAGGGAATGGGTCTTCGCCACGGTACGCAGGCTCGCATTTGAGGTTTCGTAACGCATTGATGTTAGCCTAGAGATCGGGCAGAACACAGTGCCTCCCCGGCCCCAGAAGGGGATTCCCTGCCGCTCGGCGCAGAAGCGAGAACCCCATGCCCAAGACCGTCATGATCGTTGAAGACAACGAGCTCAACATGAAGC
>Ga0214473_10005480_pt1 | contig 15189 bp, 12 predicted proteins | sample RVTome_7_FD_203509 | JGI IMG/M metagenome (GOLD analysis project Ga0214473, IMG submission 203509) | Soil microbial communities from uranium-contaminated site in the Upper Colorado River Basin, Wyoming, United States - RVT98D197 | ecosystem: Environmental > Terrestrial > Soil > Contaminated >... | reverse complement strand
ACCTACGATAATCGTTTGTTTTACGGAACTTAGCTGTTTGCTTTTCAGGGGCGGATGGATTAGCGCACTGGGGGCATTAATCGTTCCCCATCAATCCGAGGCGTCCGCGCGCCTTGCGGCCCGCTGGTTAATACTCCGTACGCATGCCCAGCTCGACAGTAGTGATTGTTTTGTTCAAATTTGATAGAAGAGGCCTTCATGGGTGAAGGGGCAGAACTAGAACTGGATCCGTTGCCGGGCAGGCGACTCAGTTATACAGAACCCGTTGTTGAGCAACGCTTGGAGGATCGGCTGGACGACGCCGTGGACCGCGGCGTTCGCTACCTCCTTTCCATCCAACACCGCGAGGGCTACTGGCTCGGGGAACTCGAAGCTGATACCACGCTTGAATCCGATTACATTCTTTATCTGCACATCCTTGGCAAGCTGGAACGCACACGCGTGGCCAAGCTTGCCAATCAGGTCCGCCGCAAGCAGCTTGCCGACGGCGGGTGGAGCGTGTACGAGGAAGGCCCCTCGGAACTGAACGCCACGGTGAAGGCCTACCTGGCTCTGAAGATTGCCGGCGATTCCATCCATTCTCCGCACATGACCCGCGCCTGTTCGCGCGTGCATGAATTGGGCGGCATGGAGCACACCAACTCCTTCACGCGTTTCTATCTTGCGCTGGTGGATGCCATAGGCTGGGAAATGGTGCCCGCCGTTCCGCCGGAGCTGATGCTCTCTCCGGACTGGTTCTACCTGAACATTTATGAAATGTCCTCGTGGACGCGCGGCATCGTCATCCCGCTGATGATTCTGTATTCCCTGAAGCCGCATTGGCCGCTGCCGGAGCACGCCCGCGTGGACGAGTTATTCCGCGACCCGCACAACAAGACGGCGGCTTTCGCCTGGGACACACAGCTGCTCACCTGGCGCAATTTCTTTCTGGCGCTGGACCGCGTCTTCAAGCTGTACGAACGCGTTCCGTTCAAGCCGTTTCGCGACAGGGCCTTGGCCCGCGCCCGACAGTGGCTGATCGACCATCTCCAGCGCAGCGACGGCCTGGGCGCCATCTACCCGGCCATGATGAATTCCATTTTCGCGCTGCTCGCCCTCGGCCATTCACCCGACGATCCACTGACCGCCCGCGAAATCAGCCAATTGGCGCGCTTTGAAATCGAGGAGGACGATTCGATTCGTCTCCAGCCGTGCCTTTCTCCCGTATGGGATACAGCCATCGCCATGGTCGCGCTGGAAGAAGCGGGCCTGCCGCCGGACCATCCGTCGTTGATCAAAGCGGCGCGCTGGATGCTTGACCAGCAAATCCTCGGACCCGGCGATTGGCAAGTGAAAAACGGCAATACCAAGCCGGGCGGCTGGGCCTTCGAGTTCCGCAACGACTTCTACCCGGACATCGACGACACCGCGTTCGTGCTGCAAGCTCTGCAGCGCGTGGACTTCCCCGACCGCCCGCGCATGGAGGAAGCCATCCGCCGCGGCCTCACGTGGATGCTCTCCATGCAGAACCGCGACGGCGGCTGGGGCGCGTTCGACCGGGACAACGATTGCGCTATCCTCACGCAGGTGCCTTTCGCCGACCACAACGCGATGATTGATCCCTCCACCGAAGACGTCACCGCACGAGTGATCGAGTGCCTCGGCCGCTTCGGCTGGAACGCTTCCCACCCCATCGTCAAGCGCGCGCTGTCTTATCTGCAGCGCGAACAGTGCCCCGACGGCTCCTGGTACGGCCGCTGGGGCGTGAACTACGTTTACGGCACCGGCGGCGTGCTGCGCGCCTTGGAAGCGCTCGGCCTGGCCGGCGGCGACGACGCCAAGCTGGCCGCGCAGTGGCTGCGCTCGGTGCAGAATTCCGATGGCGGATTCGGCGAGACCTGCGCCTCCTACGACGACGAAGCCATGAAGGGTAAAGGGCCCAGCACGCCTTCGCAGACCGCCTGGGGCCTGATCGGCCTGCTGGCCGCTGCCGAGCCCAACGATCCAGCGGTAACCGGTGCGCTCCGTTACCTCACCCAGCACCAGACCGGCGACGGTGCCTGGGCGGAAACCGCCACCACCGGCACCGGCTTCCCCACCGTCTTTCACTTGAAGTACCATCTCTACCGCATCTATTTCCCGCTCTACGCCGTCGCCCGCTTCCGCAATATTCAAAAGGGTGCCGAACCTTTCTGTGGCGTACTCGTTTCGCCGCACCAGTTTGAGCGCCGCAATGGCGCCCGGGTGAACCGATGAGGTTTCCCCTCAAGCTGACCGCGAACCTGACCCAGTACATCGTGGGCAAGAAAATGTCCGGGGCGGGGAAATTCCCGCTCGTGCTCATGCTCGAGCCGCTGCATGCCTGCAACCTCACCTGCACGGGCTGCGGGCGCATCCGCGAATACAAGTCCACGATCAGCGAGATGATTAGCGTGGAGCAGTGCGTGGCCGCCTCGGAAGAATGCGGCGCTCCGGTGGTTTCCGTCTGCGGCGGCGAACCGCTCATCTATCCGGAAGTGGACCGCCTGGTGCGCGAGCTGCTCGACCGCGGGCGGCACATCTACCTGTGCACCAACGGCATGTTCATCCGCAAGCGCCTGCACGAGTTCAAACCCACGTCCAATTTTTTCTGGAACGTTCACCTCGATGGCCTGGAACGCACGCACGACTTGTGCGTGGAGCGCGACGGCGTCTTCCGCGAGGCAGTGGAAGGCATCAAGGCCGCCAAGGCGGCGGGCTTTCTGGTTTGCAGCAACACCACCATCTACAAAGAAACCGACATGAACGAGATCGCCGAGTTGTACGAGTTCCTGGCGGACCTCGGCGTGGACGGCTACATGGTTTCGCCGAGCTATTCTTACGCCGCCGTACAGACGCGCGAAATTTTCATGTCGCGCGAAGAAATCCGCGAAAAGTTTCGTGTCGCGCAATCCCTGCTCGGCAAGTACAACCTGATGATGTCGCCAATCTACATGGAGTACCTGCGGGGAGAGCGCGAGCTGATGTGCACGGCCTGGGGCAATCCCACCTACAACCCGCGCGGATGGAAGGGTCCCTGCTACCTGATGACCGATGCACATCACGACACGTTCAAGGACTTCGTCGAGAAAACGCCGTGGGATTCCTACGGCCGCGGCCGCGATCCGCGCTGCGAGGACTGCATGGTGCACGTGGGCTTCGAGCCTTCGGCCGTGCTCGGCGCGCATCGCAAACTCGGCGACAACTGGAAAATGCTCAAGTGGCAGCTCACCGGGCAAATGGGTGGCGGCAACGGACGGAAGAACGGCTCCAATGGCCGCGCGAATGGACACGGCAAAGGGAATGGCAGCGGGAATGGCCATGCGTCGCCGCCAGCGGGAACGCCCTTAGCGTCCGACGCGAAGCCCGCATATCAGGACGGGGCCTTCAACATCCTATGAACATTCTTGTCACCGGCGCCACAGGCTTTGTGGGCAGCCACGTAGCCCGGCTTCTACTCGCATGCGGAAATTCGGTGCGCGTGCTGGTGCGCGCCTCAAGTGATTTACGCGCATTGGACGGCATGGCTGTGGAGCGCATCACCGGCGACCTGCGAGATCCGGCCTCACTTGCGACTGCGCTGCGCGGCATCCAGCGCGTGCTCCACGTGGCGGCGGACTACCGCTTGTGGGCTCGCGACTCGCGCGAGATTTACGAATCGAATGTCACGGGCACGCGCAATCTGCTCGCCGCGGCCCGCAAGGCTGGCGTAGAAAAATTTATTTACACCAGCACTGTCGCGACGATTGCTGTGCCTCGCGAAGGTGCGTTGCCCGACGAAAGCACCGCGGCTACGCTGGAGGAAATGATCGGTCACTACAAACGCTCCAAGTTTCTCGCCGAGCAGGAAGCTCTGCGTGCTGCAGCGGAAGGTTTGCCGGTGGTGATCGTGAATCCGACGACGCCGGTGGGCCCGGGCGACTGGAAGCCCACGCCGACCGGCAAAGTCATTCTCGATTTCCTGCAGGGCAAAATGCCCGCATATCTCGATACGGGCCTGAATGTGGTTCCCGTCGAGGATTGCGCCGCGGGCCACTTGCTCGCCGCGGAACGCGGGCGCTGCGGCGAGCGCTACATTCTGGGCGGGCGCAATATGACGCTGAAAGAGATTCTCGACGCGCTGGCCGGCATCACCGGGCGCCCTGCGCCGCGGTTTTGCTTGCCCAACTCCGTGGCCATGGCAGCGGGCTTCGTCGAGAATGCGTTTTCGCGCGCGCTGGGCCGCGTGCCGCAGATTCCGCTCGAAGGCGTGCGCATGGCGCGTCACAAAATGTTCGTGAATGGTGAAAAAGCCATCCGCGAGCTCGGCTACCAGCCTGGGCCGGTAGAAGCGGCACTGGAGCGGGCGGTTCGCTGGTACGAAGAAAACGGTTACGTTAAGCCGCACGCGCAGCATCGCGCGGTGCGTGTAGCGGCATAAATGGAATGAAAGTTTTAGTCACATTCGCTTTGGAAAATGAGTTTTCCCCCTGGCGGCGGATGCGCGGGTTTCGCCGGGTGGCGACAGAGCCTTCATTGTATGAGGCGCAAATCGGGTCTACAGAGGTTTGCGTGGTATTGACGGGAATCGGTCCGCAGCATGCGAGGCGAGCGCTTCAGATCGCGCTCAGCAATGGGGCCAACTTCTGCGTCGCCACCGGACTCGCGGGGGCGCTGCAGTTGCGGCATCGAATTGGCGATGTGCTGGTCGCGCAGTCAGTGCGCGGCGCTTCCGGCGAATGCCTCGTGAAGAGCGACGCGGAACTGCTGCACGCGGCAGTGGAATGCGGCGCTCGTGAAGTGACTGCCTTCCATTCGTCGGATCGCACCGTGCTGACGGCGAAAGAAAAGGGCCGCATGGCATTCTCCGCGGATGCGGTTGAAATGGAGGGCTACACGATTCTCTGCGAAGCGCAAGGACTGCGCGTGCCGGCAGTGGCTGTCCGCGCCATTGGGGATACTGCCACCCAGGATTTGCCGCTTGATTTCAACCGCACGGTCGGGCCGAAAGGTCAGATCAGCATTCCTCGCGTGTTCGGTCAGCTCGTGCGCAACCCGCATCGGCTGCCGGGCCTGATTCGCTTGGGCCGCGATACGCAAAGGGCGGCAATTAGTTTGGCCAGATTCCTCGACCGTTACGTGCAGATGCTTGCCGCCGTTCGCAACCCTGCCAGTGTCCACGAAGAGGTGGCCGTCGGATGAGCCACGCTGCACAACAACTCGCTGCCACTTCTCACGCTCCTCTCGGCGCGCGAACAATGCACGCGGCGGTGTATCGCGGCAAAGGGCATGTTGTAGTCGAAACTGTGCCCGTGCCGGAAATTGGCCCGGGCGATGTGCTGCTGCGCGTGGCGGCCTGCGGGATTTGCGGCACGGACATCAAGAAAATCGAGCACGGCTTTATCCAGCCGCCACAGATTCTGGGCCACGAAATCGCCGGCACCGTGGTGGAAGTCGGCAGCGGAGTCACCCGATGGAAGCCGGGCGATCGTGCAATCAGTTTTCATCATGTGCCATGTGGCAGTTGTTTTTACTGCGAGCGGAATCTTCATTCGCAGTGCCCGACGTACAAAAAGGTGGGTGTAACGGCCGGGTTTGATCCCAACGGCGGCGGCTTTGCCGAGTTCGTGCGCATCATGCCCTGGGTTGCCGAGCGTGGCATGGTCGCCATTCCCCCCGACGTCAGCTTCGAAGAAGCTACCTTCGTCGAGCCGGTCAACACCTGCTGGAAGGCCATCGAGAAAGCGCGCGTGGCTTCCGGCGAAACCGTGGTAGTGATCGGCCAAGGGCCCATCGGTCTGCTGCTCATGCTCCTGGCGCGCGAAGTCGGCGCCACCGTGGTCACCAGCGACCCGCTGCCAGCGCGCCGCGAGCGCAGCTTGCGTTACGGCGCGGCAGATTCTTGCGATCCCGCTGCTGGTCCCGAAGCCTCGGGATTGCTGGAGGCCGTCAAGTCCCGCACGCAGGGTCGCGGCGCGGACGTGGTGCTGCTGGCTGTGCCTCATCCGCAACTGGTGCTCGAGGCCTTGACCCTCGCGCGACCCGGCGGTCGTGTGCTACTCTTTGCGCAAAATGACCCGCGGATGAAGATTGAATTCCCTGCGGCGGCGGTCGGCGTGGAGGAAAAAGAAATTCTGGGAAGTTACAGCGCGTCGGTGGACTTGCAGGAGCAATCGGCCCGGCTGGTGTTCGAGCGCCGGTTGCCCTTGCGCAATCTCATTTCCCACCGCTTCCCGCTCGACCAGATGGAACAGGCTTTGGCACTTGCTGCTCGCCCGGCGGGCAATTCTCTTAAAGTGGTGATACTGCCTTGAGTCGATCTTTTAAAGTGGTGATCTGGCTTTGAGACAAACAGCACGCAACGGTCACATGACCGCGGCCGTCCTTTATGGCCGCGAAGACTTGAAAGTCGAAACGGTTGTCGTTCCCAAGTTCGGCGACGACGACGCCCTGGTGCGCGTGAAGGTCGCGCTCACCGACGGCACCGACTTGAAAGTCTGGAAGCAGGGCTACCATGCGCGGATGATTCAACCGCCGGCCGTGTTCGGCCACGAGCTCTCCGGCATCGTGGAGGCCCTGGGGCGCAACGTTAACGGCGGCATGCGCGTGGGCATGCGCGTGGTGCCTTCGAATTCCGCGCCCTGCGGCGTCTGCGTCTTCTGCCGCAAGAACAACGAAAATCTTTGCGAGGACCTGCTCTTCAACAACGGCGCTTATGCCGAGTACATCCGCATCCCCGGCCGCATTGTCCGCCAGAACATGCTGGAGATTCCCGACCATGTTTCGTACATGGACGCGGCGCTGGTCGAGCCGCTGGCCTGTGTGCTGCGCGGCATTGTGGAAACCGGCATCCAGCCCGGCGACACGACCGTCGTGGTTGGCTGCGGACCCATCGGCCTGATGTTCGTGCGCATGCTCTCGATTGAAGGTGTGCGCGTGATTGCTCTGGCCAAGCGCCAGAGCCAGATCCGCGCCGCCGAACGGCTGGGCGCGGTGGGCGCTTTCGACGTATCCAAGCTCGACAACCCCATCCAGAAAGTGCGCCAGTTGACCGAGCGCAGCCTGGGCGCCGATGCGGTGATTGAAGCGGTGGGCTCGCCCACCACGTGGGAGTGGGCCATGCAGATGGTTCGTCGCGGCGGAACCGTCAACCTGTTCGGCGGATGCCCGCGCGACAGCCACGTGGAATTTGACCCGGCGATTCTTCACTATTCCGAAATCACTCTGAAATCCACATTCCACCACACGCCGCGATTTATCCGCGCAGCTCTGGACGCAGTGGCTCGCGGCTCCATCCGCGCCAGCGACTTCGTCACCGGCGAAGTTTCCTTGCAGGAATTGCCGCAGGTGTTCGAACATATGAAGCACCGGAACGGCGAACTAAAAACGGCTGTGATTCCGTAGCCGTGCACCCGCAGTTGCAGGTGCGCTCCGCCCTGCGCTGTTCCGCCTTGGCCATGCAGCCGCCAGTCGAACTCGAAATCAGCCGCCATTTGCCGCCCGCTGGCTGCTCTCCCGCCCGGGCGCAGGAGTACACGCGCTGGCTGGCCACCCACCACTACGAAAACTTCAACGTCGTTTCCTGGCTGCTGCCGCGCCGCCTGCATCAGCATTTCTACAATGTCTATGCCTACTGCCGCTGGGCCGATGACTTGGGCGACGAAGTCGACAGCACGGCCCGCGCGCTTGAACTGCTGGACTGGTGGGAATCTGAGCTGCGCAATCTTTACGGTTGTCATCCTGAGCGAAGCGAAGGATCTGCTTCGCATCCGGTATTCATCGCCTTAAAGCCCACCGTCGAAGAATGTCAAATTCCCATCGAGCCGTTTCTCGACCTGCTCACCGCCTTCCGCCAGGATCAGTCCGTGCACCGCTATGCGAACTGGGACGCCGTGCTGGGCTACTGCCGCTATTCGGCGAATCCTGTCGGGCGGCTGGTGCTGTATCTTTGCGGCTATCGCGACGCCGAGCGCCAGGCGCTTTCCGACGCCACTTGCACGGCGCTGCAACTCGCCAACTTCTGGCAGGATGTGGCTCGCGATCTGGACAAAGATCGCATCTACATTCCGCTCGACGCGCTTGCGGCGCATTGTCTCAAGGAGGCGGACTTATTCGCGCACAGCTTCGATGATCGCTACGCTGCGCTGATGAAAGACCTGCTAACCCGCACTCGCGCGCTCTTCACGCAGGGCCTGCCGCTGGCCGAGCGCGTTGCGCCGGAGCTGCGCATTGACATCGAGCTGTTCAGCCGCGGCGGCCTGGCCGTGCTCGATTCCATCGAGCGCATCGGCTACAACACGCTGGCGCAGCGTCCGGCGCTCAGCCGCGCCGCACAGGCGCACCTGCTCGGCCGCGCGCTGCTCTCGCGGCTGTTTGTTCCGTGGTTCTCCAGCAAGAATGCGGACGCTTCCGCGACGGGTCGCGATGCCTGACGCCTCGCTCGCCGAGTCTTACTCCTACTGCCGCCGTATCACGCGCGCCGCCGCGCGCAATTTCTATTTCGCCATTTTTCTTCTGCCGCGGCACAAGCGCGACGCGCTTTGCGCGCTCTACGCATTCATGCGCCACGCCGATGATATTTCCGACACGCCCGGCGAGGCCGCCGCCAAGCTCGAACGCATGGCCACCTGGCGGGCTACGCTGGACCGCGCGCTCGCCGGCGAATATTCGGGCAACCCTGCCATGCCGGCGTTCCACGACGCCGTCTCGCGCTACAAAATTCCGCCGCGCCACCTGCACGACCTCATCTCCGGCACGGAGATGGACCTCAGCATCGCTTCGTATGCTACCTTCGAGTCGCTGCATCAGTATTGCTACCGCGTGGCCGGCACCGTGGGACTTTGCTGCACGCACGTCTTTGGCTTCCGTGACCCGCGAGCTCTGGAGCTGGCCGAAAAACTCGGCATCGCCTTTCAGTTGACAAATATCTTGCGCGATGTCCGCGCCGACCTGGAAATGAACCGCGTCTATCTGCCCCAGGAGGATTTGCAGCGCTTCGGCTGCCGCGCGGAGGACCTGCGCGGCCCGGTCACTCCGCCGCTGCGCGAGTTGCTCGCATTCGAAGCGGAGCGCGCCTGGCAGCTCTACGAGGAGGGCGGGGAACTGCTGCGGCTGATTGACAAGGACAGCCGACCCGCGCTGTGGGCGCTGGCGCGGATTTACAGCGGCATCCTTGCAGAAATCGAAGCGCGCGGGTACGACGTATTTGGCCCGGAGAAAGTGCGCCTCTCCACCGCGTACAAAGTCTGGGTGATGCTGCGCGCGCGGCTCGGGTGGTGGAGTTCCGAACATGGATTCCAAGAGCGTCATCATCATCGGCGGGGGTCTCGCGGGACTCTCCTCGGCCGTCGCGCTGGCTGAAGCCGGCTGCCGCGTCCGCCTGTTGGAAAGCCGCCCGCACCTCGGCGGCCGCGCCACTTCGTATTGGCTTCCCGACGGCAGCCACGTGGACAACTGCCAGCACGTCACGCTGGGCTGCTGCACGAACCTCGACGATTTCTACCGCCGCGTGGGCGCCGCAGAGAAGATCCGCTACTACGACCAGCTTTTTTTCGTGGATACGCGCGGCCGCCGCGGCGTGATCGAATCCTCGCCGCTTCCGCCGCCCCTGCATCTCGGCCCGTCGTTTACGCTTTTCCCCTCGCTTACCTGGGCGGATAAATACGCCATCGGCCGAGCCATGCTGGCGATTGCGCGCAACGGAGGACGTCCTGCCGATGCTGCCGGCATTTCCATGCTCGAGTGGTTGAAGCAGCGCGGCCAGACGGACGGCGCCATCTCGCGCTTCTGGAAAGTAGTGCTGGTCAGCGCGCTCAATGAGGAACTGGAGCGAACGGACGCCCGTTACGGCATTGAAGTGTTTTGGAAAGGATTTCTCTCGACACGTCGCGGCTTCGAGGTGGGCATTCCATCGGTACCGCTGGCCGAGCTATACGACGGCTGCCGCGAGGCCATCACCCGCCGGGGAGGGGAAGTGCGCACTCGCGCCGCCGTCCGCGAAATTCGCGTCGCCGGAGATGCTGTTCAATCTCTGCGTCTCGACGATGGCGCCGAACTCAGCGCCGATTTCTTTATCTCCGCGGTCCCGCAGGATACTTTGCTGGAACTGCTTCCGCCGGATTTCGTGGGCCGCGAGATGATGTTTTCGAATCTTCGCAACCTAAAGTCCTCGCCCATCACCGGCGTGCACTTCTGGTACGACCGCACGGTGATGTCCGAGCCATTCCTGACGCTGCTCGACCGCACCACGCAGTGGATTTTCAACAAGTCGCTGCTTTTCCGCGAACACGCCCCGGGCGGCCCCGCCGAAACTGACGGCCAATACCTGCAGCTCGTCATCAGTGCATCGTACGGGCTGATTTCACTTTCGCGGCAGGAGATTATCGACATCTGTCAGCGGGAATTGATGGACGTGCTGCCGGACACACGTGCGGCGCGGTTGGTGAAAGCCACAGTCATCAAGGAAGCTCACGCCACGTTTTCGCCAGAGCCCGGTTGTGACCGCTGGCGGCCGGCGCAGCGCACCGCGCTGAAGAATTTCTTTCTTGCCGGCGATTGGACGGCCACGGGATGGCCGGCCACCATGGAAGGCGCCGTCCGCAGCGGCTATCTGGCCGCAGAAGCGATTCTCTGCGACGCCGCTCGACCGACGAAATTGCTTGTTCCCGATCTGCCGCTGGAAGGACTTGCTGGCTTCCTCAGCGGCCGATCGCACAACCCACAGCGTAGAGCACAACGGACCAACCTACAGAAAAAAACGGCCGAACTCAAAAAAAATGTGCCAGTGGCGTGTTCGGCGGTGCCATGAGTGCGTGCTTGAGAGGAGTTTGAATGGGCCACGAGTGGCCGCTCCATCCGCGCGCTCCGAGCGCAGCGATTCGATTCACGAAACCGCCGGCTTTCGCCAGATACTGCGCAGCCAGATGCGAAACCCGCCGTACTTGTAGAAAGTCTCCTCGCGCTCTTGCACCCTCGCGCCCTTCGTGAATTGTTGGCGGCGTAAAAAATCGAATACGGATCGCGGCAGCAGGTTTAAAAGCGAAGATTTGGCCGGCGGCATGCGATACTGGATTGCCGAGATAGACCGGTATTCGGGCCCCGCCGAATCACAGAACAGTTCGATGAATCCGCTGGAACTTCCCAGGCTGTGAAGCGTCTTCGCGCTGAAAAATGTGATGTGCGGCTCATCGTAGCGCGGCGCCCACGGATGATCAGGATATTTGGTAAGCGCCTCGCGCGGGATGTTTGGAACCTCGACGTACAAAACTCCGCCCGGTGCAAGAGATTGTTCCACCAGTTCCAGCAGCTCTTTCGGCCGGAGAATGTGCTCGAGGGCGTGCGACATGATGAGGAGGTCAAACTGCCCCTCCATCTTCGGCAGGATTCGTTCTGCCGGCTGGCTGTGGACTTCGATGCCGATGGACTCAAGGTGGGCAACGCAAGGCGCAGAGAACTCAATGGCCTGCAATTGGGCCTTGCTGAAACGCTGGCCGATCGCATGGAGAATGTGACCGTATCCTGCGCCAATATCGAGGACTCGCGGCGCGTCACCTTGGACGTGCGCGCTTACGAGCTCGGCAATGGAATTCCCGCGGTTGAAATAGAAGAGATTGTCTTTGGGAAATCTGGCAGCGCAGGCTACGTCTGCGCCATAGAGCCCGCTGCGACGATAATCTTCCACATAGTAGCGCTCCAGTGCTTCCGGGGCCGGCGGGGGCCAGACCTGGACCAGCGAGCACTTCTTGCATTCGTGAAGCACGGGGCGACCAAACGTCTCTGCTCCTGATTGTGTGTTCGTGCGGTAAGCGCGGACAGGTTCGGACACTCCGTTGCCGCACCCGATACAGGAAAATTGCAAGTTCAGCCCCTCCAGTCCCAAACGGATTCCTGTGCCGTGATTCTGCACCGGTCCGCAACTCTGGAGGTGCGTCACGCAAGTGCACTGGCACAGCCGATGCGAATATTCTACACCACCACCCAGTAGATCACATGGCTCCCTTCCTGCGTCTAGAATTTCCCTTTCAAAGCAAGGCGTCACGCCTGCTTCGTGGATGGTTTGCTTTTGATTTTGCCGCGCTGCATCCAGGAGCTCACTTCCGGATCGCGCAATGCCAGCAACAATACGAAATACATTCCCCCGGCGATTGCGGCACGCCACACCCAGAAGATATCCTGTGCGTACCACAGGAACGCGCCCATCCCTGCCGCAGCAATAGCCGGCCGCGCCAGAAGCAGCAGCGGGTTTATCGATCCCACTTCCCGCCGATAGAAATAGATGACCATGCCGAGCCATGCCAAATCGCCAATCAGCGTGGCGCACGCCGCGCCCATCATCCCGAATTTCGGAATCAACAGAATGTTCAGCCCCACGTTCAGGATCGATGACACGACCGCTGCCCGGAAATCGAGGTGTTGTTTTCCTGCTGCGTTCAGCGGGTGCCGATAGCTCCCGCGCAGCGTGACGATCACTGCCGACCAGCTCAGGATGCGCAAAGGCCCCGCCGCTTCGGCGTACGCTGGGCCGAACAGCAACCCGATGACCGGCTCGGCGAGCAACGTACCGCCCACACCCACCGGGAGGGCGAAAATGGCATTCAGGCGGATGGATCGCGCCGCCAGGCTGCGAAACGCCTCCCGGCTCTCCACGTAGAACCGCGATAGCGCCGGAAACATCCCCTGGAAGTAAGTAATTGGCAGAGCCAGTGCAACGGTCACCGGCTTGTACGCGGCCGTGTACAAGCCCACCGTTGCCGGGCCTTTCAAAAATCCCAGCAGCACCGCGTCGAAGTTGTAGTTGAGCATGGCCATGGCGTTCGTCGCGCCTATGATGACCACCGGCCGCATGGTGCCCCACGCTCCTTTAAATGTCAGCGGAAGCCGCAGCCCGCCGTGCGCCCGCGCAAACTGCCGCGCAAAGTAAACGGCCAGCGCGGCATCGCTGGTGAATTTCATTACCGGCACCCACACAACGTGCGCGGGGTCGCGCACAAGGGCGAACACGCTTCCCGCAAACACAAGCTGAGCCAGCACCAACCCACCCGCCACGCGCGCCATCTTTTCCTGTCCCATCAGCACCCATTTCAAGCTGGCGGCCTGGGCGAACAGACTCAGGCCGAACAAGACCAGCACGGTGCGGAGGTACGGGTACGGCGGGAGCAACGGGAGCATCCCCAGCAAGACCGCGAATGCAATTCCTGCCGTCAGAAAACGCAGCGGCATCACGCGCCCGATCAGGCGGCGAATGTCGCTGGTCTGCGCAGCTTCCCGCGTGCCCCAGATTTCCAGGCCCGCATCAGCCAGCAGCAGCAGGTAAGTCAGCAGAGAGTTGGCAAATTCCAGCACGCCATAGGTGTTTACTCCCAGCACGCGAGCCAGATACACGAAGGAAGAAAAGTAGAGTGCCTTGGCGAGGAAGTCGCCTGCGGAGAGCTTTAGAATGTTGCGGAACGGGTTGGTCAGGGAAGCACCTCGAAGCCCAGTTGAATCTACCATCCGCGTTGGGGTTCAGCCAGTCTCAGATGCGACGCTCGGGTTACTGATTGACCGCAAAAGACGCGGTCGTACAGATTGACTGCAATGTTCAACGCGGAGCGGCTGGGCGCGCTCGGTAAGCGACGCCTGTTTTCCACAGAAACGCGAAATTTGCATTGCGGCGTTGCGATTGGGAGTATGATGGTTCATCCCCCCGGAGGCGCCTATGTCGGACCGCAAGTACGGCCATCGGGGCTATCAGGACTCAGACAAGCGGGAACGTAAGGAAAAACCCAAAGAACGTTCTCCAGAGCCACGCCCCCGTCAAGACCAAATGGGCCCGCGCACGCCGCGCATGGTCGGCTCGATCACGCGCGCGCGCTGCGCGCATTGCGGTGCCGTGCTGGCGCCGGGCTTCGACGTGAACGGGCAGTGTCCGCGCTGCAAGGAAGAGCTGCACTCCTGCAAGCAGTGCCTCTATTTCGATACCGGCGCGCGATTCGAGTGCATGCAGCCGATTCCAGACCGCATCCCCAAGAAGGACAAGCGCAACAAATGCACGTTTTACGTCTTCCGTACTACCGTGGAAAAGGACACCGCTCCCTCGGCGCCGGCTTCGTCGGCTTCCCCCACCGTGGGCCTGCGACCCGACTCCGCGCGCAAGGCCTTTGACGACCTCTTCAAGAAGTAATTCAATAGCGAATCGCGAAATTCTCCTCCAAAGTTGGTCTACCGTTTTTCGATTGTCGAATTTCGGTTTTCGTTTCTTCGGTTTAACGGGGAGGATTCGGAAAGAGCGTCGGTTCTTGCGCTGGCTTATCGGAAATCGCGTCGAGCTGGGGATAGTGGTGCCGCAGCGGCTCTGGCACTTTCACTTGGTTGCCGGTCAGCAGGCGGATGAGTTGCAGCGCGTTGACGATGGCCTTTCCCTGAAAGTGGTTGTTGGTAATCACAAAGGTGGTCTTCGCGCGCGCGCACACATTCTGGATGCGTTCCGCCCACGGCTTCAGTTCTTCATCGTTGTAGAGGTAGTTGTAGCGCTCCTCGGCGGGCACCGTGGGATCGTCGCTGAACCACGTGTCGTAGCGCCGCCCGTGCAGGCGCACGTAGCCTACCAGAGCCGTCGCTCGTTCCGACGGCTTGATAGACTTCCCGATCAGCGGCTGGTCGATATTGCAGAATCCCACGCCGGCTTCGTGCAGCATTTCGTAGAAGCGCTTGTCGTTCCAGGTCGCATGGCGCACTTCCACCGCCAGCGGATACTCCCGGAAACGTTCCACGAGCTTCTGCAGATAATCGCGGTTCTCCGGGATGTTGTGGAAGGAGAAAGGGAATTGCAGCAGGACCGCGCCCAGTTTTTCCGCGCCCATCAGCAGGTCAAAACCCTCGCGCACTGCCTTTTCGTCCGCTGAGGTTGCGCCGGTTTCGTGAGTAAAGCGCTGCCACAATTTGGCGGTAAACAAAAAGCGCGGGTTTCCAGCAACGCGTTCCAGCCATTGCCAGCAGACCGCCGGCCGCAGCGGCTGGTAGAACGAAGTGTTGATCTCGATGGTGTCGAAGTATTCGGATAGGTAGGCGGCTTCGTGAAAGTCGCGTGGCCGCTTGGCCGGGTAGACGATGCCCGCCCAGTCTGCATACGACCACCCGGCCGGCCCGACATACACTTTGCCGGGCTCCTGCTTCGCGGACTTTCGTGTGGGCCCCATCGACGCTTCTTCCTCCGCCGCGCCTCTGGCCGCGGGC
>Ga0214473_10005479_pt1 | contig 15191 bp, 14 predicted proteins | sample RVTome_7_FD_203509 | JGI IMG/M metagenome (GOLD analysis project Ga0214473, IMG submission 203509) | Soil microbial communities from uranium-contaminated site in the Upper Colorado River Basin, Wyoming, United States - RVT98D197 | ecosystem: Environmental > Terrestrial > Soil > Contaminated >... | reverse complement strand
GGCCCGGTTCTCCCAGAGGAACCGGAAGACCTCGTCCCGGTCCTGGCGCAGCGACTCGAAGTGGACGCGGTCGTAGACGAGCGGCCGCTTGCCCTCGATGTGCGGGTCGGCGAGCGGCGGCTGCCAGAGCCCGCCCGCGCCGGCGTCGGAGGCGGGCGGGATGCCGTAGCGGGCGAAGCTCCGGAGCAGCTCGTCGCGGAACTTGAAGCGCGGCTCCCCGGGCGAGATCTCCGAGTCCGCCGTGAGCATCGCGCTCAGGAAATCGCCGAAGAGCACGTCGATGGGCGGCGCGTAGTCGAGCGCCCGGATGGCGAGCGTGAGGAGATAGGCGGCCGCCGCCGCGCCCTCCTCGGCGATCCGCCGGACGGCCCGCGCGTCGCCGCGGCGGCCGGCGCCCGCCCCCAGGAAATCGAGGCGCCGCGCCCAGGTCCGCACGAGCGCGTCGAGCGTCGCGGCCACGAGCACCTCGCCCCGCCGGTGCGGCTCCTGGAACTCGTCCCGCTCCAGCAGATCCGGCGCCGCGGTGATCTCGAGCGAGTTCCGCAGCGCCCCGCCCCGGTGCGCCTGCAGCTCCTTCCCCATCTGCTCCGCGAGCCCGAAGAGGGCCGACGTCCGGAGCCACTCCTCGTCCGCGCGGTAGCGCTCCCGGCGCTCCGTGGACCGGCGGAGCATCTCCTCCAGGACGCTCGTGATCGAGAAGACCGAGAGGAGCGCGACCACGTCGGCGAAGCCCTCGTGGAACGCGGCCTGGTCCGCCACCGACGGGTCGGTGTAGCGGTCGCGCAGCCCGTCGAGCAGCGCGTGGGTGGTCTCGTGGACGACGACGTCGTGCGAGAGGCAGGCGAAGATCGTGTGGTGGCGCCGGCCGGGGAAGTATCCGAAGAGGAGCCCCTGGTTCCGCTCGGAGTAGTAGGCGTTGGCCTCGCCGAACGCGTGCGGCGCGATCTGCAGCTCGTGGCCGTACTCGAACGACCACGAGACGTGCCGGCCCAGCGCCGCCTCGAAGCGGGCCAGCGTGTGCATGACGAGCGCGTAGACCTGCTGGGCGTGGAAGCTCGGGTCGCGCAGGAGCCGGTCGTCGTCCGCCCGCGCGTACGGGTCGCGCCCGGCGCCGCCGCGGTCGAGGTCGGCCGGCTCGTAGAGCACGTCGTGCGTGCAGTCGTAGTCGACGACACTCACGCGGTAGCCGCGCGGCCCCGGGTCGAGCCGCTCGGCGGGCACCGCGATGCGGGCCCGCACGATCCGTCCCGACCGGTCCCGCACGGCCGGATCCTGGCCGAAGATGGTGAACTCGCGCGTGCGCTCGTCCTGGGCTCGGGCCATGGCCTCACCTCGACCGGCGTAGATCTCGGAACGGCGGAGCCACTATAGCACCAACCCCATCTCCGCACGGTGCAGAACGGGCGCATGACGGAGCTGAACTTCGACCGCTACCGGATCCTGCGTCTGGCCGAAATGCCGAAGGTGGAGACGGTGATCGTCCCGTCATACGACTTCTGGGGCGGGGTCGGCGAGCCGACCATCAGCGTGGTGACGCCGGTGGTGCTCAATGCCGTCTTCGCGGCGACCGGCCAGCCCGTGCGCAGCCTGCCGTTGAAGAACGCGGGCTAGATCACGCCCTGGGCTTTCAGTGCCCGGCGCTCGGCCTCGGTGTAGCCGAGCTCGGCGAGGATCTCGGCGGTGTGCTGGCCCAGGAGCGGCGCGGGGCGGTCCACCGCGCCCGGCGTGTCGGAGAGCTTGACGGGGATGCCGAGCGCCTTGATGGGGCCCGCACCCGGGTGCACGAGGTCCACGACCATCCGGCGCGCGAGGGCGTGCGGGTCGGCGAGGGCCTCCGCGTAGGTATTGATGGGGCCCGAGGGGACGCCCGCCGCGTCCAGGCGCTCCAGCCAGTGGGCGCGCGTCTCACCGGCCGTGGTCTTCTCGATCGCCTCGATCAGCGCGGCGCGGTGCTCCATGCGCAGGCCGCGCGTCGCGAAGCGCGGGTCCTCCAAGAGGTCGGGGCGCTCGATGGCGCGGCACAGCGACGCAAAGAGCTTGTCGTTGTTGGCGCCCACCGTGAAGTGGCCGTCCGCGGCGCGCAGGGCCTGGTAGGGCGCGGTGAGCCGGTGGGCCGAGCCGAGGGGCCGGGGCGCCTTGCCCGTCGCCCAGTACTCCGTCGCCTCCCAGACGGTGAGGGCCATGGCTGCCTCGAGGAGCGAGGTGTCCACGAGCTGGCCCTCGCCTGTCCGCTCGCGGTACTCGAGGGCGCAGAGGATGCCGTAGGCGGCGAAGAGGCCGGCGCAGAGGTCGGAGATCGGCACGCCGGACTTGGCGGGCGCGCCTTCCTCGCCCGTCACGCTGATGATCCCGCTCATGCCCTGGGCGATGAGGTCGTAGCCGCCGCGCGGGGCATAGGGGCCCGTGCCGCCGAAACCGCTCACCGCGCAGTAGACGAGCCGCGGGTTCACCGCGCGGAGCGCCTCCCAGCCGAGGCCCAGGCGCTCGGCGACACCGGGACGGTAGTTCTGCACGAAGACGTCCGCCGTCTTCGCCAGCCGCCTGACGATCTCCACGCCCTCGGGGCGCTTGAGGTCGACGGTGAGCCCGCGCTTGCTTCGGTTCATCGTCATGAACGTGGCGCTGTGGCCGTTCTGCGTGACCGAGGACAGCTCGCGCGTGGGCTCGCCCGTCACCGGCGGCTCGATCTTGATCACGTCGGCGCCCATGTCGGCGAGGTTCATGGTGGCGAAGGGGGCGGCCATGGCCTGGGTGAAGTCGATGACGCGGATGCCCTCGAGCGGCTTCATCCCCTCCCGCCCCACCCGCTCCGGTTGCCGAGATAGTCGCGCTGCCAGAGCGCCACGTAGTCGACGGCGTTGCGCCGGATGTCCTCGAGCTCCTCGTCGCTCATCCTGCGCACGGGCTTGGCCGGCACACCCATCACGAGCCAGCCCGCCGGCACCACCTTGCCCTCCGGCACCACGGCCCCCGCGGCGACCTGGGCGCCCTCCTCCACCACGGCGCCCGTCAGCACGACGGCGCCGATGCCGATGCGCACGTTGTCCATGATGGTGCAGGCGTGGACGACGCAGCGGTGGCCGATGGTCACGCCCGCCCCCACGATGCACGGGAACTCGGGCGTCACGTGGAGCACGGAGTTGTCCTGGACGTTGGAGTTCCGGCCGAGCGTGACGTAGTTGTCCTGGTCGCCGCGGAGCACGCTGAGCGGCCAGACGCTCGCGCCCTCCTCGATCGTCACGTCGCCGATGATCTGCGCCGCCGGGTCGATGTACGCGCCCGGGTGAATGCGCGGCTTCCGCCCGGGGACCTCCCGGATCATGGGGCCGCCGCGCCCGCCCTCGACGAAGCGCCCCTGGGGCATCAGATCACTCCCGCGGCGCGGAGCGCATCGATCTCGCCCGCGGCGTAGCCGATTTCGCCGAGCAGCGCCTCGGTGTCCTCGCCCAGCCGCGGCGCGGCCTTGGCGAGGCGCGCCGGTGAACGGGAGAGCTTCACCGGATTGCCGAGCGCCTTGACGCGCCCGGCGCCGGGATAGTCGTACTCCTGGACCATGCCCCGCGACTCGGCGTGCGGATCGGCGAGGGCCTCGGGCACGCTGTAGATCGGCCCCGCGGGGATGCCCGCCTCCTCGCACTTGCCGAGCCAGTGCGCGCGCGTGTGCGCGATCGTGACGGCCTCGATCTCACGCTCCAGCTCGCGCTGGTTCTTGACGCGGTCGCCCACCGCCGCGAAGCGCGCGTCGTCCACCAGCCGCTCGAGACCGAGGAGCCCGCAGAAGCGCGGCCAGAGCCGGCTATTGGCCGCCCCCACCGTGAAATGCCCGTCGCTCGCCCTGAAGGCCTGATACGGAGCGTTGAGGCGATGAGCGGTGCCCAGGCGCCCGGGGATCTGCCCCGTGTACCAGTACTCGGTCGCCTCCCACGCCGACAGGGCGAGCCCCGCCTCGAAGAGCGAGGTGTCCACGAGCTGGCCCCGCCCCGTCACCCGCCGCGCGCGGAGCGCGCAGAGGATGCCGAAGACGCCGAAGAGCCCGGCGCCCAGATCGGTGATGGGCACGCCCACCTTGACGGGCGGCCCGTCGGGGCTGCCGGTGGCGCTCATGATGCCGCTCATGCCCTGGGCGATGAGGTCGTAGCCGCCGCGGCCCGCATACGGTCCCGTCCGGCCGAAGCCGGAGATGGAGCAATAGACGAGGCGCGGATTGATCTCGCGGAGCGTGTCATAGTCGATGCCGAGCCGGCGCGCCACGCCGGGCCGGTAGTTCTCGACGAGGACGTCCGCCGTCCCCACGAGCCGCGCGAGCACCGCCACCGCCTCCGGCTTCTTCAGATCGAGCGTGATCCCTCGCTTGTTGCGGTTCACGGCCAGGAACGGGCCCGAGACGCCGGGGGCCAGCTCGAACTGCATGTGCCGGATGGCCTCGCCTTCCGGGGGCTCAACCTTGACCACGTCGGCGCCCATGTCGCCGAGCAGCATGCCGCAATAGGGGCCGGCCATGATCTGCGTGATGTCGATGACGCGAATGCCGTCGAGCGCGCGCGGTGTGCTCATGGACCGCCGTAGGCTAGCACGATTTTCAGCCGGATGTTACCATCCCGTCACACACGCCGTCACGAGTGCGAGGAGGAGGCCGTGTTCTCTTGAGCGACGCGAAGCCCGACGAAGTTCTGGTCACCCGCGATGGCCCCGTCGTCACCCTGACGTTCAACCGCCCCGAGGCGCGCAATGCTCTCACCTGGAACATGTACGACCGCCTCTCCCAGACCTGCGAGGAGGTGGACGCCGACGACTCGGTGCGCGTGCTGGTCCTCAGAGGAGCGGGCGGCAAGGCCTTCGTGGCGGGCACCGACATCGGCCAGTTCACGGTCTTCGAGACGGCCGAGGCCGGGCTCGAGTACGAGCGCGACGGCGACCGCCGCATGGCGCGGATCGAGCGTGTCGGCAAACCCGTGATCGCCCAGGTCGAGGGCTACGCGGTGGGCGGTGGCTTCCGGATCGCCGCCGCCTGCGACATCCGCATCGCCACGCCCGACGCGCGCTTCGGCGCCCCCATCGCGCGCACCCTCGGCAACTGCCTCTCCATGGCCGCCTACTCGTCGCTCGTCGACCTCTTCGGGCCGTCGCGGCTCAAGGAGATGATGTTCACCGCCCGGCTGATCGACGCCGAGGAGGCGCGGGCGGCGGGCTTCGTCCACGAGATCGTGGCCGCCGACCAGATCGCGGCGCGCGTCTCTGCCCTCGCCGAGATGATCGCCTCGCACGCGCCCATCACGCTGCGGGTCACCAAGGAGGCCGTGCGCCGCATCCAGGCGGCGCGGCGGGCCGACGGCGGCGAGGACCTCATCGCCCTCACCTATGCGAGCGCCGATTTCAAGGAGGGCGTCCGCGCCTTTCTCGACAAGCGCAAGCCGCGCTGGACCGGCAAGTAGCCGGCGTCCCGCTCGGCCCCACCGCCGTGAGCCCCGAGAGAGTCAAGCTCGCCGGCCTGCTCCTCCTCTTCGTCGCCGGCCTCTGGCCGTTCATGGGCACCTTCCTGCTCCACTACGTCGACGAGCGCAACTACACGAACGCCGCCATCACGATGGCGCGCACGGGCGACTACCTGACGCCGCGATGGCCCGACGGCGAGCCGCGGCTGCACAAGCCCATCCTCGCCTACTGGGCCGTCGCGGCGGGCCACGCGCTCCTCGGCACGAGCCCGGCCGCCTCGCGCCTCTTCTTCCTGCTGGCGGGCGCCGCCACCATCGCCCTGACCTACCGGCTGGCGCTCGCCATGACGCACAGCGAGAACACCGCGCTCCTGGCGGCGACCGTGGCCTTCTCCCAGCCCGGGATCATCCTCGGCTCGATCCGCTCGATCCCCGACGTGCTGCTCTGCCTGTTCATGCTGCTGAGCGCCTGGGGCTTCGTCAGCGTGATCGTCCTCGAACGACGTTCCCCCGGGGCGTACTGGGCGGCCTACGTCGGCGCCGGCCTCGCGGTGGCGACCAAGGGGATGCTCCCGCTCGCCTTCGTCGCGTTCGCCTGGCTGTTCGTCCTGCTCGACCGGACCGCTCCCGCGCGACGCTGGCGCACGCTCGTCCACCTCCCGAGCATGCTGGCGGCGGTCGCCGTCGCGGGATGGTGGTACGCCCTGATGTACTCGCTCCACGGCAGCCGGCTCGTTCGCGTCTTCTGGCACGACCAGGTCACGGGCAAAGTCCAGGCGAACTTCGAGCCCCTCTACCACATCCCCGTCTACGTGGCCTTGCTCCTCGTCAACCTCCTCCCGTGGAGCCTCGCCTTCGTCGCGATCGCGTTCCGCGACCGCTCACGCGTCCGTCCCGAGGACGTCAGGGCGCGCCGAGGCGTTCATTTCATCGCGCTCTGGAGCCTCCTGGTGGCCGTTATCTTCGCGCTCGGCCCCGTGGATTCCCGCTACATCCTGCCGGCCGGGCCGTTGCTCGCCGTCCTCCTTGCCGCGGCCCTCGGGCGCGCCGAGCCCGCGCTGACCCACCGCGTCCTGGGCTGGCTGCTCACGATATCCCTCGCCCTGCTCGTGGCCCTCGGCGCCGGGCTGGCCGTCCTTCGCGCCGTCGTCACGGGGCCGTTGCCGGCTCTCGGCCTCCTCACCGTCTTCCTCGCCGTCGCCGCCACCCTCCACGTCGGCGCGCGCGATCCCCACCGGCTCTCGCCGGCGACGGCGCTGGCGCTGGCCGTCTTCCTCGCCTTTCCCCTCACCGCCATCGCCCTCGAACCGGTGCTCACGCCTGACGCGGGCGTCCGGACCCTGGCGAAGGCCCTCGACCGTCCTCGCCCGGATCCATCGCAGCCGATCCTTCTGATCGCCCACCGCCCTGAGGGCCTGGCGGGCAAGCTCCGCCTTGCGACGGCTGGTCGCGTCGCCATCGACACGCAGAGCCGGCTGTCCTCCACTCGCGCCGACTGGCCCGACGCGATGATCCTCTCCGCTCCGGAGGCCGCGAAGCTCGATCTCACCGGCTATCGCACGCGCGCGGTGTCGACCGAGGTGCGCCGCATCCCGGTGCGGGACCTCGCGCGGGCGATCGGAACGGGCCGGCTCGTGGAGGTCCTCGACGGCCTGCGGGAGCACTACCTCCTCGCGATCCGGCGGTAGGCGGGACCCCGACCGGCACGCGGACGGCGGCGTCCCGGCGCCCGCCGAGGGCCCTCAGGGCTCTTCCGTCGCCTCGTAGCGGAGCCAGCGGGCCTTCATCCACCGCACCGCAAGCAGGTCCTCGGAAGCCGCCCGCGCGCGGTTGCGGAGCCCGTAGTGGGAGGCGCCGAACCTCCGGGGCCGATGATTGACCGGCACCTCGATCACGCGATAGCCGGCGAGGCGGAGCAGGCTCGGGATGAAGCGGTGGAAGCCACGGAAGCGCGGCAGGTCGGGCAGGCAGCGCCGATGCATGGCGCGCAGGCCGCACGCGCTGTCCCTCACCGTGTCTCCCAGCACACGATTGCGGACGGCGTTCGCGACGCGCGAGGACAGGCGCTTGAGCCACGGGTCGTGTCGGTCTCGGCGCCATCCGGTCACGGCATCCCAGCCGTCGAGCCGGGACACGAGCGTCACGATATCGCGCGGATCGTTCTGCAGGTCGCTGTCGAGCGTGACGATGATGCGTCCCCGCGCGCGCCGCAGACCCGCGTCCATTGCGGCGGAGAGCCCGGCATTGGCGGCGAGGCGGACCAGCCGCACGCGCGCGTCACGCCCGCACATCGCCCGGATGATGGCGTCGCCGCCGTCGGTGCTGCCATCGTCGACGAAGATGACCTCGGCCGACCCGCCGTTGGCGGCCAGCGCGGCGGTCACCTCCTCCCAGAGGATCGGCAAGCTCCGCGCCTCGTTGTGGACGGGCAGGATGACGGAGAGGTCGATGCCCTTGGTCAGCCCGTCCGTCTCGAGGATGATGTCGGCTGGCATCGACTCGCCGATGATAGAGGACGGGCCCGGCCGCGGCAAGGCGGTCAGGCCGGCGGGGCCGGGGGCGGATAGAAACGCGCCTCGCGCTTGTCGTCCCAGGCCCGGTTCGCCTCCGCGATCTCCCACGACGCCATGCAGTCGTTCTGCGCGCGCACCACCTCCTCGATCATGGCGCGCGGGTCGGTGTGGAAGGAGGCGTGCAGCAGGCGCTTGGCGTGGCCGGTGGCGGTGCGCGAGGCGCCGAGCGCCTTGTCGACGATGGCCGCGAGCCGGGCCGCGAGATCCGCGGGAGGCACGGCCCAGTTGACCAGCCCCATGGCGAGCGCCTCGGCGGCGCCGATGTGGTCGTTGAGGAGCGTCAGCTCCTTGGCGCGTCCGAGCCCCACGATGCGCGCCAGGCGCAGGATGGAGCCGTCGGGAATCAGTCCGTGGCGGGTGGCGCCGAGGCCGAGGACCGCGTCCTCGGTGGCGAGCCGCACGTCGCAGGCCACGGCGAGCTGCAGTCCTCCGCCGATGCAGTAGCCGTGGAGCACCCCCACCACGAGCTTGTCCATGTCCTCGAGACAGTTGAGCCCGCGGATCCAGTGGCGATAGAACGGCTCGTCGATGCTCCCCGCGGAGAGCGCCGTCCGGTCCATTCCCGAGGAAAACGCCCGCCCCGCGCCCCGCACGACGACCACCCACACCGAGGGCTCCGCGGCCGCGCACTCGGCGGCATCGGCGAGGGCGGCGGCCAGGCCCAGGTCGAGCGCGTTGAGCACCCCCGGCCGGTTCAGCGTGATGGTGCCGACCCCGTCCTTCACCTCGTAGATCACGCTCTGCTCGGCCATGATCGTCGCTCTCACCGGAAGCCCAGGAGCTCGCGCGCGATGACCATGCGCTGCACCTCCGAGGTGCCCTCGCCGATCTCGGTGAGCTTGGCGTCGCGGAACATGCGCTCGATGGGGAACTCCGTGATGTAGCCGGCGCCGCCGTGGATCTGGAGCGACCGGGTCGCGGCCTTCATGGCGACCTCGGAGGCGAACACCTTGGCCATGGAGGCCGCCATCCTGACCGGCTGGCCGCGGTCCTTGAGGACGGCGGCGCGCAGGGTCAGCAGGCGCGCCGCCTCGACCTCGGTACCCACCTCCGCGATCATCCCCTGCAGCCCGTTGAACTCGGCGAGGGTCTTGCCGAAGGCGCTCCGCTGCTTCATGTACTTGAGCGCCTGGTCGAGGGCGCCCTGGGCGATGCCCACCGCCATGGCGGCCATGGCGATGCGCCCGCCTTCCAGGACCTGCATGGTGTTGACGAAGCCCATGTTGAGCTCGCCGCAGAGCTGCGAGGCCGGCACCCGGACGTTGTCGAGGATCAGCTCGGCGGTGTTGGAGGCGTGCAGGCCCAGCTTCCGGTACGGCGGCCCCGCGCTCAGACCCGCCATGCCCTTCTCGAGGATGAAGGCCGAGATGCCCTTCTGTCTGAGCGCGGGATCGGTGACCGCCATCACCACGGCGACCTGCCCCACCCCCGCATTGGTGATGAAGGCCTTCGTCCCGTTGAGCACGAACTCGTTCCCCTCGCGCGCCGCGCGCGACTTCATGGCGGCGGCGTCGGAGCCCGAGCCGGGCTCCGTCAACCCCCACGCGCCGAGCCGCTCGCCCCGCGCGAGCGCCGGCAGGTACCGCCGCTTCTGCTCTCCGGCGCCGAAGAGCGCGATGTGGTTGGTGCACAGCGAGTTGTGCGCCCACATGGTGATGCCGACGGAGGCGTCGACCCGGTTGAGCTCCTCGACGGCGAGCGCGTAGGAGACGTAGTCCAGTCCGGCGCCGCCGTACTCCTCCGGCACGAGCGCCCCGAGCAGCCCCGTCCGACCCAGCTTGGCGAGGATCTCGTGGGGGAACTCGTGGGCTTCGTCGAAGCGTCGGATGACGGGCGCGACCTCGCTCTCGGCGAAGTCGCGCGCCAGATCCCTGACCGCCCGCTGCTCTCGCGTGAGCTCGAAATCCATACAACCCCTTCCTCACCAGACAGAACGGCGAGCGAGGATGCTGTTACACCGTTGCGCGGATATTGTCCCTGACGAAGCGGATGATGTCCTGCGTGGAGGTGCCCGGCGTGAACAGCTCCTTGACCCCGATCGCCTTGAGCGCCAGGATGTCTTCGGCGGGGATGATCCCGCCGCCGAACACGGCGATGTCGTCGGCGCCCTTCTCCCGGAGCAGCTCGAGCACGCGGGCGAACAGGTAGTTGTGGGCCCCCGAGAGCACCGACAGCCCGATGGCGTCGGCGTCTTCCTGGACGGCGGTGGCGACGATCTGCTCGGGCGTCTGGTGCAGGCCCGTGTAGATGACCTCGAAGCCGGCATCGCGCAGCGCCCGCGCCACGATCTTGGCCCCGCGGTCGTGCCCGTCGAGGCCCGGCTTGGCGACGACGACGCGGATCTTGCGCTCGGTCATGTCCCTCCCCCCTACCGGAGACACGCGCGCAGCCGCTCGCCCGTCTTCGCGATCGTGTCGCGGTCACCGGGCACGAGCGTCCAGTCGAAGCCCCGGCCGTCGTTCGTCCATCTCGGGATGAGGTGCAGATGGAAGTGCGGCACCGACTGGAAGGCAGCCGCCCCGTTGGCCTGGAGCATGTTGAGCCCATCCGGCTTGAGGGCCGCCTGGATCGCGAGGGCGACCCGCTTGGCCGTCGCGATGGCCGCCCCGAGATCCTCCACCTCGGCTTCGAGGAGCGTGGTGGCGTGGCGCTTCGTCACCACCAGGCAGTGCCCGGAGGTGAGCGGATTGATGTCCATGAAGGTGAGCGTGCGCTCGTCCTCGTCGATCTTCATCGACGGGATCTGCCCGTCCCGGATCTTGCAGAACACGCAGTCCATACTCACACCTCGACGGTCCAGCCGTCCGGATCGGGCGCCTGCCCGTACTGGATCCCCACGATGGCGTCGTAGAGCCGCTGGGTGAGCGAGCCGATCTTGCCGTCATTGATCACCATGCGCTCGCCCTTGTAGACGAGCTCGCCGACGGGTGAGATGACGGCGGCGGTGCCCGTGCCCCAGACCTCCTTGAGCGCGCCGCGCTTGTGCGCGTGGATCACATCGTCGATGGAGATCTGCCGCTCGCTGACCCGGAGCCCCCACTTGCGCATGAGGGCGAGCGTCGAGTCGCGCGTCACGCCGGGCAGGATGGTTCCGCCGAGCGGGGGCGTCACGACCTCGTCGCCGATGCGCGCCATGATGTTCATGGTGCCGACCTCCTCGAGGTACTTCCGATGGACGCCGTCGAGGTAGAGCACCTGGGTAAACCCGCTGTGCTTGGCTTCCTCGCCCGCCATCAGGCTGGCCGCATAGTTTGCCGCCGTCTTGGCGCCGCCGAGGCCGCCCTCGACGGCGCGAACGTACTTCTCCTCGACGCGGATCTTGACGGGGGCCATGCCTTCCGGATAGTACGAGCCCACCGGCGAGAGAATGACGAAGTAGATGTAGGACTTGGCCGGCCGCACGCCGAGGAAGGCCTCGCTGGCGATGATGGTCGGCCGCACGTAGAGCGATGTCCCGATGGTCTTCGGCACCCAGTCCCGCTCCATGCCGACGAGGGTGACGATGGACTGGAGCGCGAGCCCGGGATCGAGGGGCGGGATGCACATGCGTTTGGCGGAGTTGCTCATGCGCTCGACGTGCTTCTGCGGGCGGAACAGGCGCACCTTGCCGTCCACGCCGCGGAAGGCCTTGAGCCCGTCGAAGATGGTCTGGGCGTAGTGCAGCACCGCCGCCGCCGGATCGAGCGCGAGCGGCCCGTAGGGCTCGACGCGCGGGTCGTACCAGCCCTTCTCCTCCTGGAAGTCGGCGACGAACATGTGGTCGGTGAAGATCTGGCCGAAGCCGAGCTCCCCGTCGTCGGGCTTGTGCTTGAGTGTCGTCGCTCTCGTGATCCGGATCGCCTCATTCATGATAAGCCCCCCCTGGCTCGTCCTTACGCGCGTTGACTTCCCCGACGGCCAATCAAAAGATGATCGGCTCGCGATAGAGACCGAAGACCCGGCGGTACACGTCGGAGATCTCGCCGAGCGAGACATAGTCCTTGACCGCGTCCACCAGCACCGGCATCACGTTCCGGCCGTCGCGGCAGGCCTCGGTGATCTGCTGGAGGCGCCGCTCCACCCGGGTTGCGTCGCGGGTGGTCTTGACGCGCCGGACGCGCTCGATCTGCTCCCGCTCGATGGCGTCGTCGATCTTGAGGTACTCCACCGACCGCTCGCCCGCCATCGCGTACTTGTTGACGCCGACCACCGTCTTCTCGCCGCGATCGTCCATGAGCTGGTAGCGATACGCGGCGTCGGCGATCTCCCTCTGCGGGTAGCCGTTGTCGATCGCGCGGATGATGCCGCCGAGCTCGTCGATCCGCCGGATGTACGCCATCGCCTGCGCTTCCATCTGGTCCGTCAGCGTCTCGAGGAAATACGAGCCGCCGAGCGGGTCGATGCTCAGCGGCGCTCCCGTCTCCTCCGCGATGATCTGCTGGGTCCGGAGCGCCACCGTCACCGCCTGCTCGGTGGGCAGCGCGAGCACCTCGTCGTAGGAGTTGGTGTGAAGCGACTGCGCGCCGCCCAGCACGGCGGCAAGGGCCTGGATCGCCACGCGCGCGACGTTGTTGAGCGGCTGCTGGGCGGTCGCGGAGACTCCCGCCGTCTGGGTGTGCGTGCGGAGCCGCATGGACTCGGGCTCGCGCGCGCCGAACCGGTCGCGCATGACGGTGGCCCAGATCCGGCGGGCCGCCCGCAGCTTGGCGATCTCCTCGAAGAAGTCGTTGTGGATGTCGAAGAAGAAGGACAGGCGCGGGGCGAAGCTGTCCACGGCAAGGCCGCGCTTGACGCAGGCGTCGACGTAGCCGAAGCCGTCGGCGAGGGTGAAGGCCAGCTCCTGGACCGCCGTCGAGCCCGCCTCCCGGATGTGATAGCCCGAGATCGACACCGGGTTGAACTTCGGCACGTGCTTGGTGCAGAACTCGATGGTGTCGACGACGATGCGCACCGCCGGCTCCGGCGGCGAGATCCACTCCTTCTGCGCGATGAACTCCTTCAGCATGTCGTTCTGCATGGTGCCGCCGACGCGGTCCCACGACACCCCCTGCTTGTCGGCGAGCGCCAGGTACATGGCGAGGGCCACCGACGCCGTGCAGTTGATCGTCATCGACGTCGTGACCCGGTCGAGCGGGATGTCCTTGAACAGGGCCTCGAAGTCGGCGAGCGTGGAGACGGACACGCCTTCCTTGCCCACCTCGCCGCGGGCGCGCGGGTGATCGGCGTCGTAGCCCATGAGAGCGGGCATGTCGAAGGCGGTCGAGAGGCCCGTCTGTCCCTGCTCGAGCAGGTACTTGAAGCGCGCGTTGGTGTCCTCCGGCCGCCCGAACCCGGCGAACATGCGCATCGTCCAGAGCCGGCCGCGGTACATCGAGGGGTAGGGCCCGCGTGTGAACGGGAACTCGCCGGGGTAGCCGAGCTTGTCCGCGTAGCTCCAGCCCGCGAGGTCCTCGGGCGTGTAGAGCGGCCGGACGGGGATGCCGGAGAGCGACTCGAACCGCACGGGGCGCTCCGGCGCGCGCTCGACGAACGGGCCGTACGTCTCCGCCTCCCAGTCGGCCCTCGTCCCGTTGGCGGGCTTCCCCTCGCTCATCGTCCCATGCTCCTCGGCGGATGCGTGCGGCCGCGGCTCGCGATCACGCCGCGCTCCCGGTATCGAGCAGCGCCCGCGCGATCACGAGCTTCTGGATCTGCGAGGTGCCCTCGTAGATCTGCGTGATCTTGGCGTCGCGGAAGTAGCGCTCGACCTGATATTCCTTGATGAAGCCGTAGCCGCCGTGGACCTGGACCGCGTCGGTCGTGACCTTCATCGCGGTCTCGGAGGCGAAGAGCTTGGCCATGGCCGCCGCCGTCCCGAACGCGGCGCCCGTATCCTTGAGCCAGGCCGCCCGCCAGGTCAGCATCCGCGCGGCCTCGATCGCGGTCGCCATGTCGGCCAGCATCCACTGGACCATCTGGTGCTGGCCGATGGGCACCCCGAAGCTCTTCCGCTCGCGGGCATAGCCGAGCGACAGCTCGTGGGCGCCGGCGGCGATGCCGAGCGCCTGCGCGGCGATGCCGATGCGCCCGCCGTCGAGCGTGGACATGGCGATCTTGAAGCCCTGCCCTTCCTCGCCGAGACGGTTGGCGGCGGGCACGCGGCAGCCCTCGAGCAGGAGCTCGGCGGTGTCCGATGCGCGGATGCCGAGCTTGTCCTCGGTCTTGACGACGGAGAAGCCCGCGGTCCCCTGCTCCACGAGGAAGGCGGTGATGCCCCGGCTCGCGCGCGCGCGGTCGGTCTGCGCGAAGACGAGGGCGACCTCGGCCTCGCGCCCATTGGTCACGAAGATCTTCCTGCCATCGAGGACGTAGTCCGCCCCGTCTCTCGCGGCCAGGGTGCTCTGGTTGGTGGCGTCCGAGCCCGCCTCGGGCTCCGTCAGGGAGAAGCAGCCGAGCTTCTGCCCGGAGGCGAACGGCGCGAGGAACCGCTGCTTCTGCTCCTCGGTGCCGAACTTGTGTACCGGATCGCAGTAGAGCGAGTTGTTCACCGACATGATCACCGCGTGGGACGCGCAGGCCCTGGCCACTTCCTCGAGCGCCACCACGTAGGCGACGGTGTCGCCGCCGCTGCCGCCGTACGCCTCGGGAATGGCGATCCCCAGGAGCCCGAGCTCGCCCATGCGGCGCACGGTATCGCGCGGGAAGCGCGCCTCGCGGTCGATCGCCTCCGCGATCGGACGCACCTCCTTGTCGGCAAACTCGCGCGCGACCGCCTGGATCATGCGCTGCTCGTCGCTGAGCTCGATGTTCATGCCGTGTTCTCTTCCGTGGGGGGCGGGCGGCCGCCCGCCCCCCGGCCGGATCGTCACGCCCGCCTTGTCCCTCGGTCCATGTCGGTCGTCATCACCGCGTCGCTGGTTCCGGTCGGCGTCCCATCACTTCTCCAGAAGCTTCTTGAACTCGGCGGTGAGGAGCGGGGCGACCTCGAAGAGGTCGCCGACGATCCCGTAGTCGGCGATCTTGAAGATCGGCGCCTCGGGGTCCTTGTTCACCGCGCAGATCACCTTCGACGTGCGCATCCCGGCCAGGTGCTGGATGGCACCGGAAATGCCGAAGCCCATGTAGAGCTTGGGCGAGATCGTCCGTCCCGTCTGGCCGATCTGGAAGCGGTGCGGCCGCCACCCGGCGTCCACCGCCGCGCGCGACGCCCCCACCGCTCCGCCGATCA
>Ga0214473_10005478_pt1 | contig 15192 bp, 8 predicted proteins | sample RVTome_7_FD_203509 | JGI IMG/M metagenome (GOLD analysis project Ga0214473, IMG submission 203509) | Soil microbial communities from uranium-contaminated site in the Upper Colorado River Basin, Wyoming, United States - RVT98D197 | ecosystem: Environmental > Terrestrial > Soil > Contaminated >... | reverse complement strand
CCATGTCGGCGGATCGCTCAACATTATCGGGCTCCACATAGTCCGCAGTCACTTGGCCATTGACGCGCACAATAATGCGATTGCCATCGACCGTTACCACCTGCGTAAACCACTGGTCGTCGTCGGCAGGCGACTCGTGCATCACGTCGGCGACAGCGTAGAGTCCGCCGGTTTTCTTTGGATCGGTATGCGTGTTGTTCAACTGCACCTCATAGCCCTTCGCTGGCCAACCCTCATTTTGATATTCGGTGTGAAAATACATGCCCGAGTTCGAATGAGGCTTCATCAGCACTTCGCACTTCCATTGGAAATTGATGAAGTCGGCTCCATGCACCGGACCAACGTAAAACAGGTGGCTGCGCGGGCCGTGAACTACGATCTCGCCGTCGACGACTTGAAACGTGCCGGAATTCTCCGACGCCTTCCAGCCAGTGAGATCTTGGCCGTTGAACAGTGTGTACCATCCATCGCCGTCCGGTTGCGGCACAGCGAGTGGGTCTGCTGCCAAGACATGTGGTGTCAGCATCAGACTGATAGTAAGTGCAGATAGGAATTTTTTCCAAAGGCAATACGTGCTAATCATCTCGTGCGACATGACATATTCCTCAATTGACATTGACGGCGGTTAGCGATGCGAGCTGGCGCGGCTTACTTCGACGCTTCCGCGGCGCATGTCGTCACGCAGGCTGGCCGGTTCAGCGACCTGTTGCATCGAGGCGGAAAACGGTCGATCCTTCAACGCCACGTCGCGCGCGACATTTGGCGTCGGCCCCATGTCAAGCTCCAGCCGACCACCGCTTGCAATGTCGACGTGGCGCAGAAAACTCTTCGAGTATTCCACTCCATCAAGGCGCCCCGATTGAATGTATGGGCTCGCTGGGCAATTCCTGTTCGCCTGTATGATGAATTGATTGCCATTTTCTTGAGTGATCGTGGCCTTATCGAACAAAGGGCTGCCGATCACATACTCATCGGTTCCGGGACAAACACTATAGAAACCGAGCGCGCTCAGCACATACCAGGCGGATGTCTGACCCTGGTCCTCGTCGCCCGGAAAGCCGTTTTCGCTGGAATTGTATAGTCGCGTCATGACAGACCGCACCAGCTGCTGTGTCTTCCAGGGTTGACCAGCGTATGTGTAGAGGTAGACCATGTGTTGGATCGGTTGATTGCCGTGGGCGTACTGTCCCATTTCCGCCAACACCATTTCGCGCATTTCGTGGATCGGCGCCCCGTATGAACCGACCTTGTACTGATTCGGCTGCGTGAACACTGCGTCGAGTTTAGCTACGAAGGCTTGGTCGCCGCCCATGAGATCAATCAGCCCCGCCACATCATGAAACACCGACCACTGCCAATGCCAAGCGCAGCCTTCGGTGAACGGGCCGCCCCATTCTGCCGGGTCGAAATTGTCGGCCCACCGTCCGAGTTCGTCTCTACCACGCATAAAGCCGGTCGACGGATCGTAGACATTGCGATAATTGAACATCCGCTTGGCAAACACCCGCTCGAGATTCGCTTGGCCGGTCGCGCGAGCCAGCTGGAACCCGCAGAAGTCGTCGTAGGCATATTCGAGCGTCTTGGCAGTGGCCTCGCGGTGCTTCGGATAGGGTAGGTAACCAAGGTGTTCAATTTGTTCCCAGCCGTCACGACCATTTGCAGGACCCCAAGGACCTTTGGCAGTAGTTTCGTGTCGGTATGCGGCCAGCGCCTCAGCCGGATCGAAAGTACGGATACCCTTGATCCAAGCATCGGCGAGAAGTGAGATAGCGTGATTGCCGATCATGCTGCCCCCTTCACCAGGAAACGACCACGATGGAAGCCAACCACACTCGCGGAATGCCGAGATAATCGCCTGCATATAACGGCCGTGCATTTCGGGATTTAGGATGGTGTTAAGCGGCATCTGACCGCGAAACGTGTCCCAAAGCCCCGTGTCTGTATACATGTAGCCGGCATGGACATGGCCGTCGTACGGGCTGAAGTAGTGGGGGTTGCCTGCCGCGTCGTGTTCGAAAAATATGCGCGGAAACAAGCTTGCTCGAAACAGACATGAGTAGAACGTGCGTTTCTGTTCCCTTGTTCCGCCCTCAACGACAATTTTCCCCAAATGCTTGTTCCACGCGTCTTTCGCCGACCGACGCGCTTCTTCGAGGGAGCTGAACTGTCCAAGCTCGTGTTCCAAGGTAATTTTTGCCTGTTCGGGGCTGAGATAGGAAGATGCCACTCGCAAGCTAACTTTGGCGCCGGGCTCGAACTTGACATACGCCCCAACGTTTCGACTGGCTACATTTCGCGAGTTCGGCGACACGTATGAGCCGTGACCACGCCACGTGCCGTAGGCGGCAATCGGACAATCAAATTCAAGCACAAAGTAATTGCGAAAGTTTTGAGGCAGGTTTCGCCCATTTCTTACCCAGCCCACAATCCGCCGTTCCTCCGGAAACAATTCGATCGAGGACCGGCCCGTATAGCCGTCAAACACGAGGTAGCTATCGCCACTGGCAGGAAACGTAAATCGTAGAAATGCGCCACGCTCCATTGGCACGATTTCGGTCGTCACACCACTGGCGAGCTTCACGCGGTAGTAATGCGGCTTGGCAATCTCGTCTTCGTGTCGAAAGCTTGTAGCGCGCAGTTCCTGGTCGACGACCAGGCCGCCCGCGACTGGCATTAACGAAAACACGGCGTAGTCATTCGTCCATGAGCTGCATTGATGCGCCTGTTGAAAGCCGCGGATCGTGTCCTTGTGATATTGGTATTTCCAACCGTCACCATTCCGACCCGTCTGAGGCGTCCACATGTGCATGCCGAAGGGCAATGCAACGGCGGGGAACGTGTTGCCGCACGAAAGCTCGAAACGCGAATTTGAGCCTTGCAGCGTGTTCACGTAGTCGGCAAGTTGCAGTGTTTGACCAGTCCCGCAACTATTGAGGACCGTAAAGAAGGCCATTGCAGCTAATAAGGCACGAATGAACATGGATCTTAAGACCATGAATTGCGAAGACAACCGACCACTAAGACATCCGCTCGTCAAGTATTCGCAGAGGTCGGTACTGCGTGCCGACAAGCACACAGCCGATGACACCCAACAACCAAGCCCTCGGTTCTGGTACCATATACAACACGGCATTCCGTGGAATGACAATTCCTGCATCGTTCATTGCTCCGCGCAGTAAAGAAAAATCGGCAGCGTTGGTGATCCCGTCACGATTGAGGTCCCCGGCTTGCATCTTGTTCAGGTCCGAAAGGGCCGACGTATTGGCGAGCCAGCCGGCAATAAACGCCTGTAGGTCAGCCACTGTCACGATGCCATCCTGATTGACGTCACCTGGGATGATGGCTGTCGAGGTATGCAGAAAGGCGCGAGCCACTGAGGCCTGCTCGTTCAAGTTCCACGTATCGAGGGCGCCGACCTGTGTGCCGTTGCGTCCCCAGAAGACGCCGTAATGCCCGTTGGGATCGCGCTTGTTGTCGTGTAGCCAGACCATCGCGCCTTTGACTTGGTTTAGCCATATCGGGTTGCGGTCGTGCAGGTAAAGGTTGTTGAGCGCATCGACCAATTCGAACGCCCAGTACCCCTCGTCGTTGATTCGACCGGTGGCTGAGTCGAAGTAGCGTGTAAGGGTCTGATTTGCAATGCGTTGGGCCTCGGTCAAGTAAGCTGCACTGCCAGTTGCGTCATAGAGTTCCAGGTTTGCGGAGATGCCAACGCCGGCCGAGTTCACCAAGTCGAGTCCCCCCGGATTGTTTGTCGAGATGATAAATCCCTCGTAAAACAAGCCGTTCGGGCGCTGAATGTGGGACCGGGCCCAGGTGAGCAGGCGAGTGGCGTCGTCGAGAAAGCTCATCTGCCCGGTCGCTCGATAGAGCATCGCCGCGCCACGCGCGCCCTGCAGCGTCGAAATTGCATCTTTGGAGAAGAAGTTGTTCTGTTTGAAGTAGATGCCGCCACCGGCGGCGGAGTCTTCCCCTTCAAGCACAAACGCATGAGTATCGATCGCACGGTCGAGATACACCGGGTCGTTGGTGAGTAGGTAGGCCTCGGCCAACGCCACTACCAAGTGCGCATTGTCGTCGTAGAAACGATCACCGCCGCCGGCACCGGATCGATAGCCAGCGTCCCAGTAAGCGGCGTGTAGCTGGTCGGAGAACTGCCGGAGCGTCGAGGTATACGTGGCTGGCTGAATCTGCGTCAGGGTGTTGAAGACCCGGAACTGGGTATCGGCCGGCCAGACGAATGCCCGTGCATTGAAGCCACCGGAATGTACCCCGCTGAGCGAAGCGGTTTCTGCAAATAAGCGCGTTCCGGGAATTTGTAGAGTTCGATCGATTTCCTCAAAGACCTCCAACCCCCAGTTTTGCAGGGAAACGAGATCGACCTGCGCACGTGCCGGCGATGCAGCACCGCAGGCCAAAATTACAAAGAGCATTGCCGAACGGCCTCTCACCGGTGCACAAGTCTGCGCGCTGAATATCATTGAAAATCCCCGGGAAGGGCTACCATAGTTGCGGCGACTGACGGTCGCTAGCCAACTCTAGTTGAGACAATCAGCGGCAATCTCAATTGGTGGATTAGCGCCTGTTCATTGTTCCGCCGGCTCAACTTCCACGATGCCGACGTCGATGTATTGCCCCCCGGTTGTCTGGTGACAGTGTACGGCCAGTACGTTTCCCGTCGGTTTGATGGTTGCAATCGCGGCGGCGCGGATTGGTACCTGCTTGTACGCCGTCGTATAGTCCCGTGTCCGTCGTGCGAGCACTCCGTTGATGTAGATCTGGGCATTTTCATCGTGGTGAATATGAAGCTGCAATTGTCGAGTGTCCGCTTCAGCCAGGTCAAACTCACGTCGCAACCAAATGTCCGGTGAATTCCAATCCGTGCCTATATGCGCACCTGGCGTTTGGCGTGTGCCAAAACCTGAATTGCTCTCTTGCCAAGAAGAATCGTCATATTCGGACGATTGCCAGTTGCCGCTGGGCTCTGTCGTGGTGAACCGCCATTTGGTTAGCGCGGTGTCGGCTGCGGCAACAATCGCCACGATTTTCGGTGGACGCGGCATTGCGGCGTAGCCGCCGGCCGCGGTGCGGTCGCGCGACGCCCACTTTTTCCAGAGTTTGTCGTCATACAACATCCTCATAAAAACACCGCCCACCACAGGTCTCGCGGTGAAGCCAACTCGCTTGCCACTTTCCGTTCCATACCAGTCGGTCATTGGCACTCGATCTGGCGATTCATTCAGGAAACGAACTACCGGTTGCACGAACGCGGCGAAGTCGTCTTGATTGCGCGTCAGCGTCGCCGTCCACAGAATCCAGTCAAGCTTCGTGTACTTTTTGCGACTGTCGAGCGGTAGGCCGTAGCGATTTTGCATTTGCCTGTAGTAATCGACTTCCTTGCGGAAAACCTCGTCCGGAAACAAATTCAAACCCAGCACGCGGTCCCATACCAGGTTGTACTTTTGACTCCATGTGTCCGGCTTGTCGAACGCCAGTCGAAAGTGGTCGCCATCGTTTGCTTCTGCGATCCAGCGCTCGGCAAATGTCTCGGCCGCGGCGCGATATTCGTCTGCCTGCCGCCGGTCGCCGCGCAACTCGCACAATTGGGAAAACGCACCCAATCCACAAATTGCCTTCGCCGATAAATTCACGTTGTGGGCCAGATGCCCCGCAAAATCGTCGGTGCAAAGTTGGTTATCCGGATCGAAGCCCTTCTGCTTGAGATACGCGGCCCATCGCTCGAGCTGCGGCCAATACAGTTCGGCAAATTCTGCATGGCCCTCCATTTTCGCGATAGCCGCCATGAGGATCAGCAAATTGCCGCTTTCTTCGACCGGCATCTGATTCCGTTCACTTTGTTCCCCGCCACCGTAAACCTGGCCGTTTGCCTTTGGATAGGTACCCAAGTCGTGCGGCGCAAACGGAAACTTCCAACGGTCGCTGGCCGCATAGTTCATGAACGGCACCATGAACGACTTCGCCAGCGAGGGACCAAAGAGCAGGAACTGCGGAGACATCGGATAGAACACGTCGGAAGTTCCAATGCAGCCGTTGGAATGGTTTTCTTTGCAGAATTGAATCGGCTGTCCCTTGGCATCAGCAACGAACTTCCCGGCCGCGAAACATTGGCGGTACGCGAGAGCCGCCAGTTGCGCGTATTCGACGCCGCCCGCTAGCGCAAGATCGTCCGTCAATTCTCGATCGAACTGTGTGCAGCGCGCCACGAGCGTGGAGTAGTCGCGCACTGCCTCCTGCAGCAAACCGCCAGCGTCGAGCCCGTTTCGCCGCCAATAGGGGCGCAGCTGAGCGCCCATGTACTCGATGGAATAGAGATCGTCGTATGCGAGCACAAGCCAGCGGTTTGTCGGGGCGGAGCGATTGACGGCCACGTCGAACACCAGGGCGGCGGCTACATTTTCAGCATGCTGTAAGTTGGCATCGCTTGCCCGCGACGTCAGGGCATTGCCGGCGAAAAACTCGGCTTCCAATGCTGCTGGCGACCCAATCGCTTGGGTAGAGACCTGGCTGCTGTCGGCCGCAACATACAGGTAGCCCCAATCAATCCGCAAGTCGTCGCCTGTGCGACCCAGCACATTCTGGTCGCTGGAACCGATCTTGAGCGCCACGACATTTCCGAACGACTCCTTAGAGGACGAGACGCGCTGCCGCGGCACGTTCACAGTCAACTCGCCCGACGCGGAGAAATAGATTTCGGCGTCGTGTTCCCGCCCGTCCGTCGAACGAACCGAGTAACTGACATAGGTGATCGGCCGCGACAACAGGTCGATGTCGTCCGGCAGCACGGGCGTCATGAACGTGAGTTCCACAGCGAGCCCGCCGCCATGGAACTGGTAGATCGATCGCGTTGGCTTCACTGTCAATGCGGTTTGCTCGAGCGCCGGTATCTCCACAGGCCGATTTCCCATTAGTCGGTATGGTTTCCCGTCGATTCGAATGAAACTGACGAGTCGATGAGGCTTGCCGGTCCAATGCGTCGTGTCGACGTCCGTCAGATTTCGGCCCGTCGACCAAATGCTGAAATACGGATCGCAAGCCACGAGCGGACATGCGGGTGGCGTGAAGTTCGTCGCCGATGAATCCGACATCGACGGAACTTCCGCACGGACTCCGGTGCTCGAAAAGCTCAACGCGAGTAATAAGCAGAATAGGAACCGGGAAGCCAGATATGCCATCATTCCATCCAGGGGCTGTAGGGAAAGTGGGAGAGAACCTTCAGGCAAGTCGAGATACTCAGATTCAAATCGTTGGACATCGCGCTTTGTCCCGACGCATTGCAAACCTATTTACCATCGAGGTCAAAGCGCAGTTCATCTATCCCTTCAGGCGGTACGTCCACAGTGAGCTTCTCTCCGTTCGTATACTCTTGGCCGAGTAGTTCTTCGCGGGTTACTCGGTCGCGCCCGTGATCGTCCTGATCGACGATACGCGTCTTCAAAAAAACGTGATGTCGTCCGACGATGGCGCCGTCGACGATATTCTTTTCCGGCGTCAGCGAGCGCAGAACGAAACGCCCCGTTTCGTCGGTCACACCACGAGTAGTTGGTCGCGGCCCGTCAACTGATATCTCATCGCAGGAGAGCACGATTTCCGCGCTGCCAACCGGCTTGCCGTCGATGGTGACGGTTCCACTCACTGGAGCATAACGAACTTGTTGCCCGTTGCATCCGAGCATGAATGGCGTCACGCAAGCGCAGCCTATGAACCATGCGCGCCGCAATTCAACTACTGATTTCACGGTGATCGCTCGATGTGTAACTACTTGTTGGAGGTCCACGTGCGAGTCAATCGCGACTGGCGGGACCCTGCTCATCCACCGCCCGTCCGACTTCGCCGCCCGCAATCGTTACTAGCGCTTGCCACACCTGCCGGTCGATATCGGCGCTGAGCGACGACACATGTCCGTCTGCATAAGCGCACTGAATGATTCCTGTGGGGTGGAATGATGACACGGCATTCTCGCACAACCATGTTGGATTGAGTCCCAATTGAGTGCAGGCTGTGTAGTCAGCCAAGCCGTACAGGGCGGCATGGCGGTCGTCGGTGGTGAAGGCCGCGGCCTCGCTGGCAAAGGCTCGAAACGAGCCCCAGGCGGCGTGAAATCCTTTAGTCGTCGGCGTAAAATAGTTGTAGTCGCGTCGCGTGTGCCGCTCGGCGACGGCGATCGTGCTCGACGTTCCGTCGGTCACTATTCGCACCTTGACCGGCTTAACGCCGGAGGCTGGGTAAACCACCGTCAACAAGCCGCGTGTCAGCTTTCCTTTTGCACTGGTGGCCAAAGGCTGTGGTACGCCGGAAGCGTTGATCACGTCCAACACGCGGCCCCAAGTAACGTCTCCCGCCACCACCCCGCAGATCCCGACGTAGGACGATCTGGCGAAAGGAGTGCCCGTGTAGTCTTCCGGCCCACTGTCGGTGGGACAGAGGAACACCGGCAGTTCCCTCGCAATCAGCGGCATATTCACCGCATTGCTAATGGGCAACGTCGTGTCGAACTGGCTTTCGAGTGCTTGGTCCTCAAGATAGGGCAAAATCGAGATCGACCACGTGCGAGTCATATCGATGAATGCATTATATGGCGCTGGCGCATATTGGGGCGCGCCGGTCGTCGGGTTTTGATAAACCTCGCATCCAGGAGGAAACTCTCTTTCGGTCGATTCGAAATTCAACATTCCCAAACCGTGTTGCTTCAAATTATTGCTGCACTGCGTACGGCGTGCCGCCTCCCTGGCAGCCTGAATCGCGGGCAGAAGTAACGCGACCAGGATTCCAATGATCGCGATGACGACCAAGAGCTCTACCAGCGTAAAACCCGAGTGCCTTCCCGCACGTATTGTTCGACTGTCCATAGTAATAGCCACTTATCGTCTGTAAGAATAACGAACGATCAACAGCGATCACTCGCAATTACCAGCTAGTGCTTGTTCACCCCACTGTCGGTTGTTGGCGTTCTTGCTCGAATTCGAATCCCGCTCACAGCGACTCCAGCCAGCAGCAGCAGAACCGCGCTATTTGGTTCCGGCGCGCCCAACCCGCTGAGTGCACCGGCACCGCCACCCAACTGTTCGCCGTAATGTGCCTTCCAAAGCGTGTAGTCGGCCTCCGTCACATTTCCGTCGCCGTTCGCGTCGCCTTGAGATGGCGTCGCACCGCCCATGATGCCGAGATTATTGCGCCAGACGGTATAGTCAGCCGCGTTAACAGAATTGTCGTTGTTGAAATCGCCAACTAACGTGGCGATGTACTCGACGAACCCCATCCGGGATGTGCCGTCCGGCAGGTCATAGAGGAACTGCAAATCGCGTGTGTTGAGCGCTGTGTTGTAGATCGCTCCCAATGACACTGCCGACCCGCCAGCCGCGAAAGTGGAGGATGCCTGAAGGTAGGACTCACTTACTACCGTCGCGGTCTGAATATCATTGAGCTCCCACCCATTCCCTGTACCATTGCCTGCCGGGAAACCAGGGGCACCTCTCAGTCCATCGAAATTTCCGAACACCAAGCCGGATTCGCCACTGTGGATCTCGTAGAAGTCTAGTGCATTGGCAACGGCACCCCCGGCAATTGAAACCGCACCTGAAGTAGTATTCACTTGCAACCGGAGCACCTTCGGCGACAATCCGGCAACCGTTTCGATCTTGAAGTTATCGACCCGGACGTCCGTACTGTCACGTCCGTCGAGGCCAATAAAGTTCTCGTTCGTTCCCGACAACGTGAACGCTCCGAAGCCTTGCGAGACGCCGTTGTAGAAGACTTCATAAGCTACGGAGCTGCCCGCGCTGAAATCGTCGACGACAAACTGGGCAGAGATAGTCCCCGTCTTGGCCGCAACGCTTGTGCTTGTCGGCACCGAGGCGCCGGTCCCGGAACCTGAGCCGACACCCCAGGCCAACGTGGCGTCGCCGCGAAGGCCCAAATAGAAGTCCGACAACACCGTGCCCGTGGTGAACGCGGTATTCTGAAAAGCATTGGTGAATTTGGCCGTCGGGCTCGTGCCCCCGTCGTTCGCATCGTGTCCAGTTTGCGCCTCGGCCAACGACATGCCGACGGCGATCGCGGCGCCCTGTCCAACTGTGGCTTGGTTGTAGCCCAGCAGGTCCAGCGACACCGAGAATCCGCCCGCCGAGAGAATCGACGCGTTCGTGAAGTTGTGGTTCACGAACGCGTTGGCGGTGCCCATGTTATACTTAAGCTGAAACTCATTATTCAGAATTTGCTGGCCGCCGCCATTGGCTGGATCGGCGTCGGGAATGCCAAAGTCGGGTGCGTCAGTGGCGGGATCGACCCACGGCGACGTGTATACAGCGCTCGCGCCGAACGTCGTGCCGGTGTTATTCGTAATACCTGTCGTCACGGCGTCGATGTCGCGGTTGTCCGGTCGATCAAAAGTGTCGGTGAACAAGTTTGCGGCTGTTGCGTCGTGAGCAGCGGCCAGTGACATACTTAGCAACAAGACGGCCGACACGATCCGCCGGCCGCTTCTGCGACACAAAGACGGCGCGACGATCAGTCCCATTATCAGCACGATCGCTGTCGAAGGCTCGGGCGCGGCTAGACTCCTGAGCATGGTCGCGAAGCTGCCGGAACCGTTGTCCATCTCGAACAGCTCCTTAAACTCCCGGAAATCCAAGCGGTCGACAAGGCCGTCGCTATTCAAATCTCCGCTCTGGTAGGCATCGAGCGGCGACATTGCCGAGACGTCCGAGATGAGGTGATTCCGCAGCGTCGGCCAGTCGCCGGCGTCGACCAAACCGCTAAAGTTGTAGTCCGCCAACCCAAACGGTTGGCCCCCATTGCCGGTGTAGCTGACGATCACCGGCACTTCATTGTCGGCGGCATTGCGCAGCTCGAAACCAATATCCTCGAAGGGACTTTTTCGCCATGCGTTGCCGAAATTGATTTCGTCGGTCGCTGTGCCGTTCGCGCCAATGGTGTATTCGCCGAGGGTGCCTTCCGACAAGTCGGTCTGGATATCGGGTGCCGTGAGCGTGAACCATTCGTCGTTCGCGTCAAGATTCTGCTCCTCGATCTTAGACCAGTTGTTTTGATCAAATCCACCATCCTCGGTAGTAATTGAGTAAACGGTGACCGAGAGCGGTTGACTCGTTTGATTTTGAAGCGTAATATTGCCATTATCGCGATTGATGACGAGCATCGGTTTCGGCGGAGGCACCACGGAATCGATCGAGAAGTTGTCGACTGTCACCACGGTGTTATCGCGACCGTCGAGGCCGATGTAGTTCTCATTCGTCCCGCTCCATGCAAACGAGCCGACGCCCTGAGAGGCACCGTTGTAAAAGACCTCGTAGCTGACGGTCGACCCAGCGGCGAAGCTGGTCACGCCGAACGATGCGGAGATCGTGCCCGTCTTGGCCGCGACGATCGCTGTGGTCGGCGCTCCAGTGCCGGAGCCCCAGGCCAACGTGCTGTCGCCGCGAAGGCCCAAATAGAAGTCCGACAACACCGTGCCCGTGGTAAATGCGGTATTCTGAAAAGCATTGGTGAATTTGGCCGTTGGGCTCGTGCCTCCGTCGTTCGCATCATGTCCCGTTAGCGCCTCCGCCAACGACATGCCGACGGCGATCGCGGCACCCTGTCCAACTCCGGCTTGGTTGTAGCCCAGCAGGTCCAGCGACACCGAGAATCCGCCCGCCGAGAGAATCGACGCGTTCGTGAAGTTGTGGTTCACGAACGCGTTAGCAGTGCCCACACTGTACTTAAGCTGAAACTCGTTGCTCAGGATTTGCTGACCGCCGCCGTTACCGGCAACGCCGTCGGGCACACCGAAGTCCGGAGCGTCGGTGGCAGGATCGACCCACGGCGAGGTATACACGGCGCTGGCGCCAAACGTCGTGCCGGTGTTATTCGTAATGCCTGTCGTTACGGCGTCGATGTCGCGGTTGTCCGGTCGATTGAATGTGTCAGAAAACAATACGGCCGCATGGGAACTGCTTGTGTTAACAGCGAGCGCGGCCACAATCGCGGCAACGAATGGCAGTAGTAACTGTGTGGAACACTTCATCTCGTTTATCCTCAACAACGATGTGGCCGTACTGCGAATCCCATGGTTGACATTAGGACATTCGCCGGCGCCAACTGACGACGCACGCGATGGCAAACGCAATCATTCCAGCTGTCGTGGGCTCAGGGATTGTGACTGAAAAATTGTCGACTCTCACGACGGTGTTATCGCGTCCGTCGAGACCGATGTAGTTTTCGTTGGTGCCGGACCAAAGGAACGTACCGACGCCTTGGGAGACGCCGTTGTAGAACACTTCGTATCCGACCAACGATCCGGCATTGAAATCGGTGACGCTAAAAGTGGCCGAGATCGTACCGGTCTTTGCGGCCAATCCGGTGACGCCCAGGATGTTGCCGGTGTCGCCGCCCCAAACCAGTGAACTGTTGCCACGAATGGCGAGCCAAAAATCGGCGATCGACTGAGTCGGCACGGCGTTTCCAATCGTCGTGCCAAAGGCGCCAGTCATGCGTGTCGCGCCGCTAAGAGCATCAGCAGCGCCAGCGGCTTCGGACTGCGACATGCCGACCGCGATAGCGGCGCCCTGTCCGCCGCCACTTTCGTTGTAGCCCAACACATCCAGCGACACCGAGAAGCCTCCGGCCGACAAAATCGAAGCGTTCGTGAAGTTGTGGTTTACAAATAGATTGGCGGTACCAACGCCGTACTTGAGCTGCAGCTCGTTATCGTTAATCTGCTGACCGCCGCCGTTGGCCGCGATAGCGTCTGGGGCACCGAAATCGGGGGCGTCCGTGGCGGGATCGACCCACGGCGACGTATACACAGCGCTGGCGCCAAAAGTTGTGCCGGTATTGTTCGTAATGCCTGTCGTCACAGCGTCGATATCCCGGTTGTCGGGTCGGTCAAACGAATCGGAGAACAAAATGGTTGCTCCATCGGCGGTAGAATCGAAACAGATTACGTTGAATAGCAAAATCGCAAACAGAGTCGAGTGTGGATTGAGTCCTCTCATTAGCTTGACCTCCCAAGATGCATGTTCGGAACGTGCAGATTCAGTCGGAGCCAATTGCAATCGCCGTGGCTCACAAACGGCGCCCTCGTCGACTGCCTATGGTGATTCCAATCGCGGTTACTAGCGCCAGCACGACGCTTGCGGGTTCCGGGATTTGAGGGCCCAGCAGACTGGCAAGGCCGCCGCTGCCCGCGGTTACGCCGGTTGCCCGCAAGGCCACCCAATCGTCGACGTCGGTGACGCCGTCGAGATTAAGGTCTCCCAGGCCGAGAGTGACATAGTCACCGACGGGCGGCCCGCCACCGACGAACGTCCCAGCATTCGTCGACAACCATCCGTCAATGAACGTCGTGATGTCGCCAGCGTTCAACGCGCCATCGAAGTTAATGTCCCCGTCAATCCAGGCAACGTCGTTGTGCCCATCCTGATCGCCGTCGGAGTAGCCGTAGCCGCTCGTGCTCGGCAAAAAGACGTCGGTAAAATAGCCGTTGTCGGTGGTATAGTCGAAAGTGCCGAACGAACCGCCCAGCACAAACATCTCTACGTCGGACACCAGACCGTTGAGCGACGGGGTATAGACATTGCCACCGAGGCCGTCTGATTCCACGTCCGCACCGATTGCCAGATTGAGCGTCGACGAAGCGTAGTCCCCTGTCTGAGATGCCACTATGCGTCCATTTACCCATCCGAAGCTGCCTCCGGAATTCCCGTTGGGGCGAACCTGGGCTACGTGCGCCCACTGGTTTGACACGGCCATGGTCGAGCCAATTTGCACGGACGCCCGAATCTCAAACCCAAAAGATCCATTGGCTCCAACCAATGCCCTGTGGGTATTCGCGTCATCCAAAATGCTCTGATCAGCGCCCGTCGAAGCGACGCTAGGATTGAACCAGAGTTGATACCCGCGGTCAGTAATACCGGAATAGTCTTCGACTTGGCCCGTCGAGACATCGGCCTCGGCCGGGTTATTCAAGAAGTGCCCAAAGAGGTATTGGGTCGACCCGTCGAATTGGATCGCGCGATTGTCGAGAGTACTATTTGGAAATGGCTGGTCCGCGGAAATGTTGACATAGACCGGACTTCCAACCGGGGTCAGGTCCTGGAAATTGCTCTGCCCACTGGCCCCCACGCTATCGTAGGTCAGCCCGCCAATGGCGTCGGTTCCAACCGGTTGCCCGGGCACAGCCGGCTCAGCGGGATCGTCTCCCATTCGATACCAGCGGTCCAGCGAGTAGGTCGCGTTTGCGACCGGCAGCGGCATCAAGACCGCGGCGTACATCCAGCCGATTGCAGCGGTCACGAAAAGACAACGGCGGTTTCGTAAGACTCTCATACGACGCTCCCTCTGCGAATTCGAGAAACAAAGTGCAGCGAACGCTTCCAATCGCGTCGATGTCCGCAGCAAAGCCCAACCAGAGATGCACCGATCAACAAGGTAGCGCTGCCGGGTTCTGGAACGCCCGGCGAATCGACGATGCTCAACGCGAGTTGCCCCGCTCCGCCAAGTCGGAATGCTTTTCGCATCAAGACGAAATCGTTGATGTCGGTATCGCCGTCCAAGTCGACATCGCCACGAGCAAAGGTTTCGTAGCTACCGAGTGCCACTCCCTCAAGCCAACCAGACTTAAATGCGTCGAGGTCGGCTGCGTCGAGCGTTCCGTCTTTATTGAAGTCAGCGGCCGACCAGGGCAGCGTGGTCGTCACGCCATTCTGATAGGCCCACCGCTCGTAACTAGCAAGCATCTGATCGAACGTCTCGGCGAATGCTGGCGAATCGGCCAAGTCGTTGCTTTCCGTAGGATCGTCGGCGAGCTGGTACAGTTCCCACTCGTTGGTCCCGGCCCCACCGGAAGTGCTGCCAAAGTTTTTGGAGACCAATTTCCAATCGCCGACACGAAACGCACGATTGCCCTCATGCTCCCAACCAAGCTCCCGATCGCCCAATTCCTCACCACTGGTCAAGTATTCTGCCAGACTCTCGCCCAGCGAGGGGCGCGTCCCGTAAGTCTCCCCGGACAGATCGGTCCATTCGGCGGGATACTCGGCGCCGGCCAGCGCTAGCAACGTCGGCATCAAGTCGCGGACGTCGCCGACTTGGGTGCCAATCTCTCCGACCAGCGACGGATCAAGGCCGTCGTTCCACTGGATGAATGTCGGCGATCTGATGCCGCCCTCATGCACA
>Ga0214473_10005477_pt1 | contig 15192 bp, 8 predicted proteins | sample RVTome_7_FD_203509 | JGI IMG/M metagenome (GOLD analysis project Ga0214473, IMG submission 203509) | Soil microbial communities from uranium-contaminated site in the Upper Colorado River Basin, Wyoming, United States - RVT98D197 | ecosystem: Environmental > Terrestrial > Soil > Contaminated >... | reverse complement strand
TCGCCGGGCACGGATACATCGTGCCGCGCGTCGAGGGGCGGCCGATCCTGGCCTGCACCTGGACCTCGCGCAAGTTCCCGCACCGCGCTCCCGCCGGCTTTGCGCTCATGCGGGCTTTCCTGGGGCGCGCCGGCAGAGAGGATCTGCTGGAGCGGGGTGACGAGGAGCTGGTCGGCCTGGTGCGCGAAGAGCTCCGCGAGGTGCTCGGCCTCACCGCGCCCCCGTTGTTCTCACGCCTGTTCCGCTGGCCCCGCTCCATGCCCCAGTACACGCTGGGCCACCTCGAGCGCCTGGGGGCGATCGAGGAGCGCCTGCGCGCGCACCCCGGGCTGTTCCTGGCGGGAGCGGCGTACCGTGGTATCGGCATCCCCGACTGCATCCAGTCCGGGCGCCTGGCGGCCGAGCGCGCCGGCGCCTTTGTCGCCGCCAGCGGAGCGGCTTCCGCGCCGCTCCCGCGCGCGGCCTCGCGCCTTTGAGGGTAGACTAAAGGGTCCCGTGGCCGGCCCCGCCGCCCGGCCGCATCCCAGGAGAGCCTTGCATGCACAATCCCGTGGTACCCGAGACTCTGGACGGCTGGGCGCTACTGCACCAGATGTTCCGCATCGACTGGAGCGCCTTGAAGGGACTGAAGGCGAGCCGCCGCGACGAGATCGCCGCCGCCGCCGCCGACGTGCTGGGCTCGAGGGAGGGACACAAGGAGGGGCCGAGCGCCCTGGTGAACCTCCTCGGGCACAAGGGGGACCTCATGCTCCTCCACTTCCGGCGCACCTTCGAGGATCTGAGCGAGGCGGAGCTGCGGCTGGCGCAGACCGAGCTGCACGGCTTCCTCCTCCCCACCACCTCGTACGTCTCGGTGGTCGAGCTGGGGATGTACGAAATGACCGCCAAGATCCACAAAGACCTGGGGGCGCGCGGCCTGACGACCGGCAGCGACGAGTTCGAGAAGGCCTTCGACGAGGAGATGAAGCGACAGCGCGAGCGGGTGATGAACCGCCTGTACCCGGAGATTCCCCAGAACCGCTACGTGTGCTTTTACCCGATGAACAAGCGGCGCGGCGAGGTGAAGAACTGGTACTCCGTCCCCTTCGAGAAGCGCGCCGCCCTGATGCGCGAGCACGGCATGATCGGCCGGCACTACGCCGGCCAGGTGACCCAGATCATCTCGGGATCGATCGGCTTCGATGACTGGGAGTGGGGGGTCGACCTGTTTGCCGACGACGCGCGCGTCTTCAAGAAGCTCATTTACGAGATGCGCTTCGACGAGGCGAGCGCCGAATACGCCGAGTTCGGGCCGTTCTACGTCGGCATGCGGCTCGCAGCCGCGGATCTGCCCCGACTGCTGCAGGGAAAGGTGCCCGGTCTGACGGCGTAGGTCACTGCCCCGCTGCGCATCCCCACCCGCTGCCACTCCCGAGATATTTCTTCCACCCTCTTTGCACTGCCGGCGGTTCAGCTGACAACTCGTTGTCTTGTTGCCAGCGGGGTATCCACTTGCCGTCACCGCCCCATGATGTTGGGGCTCTGCGTGGAGTGCCGCACGCGCCGAAAGGGTCGCTTTGCTGCGCTTTCTTCCGATGCAGCCCTAGGACGACACCCCAACCGGTGGACTTGGTGACGTCATGTGGATAGGCCTCAGTTGCCAATTCGTTGTGCTCTGGAGTCCTCCCCAGTTGTGGAGATATTTTGGCGACGGCCGACGGCAGCAGGCTGCCGTTATTGAGAGTCCGGGACGGTCCGCTACCGCACAAGGACCGCTGACGCAGGGAATATTAAGACGACGGGAAAGTGGCAGTGGATCAAGGACTTCCTCAATTCGTTGCCCTTTTCCCGCCTGAGGAGTACGGGGAGAGCGTCTGTAGTCCGAGGATTATGGACACCCAGAGGAACACCTGGTTTGCTGGAGGCGATGCCTCTTGGCCATGTGAATCGAGGTGCAGAGCCCGGGAGCGGACAGTCCCGCAAAGCATCGATTCTAAGACTTGCCGTTGTGGTCAGCAGACCCAACGAACGTCTTACGGATCACCTTGTTCGCATCCCTATCGGAATCTCGCTCGAGGACTTGGCGCGAGTTGAAGAAGACGGCCTAGCCAGATTTCCGCCGGTGACGCTTCGCGCGTTTTGCGCTCCGAATCCTGAAGACCGCATCGAAGACGAGTCGAAGGCCTTCCTGATGCGGATCTCCAACTCCGCAAGATTAACGCTGCCCGGCCTGACAGAGACTTTGTAGGGCGGTCGCATCTTGGGTGGACGTGTAGCCATGTGGGGAAGGAATGCGGGTAGCGTTTTCTGCGACGAGCGATCCAGAGGTGGCAGTGACCACCGGGTATCGCGCAGGGGCTTCCGATCTGCTGGGGTTGGCAAGGGGCGTAGGTTTGCTATCATTCCCATGATGTCGAAGGCTGTGAATCACGAAAGGTAGTCCGGAATGCTGGCGAGCGACGTCGAGGCAGAACTACGCGCGGCGATAAGTCGAATTCTCCAGTCACGCAGTCAGCGGAAGCTCATCATCGCTGGTCCCGGTACCGGAAAGACGAGCTTCTTCCGGACCCTCCTCGAGGCAAGCTCGGGAGACCAGCGCAGCCGCCTGGTCCTGACCTTCATCAAGAACCTCAAGGCTGACCTCGAGAGGAACCTCGCCGATCTCGCTAGCGTCTATACGCTACATGGGTACTGCCAGTCCCTGCTGCACCGGCATCCCGCCCTGCGTGGGGGTCTAACCTCGAGGTTTCGATGTCTGCCTAGTTTGGCGTCCCTCATAATGGATGACTGGACGTACCTACGCGATGGACCGGCTCCTCACTTCGTCGACCAGATGCGCGATCTGAGTTGCGGAGAGGACGTGGCGTTCTACTTCGAGCGGGCGAACTACTACGACGCGGTTGATTTCGATGACAGCGTGTATCGCACCCTGACTGAACTCCGGAAGAACCCAGCCCCGGTCAAGGGGTACGACCTCGTGCTGATCGACGAGTACCAGGATTTCAACCGCATGGAGGCCGCAGTCATCGATCTTCTGGCCGATAGCAACCAAATCGTCATCGCGGGGGATGACGATCAGGCTCTCTACAGCCAGCTACGAGGCGCCAGCTGGGACCACATTCGAGCGCTCTATCGGAGAGAGGACTACGAATTCTTCCCGCTCCCCTTCTGCATGAGGTGCCCCGAGGTCATCGTTGGGGCTGTCAACGACGTAGTGTCGAAGGCCCGTGAGCTGAAGAGATTGGAAGGTCGAATCGACAAGCCGTATCGGCACTACGAGCCGGTCAAGGGCGCCGACAGCCGACGATATCCGAAGATAGGTTTGGTCATGTCATCGGTACAACGGCAGAACGCAAACTATTTCGGCCGCTACATCGAAGAGGCGATCCGAGCGATCGCGGAAGAAGAGCTGAAGGAGGCTGAGGAAAAGGGCGAACCTGCCGCCTTGATCATCGGGAGTAGGCAATACCTGCGCCAGATCGAGATGCACCTCGCCGGCGTGGGGTACACAATCGATACGGGTCGAAAGAGAGGAATGCGGCTCGAGCGAGCTCAGGGACTGGAGATATTGGCCGAGGACCCCGAGTCGAATTTGGGATGGCGTGTGGTGCTGCATTTCGAGAAACCATTGGCCGCTGCTTCCTGCATTCGATCCTCTGCGTCAAGGCGATCCTCGCTGGTAGGCGCCCTGCCGGAGAAGTTCAAGTCCGCGGCCCTGGAAGAGGCCCTGCGATGGGTCAAGGAACATCGCGAAAAACCGGAGGGTAGGTCACCAGACGAGGGGGTAGGGCCCTCGATTAAGCTCACTTCCTTCGAAGGTGCGAAGGGCCTGTCTGCGCAACACGTGTTCATCGTGGGACTCCATGCTGGCGATCTCCCGCGGGACGTCAACAACATCGCCGACCTAGAGGTGTGCAAGTTCCTGGTTGGGTTGACTAGGACGAAGAAGAAGTGCTCGTTGCTCGTCACGCGACAGTTCGCGGGCAAGCCCAAGACGCCATCTCCCTTCCTTCGGTGGATCAGCGGGGAGCGATACGAGCTCACGAAGATTACCGCGCAGTATTGGGCGCGCGCGGCGGAGGCGAAGTGAGAGCGTACCAGTCCGGCATGAATTCCCACCTTGACAGGAGGGGGCCGAGTCGAACTCGGGGACGAGCAAGGCCACGGGACGTATGGTGGAGCAAGCGGTCGTGATGGCGGCGAGAAGTCTCCCAGAACCGAGAACCTGCGCGAATGGCGAGACTCTCAGGGTGTACGACGGGGCAGGTTGCCATTGGGATTCCTCTCGAGTGCATAGCGCTTCTCCCGCTTTCGAAATGCCTCTTCTCCGCCCTCCAGGATCCGACACGCGCCGGTGCGCATGCGCGGGTTCTCAAGACCGCCCCACTCGTAGCTGATGTGGGGAAGAGCCTCTCCAGGGACGCGTTCAGAGCTTGCAATGATCACCTGGTCTGAGTCCGTGTTTACAACGAGATTCGGATTATGCGTCACGACGATCACCTGCCGCCGATTCCTCGTCTCCCGGAAGTAGCCCGTCAGGACCTCGAAGACGGACTGCGGATCGAGATTCTCCTCTGGCTGATCGATTATGAGCGGCCGGTCGTCCTGCGTATCGAGCGCAAGATAGAGGATCAGAAGCGCGATGCCCCGCGTGCCTGGTGAAAGCCGCTCGATGTCGGTGTCCTCATAGCGTATACCGTACGTGACACAGACATGATCCGTCGAGAACAACCAATCCGCGAAGTTAGCAAGCGTTGCAGTAGGGGCGAGAAATTTGCCGGCGTCCTTGAAGAGCTCCAGGAACGCAGACATCCCCTTCCTGATTTGTTCGACATCGCCCGACTGCCAGGCGTTGCCCAGCAGCTCCTCAGCCTTCTTTGCCAGGCTTCCTGCCTCTTGGAAAAACTCACCCTTGCGGCGAAGATCGAGGAGTTGTTCACCGCGATCTGCCCAGTCCCTGATGTCAACAACCTGCCGGACAAAGAACTCGAGCTTCTTGCGCTCCGGCGGGGCTGTAGAGAGTCGCTCACCCAGAGGCATGTAGAGTTTGCCCAGAGCAACACGTTGGCCACTTAGCTCGCCGAAGAGCTCAAGGTACCGGTCCAGGCGTCTCTTCTGCGTTTCCTTAATCACGTTGTCGGCCAAATCGGCACGCTTAATCTCGCCGTAGAGCTTGTTGCGTTCCTGTTGCTTCGCCTTCTGCTTCTTCTGGAGCTCCATGAGCTGGCGCTCTCTAACCGTGTCGCCGCCGATTTCCTTCTGAAGAGCTTCGATCTCCTTCCTCATAACTGCGAGCGGGCGCTCATCGTCTCGTGGAGGCCTGGCGCCCTCTGAGTGGATCGCGATCTCCTTCGCGATGGATTCCGTACGGCGCAGCAAGATGCCATCGAAGTCTCCGTCGAAACGAAGTCGGAAGGCTGCGAGGTCGCGTTCCGCAACGCCGAGACCCAGTAGTTCGACCTTCATTCGCTCGTGACCTTCGGCGTTCAGCCGTTCGCGTTGCTCAAGATCGAGCCGCAATTCGGCGATTCGTCGCTGCTTCGACTTCAGATCAGCGACCACGGTTTCGAGCTGTGCCATTTCCTCGCGCAACTGTTGGAGCGTTTTCCCCTTGTTCTCTTTCCCCTTCACCACAAGTCCGGCGAGGCTCTTGCCGATGTTGGCTACCTCGGCGTCCAATGTCTTCAGGCGGTCCCTTTTCGTCGGGACGTCGGCCTTCGCAGCCTGCTCGCGGGCGACTTCCTCGCTGCACTGCGCAATGTCACTGCGAAGTACTTGGATCCGGCGGTGACTGGCTTCCGTCACGAGGTTGCGGAGTTCGCTGAAGGACGATGCTCCCGAGCGGTCGGTCTCATCCAGAGCTTCAAAGATCACTTCCTCAATCTTGTCAATGAGCCGTTCGCTCGCGCCCTCGGCAGAGCACAACTGCTCGACGAAGTGCTGCGATAGGTAGCGGACCGAAGGATAATCCAGGGGTTCTTCGCCCACGACGCGGGCTACCGGATCGTCTCGATCTGCCCAGGTAAGCTCGACCGCTGTGCCAGCCGCCTGCGGCAATGCCTTTCTCAGGAAAGACGCTGGGCCACTCTCGAAGGCATCCGCACCCTGAGCGATAAGATCAGCGAGCGCCGTCTTGCCCGATCCGCGGGGGCCGATGATCGCGACGAGCCCCTCGTTCAACTCGATGCTCTCCGAGGGGAACCACGCCTTGTCCCTCACGGTCACGGAACGGATCCAGTTCTGGCGCGGTCTCGATGGCCGGTCCGGCCCGATGTGCACTCGTTCCTCTGGTTCGAATACAACCTGCCGAAGTCCCTCGAACGTGGCCTCCGCCTTAATCCAGCAAAACCGGGCGTTATTCGGAGCAAGTACTCGGTTGAGTTCGTGTGCATCGCAGCCATGCAGGCAGGGCTTGATACCTCCAAAGCGCCGCTCAATGACTGCGACGCTGTCTGCTCCCTTCCCCAGCCAGTATCTGCGGTCGTTGGGATTTCCGGAGAAGACGATCTGCGCGAAGCGATACATCTCCTCTATGGTGGCGGCGTATCCGTGTTCTCCTGGAAGCCCTGAGACACCGTCGTGCTCGTTGTTGCTAACGGCGATGAGACAGTGCTTTGTGAGCCACGGATCGTGGCGAAACCAATCGCGCAGCTTCGAGAAATCAATCTTGAACTCATTCACTCCCTTGCGGTAGGCAGCCTCGTCGTCGCGTTGGGCTGGATCGAGCTCCCTGCCGAAGCGCGTGAGCCCTCGCTCGTCGCAGTTGAAGACCGTGGGGCCGTACTCGAAGCTGAGACGTGCAAGAGCGCCCTCAACCCTCTCGACGTGATCGCTTGTCGACGGGTCGATCAGCAGATGGATGTTCACCCCTTTGTGCTTCTTCGTCGGTGGCGAAACCCGGAACTCGATGTTTGGGAAGATGAATTTGATGGGCGGTAGCCGCTTCGCGAGCCAATGCCCTCGTAGTGCCTTGTAGCCGCGGAGCGAGAGGTAGTCGGTGACCCCGAGCGCCTCGACCGGCGGCGCTGCGCCGTTGATGCGTGCGATGTAGTCGTCCCAAGAGTTCGCCGGGTACTGGTCTGCGAGAGCGGTCCCCGGCGTGTGGATCTGCACGTCCCACCGAACCCACTCAGATCCGCGGCTGTTGGTCACACCAGTCAATCCCCCAGCGTCGTCAAACCGGCTCGTCAAAGCATAAATTGCATCGTGTGTTCATTCCGATTCGCCCAGCCGGTTTAAATCGAAGTGTGGCAAATTCTATCACCCTCCTAGACGCCGTGGGTGTAGCGTAGCGGTGGGGAAGGGCTGGTCACCGGGCGCGACTCCCGCTGGCGGCCCCCCGGCACGCGAGCGCCGCATCGAGGTCGCCTGAGGTGACCTCCGTCCGGGCCGGAACGGGGGGCCCAGTGGCCCGTGACACACCCCTGCCCGTGAGGTGTCAAGAGGACGCCTAATTTCCGGTTCTTCTCTGAAAAGTGTGACGAGGTCCAAGTGCCTGGAACTGAGAGGCTTGCACGCCGCCTTCCCTCCGAGACCCTCGGGCTCAGTTGAGAGGGCCTCTCCGGGGAGCCAGCTGTGGCGGGGAGAGGGAGCGCAGAAGGCCCGGCGAGGCGATTGTCCTCACCGCACCCATTCAGAACGAGCGCCATCTGGGGAACCGCGGCGAGTCTAGCTTCACAGCGGTCAAGCACTTACAGCGCCTTCACACTTATCGGAGACGAGCCTATTTGTGCTCCCCTTAGTAAGGCAATACCAGGACGGCGCGGTTGTGAGAGAATGAGCGGCGCAAGGGGGAGAGCCGTGAGTCAAGTAGGAGTGATGGCCGTGAATGGAACGATTGCTCAGGCACCCCGCGAGAATAACAAGGTGCGGCCAGAGGACCGCGCAGCGCACGACTGGTATCGGTTTGTTCTTTCCTTCCCCCCCCACATGGTTCGCGACTATCTCCAGAGGTTCGAGGTCACCGCCGACAAGCGTGTACTAGATCCTTTCTGCGGCACAGGGACGACACTGGTCGAGTGCAAGAAGTTGGGCATCCCTAGCGTTGGCGTTGAATCGAATCCCGTAGCCTGTTTCGCGAGTCAGGTCAAGGCGGATTGGGGCGTTAGCCCAGAGGGTCTCCTGGGCCACGCGGAGAGAGTCGCGAAACGAACATGGGAGAGGTTGGACCGCGAAGGGATCGGGGATGATGGCGATCCACCGCTCTTCCGGACCGCGCGGAAGCGCAGCGTTAAACTTCAAACCCTGCCTCTTGAGTCAGCGCGGTTGCTTCTCAAAGACTCGATCAGTCCACTCCCACTCCACAAGACGCTCGTCCTGCTTGAAGTGTTGGATGAGTTGAAAGACGAGCGTTTCGCGCGCCACGAGAAACTGGCTCTTGCAAACGCTGTGGTATCCGACATCAGCAACTTGCACTTTGGTCCCGAGGTTGGTGTGAGCCCACCCAAGGAAGACGCCGTGGTTGTTGACAGTTGGTTGAGCGCCGTCCGGAGGATGGCCGATGACCTCCGTCATTTGCGCCGCCGGCCCGCCACCGAGGTGCGGATTCATCAGGCTGATGCTCGTCATCTGAACCGCGTTCTCCCAGCTAGATACGTCGACGCCGTGATTACCTCCCCCCCTTACCCCAACGAGAAGGATTACACGCGGACCACCCGCCTTGAATCGGTCCTCTTGGGCTTCATCCGCGACAAGAAGGACCTGCGTGCCTTAAAGCAAGTGCTGGTGCGCTCGAACACGCGAGGCGTTTACAGGGGGGACAGAGATGACCTGTTAGTCGTGAACCACGAAGAGATACGTCGGATAGCGGAGGCGATTGAGGCCCGTAGGGTCGAACTGGGCAAGACGTCTGGTTTTGAGCGGATGTATGCCAGGGTGACGAAGCTCTACTTCGGAGGCATGGCGCACCACCTTTCTGAACTACGAGCGGTTCTGCGCCCGCGTGCACAGCTGGCCTATGTCGTCGGCGACCAGGCCTCCTACCTCCGCGTGATGATTCGCACCGGACAGATCTTGGCCGACCTAGCACGCAGGCTTGGCTACGAAGTTCTCGGGATCGACTTATTCCGAACCCGATTGGCTACAGCGACCAGGGAACAGCTACGGGAAGAGGTGGTCCTGTTGCGCTGGCGGGGGTGAGTGGCTTCGCACGGAGGTAGCTCTTGAGCCCTCGAACCAGGATGTATGGCCCCATCATCGAGAGGATCTTTCGCTCTCGTTTCCGACCAGGGTTGCGCGAAGTCGAATTTGAGCGGGACGAAATTTCCGGGGCCGCGAGAGATCTGGGTGTCGACCCTCCAAGCAACGTAGGTGACTTGGTCTACAGCTTCCGCTACCGCGCGACTTTTCCGGAGAGCATCCGGCAAACCGCACCGGCAGGAGAGGCATGGATCATTATGCCCGCTGGACGGTCCAGATATCGGTTCGTTCTGGTGCCAGACCGACCAATCACGCCCAATGCGAACATGGCTATCACCAAGGTGCCCGACTCGACACCAGGAGTCGTAGCCAAGTACGCCTTCAACGACGAGCAGGCCCTTCTGGCTAAGGTGAGATACAACCGCCTAGTGGATATCTTCATGGGGGTGACCTGCTACTCGCTACAAAATCATCTTCGGACAACCGTGCCCGACGTGGGGCAAGTCGAGACGGATGAACTCTACGTGGGTGTCGACAAGAAGGGGGTTCACTACGTTTTCCCGATTCAGGCCAAGGGAGGGACCGACAGATTGGGCATCGTGCAAATCGAGCAGGACTTTGCCGTCTGCGCGCATAAGTTTCCCTCACTCATCTGTCGACCAGTAGCAGCACAGTTCATGGCTGATAACGTCATCGCGCTGTTCGAGTTTGAGCAAGGCGAGGCTGGCGTGGTTATTTCTTCTGAGAGGCACTACCAGCTCGTCCCCCCGGAGGACGTGACAGACGACGACCTGCGGACCTACCAGGGTCGCACCTCCGAATAGCCCCCTCGCCCGTCGAATCCGACGTTGGCTCCCCGCTGGCAGACGTTTTCAGGGAGGTTCGAGTTGCAGCTCTAACCGTTGGGGCACGCGAGAGCTTTCTCCACCAGCGACCGGCCGCGCTCCGGCAGATCGAGCGCCAGCGCCGCCTGCCGGCCGCGCGGCGACATCTTCCTCCAGGTCTTACGGACGATGTCGATTATCTTGTTTTCATCATGCTTTAAGGAGAATTCGTTAAAGTAATTTTCGAGGAACACGAGGCAGGCGACATCCTCGAGGATCTGGGCCTCCGGGTCGAGCTTGAGCTTCTCCTTGCGGACCAGCGCCTGAACCCGCTCCACCGTCGCCGGGTCGTACCCCACCTGCCGCAGGATCTCCCCCGCTTTCCGCGCATGGAACTCCGCCAGAGTGCTCCGCCATTGCCTGTACCCGACGCGGCCCGCCGGGTAATCCCCGCGCGGGATCGTCCAGCGGCACAGGTGCTGGCAGCGGACTGCCAGGCGCAGGGGCTCGCCGGCCTCCGGGGTCAGCTTCTCCAGCCAGGCGGACATGCGCCGCGCGTACAGCAGCTCTTTCGGGACCTCGACCCCCTCGTGCGCCTCGAGGTTCGGATCCTCGCCGTTCGCGGCGTCGAACATCGCCATCGCCTGCTCGAACCGGGCCGGCTCCCCCGCCATGGCCGGACTATAACTGAAATGCCCGGCTCGCGTGGTGATCGGCTCCGCGTATCCCCACGGCAGGAACCGGCACCACTCTCCTCGGCCACCATCCTTTGATTTCGCATCCAGGAGGCGTAGAATCCGCCGTCGGCACACCATCAACGCGGCCTCGAAAGCCTCCGGCTATCTGCGGGTCAGTCTGACCGTGGCCCGGCAGTGAGCCAGAGGCAAGGAGCTCCACATGGATCGGTCCCGTGTTCTGTTCAAGGCAGCAGTCGGGCTGGGCGCGCTCGCTTTCCTGATCTCCTCCGGCCCGGCAGCCGAGCCTTCCGGCCGCAGGCTCCTGACGCTCGATGACATGTTCACGCTGCGCGATGTGGACGACCCGCAGGTCTCCCCCGAGGGGGACTGGGTGGCCTACACGGTCCGCGTCGCCGACCGCGACGAAGACAAGTCGAACACCGACCTGTGGATGACCCGCTGGGACGGCTCGCGCTCCGTGCGCCTCACCTCCGACAAGGAGAAGGAGCACACGCCGCGCTGGAGCCCCGACGGGCAGTACCTGGCGTTCCTCTCCAGCCGCGGCGTGGAGGAAGAGGTCGACCAGCTCTGGATACTGAACCGCCAGGGGGGCGAGGCGGAGCGCATCACCCACTTCAAGGGGAAGGTGTCAGACTACGAGTGGTCGCCCGACTCGAAGCGGCTGGTGCTGGTTGCGCAGGACCCCGACCCGGACGCCGCCGCACCCGAGAGGGAGAAGGGGAAGGACAAGGAGAAGAAGCCCAGGCCGATCGTCATCGATCGCTTCCAGTTCAAGCAGGACGAGGAAGGGTACCTGCGCCACCAGCGCCGGCACCTTTACCTCTTCGATCTGGCGGCCCGCACCGACAAGCTCCTGACCCCGGGCGACTTCGACGAGCTGCTCCCTGCCTGGTCCCCGGACGGCAGGTCGCTCGCCTTCGTCAGCAAGCGCGGCCCGGACCCTGACCGGCACGAGAACTGGGATCTGTTTCTGGTTGAGGCGCGCGAGGGCGCGACCCCGCGCCAGCTGACGCAGAACGACGTCCCGGACGGCGATCCGTCCTGGGAAAGCCGTCCCGCCTGGAGCCCCGACGGAAGGTCGATCACCTACCTGCAGGGAGGCCCCCAGAAGCTCATCTATTACGCCGTGCACCAATTGGCGGTGATCCCGACCGCCGGCGGGCCGCCGCGCCTTCTGGCAGCGGACCTCGATCGGAACATGGATCACCCGGTCTGGTCGGCGGACGGCCGATCGATTTATTTCCTCCTCGAGGATGACCGCGCCAGGCACGTGGCGCGCGTGCCGGCCGCGGGGGGGAAGGTGGAGCGGGTGCTGGCCGGCGAGCGCGTGGTCAGCGCCCTGGCGATGGGGCCCGGCGGCAAGATCGCCATCCTGGCCAGCACGCCCCAGGCGCCGCCCGAGGTCTTCACGCTGGAGGGCACGACGCCGCGCCCGCTTTCACGCCAGAATGACGAGCTCCTCGCCGGCATCGAGCTCGGTGCGGTGGAAGGGATCAGCTTCAAGAGCAAGGACGGCACCACGGTCAACGGGCTGGTGGTGAAGCCGCCCCGTTACCAGGCCGGGAAGAAGATCCCGACGCTGCTGCGCATCCACGGCGGCCCCGTCGATCAGTACGGATACGAGTTCGCCTTCGACTGGCAGCTCTTCGCGGCGCGCGGGTACGCGGTGGTGGGCGCCAACCCGCGCGGCTCGTCGGGGCGGGGCGGGGCGTTCAGCAAGGCCATCTACGCCGACTGGGGAAACAAGGACGCCCAGGACGTGCTGGCCGCCGTGGACTACGTGGTGCGGGAGGGCATCGCCGATCCACAGCGCCTGGGAGTCGGCGGCTGGAGCTACGGCGGGATGCTGACCAACTACACCATCGCCCAGGACACGCGCTTCAAGGCGGCTGCCAGCGGCGCCAGCATCTCCAACATCCTGGCCGGGTACGGCACCGACCAGTACATCCGCGAGTACGAGGCCGAGCTCGGGCCGCCGTGGAAAAACACGGACGTCTGGACGCGCATCTCGTTCCCCTTCCTGCACGCCGACCGCATCGTCACCCCGACCCTGTTCCTGTGCGGGCAGGCGGATTTCAACGTGCCGCTGCTCAACTCCGAACAGATGTACCAGGCACTGCGCACGCTGGGCCGTACCACCCAGCTGGTCATCTATCCCAAGGAGCACCACGGCATCGCCCGGCCCTCGTTCAAGCGCGACCGGCTGGAGCGCTACCTGGCCTGGTACGACACGTACCTGAAGCCGGGGGCCTGACGGAGAGCGGCGGGCGGCGCCAGGGTCGCGCGCGGGCTCAGCGGAAGAGCTTCTTGCGCAGCTCGGCGATGCGCTCCTCGAGCCGGCGCTTCTTCTCCATCAGCGACGACACGTCGGAGGTGGTGTCCATGCCCGACAGCCCGGCGGCCCGGCCCGCCTGCTCGATCTGCTTCTGCACCGAGTCGAGCTGCTGCTCCAGGTCGTCGAGCTCCTGCTCGGCGGCGCTGCGCACCTCGGGGAAGAACGCCACCTTCCCCGTTCTCACGTAGTTGACGCCCAGCCACACTCCCACTGCCAGGATCACCAGGAAGACAAGCTTTTTCATCGTGACCTCCTTGTCTCCAACTGCTGAAGGGTAGGCGAACCCGTCCTTCCTGTCTACCCGAGGTCTCACATATATCTGAACCCGTCTACCGGCCGCCGTCCAACTTGACGCGGGCGGAGGCGGGCGATAGGCTTCAATTCGTGAAAGACAGCTTCGGCAGCCGCGCGCGCGTATCCCTGGGCGGGAGGAAATTCGACATCTTCCGCCTCTCCGCCCTGGAGAAGCGCGGCTTCGCGGTCGGCCGCCTCCCTTATTCTCTGAAGATCCTCCTCGAGAACCTGCTGCGGCGCGAAGACGGGCGGCTGGTGCGCGGCGAGGAGATCGAGGCGCTGGCGCGCTGGAACCCGAAGGCGACCCCGAAGGACGAAATCGCCTTCATGCCGGCGCGCGTGCTGCTGCAGGATTTTACCGGCGTGCCGGCGGTCGTGGACCTGGCCGCCATGCGCGACGCCATGCGCCGCATGGGGGGCGACCCGAAGCGGATCAATCCGCTCCTCCCCGCCGAGCTGGTGATCGACCACTCGGTCATCGTGGACGAGTTCGGCAGTCCCGGCGCCTTCCAAGCAAACGCCGACCTGGAGTTCCAGCGCAACCGCGAGCGCTACGCCCTCCTGCGCTGGGCGCAGAAGGCGTTCAAAGGATTCCGCGTCGTGCCTCCCGACACCGGCATCGTGCACCAGGTGAATCTGGAGTATCTGGCGCGGGTCGTGTTCGCGGGCGAAGGAGGGGCGCCGCAGGCCTACCCGGACACGCTGGTGGGCACCGACTCGCACACCACCATGATCAACGGCCTCGGGGTGCTGGGCTGGGGGGTGGGCGGCATCGAGGCGGAGGCGGCGATGCTCGGCCAACCGGTGTCGATGCTGATTCCGCAGGTGGTGGGATTCCGCCTGAGCGGCCGGCTGGCGGAGGGGGCGACCGCCACCGACCTGGTGCTCACCGTCACCCAGATGCTGCGCCAGAAGGGGGTGGTCGGCAAGTTCGTCGAGTTTTTCGGCCCCGGCATCGCCACGCTGCCCCTTGCCGACCGCGCCACCATCGGCAACATGGCGCCCGAGTACGGCGCCACGGTGGGGATCTTCCCCGTCGACCCGGAGACGCTGCGCTACCTGGAGTTCACCGGGCGCCCCGCCGAGCAGGTGAGCCTCGTCGAGGCCTACACCAGGGAGCAGGGCCTGTTCCATTCGGAGGCCGCTCCCGAGCCCGTCTATTCGGACACCCTCTCGCTCGACCTGGCGAAGGTCGAGCCGAGCCTCGCCGGCCCGCGCCGCCCGCAGGATCGCGTGGCGCTGCGCGATGTGGCGCGCTCTTTCCGCGACGCCTTGCCGGGCCTGGTGAAGCCGGGAACGGGCTCCTCACCCCTCCCCAGCGCTCTCCGCATGGCGAATGAAGGCGGCGGCGCGGCGACCGCCGCGGCCCCGCCGCGCGCGGGGGTGGAGCGCAAGATGGAGGAGTCCGCTTCCGGGCTGCGCCATGGCTCGGTGGTCATCGCCGCCATCACCAGCTGCACCAACACCTCCAACCCTTCGGTGATGATCGCCGCAGGGCTGGTGGCGAAGAAGGCGGTCGAGCGCGGCCTGACCTCGAGGCCCTGGGTCAAGACCAGCCTGGCGCCCGGCTCGAAGGTGGTGACCCGTTACCTCGAGAGCGCCGGGCTCATGCCGTACCTGGAGGCGTTGCGCTTCCACCTGGTGGGATACGGCTGCACCACCTGCATCGGCAACAGCGGGCCGCTGCCGGAGGCAGTCTCGGCGGCCATCGCCGAGCGCGACCTGGTCACCTGCGCGGTCCTCTCCGGAAACCGCAACTTCGAGGGACGGGTGCAGCAGGAGGTGCGGGCCAACTATCTTGCCTCGCCGCCGCTCGTGGTGGCGTACGCGCTGGCCGGACGGATCGACATCGACCTGTACAACGAGCCGCTGGGAGAGGGGAAGAACGGCGCGCCGGTCTTCCTGCGCGACATCTGGCCCTCGG